>Ga0302220_10000652_pt1 | contig 28611 bp, 26 predicted proteins | sample II_Palsa_E1_3_FD_194572 | JGI IMG/M metagenome (GOLD analysis project Ga0302220, IMG submission 194572) | Peat permafrost microbial communities from Stordalen Mire near Abisko, Sweden - II_Palsa_E1_3 | ecosystem: Environmental > Terrestrial > Soil > Palsa > Peat permafrost | place: Sweden...
TGAGCGCGGTTCTCATGAAGCGTATCGTCCTTGCCAGCAGCAATCCGGGCAAACTCGTTGAATTCAACGAGATGCTCGCTGATAGTGGTTTCGAGGTAATCACCCAGGGCAGCCTTGGCATCAGTGACGCCGACGAGACTGGCCTGACCTTCGTGGAGAACGCCTTGCTCAAGGCTCGCCACGCCGCGCTCGCAAGCGGTCTGCCAGCGTTGGCCGACGACTCCGGCTTATGTGTTGACCATTTGCAAGGCGCGCCAGGCCTGTACTCGGCGCGCTACAGCGGCGGCCATGGTGACGCCGCGGCCAACAACGCAAAACTATTGAGGGAAATGGATGGCGTGCCAGCGGCCGAGCGCGGCGCGTTCTTCATTTGCGTACTGGTGCTGCTGCGGCATGCCGATGATCCGGCCCCGCTGATCGCCGAGGGCCGCTGGTATGGCCGCATCCTGGACGAGGGTCGGGGCAGTGGCGGTTTCGGATACAACCCCGTATTCCTGCCCGAGGGCTACAGCGAAAGCGTTGCCGAAATGGACGCAGCCCTGAAGAACCGGCTTAGTCACCGCGGCCAGGCGCTGGCAAAGTTGCATGCACAGCTGGCCGCACGCTAGTGAGCCTGCTTGCTCCGCCGCTGTCGCTGTATGTGCACATGCCGTGGTGCGTGAAGAAATGTCCCTATTGCGACTTCAATTCGCACGGCTTGCGTAGCGAACCGCCGCCGTACGACACGTACACGGATTTGCTGCTGGCCGATCTGGATGCTGATCGGCGCGATTTTGGCGCCGCCCTAGATGGCCGGCCGATCGTCAGCGTATTTTTTGGAGGCGGCACCCCAAGCTTGTTTGCTCCTGAGCTGATCGCACGTTTCCTCGACGGTGCCCGCGAGCGGCTGCCCTTGGTCGACGATTGCGAAATCACGCTGGAAACAAATCCAGGCACTGTCGAACATGGCCGCTTCGACGGCTACCTGGCCGCGGGCGTCAATCGCATTTCGTTCGGCGTGCAGAGCTTCGATGACGACAAACTGCGCCGTCTGGGCCGCATCCATGGTGCCGCGGAAGCGGAGGCAGCGGTTAAATCGGCCCAGGACGCCGGCTACACGAACATCAACATCGACCTGATGTATGCGCTGCCGCAGCAATTGCTGGAGGGCGCGCTGACCGACGTGGACCGTGCAGTCGCACTGCAGCCGACGCATATCTCGCACTATCAGCTGACACTGGAGCCGAACACCGCGTTCGCCGCCAATCCGCCGCCGCTGCCGGACGACGATCACGCCTGGGCGATGCAGGAGGCCTGCGAGCAACGCCTTGCGGCGGGCGGTTACGGTCAATACGAAATTTCCGCTTACGCGCAGCCCGGCCGCCGCTGTGTGCACAATCTCAACTACTGGCGTTTCGGCGACTATCTCGGCATCGGCGCCGGCGCGCACGGCAAATGGAGCGACGCGGCCAGCGGCCAGGTGCATCGACGCTGGAAAAGCCGCCTGCCGCGGGCCTATCTGGAAGCCGGCGCAGGCCTGGCGCGGATCGGTGGCGATAGCCTGGTCAGCGCGGCCGAACTGCCGTTCGAGTACATGCTGAACGCGTTGCGCCTGGTGGACGGCGTGCCGCTCACCGACTTCACCGAGCGCACTGGGCTGCCGGTCGAACGCATCGCGACTGCGCTGGCAGCCGCCCGCCAACGCGGCTGGCTGGGGGATGACCCGCAAAAGCTGCAAACCACTGCCCTGGGCCAGCGTTTTCTCAACGACGTGATTGCCGGCTTTCTCGATTGAAGCGGCCTGTCCTCAGGCCTTTTCACGAACAAGCCCGGAGCCATGGCATGATCGCGGCAACCGGCATAAACTCAAGCCTTCAGGGGATTCACAGGGTTTGTTCATGGATGTCGGACAGGATCGACGTCGCTCGCTTGCGTCGCATCAGCCTGCGCGCCTCAGCAGCGGACGCTGGCCTGCACGCGCGCAGCAATTGCTTGAAGCGAGCTTTGCCCTCTGCGCTGAGGGGCTGCACGAACCGTTGCGCCGATGCCTGAGCGAATTCGAGCGCGAACTGTTTGCGCTGGCCGAACGCACGCATCGACACACCGAACAACAGGATTGCTTCGCCAGCCGCCAGCGCGTGCTGCAGGATCGCACTGTCCTGGAACAACAATTCATCGCCCAGATCGGCGCTGCGTTCAACAACATCGACACCGCCGCTGAAAAGTCGGCGGCTGCGGTCGAAACCAAGGCATGGCAATCGCTGGAATTGCTCGATCCCGTAAAACAAGAATTGACGATGGCCCTGAGCCAGTTGGGCTCGCGCGGCGAAGTACGCCATAGCAGCGCGCTGTACGAATTGGGCTACCGCTTCGCCGTGCTGGTCGCCGCACCGCCGCTGGAGGGCGAGGCCTTGCCGCTAGGGCCGCAGGCGCTGGCGCAGGCCTTTCATGAGGCCGCCAGCGTGCTTGAGCTGCCGCTGGAACATCATCTGTTGCTGCTGCAAAGTTTTGACCACTGGCTGATCCAGGCGCTGGCGCCGGTCTACGACACCATCAATGCGCAGTTGCAGGCCGACGGCATCCTGCCGCAGCTGCGCAGTATTCCGGTCCCGCGCCATATCGGCAACCGGCCGCAAGCCGCTACGGCACCGGAGGCAGCGGCCGCACCGACCAGCGAACCCGCACGCCAATTTGCGGTTGCCGGCGCGCCCCCCGGTGCGCCCATCGAGGTATTGGAATCGCTACGCGATCTATTGGCACAGCGCCGCGCGGATCAAGGCGTGACGCGCGGTCAGCCGGCTGGCCGCGCCGCCAGCCCGGATGAATTGCAGGCCGCGTTGGGAGCGCTACAACAGCACCTCGCGCAGGTTACTGATCAAGCCAGCCGTGAGTTACGTAGCGCCCAGCGACTGCGCGAAGAGTTGCTGATGCAGCTCAATATCGACAATCCCGCCGGTGCGCCGCGTACCCAGCTGAGCGATGTACAGGGCGACACCGTGGAACTGGTGGCGATGTTGTTCGAACAGCTCGGCCAGCAACTGCAGGGCAGCGGCAGCGCGCGTGCGCTACTCGGCGACCTGCAGGTGCCGATGCTGCGCATGGCGATCGCCGATCAGGGATTTTTCGAAAAGCCCGAACATCCGGCGCGAAAGCTGCTGGACACCGTGACCGGCGCCGCCAACGATTGGCTCGACGGCAGCGACGACGAGGTCAATCGTCCGTTGGCCATCAAGCTCGAACAACTGGTGGCGCGCGCCAGCAGGGAACCGCCGAGCACCGGGCTGTATACGAGTTTGCTCGCCGATATCGAACACCACCTGGCCTTGCTAAGCCGCAAGGCGCAGGCCGCCGAGCGCCGGCATGTGGAGGCTGCGCAAGGTCGCGAGCGCCTCGACCTTGCGCGTCGTCGCGCCGGAGAACTGATGGCCGAACGCTTCGCGCAGTCACCGCCGCGTGGCCTGCTGCGCGCACTGCTGGATCGCGCCTGGTCGGACGTGCTCGCACTGACCTTGTTGCGTCACGGCGAAGAGAGCACCGAATTCAGCGCACAGCTGGCAATCACCGATCGCTTGCTGGGCCGTTTGCCGGTGGGCGATCGGTTGCAATTGCAGGTGGAGGTGGAAACCGGCCTGCAGCAGATCGGCATGCATGCCGAAGAGGCGATCCAGGTAGCGCAGCGACTGCTCGGCGCGGACAACCCTGATCCTAGCGTCGAACTGCCCAGTGCCACTGATCTCGCCGTGCGCCTTAAACAGCATCAACGACTGGGCGAGCATGCTGGTCGGGAGCCGCCTGTCGTCGCTCCGCAAGCACCTGCCGCTGCACCTGCCGCGACCTCGGCAGTGGTAGCTACGTCGCCCACCTCCGCATCACCGCCTGCACCTGCACCTGCACCTGCATCGGCGGCCAGGCCAGCGTCTGCGCCTGCGCCTGCGGCATCGTCGCGAACGCCAGTGCCAAGCCCGCGTGCCCGACGCATCGAGCAGCGCCTGCGCGAGTTGCCGTTTGGCAGCTGGTTCGAATTTGTCGATCCGACCACCGGACAACTCGTCCAGCGCAAGCTGGCCTGGTATTCACCGATGTCCGGCCGCTGCCTGCTGGTAAGCCGGCGTGGCCAGCGCGGTGAGGAAATGAACTTGATGCAGCTGGCCGAAGAAATCGCCAGCGGCCGCGTCTGTGAAATGCCAACACAGCAGGAGACCCTGCTGGATCGAGCCTGGCGCAGCCTGACGGGTAACCTGCGCCAGCCCTCAGGCGCAAAGCGAACCGCTCCGCAGGAATCCGACCGCCGATGAACCCGCCCAACAGTGCCAACAACCAGCGTCGCGCCGAGCGCAAACGCGCCACCTTTACCGCGGTCGTGACCGATGTGATCAGCGGTCAACCCATTGGCCATCTTGGCAACATTTCGAGCACAGGCATGTTGTTGATCAGCTCGCACGCACCTCGCAGCGAAGCGCTCTATCAGGTCAGCTTGCCGCTACCGGCTTCCGGCCGCCTGCTGACGCAGTCGCAACCGATCGAGGCTGGCATCCAGGAGCAGTGGCACGAGCCTGCCGCCAGCCCGGGACAGATCTGGGCCGGTTATCGGATCGTCGCGATCAGCGACAGCGATGCCGCCCGGCTCGATAGCTGGCTGGCGCAGGCCTGAGCGGCTGTCCATAATCCCGTAAAGCGCGCCTTTGCCCGAAAAGCCCTTGGAGCGGTGTCCGCGTCGACACCCGTAGTCGATGCGCTTTTCGAACCAGCCAAGGCGCCGTGCTCCCTGCAGGAATCCCCATGCACGATTCACTCGCTTCGCTCTATCCGCAGCACTTTTCCACCCTGCTCAAGCGTGCGGATGCCGCGCTTGAACTCGGCGGCTTCGATCATCTGCTGATTGCTGCAGGCACACCGCTGCGCAAATTCATGGATGACCAGGACTATCCGTTTGTGGTCAGTCCACACTTCAAGCATTGGCTCCCACTGACCGATGCGCCAGGCAGCTGGTTGGCCTACACGCCTGGCAGCAAGCCGAAACTGATCTTCCTGCAGCCGCGCGACTACTGGCACGTAGTGCCACAGGCGCCACAGGGTTATTGGGTCGAACATTTCGACATCGTGATCGTACGCAACGCCGCCGACGCGGTAGCCCAACTGCCCGGCGGCAAGCGCGCATTGATCGCGGCGACATGTCCCGCTGTGGATGGCATCGAAGCGAACAACCCAACCGCCGTGCTTGACTACCTGCATTGGCATCGCAGCTACAAGACACCTTACGAGCTGGAGCTGATGCGCGAGGCCAGCCGCATCGGCACACGTGCCCACCGCGCCGCTGCACAGGCATTCCATGCTGGCGCGAGCGAATTGGCCATCCATCAAGCCTACCTCGCTGCCGCTGGGCAAACCGATGCGGAATTGCCGTACGCAAGTATCGTCGGCTTGAACGAACACGGTGCCGTGCTGCATTACACCCACTTCGACCGCACACCGCCGGCGCACCATCGTTCTTTCCTGATCGATGCCGGTGCCAGCGCCGCCGGTTACGCCAGCGATATCACCCGCACCTACGCTGCCGCGGGAGCCACGGCATTCCAGGCACTGATCGACAGCGTCGACGCAGCTCAGCAAGGCTTCGTCGGCCAAGTGCGCGCTGGCCAGAGTTATCCTGATTTGCATATTCACGCTCACCACGTGCTGGCCGGTGTGCTGCGCGAGCACGGGTTCATCCGCATGAGTGAAGAGAACGCCGTCGAATCCGGCGTCACCGCCGCTTTCTTCCCACACGGCCTGGGTCACCCGATTGGCCTGCAGGTGCACGATGTGGCCGGCTTCCAGCAGAGTGAACGCGGCGGCAACATCGCGCGCCCAGCCGGACATCCATATCTGCGCATGACCCGCGTGCTGGAACCGGGCATGGTGGTAACGATCGAGCCAGGCCTGTATTTCATCGATATGCTGCTGGATGAGTTGAAGGCCACGCCGCATGCCAACGATGTCGACTGGGCCAAAGTCGACCACTTCCGCCAGTACGGCGGCATCCGCATCGAGGACGACGTGGTGTGCACCGGCAACGCTCCGGAAAACCTTACCCGGGACGCGTTCGGACAAGCCTGATTGGTGACCATTGCCATGCTTTGAAAAGGTCTACGTCGCGGCCATGCTGCGGCGATCCGTCACGTGCGACATTCCCCCACAACACAGAACATCCAAGCGGCGTATGCTGATGCACAGCTACCGCATGGATCGCCAGAATGTCCACCTCCGCGGTCACCCAGCACTCGACGGAAAAGCCCGGCACCAAGCAGCGTCCACTGCGCCGGCTGAGCTTTGAATTGCTCGCCGTCATCGCGTTGAAGATCGCGCTGCTGATGCTGATCTGGTGGTTGCTGTTTGCGCCCCACGCGAAACCCGATACCAGCCCGCAGGCGATCGCGCACCTGCTGGCACCTACTCCCTCAAATCCTTCCGCAGGTCACCCATGATCATCGATGCCGATGTCGTCACGCTGTCACGCCTGCAGTTTGCGTTGACCGCGCTTTATCACTTCCTGTTCGTGCCGCTTACATTGGGCCTGGTCTGGATCCTGGCCATCATGGAGAGCGTCTATGTGATGACCGGGCGCGAAGTCTGGAAGCGCATGGTGCAGTTCTGGGGCGTGCTGTTCGGTATCAATTTCGCGATGGGCGTGGCCACCGGCGTAACGATGGAGTTCCAGTTCGGCATGAACTGGGCGTATTACTCGCACTATGTCGGCGACATCTTCGGCGCGCCGCTGGCGATCGAAGGCTTGATGGCGTTCTTCCTCGAAGGAACGCTGGTCGGCGTTTTCTTCATGGGCTGGGACCGCATCTCACGCATCAAGCATCTACTGGTGACCTGGTTCCTGGCGTTGGCCACGAGTCTGTCGGCTCTGTGGATCCTGATCGCGAACGCATGGATGCAGCACCCGGTCGGCGCCGCATTCAATCCACAGACCATGCGCATGGAGGTGACCTCATTCTCCGACGTGCTGTTCAACCCGGTGGCGCAGGACAAGTTCGTGCACACGGTGAGCGCCGGCTATGTACTGGGTTCGATGTTCGTGTTGTCGATCAGCGCCTGGTACCTGCTGCGTGGGCGCAACGTCGATTTCGCAAAACGATCGATGACAGTGGCCGCAAGTTTCGGCCTGGCCGCAGCGCTGTCTGTGGTGGTACTGGGTGACGCGTCCGGCTACACCGTGTCGCTGAACCAGAAGATGAAAATGGCTTCGATCGAAGCGATGTGGCATACCGAACCGGCGCCTGCTTCGTTCACCCTGGTGGGCATTCCGGACGTGGCGCAGCGCAGGACGATCGCTGCCGTGAAGGTGCCCTGGGTGATGGGCCTGATCGGCACCCATTCGCTTGACGAGACGATGCCGGGCATCGACGAACTCGTCGGCGTCGCCAAGGGGCGCATCGTCCAGGGCATCCAGGCCTACGACGCGATGCTCGTCTTGCGCGAGGACAAGAACAACGCGCAGGCCAAGGCAACGCTTGCGGCGCACGATACCGACATGGGCTACGCGCTGCTGCTCAAGCGTTATGTCGATGACCCGCGCAAGGCAACGCCAGAGGACATCCAGAAAGCGGCGGACAGCACGATTCCGAATGTACCGGTGCTGTTCTGGTCGTTCCGCATCATGGTCGGCTGCGGCTTCTACTTCATCGCGTTGTTCGGCCTGTCGTTCTGGAAAGCCAGCAAGCGCCAGCTGGACAGCCAGCGCTGGTATCTGAAGCTCGCGCTATGGAGCCTGCCGCTGCCCTGGCTAGCGGCGGAGATGGGCTGGATCGTGGCCGAATACGGCCGTCAGCCGTGGGCCATCGAAGGTGTCTTGCCAACCGCGCTGGGCGTGTCGTCGGTAACTTCCGGCCAGGTCCTTGCCTCGCTTGGCGGCTTCGTCCTGTTCTACACGGCGCTGGCCATCGTCGACGTCACCTTGATGTTGAAATTCGCTCGCAAGGGACCGGACGGCCTGGGCATCTGGCCGCCCCTCTCCTCATCCACCACCGTCGGTCACTGAGGATCTCGCCATGCTCGACTACACCACACTGCGGGTGATCTGGTGGGCCCTGCTCGGCACGCTGCTGATCGGCTTCGCCGTCATGGACGGCTTCGATTTCGGTGTCGCCGGCCTGCTCAAGATTCTGGGCCGCAACAACGAGGAGCGACTTGTATTGCTGGAAGGTATCGAGCCCACCTGGGAAGGCAACCAGGTGTGGTTCATCCTTGCCGGCGGCGCCACGTTCGCGGCGTGGCCGATGCTCTACGCGGTATCGTTTTCCGGGATGTATTTTGCGATCGCATTGGTGCTGCTGGCCTTCATCCTGCGCCCGGTCGGTTTCAATTTCCGCGGCAAGGTCCACGACCCGCGCTGGGCCTCGTTGTGGGATTGGGTGCTTACTGGTTCAGGGCTGGTGGTAATGCTGGTGGCGGGTGTCGCGTTCGGCAATCTGTTTCTCGGTGTGCCGTTCCAGTTTGATGGTGACCTGCGCATGAGTTGGCAGGGCGGGTTTTTCGGCCTGCTGCATCCGTTCGCGCTGCTGACTGGATTGGTGTCACTGAGCATGTTGTTGGCGCACGGTGCCTGCTGGGCCGCACTGAAGGCTGATCACACGATTGCTGCGCGTGCAGTGAAAGTCGCGCGCTGGATGACGCTGATCTACGCCGTCCTTTATGTGCTGGCCGGCGTCTGGGTGGCCTACGGCATTCCCGGCTTCGCTGTCGTGGGACCGGTGCTGACAGATGGCGCTTCCAATCCGCTATACAAGCAAGTGGCCCAGGGCGGCAGCTGGTTTGCCAGCTACATGCAATACCCCTGGTTCTGGGCTGCCCCGCTGCTGGCACTGGTTTCCGCTGTCGGTGTGCAGCTGCTGATCAATCGACGCAACGTCGCCGGCTTTATCGCCAGCAGTCTGATGGTGGGAAGCACGATCGCCTCAGCCGGGTTCGCGCTGTTTCCTTTCCTGCTGCCGTCCAGCATCGATCCGCGTTCCAGCCTCACCGTATGGGATGCCTCGTCCAGTCAAGGCACGTTGCAGTTGATGCTACTGGTCACGATCGTGTTTCTGCCGATCATCATCCTGTACACCAGCTGGGTATACCGGGTGATGCGCGGCCGGGTCACGCTGGAAGAACTGCGCAAGGCACACGGCGGTTATTGAATCGTTGCGTCCTGTTTTTTTTACGCTACTACACGAACACGAGGTAAGTCGGCATGTGGTATTTCTCTTGGATACTTGGACTGGGACTGGCGTGCGCGTTCGCCATCCTCAATGCGATCTGGTACGAAGTGCACGCTACGGATGCGGCCAACCGCCAGCGTGTCGATTCGCAACTGCCGGATGAGTTGAGCTAGGCCCGCTCCACCAACGCATTCCTAGCGTGCTGCCAGCAATGTCTCGATCTCATCGGCGTCCCGTGGCACGGCGGCAGTAAGCACTTCGTTGCCGTCGCGGGTCACCACCACGTCATCCTCGATGCGGATGCCGATACCGCGCCAGCGCTCGGCGACCGTTCGATCGTCCGGCGCCACATACAGGCCCGGCTCCACCGTCAGCACCATGTCCGGCTCCAGCAGGCGAGACTCACCGTCGAGGCGATAGTCACCAACATCGTGCACGTCCAGCCCCAGCCAGTGACCGGTCTTGGCTGGAAAGAAGCGCTGATAGCTGCCATCGACAATCGCCGCATCGGCATCGCCCTTGAGCAGGCCGAGCTGACACAGACCTTCGGCGAGCACGCGTACAGCGGCCAGATGCGCCGCATTGAACGGCTGCCCGGGACGCACTTCGTCAATCGCTGCCAGCTGTGCGGCCAGCACCACTTCGTACAATGCACGCTGCTCGCGGCTATAGCGACCGTTAAGCGGAAATGTGCGACTGATATCGGATGCATAACAGTCCAGCTCGGCACCGGCATCGATCAACAATAATTCGCCGGCATGCAGCGGCTCGCGGTTGGCCTGGTAATGCATCACGCAAGCGTTCGCGCCGCCGGCAATGATCGGTGGAAACGCGGGAACCGCGCCACGCCCTCGAATTACCCGCAGCAGTTCCGCTTCGATCTCGTACTCATGGCGCCCGGGCGTGGCAACTTGCCATGCCGCCAGATGCGCCTCGGCCGCGATCGCGGCAGACGCGCGCATCAGCTTCAGTTCGGCGCGCGACTTGTACAGCCGCAGATCATGCAGCAGATGCCCAAGCGCCACGAATTCCTTCGGCACCACGCCGCCACCACGCAACTGACGCAAGCGGCGCATCCAGCCGAGCAGTTGCGCATCGAACTCCGGCTCACGGCCGAAGTGGCAGTAGACGCGGCCACGACCTTCGATCATTCCGGGCAGGATGTCGTCGATATCCTCAATCGGAAACGCGTCGTCCATGCCGTAATCGGCGACGGCGCGCTCAGTGCCGATCGATGGGCCGTGCCAGCGCTCACGCGAGGGATCGCGCTCGCGGCAGAACAACACGACCTCGCCATGTCGGCGGCCTGGCAGCAGTGCCAGCACCGCGTTCGGCTCGGGAAATCCGCCCAGATAGTGAAAGTCCGAATCCTGCCGATACGGCCACGCCGCATCGGCATTGCGCATGCGCTCGGTCGCCGCGGCGACCAGCAGCACGGCGTCCTCGCCCGCCATTTGCATCAATTGACGACGACGCCGCGCGAATTCCTCGCGCGTGATCGCCAACGCCGCCAGCGCCGGTGCTGTCGGGATCAATGCAGACTGCCGCTGCCGGGCTTGCCGTGCGCGGTGCATTCGGTGTGCAACAGCATCGCGCCGACGCGTACAAATTCCTGCACTTCGATCAACGCATCTTCGTCTTCGGTCTCATTGCCGAAATCAAACGCCGAACCGGCGATCGTGCCCAGATCGCGCAGGATCTCCTGTGCCTCGTCCGACAGCTGTGCATGTGCCGATGCGCCAGCGAGCCCGAAGCCGCCCAGAAATCCACGGCACCAGTCGACCATCGCCTCGGCACGTTCGGTTAGCGGGCGGTCGTCCTCCGGTAGCAAGGGCTCAAAACCGAGTTCAGGATCGGCCAGCTCGGTTTCGCATTGCTTGGCGAGCCGGTCCAGCTGCGCCTGATCATCCGGCCCGGGTTGAGTCGCCTCGCCATCGAGTTGCAGTGCAGCCAATACCGTGGTGTTTCGCAGGGAGCCGCCGCCAGCGAGGTAGCCGCACAGCGAACCGTGCAATTCGCTGGGTTCGGTGCCCAGCCGCAAACGCATGATCAACGCGTCGATATCGTCGTGGCCCATAAGCCCGTTAGCCGTCATGGCGGTGCTCCAGCAAGGAATAGCCGCCAGTTTAGTGCAGTTGCCGTGACGGGCATCCGTGACCGGCCCCGACGAGGCTGACTTCCGCCAACGTCCTGCTATAGTTTCTCGCATGAACATGCCCGATCACATTCAGTCCGACCATGTCCATCAAGAGCTGGCCGCATTGGCGCAGCAGCTGGATCGACTGCTCGATACCGTGCGCCGGCTCACCGAAGAAAACCGCAGCCTGCGCCAGAGTCAGGAGCAGCTATCCGGTGAACGGGCAGGCTTGCTGGCACGCAACGAGCAAGCACGCAGCCGGGTCGAGGCGATGATCCAACGACTGAAATCGCTTGAGAGCAACGGTTGATGAATACACCTGTCAGTGAACCGGTCGCGCTGCGGCTGATCGACCGCGAATTCCTGATCGCCTGCGCGCCGGAAGAGCGCGATGGCCTGCTCGAAGCGGCTGGCTTTCTCGATCGCAAGATGCGCGAACTGCGCGCAAACGCGAAAGCACCCAGTTTCGAACGACTGGCGGTGCTCACCGCCATTAGCGTCACCCACGAATTCCTGGCCCTGCGCAAGCAGCACGACGGGCAGGAACAACGCCTCAGCGATGGCCTCGCCGCATTGCGCAGCAAACTGGATGCCGCCCTCGATGGCGACTTGCTGAAACGCTGAGCCCGGTTTCGCCGGATAGACAGCACCCGATCGAAACACGTTGTCGATGAACGCAGCCAGTCCATCGCCAGTGGCACATTTCGGGGCAAGCGCCTAAAATGGATCTCGGCGTTTTCTGCGATGTTCGCCAGCACACTCTTACATTTGCCTTGTTCCTAAATACGGCCCCGGGTCGGCTTCACATCGGCTGTTGTGCATGTCCGCCACGTGCGGAAAGCCTTGAGGCCATGTAGCTCTCCCACCTGATCCATCTTGGATCAAGGTCGTTTGGTGTGCAGCGGCATCGCGGTTTACGCCACTTCATTTCCGGGCCGGCCGCCGTCATCCGACGGCAGCCGGGATCGGTCGCTCGCAGCGACGTCCGCCGGGCGCGCTTTCGATGGGAGACGCGCGACACGTGGACGCCACCGCCGAACGAAGCGAGCTTCGCCAGAATCTGGCCGAACGACGCCGCGCACTGACCCCGCCCGAACGCATGATGGCTGCGCAAGGGCTGCGCCGCAGCCTCGAGCAACTGCCCGAGTATCTCACCGACACCCGCGTGGCTGGCTATTGGGCCAGTCACGGCGAGTTGCCGTTGAACCTGGTGATTCCGCCGCTGGCTGCGCGAGGCCAGCAATTCCTGCTGCCGGTGATCAGCAAGGGTCAGCGGTTGCGGTTCGCACCATGGCAATCCGGCGACGACGTGCAACCGAACCGCTACGGCATCCCCGAACCAGTCGAGCCTGGCGAACTGTTCGAGCCGTTTCAGCTCGATCTGGTGCTGGTGCCACTGCTCGGCTTCGACCGTCGCGGCCATCGACTGGGGCACGGTGGCGGCTACTACGATCGCAGCTTTGCGTTCCTCAAGGATCAGGCGCGACCGACCGAACCGTTGTTGGTCGGCATCGCTTACGCATTCCAGGAACTGCCGCAGATCGAGGCCGCAAAGTGGGACGTCGCACTCGACTTCATTGCCACCGACCGTGAGTTGATCGATTGCAACGCGGGTGATCCCGGCAATGAGGCAAATGCATGACTGGTTCCACGAAATCCGGCTCCGCCAAACCCGCGACCGTTAAAGCGGCCACCATCAATCACTGGCTGATGAAATCCGAACCCGAGGCGTTCTCGATCGACGACCTCAAACGCAAGCGTCGCGAAGCATGGGACGGCGTGCGCAACTATCAGGCGCGCAACTTCATGCGGGACGGCATGCGTCCGGGCGATCGCGTTTTCTTCTACCACTCCAACTGCGCAACACCGGGCATCGTCGGTATCGCCGAGGTCGCCACGGATGCCTATCCCGACCCCAGTCAATTCGATCCGAAGAGCAAATACTTCGATCCCGGCAGCTCACGCGATCAGCCGCGCTGGATGCTGGTCGACGTGAAGTTCGTCAAGAAGCTCAAGCGCACAATCAGCCTGGATGAGCTGAAGGACCACCCGGCGCTGGCCGAGATGGCCTTGCTGCGCAAAGGCAACCGGCTGTCGGTCATGCCGGTCGGCGCCGATGACTGGCGGTACATCCTGGGTCTCGAGTGAGGCACTGCTGTTTTTGTGACTAAGAGTTCGGCCGTCAGAGGTTAGGCGTGTGGCCGCTTTGCTCCTCCCCTTGCTTGCAGGTGGAGGTTGGGTGGGGGTTGTCCGAGCTGGCGAGTAGCAAGATCCAGAGCCACCCCTCCCCAACCCTCCCCTGTTGCACAGGGGAGGGAGCGAAGCGTAAGCAGAGCAACCCCCGAGTTGCCTATCGGTGCTCGCCCGAAACCCGCGCAGCCACCATAATGCGGCATTCACTCAATACGGCCCTCCCATGAGCAACGCGAACGAGAAACGCCAGGCCGGTGAGGCCGCTATCCGCTACGTGGAGGACGGCGCCATTGTCGGCGTCGGCACCGGCACTACCGTGGCGTTCTTCATCGACGCGCTGGCCGATCTGAAGGATCGCATCCAGGGCGCTATTTCCAGCTCGGAGCAATCCACCGCGCATTTGAGAAAGCTCGGCATTCCCGTGCTTGATCTCAACGGGTCCGGCCCACTGACGATCTACATCGACGGCGCCGATGAGTGCGATACGCACAAGCGCTTGATCAAGGGCGGCGGCGCGGCGCTGACGCGCGAGAAAATCGTCGCTGCGGCCAGCCAAAAGTTTGTCTGCATCATCGACTCGAGCAAGCGGGTTAACTTGCTCGGCAAGTTCCCCGTGCCGATCGAAGTGATCCCGATGGCGCGCAGCCTGATCGGCCGCGAAATCGTCAAGCTGGGTGGTCAACCCGTATGGCGCGATGGTGTGATCACCGACAACGGCAACTGGATCATCGACGTGCACGGCTGGCAGATCACCGACCCGGTTGCGCTGGAAAGCGAACTCAACCAGTTGCCCGGTATCGTTACCGTCGGTCTGTTCGCACGCCGACCGGCCGACGTGGTGCTGGTCGGCGACCACGAGATGTGACCAGTCCGTAGGTTGGGCTGAGCGGAGCGAAGCCCAACATCTTTGCGGGATGCTTGAGGGACTTGTTGGGCTTCACTTCGCTCACTCCAATCTACGTCGCTCGTTACGATCAAGCCTCCAGCGGACGCTTCCTTACGCGCCCCTTGCTGAAATGCAGATAGCGACCAGCCTGCCCCGTCTCCTGCAGGCGCCGCCCATGGGCAGTTATCGCGGCGCAAAGCCGCAATGCTACGCCGGCGGTTCAAAAAACCGAAGAGCAACGACGTCGCGTAAGTGCTCAGATCGGCGCGGAAACCCGTCTGGCTCCGCGGAAGTTCAGTGCGCTTTTCGGCGACGTGCTTCGTGCAACTTGGCGTATTTCAGGAACGCGTAAAACGCTCCCGTGACACTCGCGATGTAGCCGGCCCACCCGTTCAGAAAATAGCGCTTGCCAATGTACTGGCGCAGGAAGAACACCGGCGGGTAGAACACCATGCGCAGTCCAGTGAAGCGCTGATTCTTGCGCAACTTGTGCGCCACCATGGCACTGGTATAGCGATTGATCTTTTCCATACGGGTGGCGATATCCACGTCGCCATAATTGATGAAGTCCGCACGGTGCAAGGTCTTCACCGGACCGCGCACTTCCACCGCCGCATGCACTTCGACGTCGTTCATGCCGCCACGGCGTCGGTCGAACAAGCGCAGCAGTCCGTTACGCCTGCCCCAGCGGTGTTGCACCGTCCAGAACAACCATTCACGCCTGGGCAACCGGTAGCCGGCATAACGCGGCGCCACCAGCGCCTGCTCGATCACTTCCCGCGTCCCCGGCGACAAAGTTTCGTCGGCATCCAGATTGAGTATCCAGTCGTGCGCGGCCAGATCGTAGGCACGCTGCTTTTGCAAACCGAATTCGTCGAACCGATGCACCTCGACGCGTGCGCCATAACGTTGGGCAATCGCCACCGTATCGTCGGTGGACCCGGAATCCAGCACTACGATCTCATCGGCCCAAGCCACCTCACGCAGGCAGGCATCCAGCGTGCCGGCATTGTTATAGGTGATTACCACCACCGAAAGCGGCTCACGCGCCATCTGCAACTCCCGTCGAATCATGCTGCGGTTCGACGTAGAGCGCCGCGCACCACAGACCCAGCAACCAGCCAAACAACAAACCCCACCAGGCCGAATAGAAGGCTAAATGAGTCGTGAGGGGAAAGACCATTACGGCCAGCGCCACCGTGGCCGGAAATGCACGTGTCCGCGCGGCGGCACCCACACTTCGCCACGCGCGCACCGCCAGCGCCGTTGCAGCCAGCCACAACAACAAACCGATCGCGCCGGTTTCAGTGAGGATCTCCAGCACCAGCTGATGCGGGTGACAGGCGCCCTCGCCTTCGCCGCAAGACTCGTCAACCAGGAAGTGATCATTAGCCGGTGCGTACTGTGGATACGCATAGCGGAAACCGCGTACGCCGACACCAGCGATCGGGTGCGCGGCAATCATCTTCACGCTGGCGTGCCAGATATCCAGCCGACCAGTGAGTGCGGTATCGAGGGATTGATCGGTGCCATGCAATACCTGCAAAGTGCGATCCATTCGCTGTTGAAAGCGTCCAGAGGTTTTCCAGGCGATACCGCCGGCGAGCCCGAGCAGCATCACGCCGAGCAGGCAGAATCCTGCGAAGCGCAGCGGCGACTTCGCTTCGTGCCAGAGAAACCCCAACGCGACCAGCGCGTAAGACAACCACGCCGCACGGGAGCCAGCCAGCAGGACTGGCCCCAGCATCAGCACGAACGCGAGCAGCAAGCCCGGCAAACCCCAACGCCGCCGCGCCGCCCACAATGCAAACGGCGACAATACGGCCAGCGTAGGGCCTAGCTTGAGATCAGTGCCGAAGATGCCGGAGATGCGCTCGGCGGGAGCGTGACCACCCAGACTCCAGCCGGTCAGCATCTGCACCCATGCATCGGCGGTCCACAGCGCGAGCACCAGCGCAACGGCGACATACAAGGCCTGCAGTTTGCTGTCGCGACGGATCGCGAAGCACGCGTACAGGCCCAGCGGCGCATAGCGCAGCAACGCAACGACGGTACCCCAGCTCTTGCCGGGCACGATCGAGCCCAACGCGGATACGAGTGCGGCCCCGACATACGCGCCCAGCAACCACAGCAGCAAACGCGCGCCGGGGTGCTCCTGCAACGCCTGCGGCTCTCGTGCAAACAGCAGAATGACGCCGATCAGGCACAGGAACGTGCCCAGCTCCGAGCTGCGCCCCAGCGGCAACAATGCGACCACCAGCCAGAACGGCAACAGCGGCGAACGCAGGGCGGCCTTGAGCGTAGTGCCAAAAGAAGTCATGCCTGGACCAGAACGAGAGCGACCGTACATTGTGTAGGAGCGCACCCTGTGCGCGAAAGCCCGGAAAGCAACCGCGGTCGCGAAGTTGCTCCAGGAAGACCTGGCTTGAGGGGGTTAGCTGGCGCTATCGCGCACAGGGCGCTCCTACACGAGGAGGTTCACCACCGCGCGGGTTACTCCGGAGGTTGCTTAGCTAGTCACTTCTTCGTACAGCGCCAGCGTGGCCTGCTGCATGTCGATCAGTCGGTAGCTCTGCAAGGGTGATATCGGCGGTGCCACGCGCAGCAATTCGGCGGCGCGCTCGACCAATCGTTCACGATCACCAGGCGGTACGCGGCCGGCCGGATACAGCTCGGCAAGCAATTCGCCCACACCGCCATGTGCGTAGCCAAGCACGGGACGGCACAGCGACAATGCCTCGATCACGGTGCGGCCAAACGACTCGGGTTGGTTGGACAATTGCAGCACCAGCGTCGAGACCGCATAGACGTCCTGAATGTCGTCGCGTGGCGGCGTCAGCACAACTTGCGAAGTCACCCCGCGCAGGCGGATCAACTCGTGCAGCTCCTTTACATAGGCTTCGCGTCCTGGCTCGATCACGCCCAGCAGCAACAATCGCGCCTCGATGCCGCGGCGCTTGAGGTCAGCGAGCAATTCGATCGCGTCGTGATGGCCTTTCAGGCGTGTGCCGCGCGCGGGCAAGGTCAGCAACGGTGCGCCCGTCAGCTCCGGGTACTCGGCAAAAAAAGCCTTCTGCCATGCATCGTCCGGACGGTGGCCATAGGGGAATGCGGCGGGGTCGATGCCACGCGGTATCACCCGCACCTTGGCTGGCTCCAGCCAGCGATAGTGGCTCAGCACATAATCGCGCATGGTCTGCGAAACAGCGATCACCCGCTCGCCTCGCAGCAGAATGGCGCTGTAGCCCCCCGGCGAATTCAGTCCGTGCACGGTGGTGATGAAATGCGGCCGTTGCGGCAACCCTTTCAACGCCCACCAGCCCAGCCAGGCCGGCAGCCTGGAGCGGGCATGCACGATGTCCGGCTTGAGTTCCCGCAAGACCCGGCGCAACGCGCCGAGCCGGGTCAGCGTGCGCAATGATTTGCTGCCGATGTCCAGCGTCACATGCTCGCTGCCCTCGGCCTTCAACTGGTCGACCAGACGACCGCCAGCGGAGATCACCACCGAGCGGTGACCTGCCTGCACCAGGGCACGGGCGATCTCCAGCGCTGAACGCTCCGCACCGCCGGAACGCAGTGCGGGGATCAGCTGGACCACAGTCAGCAGCTTGGTAGGTACGGCGATGCTGGACATGAGCTCTGGGCTGGCGGTTTTCATTCAACCATTACAAGCAGAAATCGTGCCGCCGATCACTTATGTGAAGGCAGCAGCTCAGTCCCGCAACACGTAATGCGCGCCACAGTAGGCACAGGTTGACTCGCCGCCATCTTCGACAACGGGCAGATAGACCTTCGGATGCGAATTCCACAGCTCCATCCCGGGCATCGGGCAGGACAGCGGCAGGTCGGCGCGCGTCACTTCGTAACGATTTTCGGCATTTGCCGGCACCAGCGGCACCGCCGCGGAAAGGGGACGCGACATGGGCGAACTCCAGACTGGACATCAGGCCGCGAATGGTAGCAGGCTGAGGCCTTCCGCCGGGGCCGCAAGGGCAATGGGGACGCGGGACAGCCGTCGGCGCGATATCCAACCGATGGATTGGTGGGGAGTTTTCACGAAGCAAGCATCTCAATCCTCGACCCGGCGCACGCGCCAGGTCCATTCGCAGGAGCAGAGCATGGATTTCGGAAAAATCATCGATCGCGTCAAAGCTATCCTGACCACACCAAAAGCCGAGTGGCCAGTCATAGCGGCCGAACCGGACACCGTTCGCGGCCTGTATGTCGGTTACGTTCTGATTGTTGCCGCGCTACCGGTCATCGCCCACTTCATCAAGAACAGCCTTATCGGCACCGGCGCATTCGGCATCACCGTGCGCATACCGATCGGGATGGGCATCGTGGCCATGGTGCTGCAATACGTACTGGCCCTGATCCTGGTCTATCTGCTGGCGCTGATCATCAACGCGCTGGCACCCACGTTTGAAGGCCAGAAAGATCAGCTGCAGGCGCTGAAGACCGTGGCCTATTCATGGACTGCGGGTTGGGTTGCCGGCATCGCCACGATCTTGCCGTGGCTGGGCTCGCTGATCGCGATCGCAGGCGCCATCTACGGCATCTATCTGCTGTACCTGGGCCTGCCGGAAACCATGAAGTGCCCACCCGACAAGGCCGGCGGCTACACCGCGGTCAGCGTGGTCATCACGATCGTCATCAGCTGGATTTTTTATCTGATTGTCGGCAGCGTGATCGGTACCGCCGCGCTCACCGGCGCCGCGATGAGTGGCATGCACATCACCGACCGCAACGGTGAAACCGTCGTCCTCGATAGCAGCAGCGCACTCGGCAAACTGGCGGCGATAAGCGCGGCCAGCAAGCAGATCGCTGCGACTTCGTCGTCCGTCAACGTTACCGCCCAACAAGTCACAGCGGACAAGGTGATGGGCGCGGTCAACGGCAACAGCAGCGTCGAACCACTATCGCTCGATCAGGTCAAGGCGTTCCTGCCGGACAGCCTGGGTGATCTAAAGCGCACAGGCATGTCCGCTCAGCGCAGCGGGGCAATGGGTATGCAGGTCTCCGATGCAACCGCCCAATACAGCGACGGCAACGGCCAAAACGTTACCCTGGAAGTCACCGACACCGGCGGCGCCAAGGGCTTTGTGGCGATGGCCAGCGCCATGGCACCCGAAGAGGAAAAGCAGACCGACCATGGCTATGAGAAAACCCATACCGAATCCGGCCGGCTGATGCACGAAGCCTGGGATACCCAGTCAAAGAGCGGCGAATTCAGCGTAATTGTCGGCCAGCGTTTTACTGTGAAGGCGACTGGCAATGCCGATGGCATTGACCAGCTGAAACAGGCGGTCACCAGTGTCGACCTCGCGAAACTGGAATCGATGAAGGATCAGGGTGTGACTAAAAACTAAGGCGCAAAAAAAGGCCGCGCTGTCTTCAGCGCGGCCTTTTTTTGCATTACCGGTGTTGCGCTTACTTGCTGACTTCGGCTTCCGTGGTGATCTGCAACTTGATCTCGTCGCTTACGTAAGGCACATAGGCCTTCACGCCGAAATCCGAACGATTCAACGTACCGGTCGCATCGAACGCGATGGCCTGCACCTTGGCCATCGGATGCACGCCCACCTTGTTGAGATGCGCGGTCAATACCAGCGGCTTGGTCACGCCGTGCACGGTCAAGTCACCGGTGACCTTGAAATTGCCGCCACCAATCGACGTCACGCTGGTGCTCTTGAACGTGGCTGTGGGGAACTTGCCCGCGTCGAAGAACTCTGCCGATTGAAATTCGTCGTTGAGCTTGCTGACGTGGGTGTCGAAGCCGGTGATCGGCAACGTCACTTCGATCGACGACTTCGCCGGGTCCTTCTCGTCAAAAACCAGCGTACCTTCGCCCAACGCGGCATAACCGCTGGGGTTGGAGAAGCCCAGATGGTTCCAGGTGAAGATCACATCGGTGTGGCTGGGATCGAGCTTGTAGGTCACCGGGGCGGCCTGCGCCGACACGGCGGCGCCGAGCAGTCCGGCTAGAGCGAGATACTTGATTGCACGCATGGGAGTGCCTCCTTGGGATGATGGGATACAACGTTGCTTCGAGCGTTTTCTTCAGGCAATCCGGCAAGCTTCGTCAAACGACAACCGGGGACTGCGCGCAAACAGGTCACGGCTGGCGTCGCCATAACCGATATTGATCAGGAAATTCGACTTGACCGCGGTGCCGGCAAAGAATGCTGCATCCACGCCGGCATTGTCGAAGCCGGACATCGGTCCGCAATCAAGCCCGATCGCGCGAGCCGCCAGCAACAAATACGCGCCTTGCAGGGTCGCATTGCGAAACGCCGTAGTGTCGGCCAACGTCTGATTACCGACAAACCAGCTACGCGCGTCGGCGTGCGGAAACAATTTAGGCAGTTGTTCGTAGAACTCGTGGTCGTTGGCGATGATCGCCGTCACCGGTGCCGCCATGGTCTTGGCCCGATTGTTTTCGGACAGAAAGGGCGCCAGCTTCGCCTTCGCCTCTTTCGACTTCACGAACACGACGCGCATCGGCGAAGCGTTCGCGCTGGTCGGTCCGAACTTCGCCAGTTCGTAGAGCTGGTGCAACTGCTCGTCGGTAACGTCTTTGGGCAGCCACGCGTTGAACGTACGGGCGTTGCGGAACAACTGATCAAGGCCGGCCTCGGAAAGCAACTCGCTCATGGGTATCCTCTGCTGCATTGACGCGCCGACATGGGCGCCTGAACCTGCAAGTGTATAGGTGTGCGCACGCCAACAGATGGCGGCTGGGAGAACGTACTGTGTTGACCAGGGAAACAATGCCGCGTCACCCGCCAGCATGCTGAAGTTGCAAGGCGAGTGCTGGGTGATCACCGACCATGCCGCCGGCAACCAGCGCCAGGCACTGGCGCTGGCCGAGCGGCTGGGCATGCCGGTGCGTCACCTGATATTGGAGCCGCGGGCGCCCTGGTCGTGGTTCGCCCCCCGTCTCGCCCTGGGCGGCCCATTCGCCCTCGTACCCGAGCAACGTGAACTGTTTGCGCCACCGTGGCCCAGCGTGGCGATAGGCTGTGGCCGCGCGGCCGCGCTGTTCACCCGCCAGCTGCGGGCGCTTTCCGATGGCGGCTGTTACACCGTGCAGATTCTGAACCCACGGATCGACCCGGCCCATTGGGACACCGTCATCGCACCCCGCCATGACCAGCTGGACGGACCCAATGTGCTGCAGCCGCTGGGCTCGCTCAACGATGTCGACGACGCTTGGCTACAGGACGGTCGCGAGTCCTGCCCTACCCTCGCCGACCTGCCGCGACCGCGCGTCGGCGTACTGCTCGGTGGCCCGCGCAAGGGCATCCCGCTGAATGCGGATATCGCCCGACAGCTCGCACAGCAATTGCTCGAACGTCAGCGCACCGAGGGCGGCAGCCTGTTGGTGCTCGCTTCGCGGCGTACTCCTGCCGTTGTCATGGACGTCATGCGCGATCTGCTCAAAGGCGTTCCGGGGCTGATCTGGTCAGGCCGCGACGACGGCGCCAATCCCTACCCTGGCGTTCTCGGCTGGGCCGACCGACTGGTCGTCACGCCGGATTCCGTCAACATGCTCAGCGAAGCGTGCGCGGTGGGTTGCCCGATACATTCCTTGGTCAGTGCACCCTTGCCGGACAAGATCTTCCGCTTCCACCGCGTGTTGCGCGATGCGGGTCTGCTCAATGATCTGGACGTCACGTCACCGACGCCACATGCGCCACTGCGCGAAACCGCGGACATCGCCACCGAATTGCGGCAACGCATCCAGGCGCAGCAAGCACGACCTTTGCTGGGTTAATTTTTCGCGATCAGCCGAACGCAAAGCCCAACGCATCGGTAACGCCGCGCACAGCCGCGCAAAGTTGCTCCAGCTCCTCATCGCGTGGCGTGACACGCGAGCGCAGGTCGAGGGTGCAGGCCAGTGCGCGCTGCAGCAGGTTCGCGTGCGCGACCGTCAACATCGCCGCCTGGTCCGCATTGAGCAGCCCCGCGCCACGGCAAGCTTCGATCAAGGCGGCGTTTGCGGTGACTCCAAGCAGCCCGGGTCGCTTCGCTGCGTTCGCCAACACCAAGCCCTGCAATGCAAATTCGATATCGAGCAACGCGCCATGGCCCTGCTTGAGGTCGAGCTGGACGGCATCGGAGCGATCGCGTTCGGCGCGCCAGCGCTGACGCATGTTGCTCACTTCCGCCAACACCGCGGTGCGATCGCGCGACACCGCCAGGATATCGCGACGCACCTCGGCCAGTTCCGCATTGAGCGCAGCATCACCGGCCACCGGACGCGCGCGCAGCAGCGCCTGGTGCTCCCACGTCCACGCGCGACTTTTCTGATACGCCGCGAAGGAGTCGAGGCTGCTGACCAGCAAGCCCTTGGACCCATCCGGTCGCAGCCGGGCATCGACTTCATACAGGCGACCGGCACGAGTGAGCACGGTCAGCCAGTTCATCACGCGCTGAGCGAGTCGTTGATACCAGCGCGCACCTTCCAGCGGACGGGCACCGTCGCTCATCGCATGGGCGCGTCGACCATCGTAGACAAACACCAGATCAAGGTCCGAGGCAAAACCAAGCTCCTCGCCACCCAGGCTGCCGTAGCCCAGCACGGCAAAGCCCGAACCTGCGCCGGGCAGTCGTCCATGTTGGGCAACCAGTTCGCGCTCGGCCAGCGCAAGCACGGCACCCACCACCGATTCGGCCAATGCGCCCAGTCGACGCGCGGTAGCCACGGCGTCGGCACGGCCATCGGTGAAAGCCAGCCCAAGCCGGAACGCGGTGGATGACTTGAACTCGTTGATACGCTCGAGTTCTGCCTCGGCCTCGCGTTCGTCCAGCGTGGTCAGCACGCGGGCGATCTCGGCGGCGATGTCGGCGCGCTTGAATGGTAATTGATCGATACGTGGATCGAGCACGTCATCCAGCAGCAAGGGCTGCGCGATCACGCGCTCGGCCAGGAATGCGCTGTCGCCGAACAGCTTGGCCAGGCGTTTGCGTGCGGCCGGCTGTTCTTCCAGCAACGCGAGGTAGGACGAGCGCCGCGCTACTGCCTGCATCAGCCGGCACAATCGCAGCAAGCAGGAAACCGGCGCCGCACTTGCACGCGCGGCGTCGAAAAGTTGCGGCATCAAGTGATCAAGGCGTTCGCGTGAGTGCGGCGACATGGCACGCACTGGCGCCGCTTGCGGAAGTTTCAGCAGGGCGTCGGCCAGCTCGGCGCCAGGCACGAAGCCGGAGGCTTCCAGCACGGCGGCATCCAGCGATCCTGCGCAGGCCTGCTGCCACAGCACCATGTCGGCAGCCGGCACGCTTGCGGCCCGGCCGCCCTGCGGCATCAGCACGGCGGCAAATTCCTCGCTGACGATCGCGCGATGCTTGGCCAGCGCCGCGTTCAGCGTTTCCCAATCCGGATATTCAAGACTCAGCGCTATGCGTTCGCGACTCAATGCATCGTCGGGAATGTCATGGGTCTGCGCATCGCGCAGCATCTGCACGCGGTTCTCCACGCGGCGCAACAGCACATACGCCTCACGCAGCATGCGCGCACGCGAAGCGCCGATGTGTCCGCGCGCCTCGCAAGCAGTGAGCGCCGGCAGCAGGCCACGCACGCGCAAGCTGGGTTCGCGCCCGCCCCGAATCAGCTGGGTCAGTTGCACGATGAATTCGATCTCGCGGATGCCGCCAGGACCAAGCTTGAGATTGTCGGCGAGATCCTTGCGCGCCACCTCCGCGTCGATCAACGCCTTCATTTCGCGCAGGCCGGCGAACGCGGTGTAGTCCAGATACTTGCGATAGACAAACGGCCGCAACAACTCCTGCAATTGCTTGCCTGCATGGCGGTCACCGGCGACCGGGCGTGCCTTGATCCAGGCGTAGCGTTCCCAGTCGCGACCCTCGCTCTGGTAGTACTGCTCCATGGCGGCAAACGACAGCGCGAGACGCCCCGCGTTGCCGAACGGCCGCAGGCGCAGATCGACCCGTGCGCAGATGCCATCCATGGTCGGCTCGTTCAGCAGCCGTACCAACTGGCGCCCAAGCCGGATGAAGTACTCGCTGTTGTCGAGTGGGCGTGCGCCGTCGCTTTGGCCACCCTGCGGATAGGCCAGCACCAGGTCGATGTCGGAAGAGAAATTCAGCTCGCTGCCGCCCAGTTTCCCGAAACCGACCACGATGAGCCGCTGCAATGCACCCTCGGGATCGCGGCTATGCCCGTAACGGGCGGCCAGCGCGCGCTCGGACCAGCCCAGCGCGACGCTGAGCAGCACCTCGTACAGCACACTGGTGGCCGAGAGCGTCTCGGGCAATTCGTCCAGGCCGTTGACGTCACGAAACACCAGCCGCAGCGCTTCGGCATGACGGAAACGGCGAAGGGCCACCATGCAATCAGCTTCGTCGTCCGGCAGCTTGAGGGCGTCGATGCGAGCGCTGGCATCGCTGCCGGAACGCAGCCTTTCCAGGCCCTGTGGCGCCAGCAATTGCGGTTGGCGGCTCCATACGTCGAACGCGAAATCGCTGGCCAGCAGGGTGCGCCGGATACGTTCGGCAACGCCTGCGTCGTCGTGCAGGGGCACGCCGGCAGCGCGGCAGCGGGCAACCAGGTCGCCATAACGGTCGTCGATCAGCGCTCGCAGCGCGGGGGATTCATGGGCAGGCATCGCCCCATTGTGCCGCACCGCCAGCCGTCGCAGGTCAGCCATCGCCAACCCAGTACACCGACGCGCGGGTGGGACGTTGATAGCACCCAGATACGGTGTGAGCCGCACTCCCCAGTATCAACACTTGGTTCATCTGATCCCGATTACATTTCAGAGCTCGGACCATGACAGCAAGCGCAGGACTGTTATGTCGTTGAATCCCACAAGCTCCCCCCATCGCTGGCACATGCTGGCGGCACGCATCCTGCTGCCGCTGCTGCTGGCGCTTGCGTTCATCTTGCTGACGGGGCTGCTTGACGGTGGGATGGGCGTGCTGCCGTTGCGGCTGTTCGATCAGCCCCGTTTCCTGCTGGCGAACGCTTGGCCCGGCCTGCTGCTGGCCGGCGTACTGCTGGCGCTGACTCGGCGCCTACTGTTGTCGTTCGGGCTCGCGTTCCTGTTGCAGGGCGTGTTTTACGGCGTCAACGTGCTGAAAGTAGCGAACCTCGGCACCCCGCTGATGCCGGCCGATTTTCGGATGGTTGGCCAGTTGCGCAAAGGCGGCGCACATCTGCTGTTCGGCTATCTGCCGCAGAGCCCGTGGCCATACCTGGCGCTAGTGGCCGGGGTGGCTCTGGTCATAGCGATGTGGCGCTATGAACCGCCGCTGTTTCCGCGTCGCACTCACGGCAAACGACTGCTGGCCGGTGCGGCGCTGGCGACGGTCCTGCTCAGCATGCTGGTGGGCATGACCGTCTGGGGAAAAATCTACAACTCCAGGGTGCTCTGGCTGGAGCCGTGGTCGGCCTCTTCCACCAGCACCCATTCCGGCCTGATCAGCTCGCTGATGATGTTTCATCTGCAGGATCACCATGGCAAGAAAAAGCCGGACCGCGCTGCCGCAACGCAGTTGATTGGACAGTCAGCCTCGTCGCTGCGCCAGGTCATGCAGCCCGCGGCCGCCCGTAGCGAATTGCCGGACATCGTGGTGGTGCAAAGCGAGTCGTTCTTCGATCCATCGATCATGCACGGCTATGAACAAAACAACTTCACGCCCAACCTGCGTCGACTTGCCGAGCACGGGGTCAGCGGCCGGCTACACGTACCGACCTTTGGCGGCGGCACCATCCGCACCGAGTTCGAGGTGCTCACGGGTTTGTCGCTGCGCTACTTCGACAACCTGCAATATCCGTATCTGCAGATGGGCAACAAGTCGGTGCCTGGCCTGGTGCGCACATTGAATGCGCATGGCTACGAGACGATGGCTGTACACGGCAACGACCCCGCCTTCTGGAATCGCGCTACCGCGTTCAAGGCGCTTGGCTTCGATCGCTTCGTGTCGCAATCGTCGTTCCCGGCCAACGCGCCAATGGATGGCAAATACATGGCCGACAGCGCGATGACTACTGAAATCATGTCCCTGATGAAAGACTCGGGTCCGCCGCAATTCGTCTTCGCGATCAGTCTGGAAGCGCACGGTCCGTATGACGTCGAACCAGCCCATGGCAACGAGCGCGATGCGATTCCGGTTCCGGCGGGGATCACCGGCGAACAGAAACTCGAGCTGCAGAATTACATCTATCACATGCAACACGCCGACGCCGAGCTCGGTCGACTGGTCGCGTGGCTGGCCCAGCGCCAACGGCCGAGCTTGGTGCTGTTCTATGGTGATCACCTGCCGGGCCTGAGCGACAGTTATCGCGTCACCGGCTTCGTCGATGGCAAGGACATGCTCAGTCAAGCCGGCAGCTGGCTATTGGTCGATCCGCACAGCCAGGCCGCGTCGATACAGGAAGATACCGCCGCGTGGTTACTGCCCGGCAAGTTGCTGGCGCAGGCCGGTATCCAGGACGACGCCTACTTCGCACTGACCACACTGGTCGGACCGCAACTCGCCGCGCTAACCAAGGCGCCGGGTGCACTGCCGCCAAGCGAAGACGGCGAAGAGCAACGCGTTGATCAGGCGATGGCGAGCGTCAATCAGCTGCGCATGAGTGGCAAGCTGGATCCCCTGCTGCCCAAGCTCGAAGTGCTGCCCACTGGCGGCATCGCGCACAACAACACCGTAGTCACCCATCCACCGGCGTCGGCTGCGCTTCAGCAATAGAAATCCACAGCGGCCACTCGTACACGACGCAGTCTGTCGAGCTGGAACAGACGCGCCTGGCTTTGCGGCGTCGACGTGGCCAGAATCAGATTCTTCTCATTCCGTCGAAGACATGAGCCGTGGATCATGGCCGTCTGGATGGTCAGACGCGCTCGTACTCTCTGTCTGTGCGTCAACCAGCCTATCGGCGAGTCGCCCAGCTTAGAACCCGGATGCGTTTTATCGCAGCTCTCGATTTTCAAACCCGCGCACTGGAGTTCAAATGCAACACAACATTATTGGCACCACGATGCCGGTGCTGGAGTTTTCCCTTGATCACGACGACGCCATCATTGCCGAGGCGGGCGAACTTTCATGGATGACGCCGACCATCAAGATGACTACGCACACGCAGCATGCGGGTGCGGGCGGTCTTCTGGGTACGATCAAACGCGTCGCCGGTGGCGGCTCGCTTTTCATGACCGAGTATCGCGCGGTGGGCGGCCCTGGTGAGGTGGCGTTTGCAGCCCGTGTTCCCGGCCATATCGTTCCGGTCGAAGTCAGAGCCGGTCACGATTACATGATTCATCGCCACGGCTTTCTCTGTGCCACTGCCAACGTGGAACTGGGCGTTGGTTTCCAGCAATCGCTGGGCGCCGGCATCTTCGGTGGGAACGGTTTCCGTTTGCAGAAGATCTCTGGTCAGGGCGCCGCGTGGCTCGAACTGTCTGGCGAAGTGATCGTCAAGGAACTCGCGCCAGGGCAGGTGCTGTCCGTGCATCCCGGCCATGTGGGGGCGTTCCAGAGCAGTGTTTCGTTCAAGATTGAACGCATCGCGGGTATTCGAAACATGATGTTTGGCGGCGACGGCATCTTCCTCGCCTCGCTCACCGGCCCGGGAAAAGTGTGGCTGCAGACATTGCCGATCGCTCGTTTGGCTCAGCAACTGCAGGAGTACATGCCAAGCGGTGAAGGTGGCAGCGGCGGCGGTGGCGTGGTGGGTGGCGTTGTCGGATCTCTGATTGGCAAGATGGTCAAGTGAGTTTGTCGACGCCGTCGTTGCGAGTTTGGAGCGTGGAGTCTCGATGGCACGATTTGCCTCTTTAACTGCCGGCGTAGACGGCGAACCACAAAAAAACCCCGCCGTAGCGGGGTTTTCCTTTATTGCAGTGTGGAAAGCGGAACTTAGAAGTCCATACCGCCCATGCCGCCCATGCCGCCGCCCTGACCACCGCCGTGACCGTGGCCGTCGTCCTTCTTCGGCAGCTCGGCAACGATCGCCTCGGTGGTGATCGCCAGGCCGGCAACCGATGCGGCGTTCTGCAGCGCGGTGCGGGTGACCTTGGTCGGATCCAGGATGCCCATCGCAACCATGTCGCCGTACTCACCGGTCGCGGCGTTGTAACCGAAGTTGCCGGTGCCTTCCTTGACGCGGTTGACGACGACGGACGACTCTTCGCCGGCGTTCGCAACGATCGCACGCAGCGGCGCTTCCAGCGCACGACGGGTGATCGCGATGCCCAGGTCCTGAT
>Ga0302220_10000653_pt1 | contig 28573 bp, 25 predicted proteins | sample II_Palsa_E1_3_FD_194572 | JGI IMG/M metagenome (GOLD analysis project Ga0302220, IMG submission 194572) | Peat permafrost microbial communities from Stordalen Mire near Abisko, Sweden - II_Palsa_E1_3 | ecosystem: Environmental > Terrestrial > Soil > Palsa > Peat permafrost | place: Sweden...
GACCTGCTCAAGAACGTGCCGACACTCAAGGAAACTGCGGCGCGCCTCGCCCCCTTGCTTCATGCGGACGCAACGCCGCAACGGTAGCGGCATGACGATGAAGCACGCTCCATGAGCGCCGTCCCTGCCACTGCTGCGCTAAGACCGGAATGGGGCGATATCGAAAACCGGAATGGTTCCAGTCAGGAATTGCACCCTGAAATCAAGCTGGGCCATCCCGTAGGGCGTTTCTGTACAATGGTCATCATCTATTTTTCGGAACGGCTGCGATGACCACTGCTGATACACCGACATTGCGTGCCTTCGCGCTGCTCGAGCATCTTGTCAATGCGGAAGGTCCCGTGTCGCTGGCTGACATCGCGCAAGATGTCGATCTGCCGAAGCCATCGCTGCACCGCATGCTGGCGTCCCTGGAAGCGGGCGGCCTCGTGATCCGCGATCCGGGCCACAAGAACGCCTATGTGATCGGGCCGCGCCTGGCGCAGCTCGGCTTGGGCGTTGTCATGCACTCCGGCGCACGGCGCCTGCGGCACGCCATTCTCGGGCGGCTGGTGGCGGACCTTGGGGAAACCTGCAATCTCACGATGCTGCACGAAACCGAAGTGCTGTATCTGGACCGCATGGAAGCGCCCTGGCCGCTGCGGCTCGACCTCAAACCCGGATCGAAAGTGCCGGCGTATTGCACTGCCAGCGGCAAATTGCTGCTGGCCATGATGCTCTCGCGCGAGCAGCGTTCGGCGCTCGTGCGCGCGCTCAAGATCGAACGCTTCACGCCGAACACCATCACCGACCCCGAAATGCTCGAGGCCGAACTCGACCGCACCGCGCACAAGCGCGTTGGCATCGACAACGAGGAATTTCTCGCGGGCATAGCCTGCGTCGCGGTGCCCGTGATGAACAAGGACGGCATGAGCATTGCCGCCATCGCCGTGCATGCGCCGGTCTCCCGTGCGCCGCTGTCCCGCTCGCTCGAATTCGTGCCGCGTTTGCAGGAAGCGGCGCGGGAACTGGCAAACACGTTCTAGGCGGCTCGTCGATACAACAGGCGCCCGAAGGCCGTCGTACCAGCCGGAGGCCCGCCTGAACCGCGTGCGGCACGCCATTGCCGCCCGTTGCCGCCCATCGGCGCGCTCAGGCGGTCTGCTTTGGGCGTTCCTTGCGAAACGCGCGTTTTACCGCAATCAGGCCGTCGCGGAACTCGAAGAGATCGCAGCCTTCGGCCTCAATCCGCCAGCCCTCTGCATGCGTACCCGTAAAGACCCATTCCGATACACCCCGTTCACCCGCTACGTAGTGTCGGCCGTGTCCCCAATGAGCATCGGGGAAAGTCTTGAAGACCGCTTCAAAGGCCGCTCGCACGGCTGCGCGGCCTTTGAAGCGAGTGCCGTGGATATCGTTTCCACCGGCGGCATCGAAGACGCAGTCTTCAGTCATGAAGCCCATCAGCGCAGCAGCGTCGTGACGGTTGAAGGCATCGGAAAAGGCCGCAAGCGTGTCGGCCGTCACTTCGGATCTCGCGGTGAGCGTGTCTGTCATACGTGTCTCCTGTCAGATAACTGGCGTTGCCGCACGCCAATGATGAAATCGGCAATGACTGCGGCAAGTTTCATCGACACGTTAAATAACTCTCGCGCCCCGCGGTAGCGCCAGTCGAGCAGACTCGCTTGGGCCAGCGCCCGCCCCAAGCGCTCACGCCTGCGGACATTGCGCACGCACGAGCTCCGCCAGCGCGCGCACACCGGGTTCGATCTTTTCGATCTTGATCGCCGAAAAACCCATCCGGAAGCATTGGCGCTGCTCCAGCCCCTCCATGAAAAACACGCTGCCCAGTTCGATCAGGATGCCGTGCGCCTCGGCTTCAGCCGCGAGACGCGTTGCGTCAAGCCACGGCGGACCTTCGACCCAGCACGAGGAGCCACCTGTAATCCGCGCGTGCCGGACTTCCGGCAGATGGGTGTCGAGCGCAGCCTTGAGCGCCTCTGCACGCTCCTTGTAGGCGAAGGCGAGCCGCCGCAGCAACGCATCGTGATGACCCAGCGAAAGGAAGGTCGCGAACGCGCGCTGAATATACGCAGCCGGATGACGCACCATCAGCCGCCGCAACGCCCGCAACTCACGAATCAGGTCACGCGGACCCACCACGTAACCAAGCCGCAAGCCCGGGGCGAAACTCTTCGACAAACTGCCCACGTAGAGCACGCGGTCGGCGGTATCGAGGCTCTTGAGCGCAGGATGCGGTCCACCGGAGAAATTATTCTCGCTCTCGTAGTCGTCCTCGATCACAACAAAGTCATGCTTCTGCGCCAATTCGAGGAGCGCGTGCCTGCGTTCGAGCGGCAAGGTCGCCGTGGTCGGGCACTGATGGCTCGGCGTCACGTACACGTAGTCGCATTGCGCAAGCAGATGGGCATCGGCGACCGGACGCACGCCGCCTTCATCGAGCGGCAACGGCAGCAGCGGCGCGTTGCGATTCAGGAAAATATTGCGTGCATCCGGATAGCCGGGGTTCTCGAAACCAATCGTCGTGCGCTCGTTCGCCAGCAAGTCGGCGATCAGATAGAGCGCCTGCTGTGCGCCCATCGTGACGACAATTTCGTCGGGCATCGCAAAGACACCGCGCCGCGGCAGCACCCGCGTACGAATCTGCTGGATCAGCGTGTCGTCGTCGCGTTCGATCAGGTCCGGCGCCCAGTTGCGGATCTCCATGACGGAGAGCGCCTTCATGCAGCACTCGCGCCAGTCGCTCGTTGGAAAGAGTGTTTGATCGAACTGGCCGTAAATAAAAGGAAACTCGTAGTTCTGCCAACTCGCCTGCTTGACGATATTGCGCTGCAGGGACGGCAAGCGCGCAATGCGCTGGGTCCAGTCGGGTCTTCCCACCGCTTCGTTCGCCGCAACGGTTTGCGGCGGCACAAAGCCGTGCCGGCCTTCGAGCATGGCCGGATTGACGAAGTGCCCGCTGCGCTCGCGTGAGATCAGGTAACCCTCTTCCACCAACTGCTGATAGGCGAGCACGACCGTATTGCGGGCCACGCTCAACTGATCGGCCAGTTCGCGACTCGACGGCAACGCGGTATCGACGGACATCTGCCCGTCGAGAATGGCGGCCACCAGCATCTGCCGAATCTGCCCTTGCAGGCTGATATTGGATTCAGCCGAACGCTGGAACCGCTGCGACCACATTGCCGACGACATCCGGCTAGCCATATTTCCTCCCAGATTGATTAATGCAATTTAGCGCGACGAATGTGGACTCAACGATCGGCTGCGTCTGGTACTAACTCGCCCTATTTTTAGTTGACGATACTCGATTCGACCGTGTTCCCGCGATCGGGACATGCCCCGGTCGATCCGACAAGACTTGCGTGCATTGCACGCTGCCCGCCAGGAGATCCGCCATGCAACACGATAAACGATCAAAACAGTCACAACTTTCGCGGCGGTGGTTGGCCCGCCCGATGCATCGCGTCATTGCCGCCGCAACCGTGCTGGCGGCGTTCGTCACCATCGTGGTGCAACCCGCGCAGGCCGAGGACAAGGACAAGGAGGTCACCATCGCGTACCAGCAGATCGTCGATCCGTGGGTCGTGGCGATCGCCAATGGGTCCATCGAAAAGGAGACCGGCTACAAGATCAACTGGCGGCAGTTCGAGTCCGGCGCCAAGGTGGCGACAGCAATGGCATCGGGCGATGTGAAGGTTGGCGTTATCGGATCCAGCCCGCTTGCAGCCGCCGTGAGCCAGGGCGTCGATCTGCAGCTTTTCTGGATCCTCGACAATATCAACCAGGCCGAAGCAATGGTCGTGCGCAAAGGCTCCGGCGTGACGAAGCCAGCCGACCTGAAGGGCAAGACGATCGGGGTCCCGTTCGTTTCGACGACCCACTATCACACGATGTTCGCGCTTCAACACTGGGGCATCAACCCGTCGGACGTGAAAATCCTCAACATGCAGCCGAACCAGATCGTCGCGGCGTGGGAACGGGGCGACATAGACGCGGCGTATGTATGGAATCCGGCACTCGCGGAGTTGAAGAAAAGCGGCAAGGTGCTGATCACGTCGGGGGATCTGTCGAAGCTCGGCAAACCGACGTTTGACGGTATCGCGGTCGATCGCAAATGGGGTGAGGAACATAAGGACTTCATGGCAAAACTGGTGAAGGCAATTGCTGATGCCGACGATCAATATCGTAGCAATGCCGCGCAATGGAACGCGGGTTCACCGCAGGCGGCAGCCATTGCGAAGATGATCGGCGGGACGCCCGGCGACGTGCCCGAATCGCTCTCGCTCTATGCGTTCCCCTCGCTTGCCGACCAGGTGTCCGCGCAGTGGCTCGGCGGCGGAAATTCGGGTCGCGCGACGCTCGCGCTGAAGGACACGTCGACGTTCCTCAAGGACCAAAAGCGCATTGACGCAGTTGCTTCCGATTACTCGGGCTTTGTCACGCCCGAGTATGCGCAAGCCGCAATGAAGCTCAAGTGAACAACGTCATGGTCGTCGACCAGGGGGATACATGGAAAGCATGAAGATCACGAATGTCAGCGTCACGTTCCCAGGACGGCGTGCGGGCGAGAGCGTGCACGCGCTGGACAACATCAACCTGAAGATCGATTCGGGTGACCTGGTGGTCGCGCTGGGCGCGTCGGGTTGTGGCAAGACGACCTTGCTGTCGCTGATGGCAGGGTTCATCGCACCGACAACCGGAGAACTGCTGCTCGGGGGTGAGACTATCGCCGGGCCCGGAGCCGATCGCGGAGTGGTGTTTCAGAAACACGCATTGCTGCCGTGGCTGAACGTGATTGATAACGCGGAATTCGGGTTGAAGCTGCAGGGGGTTGCGAAGGCCAAGCGTCGCGAGATCGCCGTGCGCAATCTCGCACTCGTCGGGTTGCAGGACTTCCACAAGCATATGATCTATCAGTTATCCGGAGGAATGCAGCAGCGTGTGGGTATTGCCCGCGCCCTGACCTGCGACCCCGCCATGCTGTTGATGGATGAACCCATGGCCGCACTCGATGCACTCACCCGCGAGACCATCCAGGAGCTATTGCTCGACGTCTGGAAGAAGACCAACAAAATGTTCTTCTTCATCACCCATAGCGTGGAGGAAGCACTCTTTCTCGCCAGCCGCCTGATCGTCATGTCGCCGCGACCGGGGCGTATCACGCATACCTACGAGCTCGACTTCAACCGCCGGTTTCTCGACACCCGCGACGCCCGGGCTGTCAAATCGAGCCCTGACTTCATCGACATGCGCGAGCGCATACTCAGCATCATCTACGGCGACGAAAAAGCTCACGGCGCGGCGGCGGAGGTGGCTCATGTCTAGTTCGAAGTCGATTGACGCGCTACCTCGCCGCGACGTGACCATGAGATCCGACACTTCAGCCGAACCGCCGCAACGGCCGCGCCGCCGTGCACGTATTCTCGCCAAAAAGCCTGTCAAGCCCGGCGACTCGTTTGGTGTGCCAGGACAAGGCAGCAGCCTTGCCGCAAGCATGTTCAGCATCCTCGCGCTGTTCGGACTGTGGTTCGCAGTGACGAACCTGCACATGATCAAGCCGCTCTTCCTGCCTTCGCCACAGGCCGTTTATGCAAAATTCATCCTGGTGGCAACGGACGGCTTCGCCAACTCTACCCTGGCGCAACATACCGGCATCAGCCTGTTGCGCGTGTTCGGCGCCTTCGCGCTGGCGTGCCTGAGCGCCATACCCGTGGGGGTGATGATGGGTGTGTCACGGATTGCGCGCGGCCTGTTCGATCCGCCGATCGAGTTCTATCGTCCTCTGCCGCCGCTTGCCTACTTGCCGCTCATCATCATCTGGTTCGGCATTGGTGAATTCTCGAAGGTGTTCCTGATCTACCTCGCGATCTTCGCGCCACTGGCCATTGCGGCGCGAGCCGGGGTGCGTTCAGTGTCGATCGAGCAGATTCATGCGGCTTATTCGATGGGGGCATCGCGCACGCAAGTGGTGCTTTACGTGATTCTCAAATCCGCCATGCCGGAGATATTCACGGGCATGCGCATTGGCATTGGCGTAGGCTGGACCACGCTGGTCGCCGCCGAGATGGTGGCATCCACAAGCGGGCTGGGTTTCATGGTGCTCAATGCCGCCGAGTTTCTCGCAAGCGATGTCGTCATCATGGGCATTATCGTGATCGGATTCTTCGCGCTGTGTTTCGACATGCTGATGCGTTATGTAGAGCAGGTGCTCGTGCCCTGGAAGGGCAAGGTTTAGTCCTCGAACATGCCGCCGCTTCCGAGCGGTGGCATGTGGACTTAGCGATTTACCGGCACTGGTACTACTCGCCCTTATTTATGGCTTGCCATACTGGCTTCGTGCTGTTTGCGCTTACCGCGCACGCGATTCAACTGCGGATTGCCCGCACTCCACGCGAAGGGTTGTATCCAGAAAAGCCCGCCCGGGAATCCGCAACATACGGGCAACACACGGGCAACATACGGGAGACGACATGCTCAAGCTTTTCATCGGGATCGGTATTCCCTATATAGGCGTCATCGGCCTGCTGCCGTGGGTTGCATCGGTCGACATGACCGTGCTGGGCGTGCCTTTCATCTACGCCTGGATCTTCGGATGGTTCGTGCTGACCTCGGGCTGCCTGATGCTCTGCTGGCGTCTGTTCGACTGCCATTTCGACGATGCACATCCCGACAACAACTGAAGGAGGATGACGGATGGCTACCGCCGTATTTCTAGGCTTCATCGTCTTTTCGCTCTACCTGGCGATCCGATCCAAATCAGGCCGCGGCCCGCAAAGCGTGCACGATTTCTTTGTTGCGTCGCGGCAGTTCGGCGCGTACCTCGTGTTCTTTCTCGCCGCGGGTGAGATCTACAGCATCGGCACGATGGTCGGCTTTCCCGGCGGTATCTACGCCAAGGGACCAACCTACGGCGTCTGGTTCCTCGGCTATATCCTGCTGGCGTATCCGGTCGGCTATTTTATTGGGCCAAAGATCTGGCAAGCGGGCAAACGCTATAACGCGATCACCCTGCCCGACCTGTTCAAAGGACATTTCCAGAGCCGCACGCTTGAACTCGTCGTGGCCGCGTCCGCCATTCTGTTCTTGCTGCCCTGGGGCCAATTGCAATTCACCGGGCTAGTGGCCGCGCTCAAGGGCCTCGGCTGGAATTTCCAGCCGTTCTATCTGATCCTGATATCGGCCATGCTTGCGTTCACGTACATCGCGATTGCGGGCGTGCGGGCATCGGCTTACATAGCCGTGTTGAAAGATATTCTCATGGTTGCCGCCATTGTTATCACCGGGGTCGCGGTCTCGGCGGAAGTCGGCGTCACCGAAGTCTTCCACGCAGCAAGCCTGCACGTCAGCAACCGGATGGACGCGCATCAGTTGACGTTCTCGATGAGCACCATGCTGTTCCAGTCACTCGGCTTCTATGTCATGCCCTTCGCGGTGCAGAATTTCTTCACGGCAAAAAGCGCGAACACGATCCGGCGTACGCAGGTCGCCATGCCGCTCTACATGCTGATGTATCCGTTTCTCGTGGTCGCCTCCTACTATGCGATCAGCCAGAACCTGCATCTTGCTTCGCCCAACGAGGCGTTCTTCGCAGCCGCGATCCGTTTGCTGCCGGGCTGGTTGCTGGGCCTTGTGGCCGCCGGCGCATCGCTGTCCGGACTGCTCGTGCTGGCCGGCATCTGCCTGTCCATTGGCCCGATCGTCACGCGCAACTTGCTGCCGAACATGCCCGAGAACAAGCAGAAAGCGAGTGCGAAAGTCGTGATCGTCATCTACCTGATCGTGTCGATCGTGATGACACTGCTGACGCCGAACCTCATGCTCACGCTCATCAACACCACGTACTACGGCGTCACCCAGTTCTTCCCCGGTGTTATCGCGATTCTGTTCGGACTTCGCGTACGGCCGGCCGCAATAGCTGCCGGCATGCTTACCGGACAAATCCTGGCGATCATCCTGTATGTTTTGCAGGTTGACCTGGGCGGCTTGAATCTGGGCCTTGGTTGCCTCGCCGTGAACGTTGCCGTGCTGGCTGTGGTACATCTGGCGATGAAGCGGCCTCACGTGCACGCTCTGTCCTGAGCGGCGCATCAACTGCCAATTTAACCAACGAGCACTCATGAACGATGCAGCAAAAAATCCCGTCCAGGTTCTGGTCGCCAAGAAAATCCTCACGATGAACCCGGCGCAACCGTACGCCACCCATGTCGCGATTCGCGATGGCAGGATCCTGTCTGTCGGAAGTCGTGACGACGTGAAACAGTGGGGCGATGCGGACATCGACGACACGTTCAAAGACAAAGTGCTGATGCCAGGGTTGGTGGAAGGCCATTGCCATCTGATGGAAGGTGCGATGTGGGACGCGGTTTATGTCGGCTATCACGATCGCCGTGGCCCCGATGGCGTTCGTCGTCCCGGTTTGCAAACCCTCGACGCGGTGATCGACCGGCTCAGGGCCGCCCACGATCTGATGAAGGACGAGCAGGCACCTCTTCTCGCCTGGGGTTTCGATCCGATTTTCTTCGGCACGAAGCGCTTGTCGGTGAAGGAACTCGATACCGTCTGCACCGGGCGGCCCATCGTCGTACTCCATGCCAGCGTGCACCTCATGAACGTCAATTCGTCAATGCTGGCGCTCGCGGGCATTGATAGCGAGACGGACATCGACGGAATCGGCAAGGATGCCGACGGCGAACCGACCGGCGAACTGCAGGAATTCGCCGCCATGTTCCCCGTGTACCGATTGATCGGTGGCGGACTTTCTATTGCGGCCAGCGAGAAGAAGGAAGCCATCTGGAATTTCGGCCGGGTCGCCCAACTGGCTGGTGTCACAACCGCGACCGACCTGGTCAACGACTTCTCTGAACGGGGCAATCAGAACCTGAGAGACATTACGAACGATCCGGCCTACCCACTTAGGATCGTTCCCGCATTTGCGCCGCAGCGCTGCCCCGAAGGCGGCCCGCAGCGCGTGTTGTCGGCTATCGGCGACAACACGGACAAGCTGCGCTTCGGGCCGGTCAAATTCATCGTTGACGGATCGATTCAGGGCTTCACCGCCCGCCTCAAGTGGCCCGGATATCTGAACGGCAAACCGAATGGACTGTGGCTGATTCCGCCAAGCCAGTTCGTCGATGTATTTTCGCCGTTCCATGAAGCCGGGCTGCAACTGCATATTCATACGAACGGCGATGAGGCAACCGAACTGGTCCTCGATGCGCTCGAAAAAATTCTCGACAGCCACCCTCGCCACGATCACCGGCATACGCTGCAGCACTGCCAGATGGCCGACGCAAGTCAGCTCGCACGAGCGGCGAAACTGGGTCTGTGCATCAATTTCTTCTCGAACCATCTCTACTACTGGGGCGATGCGCACTATGAGCAGACCATGGGCGCCGATCGGGCGAATCGCATGGACGCCGCTGAATCGGCGCGGCGCCTGGGTATTGCGTTCGCCTTTCATTCCGATGCGCCAATCACGCCATTGAATCCCTTGTTCACGGCGTGGTGTGCTTCGCAACGCGAGACATCTTCGGGGCGAGTGCTGGGCGCAAGCGAGCGTGTTCCAGTGGCGGACGCGTTGCGGGCAATCACACTGGGTGCGGCCTATACGCTCAAGATGGACCATCTTGTCGGCAGTATCGAGGTGGGCAAGTTCGCCGACTTCGCCGTCCTGGAGGATGATCCAGGTGAGGTCGCGCCCGAGCGGTTGAAGGATCTGCAAGTGTGGGGAACCGTGCTCGGTGGCCGCATCTTCCAGGGGCCGGCAGGATGACAGCAAGCGGCGTCAGGAAGCCAATTCCGCTGATCGTCGTCGGTGGCTATCTGGGCGCGGGCAAGACGACGCTGCTCAATCATGTGCTGGCGAATGCCGGACAGCGCCGCATCACCGTGCTCGTCAACGACTTTGGTGCGATCAATATCGATGCTGCCCTGATCAGGGAGCGCACTGACGATGTCATCAACCTGGAGAACGGTTGCGTCTGCTGTTCGATTGGCGGGCGGCTCGTCGACGCATTACTCGCGATCAGCAACCGGCCCGATCCGCCCGACTTCCTGATTATCGAGGCGAGCGGCGTATCGGATCCCGTGCGCATCGCGCAGATTGGACTGCTCGATCGCGCGTACCGCTTGTATGGAATCATCGTTGCGGTGGATTTGGCGTGCATCACGCAGACACTGCTGGACCCGTATGTAGGCGATATTGCGCGGCAACAGGTCGCCGGGGCGACAGCAATACTCCTGACCAAAACAGACTTGATCGACGAGCAGAAAAAAGTCGTTATTGTCGCGGAACTAGCGACGGTGGCTCACACCGGGATCATGCTGGAAACGACTAACGGCGCGGTTCCCCTCGAACTCTTCTTCGATGACAACATCACGGGCCAGCCTCGCGTCGGCCGGCCGCGCCCGCTGACCGATTCAAACCCGACACTGCCGGTGGACTTCTGCAGCTTTCTCTTTCGAACCGACACACCCCTGGATCGCAAGAAGCTCAAGGACGCATTGCGAAGTGTGTCCGGTCAACTATTGCGAGCGAAAGGCCTGATCCTGCTGAAAGGTGAAGCCGGGACACAAGAGCTTCATGTGGCGGGTGGCCGAATCCTTATCACACGATTTCCCGGAGCAGTCGTCACGGAGTCCGTGATCGTTCTTATCGGCATCTTCGACAATGAAACAAAACAGGCAACGCTCGACGTGCTCACTGCAGCAACATCGACGCCACGCTGACGCCAGAGATTGCCGCTTAACGACGCCGACGGATCAGTCGAACCGCAGCGAGCATTGGCCAGGCTTCCAAGCTAAGCGCGCGCAAGTCGCGCATAAGTCGTTCCGCGCGCTCTGATCATGGCTTCTCATCGCGCCTGAAATACAACTGATAGAGCATCCGTTGCCCCATCCGGCGGAACGGCGCGAACGGGTGGCCGGGTAACGGCGACGTGAAAATCGGCAATGTGTGCTTCCCTCCCTTCCCTGCTATCTGCTCGGCCAACCGCCGGCCCGCCTGCTGCGAATACGATACGCCGTTGCCACCGTAACCCAGCGCGTAATAGACCGATTGCTTCGGATCCGGCTGACAGATGCGCGGCATCATGTCGTGAGCGACATCGACCCAGCCCCACCACGAGTAATCAATCGCAACGCCGCGCAACGCGGGGAACTTGCGAACCATGCCTTCCACGAGCAAGTCGTAGTGGCGAGAATTCGGCGCATCGGCGCCTGTGATTGCGCTGCGGCTGCCAATCTGCAGCCGGTTGTCCGGCAAGAAGCGGTAGTAGAAGCGCAGGGTACGCGTGTCGGTTAGCACCTGTGTCGTGCGGAAGTTGCATGCTGCAATTTCCTGCTGCGTGAGCGGGCGCGTCACCATCGAATTGGACAGGATCGGCATGACACGGCTCGTCAACGACGGATGAAGATCAGGGGCCGTATAGGCACCCGTCGCAATGCCAACCGATCGCGCCCGCACAATGCCACCAGGCGTACGCAGATGGTGGACCCCGTTGATGGTTTCCCACCCGATCACCGGACTTGCAGGATGCACCCGTGCTCCCGCCTCGCGGGCAAGCCGCAAGTAGCCGAATGCGAGCTTCAACGCATGGATACCGATGCCCTCGGGTTCATGGAGCGCGCCGGCCGCTTCAGCGTCGTTCACATACTCACGACGAAACGTTTCCTGATCGAGCAACTCGGACGGGTAACCGAAAACGCTCTTCCATACCTTCGCCTCGGCGGCGAGCTTTTCCATCATACGAGGACGATGCGCAATCAGGAAGTGACCACCCGGCTGCGGATCGCAATCGATTTCGGCCACCAGCGACTTGAAATTCTGAAAACCTTCCAGGATCTCATCGTGCATTTTCAGGGCGACATCTTTGCCCCATCGCTCGATCCATTGGGAACGCGACAGGCGCCCGGAAGCGTTCTGTCCTTGACCACCGTTGCGACTGCTGCAGCCCCAGCTCGTCTTGTTGGCCTCGAGTACTACTGCCTTGATGCCATGCTCGCGTGCCAGGCACAGCGCCGTGGCGAGGCCTGTGTAACCCCCGCCGATGATCGCCACGTCCACGTCGATGTCCTGGGTGATCGGCCCGTCGTCGGGCGGCGGAGCGCCGGCAGTGGCGACCCAGTAGGTAGGTGCATATTGCTTGCCATGACCCGGGCCGGGGGAAACCAGCGGGTCGTACATAGGATCGTATTGCGTAGCGCTGCTTCGTTCAGCAGACACGCTCGGCGCAACCCGTTCGATTGCACTGTGCTCCATTCGACACTCCTCGTCGGGATCAAAAGTTCTGCTTTGGACGTTCATTGAGGAACGCACGTTGGAAGGCCATGAGTCGTAGCGAAACTCGAAGCGCTGGCACCCTTCTGCTTCGAGGCGTTCGCTATAGGGATCTGTGCTCTACAAGCCTGATGACGTCGCCCCGACCGCCGATTCACTTGTGAAGATTGTAGAAAGACCACGTAGCCGACGGTAGGTCCAGTCAGTTGCTTTCGTTTGGTGCAAGCGAGGAGGTGGGGATGGTCAGAAGGATGTGTTGCGCAAGGGGGGCGAGCTGTTGGCGAGCTGTTGGCGAGCTGTTTTGCGATGTGCGCAGAACCGACGGGTTACTGATTCATTCGGCTCACCTCAACTGCGTTGATACGCTGCGCGACTTCTATCGGGTTTCTGCCGCATATCGGCACCTGGGTAAAACGCAATTTAACGGCGACACGGTTTGAGACGCGAGCCACAACCGTCAATTGGACTACCTGGTCATCTGTTTGCCGCAGACAATAGCCGGATGAGAGACCGGGAAAATTGCCGGAGCAAACCCTTCGCAATCTAAGCTTTCGGTCAGAAAGCGCTAGCGAGAGTCCGGGACAATGCGCTCGCCTCTTCGGAGGACCTGACATTGGTGAATCCGGTCAACAGTCCTTGTTTTGATGCTGCTCCGGCGTACCAGGTCGACAACGCCTGCACCGATAGTCCAAGGCGTCGCGCGCGCAAAGCAATCGCACCATCATCCAACCCGTTTTCGAGCATTGCAAGAAGATGCATGCCGCCGGCTTGCAAACGAATTTGCGCACGCTTACCCAATGCTGCACTCAGCGCATCCGCGAGCATCGCCCGGCGATCCGCGTAGACGCTCCGCATTTTAGTAATATGCCGTGCGAAATAGCCTTCTTCGATGAACCTTGTCAGGGTCGCCTGAAGCAAACGCGGACACTGATTCTGCATCCGATCAGCGGTTTCAACGAACCGGGCTACCTGCTCTTGCGGCACTACCAAATACGATAGACGCAACCCCGGCGCGAGCACCTTGCTAAAGGTGCCCGTGTACAGCACTCTCCCTGGCCCGCCTGTATCAAGACTTTTCAACGCAGGAAGTGGCCGCCCTCGATACCGGTATTCACTGTCGTAATCATCCTCAATGATCCAGCGGTCACCCGCTCTCGCCCAATCCAGTAATGCGTATCTGCGTGAAAGGGATAACGACACGCCCAGCGGACTTTGGTGACTGGGAGTAACCAACGCAAAACGCGCATTTGCGTCCATTGTGATACCGGCCTCGACATCCAGACCGTCGTCATCGACTGGGACCGCCAGCAATTTCATTCCCGCATTGCTCAGGAAGCGCCGCGCCATGAGATAGCCGGGATCTTCAAACCAGCATGCATCTCCACTGCGCAATACACTGCGACAGATCAAATCCAGGCTCGCACGATATCCGGCACAAATAAAAACCTGATCCGGCGAGCAGGCAACGCCTCGCGATACGCCCAAGTACCCGGCAATGGCCGCACGCAGCGGCGCATGACCCCGGGGATCGGGATAAATCAGGTCGTGAAGACCGCTTTGTCGCATCTCACGCGCCGCCAGGCGGTTCCAGACCTTGCTTGGGAAAGCATCCAGCGCGGGAAGGCCAATCTGCAGAGGCAGCGGCATCGAACCGGTATGTTCCGACCACGGCACGGTCTCCGGCACGACGACGGCCCGCCCACCCGACTCGGGCAATTTGATCTGTGGTGAGACCACCGTACCGGCCGGCCCACGGGCGATCAGATAGCCCTCACCGATCAAGAGCTGATAAGCCGATTCAACAGTCCCGCGTGCCAGATTCAATTCCGACGCCAGTCCCCGCACCGATGGCACGCGGTCTCCCGGTTTCAACACCCCGTCCGCAATGGATTGGCGAATACGCAGATAGATCTGGCGATAAAGCGGGCCGTCTGTCGCGGCATTGATGGGGCTGAATGGCAAAGTCATGTCTCACTCGTCGCGTTACTCTTCATGTTACTCGTCATGTCCCACTCGAATTCACGTTTCTTGGCTCTACAGTGTATGACATCAATCGCTTAAAGTGCGTCAACGATGACAAACAAAGAGGTACAGCGATGACACCGGCCACGAAACTTCGAGAATTGGACAACCCTATGCTGCAGCGGGCAGGCTTCTCGCTGATGCGCGAACTGCGCCCTCACCTGACCGACGAGGCCGCGTTCGGCGAACAGATCGCACGTCAGTACGCGCACGGATACCGGCTGCTTGGCGCATATATGGGCGAGCGAATCGTGGGCCTGATCGGTTATCGCGCAATGGAAAACACGCTGTATGGCCGCTTCGTCTATGTCGACGATCTGGTCGTCGACACCGGCGAGCGTCAGCAAGGACTCGGTGCAATCCTGATCACGGCGGTGCGCAACGAAGCGACACGCCTCGCATGTCAGCATCTTGTCCTGGATACCGGCCTGCATATGGCATTGGCACAGCGCTTTTATTTCCGTCAGGGCTTGTTGGCGCGCGGCATGCATTTTGTCCAGCCGTTGACGCAACACCAGCGGGATGCGAAATGAACAAAATAAACGACTTTCTATTCTTGAGCGCGAGCCCGAATCAGCAAGCTTCGCACGCATACCGTTTTGCCGATGCGTTGCTCAAAACGCTTGGCGAAAGACACCCGGCAATGAGCGTGAATCGACGCGACCTCGCGGCGAATCCACTGCCGCCGCTGAGCGCCGCATACGGGGCGGCGCTGACCAAACGCACCCCCTTCGATGACCCCGCCTTTCGGCAATCGGAGCAGTTGATCGATGAGTTGGAGCAGAGCCGCCACCTCTTGATTGCCACCCCGATGCATAACTTCACCGTGCCGGCAACGCTGAAGTTGTGGATCGATCACGTGCTTCGGATTGGACGCTCTTTTTCGTCGGGGCCCGAAGGCAAGGTCGGCCTGTTAGCTGATCGTCCTACCTACATCATCGTGAGTTCCGGCGGATTTCATCACGGGCCGCAAGCGCGACAACCTGATTGTTTGTCCGACTACTTGAAACTTGTACTGCGGACAATCGGCATTGGTAACACTCACTTCGTCTATCTGCAGGGGCTGGTGGGTGGTGCAGAGGCGGTGAGCTCCGCATTCTCCAGCGCGCGCCAGCAGTTATCGCAAACGCCACTCTTTGCCACGGTCGAACCAGAGTCGACCCCGTCTGTGCCATCGGCATGAATTTTTTGCCTCACGTCTTTTCGCGCTTTTCTACCAGCTTTTTTTACCACCTTTTCTACTATTCAAGAGTCCGATCATGAGCCAACTTCGCCTTCCTTTTACGACACTATCTCCGGCCGCGTACCACGGGCTCCTCGCGACAAGCAAGGCACTTTCCGAAAGCAGCCTCGGTCTGCCAATGGTCGAACTGGTTTATCTACGCATCTCGCAGATCAATGGTTGTGCATTCTGTCTCGACAAACATTCGTCGACGCTGCGGGACTCCGGTGTCGCACAACGCAAACTCGACCAACTCGCGGGTTGGCGTGTCAGCGAACTGTTCGACGCACGGGAACGCGCCGCGCTCGCATGGGCAGAGACGTTGACGCACGTCGACGAACAAGGCGCTCCCGACGAACGCTACGCCCCGCTGAAGGCACTTTTCTCCGATGCAGAAATCTCGGATTTGACATTGGCCATCGCGTTGATGAATGCGTTCAATCGTCTCGCTATTGGCATGCTGCTGTAGGTATTGCGATTGTCCCCGTACGAGTTTCGAACGGCTCCGCTCGGCAAATGTGCCGTGGAGCCGCCGCGGGTACTACCTGTACAGGTGGCGACAGCGGGCCTACGTCCTCGGCATGAAGGACCCGCGTCATGCCGCTGTGCCTCACTCCTTCTGGGCGGTCAACTTGTCCTGTGTCCTGGTTTCGAAATCGGCGGCGTCATGGCGCTCGTGAAGTTGACTGGAAAGCTCGCCGAAAACCCGGTTGACCATCCGTCCACGCCGCACGGCCGGGCGCTCGCCTATCGCATCGGCCCAGCGCTGAACATGTTTGTAGTCGTGTACGGCCAGAAACTCCGCCGCCTCGTATAGCCAACCTTTTACCAAGCCACCATACCAAGGCCAGATTGCCATGTCGGCTATCGTGTACTCGCTGCCAGCCACGTATTCGTTGCCGGTGAGCTGCTTATCGAGCACATCGAGCTGACGCTTCGTTTCCATCGCGAACCGGTCGATGGCATATTCGATCTTAGTCGGCGCGTAGGCATAGAAATGGCCGAAGCCTCCTCCCAGATAGGGCGCGCTTCCCATCTGCCAGAATAACCATGACAGGCATTCGGCCCGCGCGCCCGCTTCCGTCGGCAGGAAAGCGCCAAATTTTTCGGCAAGGTATAGCAAAATCGCGCCGGACTCGAACACCCGGATTGGCTTCGGGCCGCTTTGATCCAACAGCGCGGGGATCTTGGAGTTCGGATTCGCTTCGACGAAGCCGCTACCGAACTGCTCACCCTCGCCAATCTTGATCAACCAGGCATCGTACTCCGCACCGCTGTGGCCGAGAGCCAACAACTCCTCCAGCATCGTCGTGACCTTCACGCCGTTCGGTGTCGCCAGTGAGTAGAGCTGGAGTGGATGGCGGCCGACCGGCAGGTCCTTGTCGTGGGTCGGCCCCGATATCGGGCGGTTGATGTTCGCGAAGCGGCCACCACTGGATTGATTCCAGGTCCAAACCTTCGGCGGCACGTAGTCGGAAGAATCGGTCATGCTCAAAGCTCCTTTCGTTTCATGGAATAGGCATCACGAAGCGAGAGTAGCAAATTGACGCCGGGCATGCCGGAACGCCCCTTCCGTCCGGGTCGATTGATTTCGGCCATACATGCAAACGGGTGAAAAGCGGGCGATACCGCGGGTGATACCGCGGGTGATACCGAATTGCGCCGGGCGCCTATGCGGCGTTCAAGCCCCGGCCAGAGATTGGCTCTTGCCGGACTCTCATCTGCCACTTGGATAGCTGCCGTACGGATCAGCCTGCGGTGTGCCGTTGAACGATTCGAGATGGTGCTGCGGGTGCCTTCTTGACTACCTGTGCAGATCCAGTGGCTGAAGGACGCGGCGCCGTTCGACGCGGGCCTGTGCCCTCTTGGGCGGCTGCTGGCGCCGCCGCCCAGGATGGTTTAATGACAGCGGGTTTGCCAGTGGCCATGCACCTTCACTTTGTGGCATACGCGATGGTGATGATCTTCCGCAAAAGCGGATGAAAAGGCGCCAAGGGTAAGAGCGGCGGTGATGACGGCGAGAATAGTCTTTTTCATATGAAGATATGACGTAGAAAGGGAATTGGAATCCTAGCAGCATTAGATTACAGTACCCCGAATTGCGCGCTGCGGCGACACGCACCAAACGTGCAGGGATCATTCGCGGCAAAGACCGCGGTCGGCGGTCGCTTCAACTTCAACGGATGCAATGCCGCCTTGAGCTTCGACGACGATCGGCATCATGCATGCCGCACGATTGCGGCATGGGGGTGGCCGCCGATCTCGCGGTAGCGGGTTTCGACGATTCCGATTGGACCGATGCGGTCGAGTTCGCCTCACTACCATGTTTCAGCGCTGCGATGAGACCGACCGGATGGCAGCGACACCGGTCAAGCGAAAAACCGATTTCGCAACGGGAGAAACCGAGACGATCCGGCTGACCCCGACCTTCGCGACCACGACTGCTTTTTAACCGACGTCCCACAGAGCGACGGGCTCATACTTCAAGCTGCTCGAGCACTCGCCCTTTCGTCTCGACGCCCAGAAGATGAACTGCTATTGCGGCCAGCATCGGCACGATTGCGAGCAGGTACAAAGCCGTATCGAGATGACCACCGACAAGCGTTTTTCCGACCATCGCGGGAGCGAAGATGGCGGCCAGCTTTAACCACGCACCGGCTACGCCGCAACCGAACGCGCGGATGCTGGTCGGATACAACTCGGGCGTATAGACGTAGGCGGTGATGAACCCGCACGACATAAAACCGATCGCAAATGCGCAGCACGTCGCGACTACATATACAGACTCGTTGTGAAACACGCCGGCGAGCGCCAGTGAAACGGCACACAACACGAACGCCACGTTGATGACCGGCTTACGGCCCACCCTGTCCACTATCAGCGCACAGATCACGGACCCCACCACGCCGAGGAGCGACGCCGCCACGGCCAGATTCAACGCCAGTTGCAAGGGTGAGTGATAGACGGTCTTGTAGATTGTCGGCAGCCAGGTCGACAGACCATACTGGATCACGCCGCAGGTCATCCACAGCAACGCAACCGCGATCGTCCGCTTGATATAAGCAGCTCCGAAGACATCACGTGCACGGCGCTTGGGGTGACGATGCGCCATTGCGTCGAACTCGATCGTGGCCGACAGGGGCGGCAACGATCCCTTGACCGTGGCTTCGAACGCCTTGAGCGCGTGATCGGCATCGTGCATACGATCTTTCGATGCGAGCCAGCGCGGCGATTCAGGAACAATCTTGCGCAACGCGAAGAACAGCAGCAAAGGCACACCGCCAATGATATACATCACCTCCCAGCCAAAACGCGGCACGATCCAGGCACCCAGTGCATTCGATGCCAGCAAGCCGATCGGGAACACGATTTCATAGAGCAAAACGAAACGTCCCCGGCCGTGAGCGCGCGTGATCTCGTTGATATAGGTTGCAGCAACCGGTAATTCACCACCTAGTCCCAGCCCTTGCGCAATCCTCAGCGCGACAAAAATGGCGAACGTCGGTGCGAATCCGCAGGCAATGCTCGTAACGCCGATGATCCCGGAGCTCCATGCAATCGAGCGAACGCGACCGAAACGTTCGGCCAGCGCCGGAAAGAGGAATGCCCCGATCAACTGACCAATCGAACCCGAAGCAATCAGGAATCCGATCTGTCCGGGCGTAAGACCCCACTTCTGGATCAGCAGTGGCAGCGTGGTCGCGATGGTGATGACGTCGAAGCCATCGAAGAAAGTCGCAGCACCGATCAGGAAGCGCGCGCGTACCTGCATCGGGTTGGTCGGCAGACGCTCGATCCGCGCGATGATCGATCCGGCGGTAAGCGCCCCCGAGGCACTCGCCCCGCCCTGCGCTGCAATCGTATTGCCAAACGTTCTCATGTCTGTACCTCGTCCTCGTATGCCGTCCATGAAGTTAAGCAAGCGCTTTGGCCGTGTCGGCCAGGGTCGCGACGTCAATCGCACGACCCTGGCTCATCCACTTGCGCGCGAGCTTCAGGTCACGCGGCATGTTGATCGAAATCACGCCGCGAATGACGCCCGCTTCCAGAAAGAAAAGACTCGCGCGGCGAGCGTTCAAGTCGCCACGTATGACCGGTTCGATGCCTGCGGGAATGTCGCCGAGGATCTGCAGGTTCACGTCGTATTGATCGGACCAGAACCACGGGATTTCCGCGTAGGGTTCGCGCGTGCCCATCAGCGCGCGTGCGGTTGCTATCGCCTGGTTTTGCGCGTTGGCCCATGATTCAAGCCTCACGCGACGCTTGAGCCACGCGTTCGGATGGTTCGAGACATCGCCGCAAGCAAAGATGAACGGGTCTGAGCTCGCGCCGAATTCATCGACCACGATGCCGTCGTTCACAACGAGTCCGGCCTCTTGTGCGAGTGCCGTGTGGGGCGTAAGTCCAATCCCCGCGACTGCTAAATCCGCATCGAGCGTGCTGCCATCCGCGAACGTGGCGCGTATGCCTTGCTCGTGATCGTCCAGCGCGACGAGCGATGCATCGAGCCTTACATCGACCCCATTCGATCGATGCAACGCCAGCAGGAAATCCGACACGCTGTTCGGCAACGAACGGCCGCAAAGACGCGACGCGCCCTCGATGACGACGGCTTGCACGCCGAGCTTGCGCGCTGTTGCCGCCACTTCCAATCCGATCCAGCCGCCGCCGATCACGAGCACACGCTCGCTCTTGCGAAGTCTCGCGCCAAGCGACACGGCGTCGTCGAGCGTGCGCAGATACTTGATATGCGATGTCTTCACGAGCGATTCCGGCAAGCGCCGCGCGGCGCCGCCGGTCGCAATCACCAGCCGGTCATACCGCACCTCCCTGCCCTGCGACGTACGCACGACCCGCTGCTCGCGATCGATCGACATCGCGCAATCCGGCTGCCATGTTTCCACATTCAGCGCCGCAAAGTCATCCGATGACACCAGCCGAACGCTATTGATATCGGCATCGCCGGAGAGCACCGCCTTTGAAAGCGGCGGGCGCTCGTAGGGCAAATGAATCTCGTCAGCAATCATCACAAGGCGCCCCGTGAAACCCTCTTTGCGCAGCGTCTTGACGATCCATCCTGCCGCCTGACCGCCGCCGATCACCACGACCGTATGCGGCTCGCCCAGTGCCAGATCGTCAGCCATTTTTTCGCTCCGTCATGAACTTCCCTTCGGGCGCCTTCGCGTTCTTTTGCCGGCGCGTGTTGCCGTCGAGACCACCGTCGACGGCCCATTCCGCGAACACGGTTGGGCCGGGTTCGAAATCACGCGGTTGCCAGTCGGGCGTGAGCACGTCTTCGTCGGCGTAATACTCGATCAAGCCGCCAGCCGGATTCTGGAAGTACCAGAAGTACGCCGATGACACCGGATGCCTGCCTGGCCCGAGTTGCGTCGTCCAGCCGCATCGGCTGATATGCAGGCCGCCGCCGAACACTTCATGAATATCGCGCACGGTGAACGCGACGTGATTCAGGCCGCGGCGGCCGTCGGGGAGTTGCAGCAGGAACAGGTCGTGATGACCGCCGTGCGGCGCGCAACGCATGAACGCGCCGCGCCCCGGATAGCGATCCGACGTCTCGAAGCCAAGCAGGTCGTGATAGAACTTTTCCTGTTCGGCTACGCAATTCGTGAAGAACACGACATGACCGACTTCAATGGGTTCCGCGCGTTCATACACGGGACTCGGCGTATTGATGCGCAGATCCTGACCCCACACATTCGAGGGCGAGCCCTTGATATCAAGCGTGCGCTTGCGCGTGACTTCGACACGGATAGCCATGCCGTTCGGGTCGGTGCAACCTACCGCACCGCTGGTTTCAAAGTGGCCCGGCTGAGCTGCGAACTTCCCGCGCAAAGCATCGAGTTCTGCGGCGGTCGCGACACCCCATGTCACTTCACGCAGCGTCGGGCCAGCCTCGAAAGCGGGCGGGAGCGCCGGGTCGCTTGCGTCGACGAGCATGATCGTGCAGCCGTTCTGCGCTTCAAAACGCGCATGGGTTTCGTCGTGCGCGACTTCTTTCAGGCCCCAGTCGCTGAAGAAGGTCCTGCATGTCGCGAGGTCGGTCACGCCGTAGGTGACCTGTTCAATGCCGAGAATAGTCATGACTCGTTTCCTAGTTGGCCCACGGCAGCGGGGCGTCGTTCATGCCCCAGTAAAGGCTCTTCTGCTGCATGTATTCGCGAATGCCGAGGTGGCCTTTTTCGCGTCCCATGCCGCTGTCCTTCCAGCCGCCGAATGGCGTCGAAATCGAAAATTGCTTGTACGTGTTGATCCAGACGGTGCCGGTTTCAAGCGCCCGACCCACTCGCCAGGCGCGCTTGTAGTCGTTCGTCCAGATGCCGGCTGCGAGCCCGAAGACGCTGCCGTTGGCTTCGCGCATGAGCGAGGCTTCATCGTCGAAAGGCAGCACGGCGAGGACCGGCCCGAAGATTTCTTCCTGGCAGATGCGCGCTTCGTTTGTCAGCCCGTCGAGAATCGTGGGCGAGTAAAAGAACCCTTGTTCGCGGTTGTCGCCTGCGGGACGTTCACCGCCGCACAACAGCTTGCCGCCTTCTTCCAGTCCGAGCGCCACGTAGCGCTCAACTGATTCCCGATGCTGTCCCGTGATGAGCGGTCCCATCTGTGTGTCCTCGCGCGACGGGTCGCCCACGCGCAGGCGTTTGGCGCCTTGCACCAGCCGCGCGACGAACGTGTCGTAGATCGAGCGCTGCACGAACAGACGCGAACCCGCGATGCAGGATTCGCCCGATGAACTGAAGATGCCGTACAGCACGCCATTCACGGCATGGTCGATATCGGCATCCGCGAAAACGATGGTCGGTGACTTGCCGCCCAGTTCCAGCGAGACCGGCATCAGCTTGTCCGCGGCCAACCGCGCGATCCCGCGTCCCACCTCAGTCCCGCCGGTGAACGCGATCTTCCTGACCAGCGGATGGCGCACCAGCGCGTCACCGACGATCGATCCCTTGCCCGGCAGGACGCTCAGCACGCCCTTCGGCACGCCGGCTTCCTCGCAGAGTCGGGCAAGCGCCAGTGAAGCCAGTGGCGTCACCTCAGCGGGCTTCAAAACGACTGCGTTGCCTGCGGCCAGGGCTGGTGCAAGTTTTTGCGCATCGGAAGCGATGGGCGAATTCCACGGCGTGATAGCGGCGACGACGCCGAGCGGTTCATGCACGCTCATCGTCATGAAGTCACCGCGCGAAGGCGTGAGCGACTCTTCAAGCGTCTCGACGCACGCCGCGAAGTAGCGAAACGTGTTGGCCGCGCTCGTGACCAGTCCGCGCGTCTCGGTGATCGGCTTGCCGTTGTCGCGGCGTTGCAGTTGCGCGAGCGCTTCATGGCGCGCGGTGATCAGGTCGGCAATGCGATGCAGGACGGCCGCGCGCTGATGCGGTTTCAACCCCGCCCAGTTCGACTTGCGCCACGCCGCATCGGCCGCTTCGACGGCCTCGCGGGCGTCATCCGCATTGGCGGCGCTGATCTCGGCGTTGATCGACTGGTCGGCAGGGTACAGGCTCGCGTAAGGCGTGCCGCGGCCGGCGCGCCATTCGCCGCCGATCAGGATGTCGCTCGATACGAGAAGACTGGATTCTGCGGAGTTCATTAAAGTGTCCTTCAGATCATTCAAATCACGCAACGTGCTGCACGGTTGCGCAAAGCACGAATCGCGCTGAACGCGGTCAGCGCGGACGTCTTGGGATTGTCAGGAAGCGGCTTGCCGCACATTTCCAGCGACATCTCGCCGAATGCGCCCCGCGCCACGATTCGATGCACGTTGCGCACCACACGCGGGTCCGCAATGAGCCGCACGATGGTCCGGTCGAGACCGAGACCCGCCAGCGCAATGGTCGCCGCGACATTCGCGTTCCTCGGATAGAGACGCGCCGCATCACGCGCACTGCCTTCGAAAATCACCCGCTCATCGGCCAGGCTCAGCAGATCGAACAACTCTTCTGCCGGCGTGCCGAGCCAGCCTGAGGGCGGTTTGCGTCCCGTGTACAGGACTTCATCGAGGCCGCCTTCGCGAGCGGCAGCCAGCGCATCGACGCCACCTATCGCGCCGGACAACAGCGTCAGCGTGGCCTCGCCTTCGTCGGCGGCGCTCGACAACGCGTCGAGTAGCTGCCCATCCGACAAAGCACCAATCGATGCCACCGCGCAGTCCGTCCCCGCTTTCAGCAGCGGCACCACGTGATCGAGCAGCGCGCCGTGTCCCGCGCATTCCAGCGCGAACTGCGGACGGCAGCTGAGCGCATCGACGGACGACACGACATCGACGTCCCGGCCGACCGCCGCGCGCACCTCGTCCGCGTGGCGCGACGGCACAATCACGTGCGACACGCGCACCATCGGATCAAACGCCATCGCGCGATACACCGCCGAGCCGATCGCGCCAAAGCCGATCATCGCGACATCGACGGGTACGGTGTGGCCGTTGGCGTCACGCATATTCGGGCTCCTTCGGCTCTTCCTTCTTCACCGGCGGACCTGCGAATGCGGTGGCAAACGAGCCGACGGACACCATGTCCACCTCGATCATCACCGGCCCGGTTTTCTCGTAACCTTGACGGATGATTTCTTCGGCACGATCCAGTGAGGTAATGCGGTGATGCGTCATGCCGAAGCTCGCGCAGAACTGTGCGAAGTCCGGCTGATGCAGATCCACGAACATGCGCCGGCCGCCGTATTGCGCGTCCTGGATGTTGCGGATCACGCCATAGCACTGGTCGTTCATCAGGACGATCATCACGTTCGCATCTTCCTGCACGGCGGTCACGAGTTCGCCGACGTTCACCATCAAGCCACCGTCACCGACGAGACATACCGTCTTCTTCGCCGGGTGCGCCAACGCTGCGCCGATCGCCATCTGCATCCCCTGACCGATGCCACCACCGAGTGCATGCACGCCCGCGCGCGGCTCGAAGACCTTCAGAACGCGATTGCCCCACGTGCTGTTGGAAATCGTGACATCGCGCACCCAGTTGTAATCGCGGCCAATCACCCGTTGCAGCGACTCCACGAGGCGCTTGTAGGGGCCCAGGCCCTTCGCCACATCGGCTGTCGCGATCTCGCGCGCGGCCGCCAGATCGCCAGCGAATGACGGATCGATTTTCACGCGGCCTTCGAGCCGCGTCGCGAGTTCATCGAGGATGGAGAGCGAATCGCCATGCACGAACAGTTCGTTCCGATAGCCCCGGTTGTCAGCACACGCATCAGCATCAATCCGATACAACGGCTTAGGCAACGCCAGCTTGTACTTGAGCGTCTCATTGCCACGCAGGCGCGAACCGACGACAAGCATGGCGTCGCAGGTCTTGTAGAAGCTTTCCACGGCCGGGTGCACGTTGAACGCGCCGAGCGTGGCCGAGTGATCTTCAGGCACCACGCCGCGTCCCTGCACGCTCGTCACCACGCCAAACCCGAGCGCCACGAGCCGGTCCACGGCGGCACGTGCGTGCCGCGTACCGCCGCCAAGCCACAACAATGGACGCTTCGCGCGCATCAGCGCCTGCGCCAGTTGTTCGACACGCGCGCTGTCATGCGTAAGCGTGCTCACGTGAGGCGCGGCGAGATCGGCCGGCCATTCAATTTCAGCCGCCTGGATATCGATGGGGATCTCGACGCTCACCGGCCCGCTCGGCGCGGTGAACGCGACGCGCACGGCCTCACGCACGGTGGCGAGCGCCGTCTCGACCGAGCGCACGCGAAACGCCGCCTTGGAGATCGATGCCAGCATGGAAAGCTGATCGGGCGCTTCGTGAATGTAAGCCAGGTCCTGATCGAGAAATTGCGTCTCGATCTGGCCGGTGATATGCAGCAGCGCCGTGCCTGCCGTCAGCGCTTCGACCATCGCACCGGCAGCGTTGCCGGCCGCCGTTCCCGTCGACGTGAACGCGACGCCGAGGCCGCCGGAGACACGCGCGAGGCCATCGGCCATGTTCAGCGCGCCTGCTTCGCCGCGTGCGCCGACGTAGCGAATCTTGCCGCGCGTACCAATGGCATCGAGGATCGGCATGTTGTGGATCGAGATCACGCCAAAGGCCGTGCGAACGTCGCATTGTTCGAGAAAAGCGGCGATCACTTCGCCAACGGTAGTGGTGTTAGACATGACGAGCAAAACCTCCGGAAACATCGATATGGCTTCCTGTCGTATAAGACGACAGGTTCGTGGCCAGATAAAAGAGTGCCTGCGCCGCTTCTTCGGGACGTCCGAAGCGGCCAAGCGGAATGTTTTTCTTGCGCGCCAGTTCAGCCGACCATGCTTCCCAGCTCTGGGCGTCCTGCGCCTGCGCCGCGTGCCGGCGGCGCCATTGACCCGACTCCACGATGCCGATCAGGATCGAATTGACGCGAATGCGCTGCGGCGCGAGTTCGGTGGCGAGCGACTTGACGAGACTCAGCACCCCGGCACGTGCCGACGATGTCGCGACCATATGTGGCTCGGGCTGCAGCGCGAGCAGCGAATTCACGCAGACAATTGACGGCGCGGGTGCGTCGCGCAGCATCGGCAGGAACGCGCGGGTCGGACGAATGATGCTGAAATACTTGAGGTCGAGTTCATCGCGCCAGGCTTCGTCGGTGGTATCGGCGAAAGTGGACACCCGGCCCTGCCCCGCGTTGTTCAGCAGCATGTCGACACGGCCGAATCGCTCAGAGACCGTCGCTGCAAATGCTTCGACATCCTTTGCATCGAGTACGTCGCATTGCACGCCGAGCAATTGGGCATCGGCGAACTGACTGGTCAATTGCGCTTTCGCGGCTTCGAGCCGCGTGGCGTCACGTCCGCAAATTGCGACCGATGCCCCGGCGCGCAGGAACAGTTCCGCTGTCGCCAGGCCGATGCCCGACGAGCCGCCGGTAATCACGGCCACCTGGCCGGTGAGGTCGATCTGGATCATGATTTCAGTCCTAGCGATTTCAGATATTGGCTTTGCGCGCCCGGCCGGTAGTTCAGGCGCGAAGACAGTTCGGCCGCAGCATGGCGCACCTTGTCCACCAGGCCGGTATCCAGCAGCGTTGCATCGATTTCCGGCCGCGGAATCGTGGTCGTGAGCACCGCGACAATGCGCCCCGTGTCGTTGCGCACCGGCGCCGTGACCACGGATATGCCGCGCTCGAACGATGACTGGCTGATCGCATAACCGCGCTCGGCATCGGCTCGAACCATGTCGTACAGCGCCTCGACCGTTTCCGGCGTGAGCCGCGTAAAACGCTCGAGCACGGGCTCGGGATACAACGCGCGCAGCTCATCGAGGGAAAGATCTCCCATCAGCACGTGACCGTGCGTGGTCGCGTGGGCAGGCAACCGCGTACCGACATTGACCTTCACCGAACTGAAGATCGGCTCCTGGCTTTGAGCCTTCGCCACGAACACGACATCGCGGCCATCGCGAATCAGGATGTGGCTCGTGAGCCCGGTCGAGGTGCGCAAGGCTTCGATGATCGGCAAGCCGAGATCGGTCAACTCCAGCGAGCTGAGATACTCGAAACCCAGCCGCAACACCGCAACGCCCAGTCTGTAGTTGCGATCCTTGTCCGCCCGTTCCAGGAAACCGAGCGACTCAAGCGTCTGTAATAGCCGGAACACGGTGGTGCGCGGAATCTTCAGGCGTTTCGATAATTCCGGCGCGCCGAGCACCGGCTCGCGCGGTGAAAACTCGGCCAGGATCTTCAAGCCGCGCTCGAGTCCCGGCACGATGTAGTTGCCATCATCCTTGTCAGCGTCGTCAGCTATCCTGGCGAGGGTTCCGAGTGTCATTGCATGGCTCCCTTACTCTGCTTGCACTGTGCGGCGAAGGCCTCGATCAAGGCGCTATAGCGCACTGGCGCTTCGATGTAGCCTGCATGACCCGCACCGGGAATCACTTGCAGGTTTACGTTGGCTGCCTTCGCTATCAGTTCGCAGGCAGCGGGCGGCGTGATCGTGTCTTCAGCACCGACCGCCACAGCTACGCGGCCTTTGAAGTGCGTCAGGTCAGACGCCAAGTCCGCGTTGGCGAGAAGATGCGTCGCCTGCGAGTAGCCGGCCGGGTCTATGCGCGCCATGATCGAGCGCACCCACTCCCTCGCGTCTTCACCGGCACCGGCCGACAGCATGTTCGCGCTGCGCTTATCAGCCAAGCCCTGCGGCCCGAGTTCGGCGAGCATCGCAAGCCGCGCATCACGCTTCTCCTCACGCACGTGCGCCGGTGCCGCGCCGTATCCTCCCGCCGGCGACAACAGCAGCAGTCCCGCTACCCGCGCCGCCTGACGGATCGCAAACGAACCCGCGATGAGTGAGCCGAGCGAATGGCCCACGAGCACGCAACGTTCGATCTCGAGTGCATCGAGCCAGTCGCTCAGCGCGTCTGCATAGTCGGATGCCACTGGCGATACGGGCTCAACGTGCGTCGACTGTCCATACCCTGGCGCGTCCCACGCAAGTACCGGATGGTTTTCCCCCAACGTCTCCAACTGGCGTACCCAGGAGGCGGCACCCGAGCCAATACCATGCAGCATTACGATCGGCATGGTGAGCAGGTGCCTGTCACCTGCCCTGCGATAACCGATCGTGCGTCGCGCGGTATCGACGCGTTGCTCGGGGAAACGAACAAGCGCGTCAGCGTGAGCAAGTGTGAAAGCGGGCGTGAAAGCGGGCGATGTCATCGGCTTAGCGCTTAAGCCGTGCCAGCGGGGAATCGGGCGGATACGTCGGCGTGATCGGCTTGGCCGCGCCGAGCATCACGCACATGAGCGCGTCTTCGTCGCCAATATTGATTTCCGTGCGATACACGCCCGGCGGCACCGAGATCAGGTCACGCTCGCCGACCACCGTCTCCCACGACTCGCCGTCCTTCTCGCACACCACTTTCATCTTTCCGCGAATCACGAAGAAAATCTCTTCGACATCCATATGAATGTGGCTCGGACCGATGTTGCCCGCCGGAATGACCATGGTGGAGAAAGTAAAGCCACCGGCCGGAACTGTGTTCACATCCTTCGCCACACCCGTGCCACCCGTGCCGACATAACGCATCTGCGCCCGGCGATACTTCGGGTCGTAATCCGCC
>Ga0302220_10000658_pt1 | contig 28510 bp, 28 predicted proteins | sample II_Palsa_E1_3_FD_194572 | JGI IMG/M metagenome (GOLD analysis project Ga0302220, IMG submission 194572) | Peat permafrost microbial communities from Stordalen Mire near Abisko, Sweden - II_Palsa_E1_3 | ecosystem: Environmental > Terrestrial > Soil > Palsa > Peat permafrost | place: Sweden...
GAGCGCGGAACCCGATGCGGCGCTGCGCAAGCTGGAGGGTCACGTGCGGATCGAACTTCACGATGGACGCGTGTTCGAGCGCCACGTCGAGAACGCGGTCGGCAGTCTGGCGCATCCGATGAGCAATGATGAGTTGGAACAGAAATTTCTAGCGCTCGTCAAAGGCATCCTGCCTAGTGATCGCGCCGCAGCACTGATCGACGGCTGCTGGAAAATCGCTACGATGGACGATGCTGGCGAGATCGCACGGCTTGCCGCGACGGGGCCTTTGTAATCGGCGTACACGCGATCGTGGGCGACGACACGCATGGCGCGGCGACGAGGAGTTGAGTGCACGCATCCGCGAGCGCGACACCATTCCATTTCCCGTTCAATTGTTCTGCTAGGCTAATCACGCGCTTTTGCGCGTCACGCTGTCGTTCTACGAGTTCGGGAACCTACCATGCTCTTCGTCTCGTAAGTGACGCCGTGGTGTTCCAGGTAGTCTCGGATCAGTTGCCGAACCACCTGTGATGGCGTCAGATCCTGACCTGCGCACAATGCTTCGAACGCTTCCTTCTTTACCGGGTCGATCAAGATCGTGAGTCGAGCGCTTTTTGTTTCCATGGTATCGAGCCGATTTTGATGATGATAATTAAATTATAATACACCGCTCACCCTCAGTCACTAGCGCAGCGCAACAAAACGCTCACCAAGGTACTGCGATCGACTGTTACCCACATGTGATCAAGAACATTAGAAAAAAATCATCCTGAAGAGTGCAACATGACCCCCCTCAAATTCTTTCTTCGTTATACGGCGCTGCCTTTGATGGGCTTTATCATCTTCGTATCCTGGACCCTGACTCCGGCATTCGGCGAAATTGATGCGCGCCAGTACGCCGCATTTTCAGAGGCCTATGTAGGGTTTCCCTTGAGTCTGAGGAGTCATATTGCCGGCGCGCTGAAATCGGGAAAACTGAGTAAATGGGATTACTCAAAACTGCAACGGCAAGCGCTTAGCGACGGGTTTGTTCTCGACTGGCCCGCGGACAATGTAAAGACTGTCGCCAGCGAGCGGGCGAAATTGATCGCACTTGTCAAAGCGGACCAGCCTTTACGTCTTCAGACTCCTTGAAATCGGAGGTTCGAGCCTAGACCACCTCGCGAAAGCTTGGCAAGTGGCGTACCTCGGTGCATTTAGGCGATTTTGAGTCGGCGAACAACACCATCGGCAAACTGGATGGTAGAAGCCGTGCCCTTAAGATCCCGCGTACGAATTTGATCCACGTTGAGCGTTTCGTCGATGGCGACTCGCAATCGATGAGCAAGTACGTTCAACTCAACGTGCTCCAACATGAGACACGAAGCAAGCAACAAGGAGATCGGGTTGGCGACGCCTTGGCCGGCAATGTCCGGTGCCGATCCGTGGACAGCTTCAAATATCGCCGTATCGTCGCCGAAATTGGCGCCGGGCGCCATACCTAACCCACCGACAAGGCCCGCCAACTCATCGGAAAGGATGTCCCCAAACAGATTGCTGCATAAAAACATATCGAACTGCCAGGGATTAAGGACCAACTGCATGGCACAAGCATCGACGATCATGTCGTTCAGCTGTACCTGGCCTTCGTAGTCCACAGCAATCTCCCTAGCCGCATCCAGGAAAATTCCGGACAGTGCTTTCAGGATGTTCGCCTTGTGAACAACAGTGATCTTCTTGCGTCCATTCTTGACGGCATATTCAAATGCGAATCGCGCAATACGTTTGCAGGCGTCCCGTGTGTTCACGCCGGTCGAGACAGCAACTGCTTTCGGGTCATTACCTACCGCGACATAGTATTCATGTGCCACATAGAAGCCACCTAAATTCTCGCGCACGAGCACCAAGTCGATATTCTCAAATCGGCCTGGAACAATAGTACGTACCGGCCTCACGTTACTGTATAGCTGAAACTCTTCGCGCAGTCCGACGTTGGACGAGCGAAAACCCCCGCCGATCGGTGTGGTCAACGGCCCTTTCAACGCCAATTTGGTCTTCCGGATGCTGTCGAGGGTTTCAAGCGGCAACGGGTTGCCACAATGGGTGACGCCTGCGACTCCGGCGTGTTGCATGTCCCATAGAAAGGGGGATCCCAAAGCGTCAAGTATCTGGACTGTGGCTGCAACGATTTCTGGTCCGATGCCGTCGCCGGGGATTAGCGTCGCGGGGATTTGCGGTCTTGTGCCCATTCTCTCATTTCCTTTCGTAGCCCTAAAATCGGATAGAACGTTCAAGACAAGTCACCTCAACCGTGTTCCATTCCGTACTCGCCCTGTCGGCCCACGCAGAAACGCATATCCTGCCTGGGTGATCGACGCATTGCTTCGCGTGCGCCCTGAAACGATGATAAATCCTGCGTCGGTTAGTTCTTGCGCTACTGACCAACTGAGCGCCGGAGTGTCACTTCCGTATCGTTTGTCGGCTATATGGTCAAGCGCCCATCGTGCTGAGTGAGACAGGGTTTGCAGCGGATTACCGCTTTCATCGTTCATGTCGACTCCGTCCAAGAAGCTTAATGGTTGTAGAGCAGGCCGTATCCCCATCAGGATAGGTCGATGATGATTTTTAGTTTTTTAAGCGTGGTTTTGCGTTTAGATCACGGTGCTGGTGGCTGATAGGCATAGGGTTATTTATTCGCGACATAACATCCCATTCATCTCCGGAAATTTTCGTAACCGACTTCGTGATTTGCCCATCTTCTCAATTAATCGAGTGGCGCACGCAGCTTGAAACCGCGTTGGCAAAGAACGCATGCAGCAACGTATCCCAGTTTTCACCTTGCAATGTCATGTCGGTGAAATCAATAAATTTCATGTCGTGATCGAGATATATTGCGCGCAGCGACTTTGCCCCCGGCGCAGTGCGAAAGAAATGACCGTCGTCATCCAGGAGAAAGGCTGGACTACGCCGGCACTTCGAACTCAACAAAGAGGTCGAGTCGAGCACGTGGCGCGAGGATCCTTTTGGATAGACGAACACAACATTGACGCTGAATTCTTTCAGACGATCGCAGATGTCCGAAAAACGGTACAACATTTGAAAGCCGCGTTCCGCGGCCTTGCCCACCCCGACTACGATCAGCCCTCTATCCCCAGACAGATCCTTCGGCAACAGGTGCATATAGTCTTGGGACAACAACGCTATCTTTGTGTCAATCATATCGACCTCCCCGTCACCATCGGAAAAACGGCTGTCATGCGAGGTCAACCACGTCAGCGGCGAAATAGATCAACCATTTGTACTCAGTCTGTAATTACCATATTAACATACATAAACACACATTTTATTATCATAATATATGTATCTTTGAAGCAGAGATGATGGCAGGCGCAGACCGATTTACCTCGCACGCAACGGTCACTTGTCGGGGAATGCGGGACGTGCGAGACGTGCGGAAATGGACTGCAGCTTGGTAACACATGGCCGAACCACGTCAAAACGCATGACGCCACTGATGTCAGTACATCCCAAGATCCTACGATCGCATCCCGCCCAGGCGCATTAATTCTCGAAGCTTCGCAGCGGCTTGTGGCACTTCAACCTTGAAATAAGCAATGTTGCAGATGTCCGTCGCCCCCCCACCTTGACAAACCCTCATCGCAGTCATAGCATGGTTTTAGATACCGGTAACATTTTTCTCTGGAGAGGACTATGGGCAGCACCATGTCGGAGAAGATTCTCGCCGCGGCGGCCGGGCGGGATCGAGTCGTGGCGGGCGAAATCGTGACAGCGCGGGTCGATCTGGCCATGGCAAATGACTTCACCGCTCCCCTTGCTATCGAGAGCATGCGCTCCGCCGGCATAGACCGCGTGTTCGATCCAGAGCGCATCTGCATCGTGGCGGGTCGTCACGCGCCATTTCGTGACAGCGCGATCGCGGGAGCTGTCGCCTCGCTCGAGCGCTTCTGCAAATTTCAAGGCATACGCAACTTCTTTGGATACGGCGAGGGCATGGACCACGCTCTCGTGCCCGAACTTGGCATGATCCGGCCCGGTATGCTGGTATGTAACGCCGACTCCCATACATGCACGTACGGCGCGCTGGGCGCTTTCGGCGTGCCGATGGGTTCTACGGATATGGCTTACATATTCGCCTTCGGTGAGACATGGCTACGCGTTCCCGAAACGATCCGGGTCGTGTATATCGGCGCGCTGCAGCCCTTCGTGACCAGCAAAGACATGATACTCACGACCGTCGGCCGCCTCGGCGTGGACGGTGCCCGCTATAAGGCAATCGAATTCGCGGGACCTGCGCTCGCCAAACTTTCCGTCGACGAGCGCTTTACGATTACCAACATGGCGATCGAGATGGGCGCAAAAACCGGGATGATCGAGCCGGACGCCGTCACGGCGGCTTATCTCGCCACGCGCACCCCTGAGCCCTGGACGTCGATAGTCAGCGATGCGGACGCCGTCTTCGAACAGACCCTGGAGATCGATATCTCCCGCCTCCCCCCGGTTGTCGCCAGGCCTTTTAGCCCGAGCGACGTCGTGCCTGTCACAGAGGTCGCCGGAACCAAAGTTACGCAGGTCGCGATTGGAACCTGTACGAACGGTCGCATCATCGATCTGGAACAGGCGGCCCAGCTTCTGCGCGGCAGGAAAGTTGCCAAAGGCACGAGGCTTCTTGTCACGCCGGCAAGCAACATCGTCTACCAGCAGGCAAGGGAGAAAGGACTGCTCGACGTTTTCCTCTCAGCGGGGGCCATCGTCAACCCACCCGGATGCGGACCTTGTGCCGGCATCCACATGGGCGTGCTCGGCGAGACCGACGTCTGTCTGGCAACTCACAACCGGAATTTCCACGGCCGGATGGGCCACAAGGACGCACAGATTTACCTCGCGAGCCCCTATGTCGCCGCAGCGACAGCAGTTGCCGGCGCGATTGCCGATCCACGGGAGATGCTGTGATGCGCTACGAAGGTGTCATCCATTGCTTTGGCGATCACATCGACACGGATGTGATCATTCCTGCCACCTATATGACAGTGGACGACCCGGCACTTTGGGCACGACATTGCTTTGAGCCGCTGACAGCCGATTTTGCGGCACGGGTGACGCCGGGCGATCTCGTGTTTGCCGGGGAGAATTTCGGCTGCGGAAGTTCGCGCGAACATGCCCCCATCGCCATTAAGGCCGCCGGCATCAGTTGCGTCGTCGCGGCGAGCTTCGCGCGCATCTTCTATCGCAGCGCAATCAATGTCGGCCTGGCGGCCGTGGTTTGTCCGGCGGCGGTTGCCGCGGCCAAAGAGGGTATGCGCGCCATCGTGGATCTTGAAGCCGGCACCGTCAGCGTTGGCGAACAGCAATACACCATCGCACCCTTTTCGCAGGAAGTGCTGGCCATCATCAAGGCCGGTGGACTCGTCGCCTCCATGAAAAAGAAATGGATAGCGCAGCAAACGGAGATTCGCCCATGAACCCGCTAATCATCTGCGCCGCGGTAACCGGCGGGGCACCCGCCCGCTCGAAAAGCCCGCATCACCCGGTAACGCCGCACGAGGTTGCCGAGGCGGCGGTCGCCTGCTGGCGTGCCGGTGCAGCCATGGTCCATCTCCACGCCAGACGCGAGGATGGCAGCACAACGATGGACCTGGCCGACTATCGCGAGACCGTCGACCGGATTACGGCTACCGGTTGCGACGCCATCATCAATCTGAGCGCCGGCGATAATGGCGGGCGCGCTGACCACACGCAACGACTGAGCATCGCCGAGTCGGGTGCCGACATGGTTTCGCTGGATGCGGGCTCGTTCAATATCGGCGAGCGACTCTACGACAACCGGCCCAGCTATCTGCGCGAGATGGCAACGCGCATGCAGGCGCTTGGCATCCGACCGGAGGTCGAGCTGTTCGACCTGGGTCACTTCCACTTCCTCCAGACGCTGGTGGCCGAAGGACTGTTGAGCGCACCCGCCTACATCCAGTTCGTCTTCGGCGCGCCGGGCGCCCTGCCGCCCGACGTGCGGTTAGTGCCCTTGCTTCTGGAGCAGTTGCCCAGCGGCGCGCAGTGGGCAATCTCAGCCCAGACCGGCGACCATCAGAAACATCTCGCGCTCGAGATGTGCGCCTTCACCCAAGACGGCCATGTGCGCACGGGAATGGAAGACTATGTCCATGTTCGTCCTGGAGAACTCGCGAAAACCAACGCCGAAATGGTCGAACAGTGGGTCGCAACCGCCCAGATCTGGGGGCGCCCAGTCGCGTCTCCCGAAACCGCTCGTCATATGCTCGGGATAAAACACGTGCAACGCTCCACAGTGTAGTCGCAGGGTAGTAGTTACCGCCTGGTGAGGCAAACCAAATGACACACCTCCGCGCCGTCTTGCTGCTCTGTGCAGCACTTTGTTGCTGCGGTTCGGTTGTCGCGAGCGCACAGGAATATCCAACCAAACCGGTGCGTATCGTGGTTGGCTTTTCGGCGGGTGGATCGGCGGATACCGTCGCGCGAGTTCTGGCGAAAAATCTGGGCGAGCTTTGGGGCCAGTCGGTGATCGTCGATAATCGCCCCGGCGCTGGCGGTCTCATCGGCGCAAATCTGGTGGCGAAAGCACCACCCGATGGCTATACGCTGCTGCTCGGCGATATCAGCACGAATGCCATTGCCGCAGGCTTGTACACGCACTTGCCGTTCGATCCCATCAACGACTTCGTCCAGGTCACGCGGCTCATCACGTTTCCGCTCGTGTTGGTGGTGCCAGCCTCTTCGTCGATAACCTCACTTAAGGACCTAATCGCTCAAGCAAAGGCGAAGCCCGGCATGCTCAGGTATAGCTCGGCCGGCGTGGGAACATCGCCACACGTTTTTGTCGAGATGATGAACCAGATGGCGGGCATCAGCACCGAGGCCATTCAATACAAAGGTGCGGCCCCAGCGATCATGGGCCTGCTTTCGGGAGACGTGGAATTTTCGGAGAGTTCCGTCTCGACAGCGCTGGCGCAGATTCAAGCGGGAAAACTTCGCGGAATCGCCGTTACTGGGCCGCACGCGATTCCGGCGTTGCCCGGCGTGCCACCGGTATCTAGCGTGGTTCCCGGCTACGAGGCGCTGAGTTTTCACGGTTTGCATGCGCCGGCAAAGACGCCGCCCGAGATCGTGGCGAAACTGCAGCACGATGTCGCTACGGTAATGCACCGACCTGAAGTGACGGCGTATTTGAATGGTTTATCCTTGGACGTCGCGGTGATGTCCACCGCAGACTACACCACGTTCATCAAGCAGCAGACCGAACTTTGGCGCAAGGTCACACGCACTGCAAATATGCATGCTGATTGAGCTTGCAGCCTTTGGACCCAGCGGTAAGAATGCGCGCATTCGCACCTGGATTTCGGAGAGATCATGCTAAGCCTCGAAGACCGACTTGCCATCCAGGGACTCTATGCCCGCCACAACATTTTCGTGGATCTAGGCGACTATGAAAACTGGGCGAGCTGCTTCACCGAAGACGGCATTTCTCATACAAGCGTCCTGACACAGGGGCGCGATGCGTTGATTGCACATGGAAAGGCGCGCTTTGAAGCCCGCGCCGCCGAACCCTGGACGTATCCCCAACATTGGAACACCAATCTCGTCGTCGAGGGCAACGAAGAAGAGGCCTATGGGATGTGCTATATGATTCGCGCCGTCAAGATGAAGGACACTGGCGAATATGTCGTGACCCATCTCGGTATCTATCAGGACGAGATCGTCAAGCAGAATGGCCGTTGGGCGTTCAAGAAACGCAAACTCCATCTCGATGGGCCCCCGCCGTGGAGTGCGATTCCAAGGCGGCCTTGATTGGCGGCTGTAGCGTTCACGAAAGGCGTCAGTAACGCCACAGCGTTATTCGGTTTGCTGCGTCCACACCGCGTTCGGCATCGGCAGCTGCTCGAACAGCGGCTGGGCCGAGGCCAGTCGATTTTGTTGATCGGCTTTATCTAAACGCCACAAAACTTGCCGCAGGTGCTGCCCGCTGTGCCAAGCGGTGCGCTCAAGCAAACCATGATTGCTTTGCTGACCGTAGTAAACATCAGCCGGTGCATCCCACGGATAGCTTTGCTCATTCTGTTTGAGCCACGCGGAGATCCGTTGCTTGATATCGTTGCCATAGGCCAACAAGTCCTCCACCTTCTTGCACTCCGGCTCCGGGAGATGTTGATACGACTCAAACGTCACCGGCACGCCTTCATCATGTTTGAGGAATGTCTCGACGATATGGAATACGTGAAAGTACAAATCCGCATAGGTTCGTCCTTGACCGCCTGGTATCTCCTCGGCCAGGATTTCGGGCTTCAGGTTATGGCCCTCTTCGAGTCCTTTACTTAGGATACCTTCTACCCGCTCACCCAAGACCGCAGGCGGCAGCTGCCCCAGCGCACTGAAGTCGATCCCGCAAAGCTGGGCGACATCTTTTAGCGCTTGGCCATCGGCCCATTCTTGGCCCACCTGAACGATCGGGACGCGCCGTACTCCGAGCGATGCCAAATCGGAAATGGCGGTCGGATCGTCATGGATATTTCTGGATTTGAAAGCAACGCCATGTGAGGTCAGATATTCCTTGACGCGGAGACAACTACTGCACCCGGGCACCCAATAGACGTTGACCGGAAGACGGATCGCTAAGTCAGTCATGGCTACTCCTTTATGCTGTCGCCCTCAAGACAGAAACTGCTCACACGGAAGTCGGTCGAACGACCGGTCCAGAGGCGGGCGAGTCCTCTTTATCCAGTCGTCCGAATCTCTACGAGCTTTTTCCAATGCGCGCGCGGTTCCTAGCTATCAGTATAGAACTTCCTGCGCCTGGAATCGCACGATCGGACTCCCCTCTTTCTTCCTATCAGGTGCTTGCGCGTTGCACCACGGAAAAGCCGACATCCACACGCTCGGGTCCGTCACTTTTTCCCTCGATGCGCCCGAGGATGATACGACCGACGATCTTGCCGATTTCATTTCGTGGAATCTCCAGCGTGGTCAACGCAGGAACAACCTGTGTCGCCATCTCGAAGTCGTCAAACCCGGCGATTGCGACACGACCCGGTACGCTCAAACCGCGCCGCTGGCACTCGAACAGTGCGCCAATCGCCAGCACGTCGCCGCAAAAAAAGATGGCGTCGATCTGCGGACGCTTCTCCAATAGCTCAACCAAGGCTGTCGCTCCCGCGTCGAAGCCGCCCGAAGTATCCATCATCAAATCCGTATCGGGCTTTCTGCCTGCTTGGCGAAGTGCTGCAAGGTAGCCACGGCGCCGCTCACGAGACCGCTCGTTATGGTCGATAAGAACACTGACAAAAGCAATGCGACGATAACCACGCTCGGTCAGATGCAAGGTCATGGCTTTCGCAGCCGAGTAGTTTGAAAAGCTCACAACGCTGTCCAACGGCCGGCGAACCACATTTCCCGTCTCGACGATGGGTATGCCTGCTCGCTCGAGCAGTCGCCTTGCACGTTCGGTGTGTGTGGTGCTGTGCAGGAGCATCCCGCAGGGGCGCTGGGCCAGGAAGCTTTCGATCATCCGCTCTTCCGCCTCCTCCGAATAGCCGCATGCCCCGACCATCAACGAGTAGCCGCTGCTGCCCAGTTGATCGGCCATGCCTTGCAACATGCTCGAAAAAAGCGAGTTGCGAATGCTGGGGACAATGGCGGCCGCGACATTGGTGCGGTTGGAAGAGAGGCTGCCGGCGATCTGGTTGGGCACATAGCCGAGCTCTGCTACCGCGGCGGTTATCCTCAGTCGCGTTTGCTCGGATACCTTCTCGGGCGAACGTAGCGCCCGCGATACCGTCATCTTGGAAACGCCCGCAAGATGCGCGAGATCGATCAGTTTGGTATTAGTGCTGGTTACGGATCGCTTGGGCATAGGCGGGAAGCAGTTGACTCAGTCGCAGAGTAGGAAATATCGAAGCCGGTCAGTGGTTTTTTCACGAGTACGTTGGCCGCCCTTGAGTGATCTTAAGCGACCTTGAACGTCGGCAGCGACGTCGGTACCCCCCAGCTTGACAAACCAGGAGGCCAGTCATAGCATACATCAGATACCGGTAACATCGACTCGAAAAGCGAATGGTCACGCGTGGCAATACTGCGCGGTGCAGTCGTTTCTTTGCCAAGGAAGACATCCATGTCGGACAGCAAGATAGAGTTGCACAGTGCCAGCAAGCATTTTACTGCGCATGGAAAGCAGATCGCAGCGCTGCAGCCGGTGAGTCTTGCCGTGGGTCAAGAGGACTTTGTCGCGCTGGTCGGCCCGTCCGGCTGCGGAAAGTCGACCGTGCTCAACTTGATGGCCGGGCTGCTGCGGCCATCCAGCGGCCACATCACTTACGACGGCCGAGAGCTCAACGGCGCGAACCGTGCGGTTGGCTACATGACGCAGAAAGACACGCTGCTGCCATGGCGCACCGTCGCGGACAATATCGGTATCGCCCTCGAACTGCGGGCTCGCTACGTCTCACGTAAAGAACGCGACGACCGGGTGGCGCAGATGATTAGTCTCGTCGGACTGAGCGGCTTCGAGCACCACTATCCCGGTGAATTGTCGGGAGGGATGCGCAAGCGCGTCGCACTCGCCAGGAGCCTCATTTACGAGCCCGAGACGCTCCTGATGGACGAACCTTTCGGCGCCCTCGATGCGCAACTCAAGCTCGTCTTGCACGATGAACTGCTACGACTCACGCGCCAGCGGCAGATGACGGTCGTCTTCGTCACGCATGATCTCGGAGAGGCAATCGCGCTCGCCGATCGGGTGGTCGTCTTCAGTGGGCGACCGGGGCGCGTGAAAGTCATTAAAGACATTCCGCTCGGCCGCGACAGAGACGTCTTTCGCATCCGCTTCACGGACACATTCTGCCGTCTGCATGAGATTCTTTGGGAAGAACTCAAGGACGAAGTCCGTAAGGGAACGGATGCATGAAGCCAGCGCTCAAAATGACGATCGACAACGCGCAGGATACTGCCGCGCAACCATGGCATGGGAAAGGCATGCTCTCGCATCCGGCGCTCACGATACTCGGGCGCTTCCTGATTCTGGTGGGGTTGCTCCTGTTTTGGCAATGGGCCTCGGGTTCGATCCTGCCGAAGTTCTGGTTCAGCTCGCCCTCGGCAGTTTTTGAGGTGCTACGCGGCTGGGTGCTCGACGGCTCTTTGTGGCACCACCTCGGGGCAACGCTGCTGGCAATGAGCATAGGGTATATAGCGGGGAGCACAGTGGGCATCGTGTCGGGCTTTCTGCTCGGCCTCGCGCCCTACAGCGCGCGGATTGCGGCGCCGTTCGTGACGGCGCTTTATTCGCTGCCAAAAATCGCACTCGCGCCGCTCTTCGTCATTCTGTTCGGCATCGGCCTCGAATCGAAGATCATGCTGGTCGCCGTCACGGTTTTTTTTCTCCTGCTGTATAACACGCTCGATGGGATCAAGGATGTCGATCCGGACTTGGCGGAAGCGCTGGAAGTCATGGGTGCCACACGCGGCGAGGTGATCCGCAAGATTCTGGTTCCGGGAACGCTGCCCTGGATATTTGCAGGGCTGCGCATCGCTGTGCGCTATGCTTTTACCGCAACGATACTGGGCGAGTTGATCGCGAGCAATAGCGGGATCGGATTTCTGATCGACTATTCCGCGGGACAGTTCGATGCCGCAGGCGTGTTCGCCGCCATATTCATTCTCGTCGTGGTGAGTGTGTTCCTTACCGAAGTTCTGACGCGGTTGGAGGCGTCAGCGCTACGCTGGAAGAACTAGATCCTCATGTGCTCGCTTCATGTGTTCGACTCATGCGCCCGATCCAAGCGCGCGTCACGACGGCCACCCTTCAGGCCGAACGCCGGCGCCAACGCAGCACATGTCGTTCCAGCCACGCGGCGCTTTCGCCGATGGCAACGCCCACACACATCAGCACTACCAGAGCCGCATAGACGCCGGTCATGTCGAGCTGAGTCGAGGATTGATTGAGCAGAAAGCCCAGCCCCTGCCGCCCTGCCATCAACTCTCCCGTCGTGGCGGCGACGAGCGAATAAGGCAGCGCGATCTTGAGCCCGGTGAAAATCCAGACGGCGCTCGCCGGCAGAACGACCTTCTGAAACACCTCGCGACGCGAGCCGCCCATCAACTGCACGGTCTGCACCAGGTCGCGGTCGACCGACTGCGCGCCCGAGAAGGTGTTGAAGAACAGCAGAAAGAATGTCACGAGTGCCACAAGGATGACCTTGGGCTGCATGTCGAGGCCGAACCAGAGAATGAAAATCGGCGCCATCGCGATGAGCGGGACATTGTAAAGAGAAACGATGAACGGCCGCAGCAGCTTGGCGAGAAAGGGCAAGCGGCCGAGCAGTAGACCAAAGAAAATGCCCACCGGGACGCCGATCAAGAGCCCTATCGCCATCTCCGCCAGCGTCGTTGCGACATGCAGCCAGAGATTGCCCACGAGCCAGTTCAAGAGCCGCGCCGCGATGAGGCTGGGCGCGCTAGTCCATTTCCGCTCGCTGCTGGTCCGGCCGACGACTTCCCACAGCACGATAAGCGCCACCAGAATGAGCGCGCGCGGCAGCATCACACCCTGCCGAGCGCTGTCGCGAGTGGTGGCCACTTCCGACATCCGACCGCCCTACTGCTTGACAACAGCTGCGGCGGCGGCCTGTTGTGCCGGCTCCGCCGCGACAACGCTGTTGTAAGTGACGTTGATTTTCTTCTCCTCGCCAGCATTCATCCAGGTGACAGCCTTGTTGATCTGGTCAGGCGTGATGAGCAGGGTTTGCGGGGAGCCTTTGATATAGTTTGAGACCGCGAGATCGAACACCTTCGCGTCAATGTCGGGGAAATACTGTCGCATCATTTTTTTTGCTTGATCAGGGTGCTGCGCAATGAAGTTGACTGCGTTCGTCAGCCCACGCATCACAGCGGCAACCACGGCGGGTTTGCGCGACAAGGTCTCACGGCTTGTCGCCAAAACGACATAGGGGACCCCGTTGAGTTCTGGAACCTCGCCCGTAAAGGGATCAATTATCACTTGGCCGAGCCCCGCCGCCGCCGCGGTTTCCGGAATCGGTGCGGGGTAGGCGAACCCATCCGTCAGCTTGTTCTCAAAGGCGGCATAGATCGCGGCGCCGGTACCGAACGGCTGCAGCTTGACCTCGGAATCCGGTTTCAGACCGCGCGTGAGAAAGAGGCTGCGCACGAAAGCGTCGGTACTGCTGCCCGGAGAGGAAATCCCGATTCTGAGCCCGTGTAATCGCCGCACCTTCTCGTCGATGCTCATGCCGGGCTTGATGCCGGACTTCGCGATCGCGTCGTTCGAGAGAACCATCGTCATGCCGTAAACGTTGAACACGTTGGCGATGGCGACCAGGTCACCGCCCGCCGCGTTCCCGTTTTGGGCGGCCACCTTGATCACATGCAGCAACGCCAGCGTCGAAAAATCGGCGCTGCCACCCATCACCGACGCGGCCTGTCGAGACCCGGAATTCACGTTCACCCAGTCGACGTCGATGCCTTCCTTGGCAAAAAAGCCGCCGCCACGCGCAATGTAGATCGGGAAATATTGCAGCGCGTCGCCGCCGTTGGTAATCGTCACTTTCTGGTCGGTTTTCGCGGCCACAAAGCCCGGCGCGACGGCGATGAATAGCAACACCAAAAGTGCCTTGCACCATTTATGCACGATAGCCTCCTCTGCGTTCCTCACCGAGTTCGGGAACGAGAGCGTGGTCCATGCCCATGGCAAGAACGACCCACGCTGTCGCGACTTCTTCCACCACGGTCCGCTTGGGGCCGGCCGTAACCGCAGGAATCATCTCCGCCGTGCTGCTCCTCATCAGCATTTCCAAGGAGCAATGTTACCGGTATCCAAGCCATCCTATGACCGCCCTCTTGGTTTGTCAAGACCGGGGCTGACCTTTCAAATCGATTGCGGCATGCAACTGCTACAGCACGCAACCCGGATTATCCATCGTCTGGACGGCACGAAAAGCACCTTGCTGCGTAGAGCCGGTCCCGCATGCTGCATTTTTTACCGACCTACTTTATCGACAACCCCCGGCGCTTTGCGCGCAAGCAATCGGCTGTGGGAGCACAATGGAATTTCGCTGCCTCTAAAGTCTGTGCAGACCGGCCGCTACCGTATAGACAGCAGCCGTCAGACATGCCACGCTGGCGCAACTCGGAACCCATTGCCCACCATGACGAAGGTCGCTCTCAACATCGTTGCCCAGCTTGTTGTGACCACCATCGGGTGCGCGCCCGTGTTGTGCTGGGCGCACGCGCTCGACGACCAACTTGCCTGTCAACTGAGCGCGCATACGTTCATCAAACCGCTCCTCGACAGTCGAGACATCGATCCGATGCCGATGCGTGTCGAAGCGAACTCGGTCAACGCTTTTCGACCGACGCCCGACAGCCATCTGACCGCTTTCGGTTTTCGCGTCGACGCCGTCCTCGGCTATGAAGAAGGGGACTCAATGTTCAAACAAGGCAGTGGCAAGTCCCTTGCGAAATCAGGTTATGGTGTCGTGGTGTTTGGCCCCTCCGACACCGTGAGAGCCAGGGTACGCGCGGCCGGCAGCGACGCTGTCGTTCGCGAAGTCGTACCCCTGCTGCTCACTGTCGTCTTCTGCAGCGGGCCATGATGCGCTACACGACGGCATCCGTGCCCTAAAATTCGCCTACCAACGGCGACGGAGGTCGAATATCGCCTACCATCTGAAGTCGTCTATCGTCCGTGTCGTCGCCCTGGCGGTACGCCGTCCGGTGCATGTCATCGTGGTCTCGCTCGTGCTTGCCGTTCTGAGCGGCTACTATGTCGCGCACCATTTCAAGCTCAATACCGACATCAGCAGCCTCGTAAAGTCGGACGAAGCTTGGGCCACGCTCGACCATGCGATGGACAACGCGTTCCCGCAGCGCGCCCAGACGCTTCTTGTCGTAGTGGAAGCGAACGCCCCCGAATTCGCCGACGCGGCGGCCGATGCTTTGGCTGCCAAGCTGCAGACCAACCCCAAAGAGTTCGCCGCGGTCACGCAGCCGGCGGGCGGTCCATTCTTCGAGCACAATGGTTTGCTGTTTCTGCCTCCGGATGAGGTTCAGTCCACGACCGGGCAATTGGCCCAGGCTCGCCCCCTGGTCAACTCGCTGGCGAAGGACCCGAGCCTGACCGGCCTTGCCGACCTGCTCACCGCGAGCCTGCTGCTGCCACTGCAGATCGGTCAGATCAAACTCAGCGACATGAGCCCTCTGCTGTCGCAAAGCGCCAACGTCATCGATCGTGTGTTGGCCGGCCAGCTCGCGGCGTTCTCGTGGCGCTCGCTGGTCGACAAGAGTGTGAAGACCGATCCGGCGCTGGCCTTCATCACCGTGGAACCGGTAGTCGACTACGGCGCGCTTGAACCCGGCGCACGCGCTTCCGCAACGATCCATGCCACGGCCGCTTCCCTGGGACTTGCCGCGCGCTACGGTGCGACGATCCGGTTGACCGGTCAACAGCCACTTGCCGACGAGGAGTTCGCCTCGGTGAAGGACGGAGCGGCGCTCCACAGCACTGTGGCGTTGATCGTCATGATTGCAATCCTGTGGCTTGCGCTACGCTCGGGGCGCATGATCGCCGCGCTATTCATCACGCTGCTCGTCGGGCTCGCGATCACGACGGCACTTGGCCTGATGTTGGTCGGCGCATTCAACATGATTTCGGTCGCATTTATCGTGCTGTTCGTCGGACTCGGGGTCGACTTCGGCGTGCAGTTCAGTGTCAGATACCGCCAGGAGCGGTATCGCGACAACCGGCTTGCGGCCGCGCTGCTCAAGGCCGCTCATAATATCGGCGTGCCGATCACGTTGGCCGCGGTGGCTGTCGCGGCGAGCTTCTTCTCGTTTCTGCCGACCGCATACCGCGGCGTATCGGAACTCGGTGTGATTGCCGGTGTCGGGATGCTTGTCGCTTATCTGACCACCATCACGTTGTTGCCCGCGTTATTGAAGGTATTTAATCCGCCACCGGAAGCGGTGTCACCGGGTTTTAAGCGACTGGCGCCCGTCGACGATTATCTTGAACGCCACCGCAAGCCAGTGCTGATTACGTCGCTCGTGGTGGTAATCGGTGCGTTGCCGCTGCTGCTGCATCTGCACTTCGACTTCAATCCCCTGCATCTGAACGATCCCCACAGCGAATCGATGGCGACGCTACTGTCGCTGAAGAATACGCCCGAGGCTGCGGTGAACGATGTCCAAGTGCTGGCGCCGTCGCTCGCGGACGCAGACCGCCTGGCCGCACGTCTGAGGACTTTGCCGGAAGTCGGCCGCGTCACGACGCTTTCCACCTTCATTCCCGCCGACCAGCAGGAAAAGCTCCCACTGATCGCCAGCGCCGCGCAAGTATTGCTGCCGGTGCTGAGCCAGCCCCCTGCGCCGCCCGCCGACGACGCGCTGCGCGTTGCCGCACTCAAAAACGCGGCGAACCAGCTCGCACTCGCCGCCGAAGATCACCCGGGCACGGGCGCAGCACAGGCCGAACATCTTTCCACTACGCTGCTCAAACTCGCCGCAGCCGACCCCGCCACGCGCGACCGCGCAGAAACGGCTTTCGCCGCGCCGTTGAAGATCGCGCTCGCGCAACTGGCAGCGCTACTGCAGCCCAGCGAGATCACACGGGCCAACCTGCCGCCGACCCTCGCCCGCGACTGGGTCTCGCCCGATGCACGCGCGCTACTCGACATCAGTCCTAAGGTCGCCCCGGGCGCCGATCCCGGCGACGACACTATGCTGCGCCGCTTCGCGAATGCCGTGAAGGCCGCCGCGCCAGGGGCGATCGGCGGCCCTATCTCGATCCTGCATTCGGCCAACACGATCATCGATGCGTTCATGCAAGCAGCAGGTTGGGCCTTGTTGACGATCACGATTTTATTGTGGGCGGCGCTGCGGCGTCTTGACGATATATTGCGCACGTTGATTCCGCTGCTGGTGTCTGCGACCGTGACGCTCGAAATGTGCGTGCTGCTCGGCATGTCGCTCAACTTCGCGAACATCATTGCGCTACCGCTGATGCTCGGCGTCGGCGTGGCATTCAAGATCTATTATGTGATGGCTTGGCGCAACGGCCAGACCGGTCTGTTACAGACCAGCCTGACGCACGCCGTGATATTCAGTGCGGCCACCACTGCCACTGCGTTCGGCAACCTGTGGCTATCGCACCTGCCCGGCACCGCGAGCATGGGCCGCTTGCTCACGCTGTCGCTATGCTGCATGCTGATCGGTGCCGTGGTATTTCAGCCGGTTTTGATGGGTAGGCCACGGCCGGCGGGCTTGGCGGGCAGACTCAAGGCGAGCAGGAAACCGGCTCCGAGCATGACGACCAGGAAATAGATGCCGGCATCGTAGCTATCGAACGAGGAAACCGAACGATACCCAAATCTGATTAGGAGTGCCCCAGTTGCAGTACCTCAGTGATTGTGCCGTGGCAGAACATTGCCGACGCCGCGATACTGCACAGCCAGTTCCATGCAGGCACCCGACTCCAGTTGCCCCACAGTGGCACGATAGATTTCCTGCCACGGCGTCTGACTCGGCGGTATTGCCGGCAGTGCTTCGCTCTTGCGCCGCGCCAATTCGGCGTCCGCTACCAGCATGTCGCAACGCCCCGTATTCAGGTCCACGCGGATGCGGTCGCCGGTGCGCAAACACGCGAGCCCACCGCCCACCGCACTTTCCGGAGACGCGTTGAGAATCGACGGACTGTCCGATGTGCCCGACTGCCTGCCGTCTCCCAGAGTCGGCAGATTCGTGATGCCACGCTTGAGCAGTGCGTCCGGCGGCTGCATGTTCACCACCTCCGCCGAACCGGGCCACCCCACCGGCCCCGCCCCACGAATCACCAGTATCGTGTTCTCATCGATATTGAGCGACGCATCGTTGATCCTGGCGTGATAGTCGGCCGACCCGTCAAACACCGCCGCCGTGCACTCGAACACGCCCTCGCGGCCGGGTTCGCTCAGGTAGCGCGCACGAAACTCGGCCGAGATCACACTCGTCTTCATGATTGCAAAATCAAACAGATTGCCCTTGAGCACCATAAAACCGGCTTGCTCCTTGAGCGGCGCCTGATAGCGGCAAATCATCTCCCGATCGGCGCTTTCGCGACCCGCCAAGTTGTGCGCCATGCTCTGCCCTGTCACCGTGGCACGTTCCGCGCGCAGCTTGCCCGCTCGCAGCAGTTCCCACATCACCGCCGGCACGCCGCCGGCCCGGTGAAACCGTTCGCCCAGGTACTTGCCCGCCGGCTGCATGTTCAGCAGCAGCGGCACGTCGTAGCCGTAGGCCATCCAGTCGTCCGAACTGAGTGAAACGCCCGCATGGCGCGCCATCGCCATAATGTGCGGCTGCGCATTGGTGGAGCCGCCGATGGCGGCATTGACCACGATGGCATCCAGGAACGCGTCGCGCGTCAAGATCGTCGACGGCCGTTGGTCCTCATAGGCCATCTCGACGATGCGCCGGCCGGTCTCGTAGGCAATCTGACCTCGTTCGCGATACGGTGCCGGGATCGCCGAGCAACCTGTCAGCGACAAGCCCAGCGCTTCGGCCAGTGCGTTCATCGTCGACGCCGTGCCCATCGTGTTGCAGTGCCCGGCAGACGGCGCGGATGCCGCGGCGATCTGCAGAAATTTCTCTTGATCGATCACTCCCGCCGACAGTTGACGGCGGCCTTTCCAGATGGCCGCGCCGGAACCGACCAATTCCCCGTCCATCCAACCGTCGAGCATCGGACCGCCGGACAAGACGATGGCAGGAATATCGACCGTCGATGCCGCCATGATTTGCGCCGGCGTGGTTTTGTCGCAGCCGGTGGTGAGCACCACTGCATCGAGCGGATAGCCGTGCAGGATTTCGACCAGCCCCAGATACGCCAGATTGCGGTCCAGCGCCGCGGTCGGACGGCGGCAATTCTCAAACACCGGATGCAAAGGAAATTCCATCGGAATGCCACCCGCATCGCGAATCCCATCCCGCACCCGACGCGCAAGTTCCAGATGGATCCGGTTACACGGACTGATATCGCTGCCGCTCTGCGCTATCCCTATGATCGGCCTTCCCGAACGCAACTCCCCCGCCGTGATTCCGTAGTTCATGAAGCGCTCGAGATACAGCGCCGTCATGTCGATATGCTCCGGATTCGCAAACCAGTCTTGCGACCGAAACCGCCGCGGCCTCTGCGCGTTATCCGTCATTCTGTTTTCCTCTTGTCGTGTTCAATGCTCATGTTCAACCTGCAGCGAGCAGCCCGCGAAGCGCCAGGTTGCGATACAAGGCGCGAACGCCAAATGTCCAGGGCGGGATGGCGTCGCTGCGTTGCACGTGATTGACCAATGCTCCCAGCGACGCGCTTGCGATGGTCACGCGATCGCCCAGGTGGTACGTGAATCCAGCACCTGCAGCATCTCTGTCCTTGATCGGCGAAAACATCGTGCCGAGAAAAAGCATGAAACCATCGGGATACTGATGATGGCTACCGCCGGTCTGTTGAACCAGATCGAGCGGATCGCGGCTGATCTCGCTCATGAGGCTGACGCCCTCGAGCTGAAAGCCGTCGTCCTCGCCTTCAATGAGTAGCGTGACTTTGGCCGTGCGTAGGGTGTCGAGGGTGAAACGTTCGTCGAACAAGCGGATAAACGGGCCGATCGCACACGAGCCGTTATTGTCTTTTGCCTTGCCGAGCAGCAAGGCGCTTCGTCCTTCGATGTCGCGCAGATTAACGTCGTTGCCCAGGGTCGCGCCCACCACCTGCGAGCGGCTGTTGACCGCAAGCACAATCTCGGTGCGGAAACTGCGGAAATCGATTGCATAGGACTCTCTAATTTTGAGGGTATCCGATTGATGGTAACGAGTAGATGGATATGCAACAAATGAAATATTTGGCGAAATCTATGTGAATTTTTATATACTTCGGCTAATCCGATTCTCTGCGCTGCGCAAGGCCCCCATGAACAGTCACGATGCGAACTCGCTGATTCGCATGCGTCTCAAGACGCGCCAACTGGTGCTACTCGTCGCGCTGGACGATGTGCGCAACATTAACGGCGCAGCGGCACAGCTCAACATGAGCCAGCCGGCCGCGTCGAAATTGCTGAAGGATCTGGAAGACGAATTGGGCGTGCTGCTGTTCGAACGCCTGCCGCGCGGCATTGCGCCGACCGGCTACGGCGAGGCCATGATCCGCCATACGCGCATGGCGCTGACCAATCTCACGCAGGCGCAGGACGAGATCGCCTCGCTGAAATCGGGACTCTCGGGTCAAGTCAACGTCGGCGTGATCATGGGGCCCGGCATGGCGCTCATGCCGCCGGCCATTGCGAAAATGAACAAGCAGTCGCCGCTGCTGCGCATCGGGGTGCAGCAGGAGGAAAGTATCGTGCTGCTGGAAAGGCTCAAGCGAGGCGATCTGGATTTTCTGATCGCACGCGTCATCGACCACGCTGACAAGGCCAGCCTGCTCTATGAGGAATTGTCGGATGAATCGATCTGCGTTGTCGTGCGCGACGGGCATCCACTGCAATCACGCAGGCGGTTGAGCTTGGAGGAACTGGCGACGCAGAGCTGGATACTGTCGCAGCACGGCAGCATCCTGCGGCACCGCTTCGATATGATGTTCCGTCGAAACGGCTTGGAACCGCCGACCCACGTGGTCGATACAACCGCGACCATGGTCATCATCAGTTTGCTGCAGCAGAGCGATTTCCTGCATTTGGTGCCGCGCGACATCGCACGCCGCTATATGGATTACGCAAAACTGCGCATCCTGCCCATCGAGTTGCCCTTCAAGATGGATGGATTCGGCATCATCACCCGGCGCAACCAGTTGCTGTCGCCGGGGGCGAAAATTTTCCTGCAGACCGTGCGCGAGCTTGCCAGGGAAATTTACGGGGCGGGTTTCCAGCAAGCCTAATCACTGGTGCAAGCGGCCAGTCGGACACAGCGGTGTTATCGCTGCGCCCCGAAGGCCGTTTCGTCCTCCTCGTGTGGATCAGCAATTTTGTCTACGCCGATGTCCCGCGACAACGCGTCAGTGTTTAAGCACGCGCGACAGAAAAGTACGCGTGCGTTCATGTGTAGGTTGATCAAAAATATCGTCAGGCGCGCCCTGCTCCAACACCTGTCCGTGATCCATATAGATGACACGATCGGCCACCTCGCGCGCAAAGCCCATTTCATGCGTGACGATAATCATCGTCATCCCCGATTTGGCGAGTTCCCGCATCACCTCAAGAACCTCCCCGACCATTTCGGGGTCAAGAGCTGAGGTCGGCTCGTCAAACAGCATCAATCTAGGCTCCATAGCCAGCGATCGGGCGATGGCGACACGCTGCTGCTGACCGCCCGAAATTTGCGAGGGGTACTTGTCGACATGATCGCGCAACCCTACGCGTTCGAGCAATTTGCGCGCCGTCGCTTCGGCTCGTGCACGCGGCCATTTGCGCACGCGGATCGGGGCGAGCATGACGTTTTCGAGCACGGTCTTGTGGGGAAACAAATTGAAGTGCTGAAAAACCATCCCGACTTCCCTGCGGATGGCTGCCAGTTCCTTCTTCGCTATCCCGAAGCCGTCTTCGGACGGCGCCAATTCAAACCCATCGACCACAAGCCGGCCGTCGCCAAACTGTTCCAGACCATTGACGCAACGAATCAGAGTCGACTTGCCCGAACCGCTCGCGCCGATAATGACCACCACTTCACCACTTTGCACCTGCAGATCGATGTTCTTCAGTACGTGAAACGCACCGTACGATTTGTTGAGCTTAAGCATTTGGACAATCGCGGACATCTTCACTCCTTCATCAATAAGCTAACGGCTCGGCCCCGAGGGTCGGCCTCAAACAATTTCCGGACACCATGCTCATCGAGCACTCGCGCCCATCTTCGATTCGATACGGCGGGCCGCGTACGATATGAGAGACCCGATCGCCAGGTAAGCGGCGAATAGAAAACCGTAGACCTCGTATTGCGAGCCGCTGTATTGCGGATTGGCCAATATTGTCTGACCGGCCTTCAGGAAATCGGTGAGTCCGATGATGAAGAGCGCGGGCACGTTATTGAATAGATCGAGGACGTTGCCGACCAGCGCCGGGATAACCGACTTCAACGCTTGCGGCAGTACGATGATGAGGCTCTCGTCGAGTTTGCTGAACCCCAGCGACTGGGCCGCTTCCGCCTGCCCTCGCGCGACGCCTTGGATGCCTGAGCGTACATACTCGGCGGCATAAGCCGCATAGAACAACACGAATCCCGCAACGCCTCGCGCCAAATCCGGAATATGAACCTGGGGTGGAAATACCAGCGGAATAATGATCCAACACCAGTAGACGGTGCAAACCAGCGGCACCGAGCGCAGGCATTCGATATAAGCCGTGCAGGCGTATCGCAGACTCGCAAACCGGCTGTTCCTGCCGAAGGCCAGCAGAATGCCCAAGGGCAAGCTCAGCAATGCGGCAATCGCGGTCACCAGGACACTGAGCAGCAGCCCACCCCACCGATCGACACCGGCCGGAGCCAGTAGCGCACAAATTGCGCCCAGGCCGATCACGCACAGCAAGCCTATGCCTCGACCTACTTGGGGCCAGCGCGCGGTGGCCACGCTCCCGGCCAGCGAAATCGCAAGGCAGCACAGTGCACCGGCGGTCCACTGCATATGCAGACCGTACGCGAGCGCGGCGCAGACCGCCGAAACCGCGGCGACCATCGCGTATCGCTTCCAGCGTTGCGCTATCAACACCAGGCCGAGCGTCATACCGAACAGCGCGCACAACCCGGCTACGGCGACTATCGCCCGCCAGATCTGCTCCCTGGGGAACGTGCCGAGCAGCAACACCGTCAGGTTGTCGGATACCACGGACCAGTGCGCTATGAAGAACACCCAATGCGCAGCCGAGAATGCGATGTACAGCGTCAGCGGAATGGTCACCACGGAAAGCAATCCGCTGACCGGCGTGGCGAATAAGTTATAGCGCGTCCAGCGACCGATAGTCATAGCCATTTCAACGCGCTCCCTTCTTCATGACATGCCGGTTATACAGATTGGCGAGGGCGCTGATAGTAAAGCTGATCAGCAGATAGGCAACCATAATGATGAGCAGGCCCTCCAACGCGCGCCCGCTTTGGTTGGCAACCGTGCCGTACACGCTGAACATGTCGGGGAAGCCAATCGCAATCGCGAATGACGTACTCTTGGCCAGCGTTACATACAAATTTCCCAGCGACGGCAAGATGACACGTACCGCCTGCGGCAAGACCACGACCCACAGCGATTCGCCCTGCCCCAGACCCAATGCCGCAGCGGCTTCCCATTGGCCCTTGTCGATCGAGCCCACTGCGCCTCGCACGACTTCCGCAATGAACGCGGCAATGTAGACGCTCAGCGCGATAATCAGGCTTGCCATCTCCGGTGAGAAGCCGGCGCCGCCGGCAACCGAAAAAGCACTCGCCACCGGCATGTCGACATGCAAAGGCCATCCGGCGACAACAATACCCAACACCAAAAGCCCAGCACTCGCGACAAACGCCGCGCGTCGTAACGTGCGTGTGCGAACCATGAAGCCGAGCGCAAACAGCACGATCGCGGCTTCGGCAAAATGTCCATAGCTCGATGCCGCAGGGGTAGCCAGCAGCCACGGAATGAAAACGCCCTGCCGGCTGGCAATCAACGCGCCGTGCAACAGCGTTGCATCCGACAAACTGGGCAGCTGCAACAACACGGCGAAATACCAGAAGATGATTTGGATAAGCAGCGGCGTGTTGCGCACAAACTCGACAAAAGCCCAGGCCCAGTTCCTGACCACCCAGTTCTTGGACATCCGCCCGACACCGACCCATACGCCCAGCACGGTGGACAAAATGATCGAAATAAACGACACGACCAGCGTGTTGTACAGACCCGTTACGAGCGCCTGCGCATAGGTCTGCTGGGAATTGAACGGCTCCAGCGTGAGTCCATTCGGCCCATGGGCGATCGTCAGACCTTCGCTGATATCGAAGCCCGCCGGCTGGTTCAGGAAGCCCAGGCTGAAGCCGATGCCATGATTGCGCAGCCCCGCCGCTATCAGAGCGAGAAATGACAGCACGACAGCGGCAATGGCTGCCAGGATCAGCGTCTGGACGGCCGCCGCGCGCCGGCGCAGCAGGCGCCGCTCTTTCGCCTGCGGTGCAGCAGGCAAAGAGGAACCTCCAAACGGTGCGGGCTCCCGGCCGGTCAGGTTCAATTGCGACACAATGCCATCTCCAACGACCTCAGGTTGCCCACTACGGTCGGACGATTGATTCAATTTCACATCCGTGCTCCCTCCAGGCCGACGGCAAGTGTCTCTGCGCGCCGGCCCAGTGCTGCTTAGTACCAGGGCGGTGAATACATCAGTCCGCCGTCGCTCCATGCTGCATTCAGCGAGCCCTTGCGTTCGATCGAATACGGCGTCTTCGGGCCGATATTACGATCGTAGATTTCGCCATAGTTGCCCACGGCAGCAATGACCTTCGGGACGAAATCGTTGCGCATACCGAAGTCCGTACCTAGCGTGCCGGATACACCCAGGAATTTCTGGAGGTACGGGTCGGAGGTCTTCATGAAGGTCGGCAGGTTTGCGGTCGTGATGCCATGCTCTTCAGCTTCAAACGTTGCGTACACGATCCAGGTCAACGCTGCGCGCCAGCGCGGATCATCTTCGGATACGAAACCAGCCAGCGGCGATTTGTCGAACGCCTCGGGAAGAATCTGGAACGCGGTCGGATCGCTCGCATTGCCGCGCCAGCCGGCCAACGCGGATTTGTCCGTCACCATCGCGTCGCAACGTCCGGAATTCAACGCATCGAACAGTTTGTTGGTGTCCTGGTAGGTCAGCGTTTTGGTCGAGGTCTTCCAGCTATGGGCTTTGTAATAGCCTGCCAGCATCTGCTCGGTTTCCGAGCCCTGCGTGGTGCAGAGGGTCGCGCCGTTGAGGTCGCTGATGTGTTTGACTTTCAGGGCGGTCTTGACGAGAACGCCAGTGCCGTCGTAGAAATTGGTGGGCAAGAAGGCAACGCTAAGCGCGGACGTCTCGCGGGTCGGGGTGATCGTGCTGTGGGCGAAGACGACGTCGGCTTGGCCGGTACGCAGCGCGCTGAAGCGGCTGCGGTCCGTGACGATAACGTACTGGACCTTGCTTGCGTCGCCTAGCACGGCCGCGGCGACGGCCTTGCACATGTCGACGTCCATGCCCTCCATTTTTCCGGTTTTCGTGTTCAGATAGCCGAATCCCGGCGTCGTGTTGTCGGTACCGCAAAGCAAGGTGCCGCGCTGAGTCACGGTCTGCAGATGATTTTCATCGGCATGTGCCGCGGTCGCCCCGAGGGTCATGGCCGTGCAACCCATAGTCAGCCATGCCAACAGGCGAGCGGCATAAGATCCAGTCTTCATAACATTTCTCCAACCCGGAAAAGTAACGTCGACTCGCCTATTCCGGGCATCATCGGCACGACGTCAGGACCTAACTCAAAGGATTTAACTCAAAGCCAACACAAAAATTTGCAGTCCATATCATCATTACTCGAACGCCATGCGTGCCCGACGATTCTGAAGCTTACAAGGCGACCACACCGGTCTTGACCTGCGCGAAGCTGCGCAACCCCTCCGCGCCTTTTTCGCGACCATACCCGGAGCGCTTGAAGCCGCCGAACGGGAGTTCGACGCCGCCCGACGCGCCATAGGTGTTGACGAAGATCTGACCCGCCAGCACGTCGCGGATCATCCGATGCGCGGTGCCGATATCGCGCGTCCATACCCCGGCAACCAAGCCATAGTCGGTGCCGTTGGCCAAGCGCACCGCTTCGTCGACGTCGCGAAACGTCGTAACCGCCAGGACAGGACCGAACACTTCCTCTTGGCCGATGGGGCCGTTCGGATCGACGTCGTCGATCAAGGTCGGCTGGAAGAAGAAGCCCTTACCGAACGCGCCGCCATTGAGCGCATCGCCGCCCGTGACGAGCTTCGCGCCATTGCTGCGCGCCTGCTCGATGAACGACATCACACGGCTGCGCTGAACCTGAGAAATCAGTGGGCCTAGCGTCGGGTCGCTCAACGCTGGTCCGATCGTCGCGGCGGCGAAGGCCTGCGCAATGCGTGCTACCAACTGGTCGTGCACACTTTCGTGGACCAGCAAGCGTGAGCCGGCCGAACAGGTTTGGCCCGCGTTTTGCAAAATTGCATTGACCACGCCCGGTACCGTACGCTCCATGTCCGCATCGGCGAACACGATGTTGGGCGACTTCCCACCCAACTCCATCGTCGCCGGGATCACGCGATTCGCCGCCGCGTGAGCGATGAGACGTCCCACCTCGACGGAGCCGGTGAACGAGATATGGTCGATATCGCCATGCCCCGTCAACGCCGCACCCGCCGTCTCGCCGTAGCCCGTCACAATATTTAGCGCACCGGCAGGCAGGCCCGCTTCGAGCGCGAGCACCGCGAGCCGCAATGCCGTCAGCGGCGCCTCTTCGGCAGGCTTCAACACGCAGCAATTGCCCATCGCGAGCGCGGGTGCAATCGTGCGTGCAAAGATCTGCATCGGGTAGTTCCACGGAATCACGTGTGCCGTGACACCGTGCGGCTCCCATTGCGTGTAGATCAGCGTATCCGAGTTCAGCGGGATTGACGAACCATAGTGGGTTTCGATTGCACTGGCGTAAAAGTCGAAATAGCGGCTGGTGATTTCGGCATCGCGGCGGGCCTGACGCAATGGCTTGCCCGTTTGCAACGCTTCGAGATGCGCCAACTCCTCCCGATCGCGTTCGATTAATTGGCCGATGCGACGCAAAATTCGGGCGCGATCCGCAACCGCAACCTTGCGCCACTGCGGCGAGGCACGCCGAGCCGCGCGTACTGCGAGGTCGATCTCTGCGGGACCGCAATCGGCGGTTTGCGCAATTTCCTTTCCGCTGGACGGGTCCAGCACCGCAACACTGTTCGGTGTTTCGATCGACTGCCCATTGATGAAGGCCGCTTCTTGTTTCATTGTTTGACTCCTGGGTCGCTCGCGAAGCTACCTTGCGTATGGGTGGCTTCACACTCGTTAAAAAGTATTTCCGGCCAAAAACTCGCGGGGGTTAACATCACTTAACTGCTTTGTTAAGGTAGACGTTAATGGTCTCGATAAAGCGAAGCCGCGCCGTAGAAACAAACGCGTGAAGTTGTAGGGGGATCAGGCGAGCGTGTCGACCAAAGGGACCGATCGATGAAGGAAAACCCCTGGCGCGGCGAGCGCCGCGGCACGATCCTTAAAGCATCGTGCCGCCGGTTTCAATTCCGGTAATCGGGTTCGAGTTTGTCGAGTTTTCGTTTGATGCTCTCGAGATGCAGGCGACCGCCTTCGTGCGCGACCGACTGCATCTGTTCGAAGGTCAATTGCGCAACCTCGGGATCGAGCGACTTGAGCGGCACGCCTGTCGAAAGCGCCATGCGTTCCACTTCGCAAGCGCGTTCAAGATAGTAGAGATCGTCCCAGGCCTGCCCGATGCTCGGGGCAACGGTCATGACGCCATGGTTCTTCAAAAAGATGACGTCGGCGTCGCCCATCGCGGCGGCAATGCGATCGCCCTCACGCTCATCGAGCGCTAAGCCTCCGAAGTGGTTGTCCACCGCTGTGCGGCCATAAAATTTCAACGATGTCTGACCGGCCCACCGCAAAGGTGGCCCTTCGAGCATGGACAGCGCCGTCGCGTTCGGCATATGGGTATGAAAGCATGCGACAGCACGCGGATGTCGCTGATGCACCCGCGCATGAATATGAAAGGCGGTGCTTTCGGGTATTCCGGTTCCCGCCAGAACTTGGCCATCCAAGCTGCAAACGAGCAGGCTGGAAGCCGTGATCTCGTCGAATGCATAACCGAATGCGTTCACCAGGAATAAGTTCGGGTAACCCGGCACCAACACCGAGAAATGATTGCAGACGCCCTCATGCAAGCCGAGTCGTGCAGCCATCCGAAAGCAGGCCGCGAGATCCACGCGTGCCTGCAGTATGGCCGGCGAATTCAGTCCATCTGCCCCGGGATGCGAGTGGCGGCCGTCTACCATCCCCTGAACCTCGGCCATTGCGCAAGCACGTCGCGCGATTCGGAGCGCACAATATGATAGGCATCATGCTGCGCACCGGTGGCGCACGCGTGGTTGGGCAAGATGCGCACCTTGGCCCCGATCGGCAGATCGGGCAATGTCCCCGCGCTGCCGGGCCGCAATGCGAGTATGCCCTGCTCCTGATTCGCTTCGACCATGATGAGGTCCGGGTACAAGCGGGCATCGACGTCGCAGACCAGGCCATATCCCTGGTCGACGCGCTGCCGGGCAGTGCCGCGATCGCGCGACATCGCCATCCAGCCCGCGTCGACAAGTGTCCAGCCCTTGTCCCGCTGGTGGCCGATGACGGTTGCCAGCACGCTCACGGCGATATCGTCGGTCGCACAAACGCCCAGACCCGCCATAACGAGATCGAAAAACACGAATACGCCTGCGCGCACCTCGGTGACCCCGGTC
>Ga0302220_10000660_pt1 | contig 28485 bp, 20 predicted proteins | sample II_Palsa_E1_3_FD_194572 | JGI IMG/M metagenome (GOLD analysis project Ga0302220, IMG submission 194572) | Peat permafrost microbial communities from Stordalen Mire near Abisko, Sweden - II_Palsa_E1_3 | ecosystem: Environmental > Terrestrial > Soil > Palsa > Peat permafrost | place: Sweden...
TGCCGGCAGTGAGCTGATCGGCGCGTCGTATAACCCGTCGACGAATCAGATCCTGCTCAACAACGTCAATGCCAGCGGCGGTGGCGAGGCGTATTTTGACGGCAAGATCGTCAGCACCGGCAACGGAAGTATTCACGTCAACAGCGGCTTTGGTCAGGTAGTCGTGGACAACACGACGGGCGATCCGCTGGTGGTCAACGACATTTATACCGGCAACGGCGGGCTTGGTCTGATCACCATGACCGACACGCTGAACACCTTGCCAGGTAACGTGCCACGTACCACCTGGTATGTCAGCCAGAACGGCGGTGCCGCGGTGGAGTACGACAATTCCAACGGTGCGACCACGTGGCAGAACGGTGCACTCGTCGGCGCGGTCACCTCTGCCACGGCTTATCAGCCACTGACGGGTGAGGAATACACCTGGTCGGCCTCAACCAGCGTCAATCGTGAAGGTGGCAGTTCCCACTGGAGCTGGGGCGCGGCAGGCAACGGTACTGCGGGTCAGCACTGGGATATTGGCTCGTCGCTATTCGTTGGCGCCGGCGACAGCGGCTACGCAAACCTCAATGGCAATGACTACCTGGTAAGTCTTTCCGGTCAGTTCACCGACATGACGCAGGAAGACATCTGGTATCACGGTTGCGGCAACAGCATCGGCAGTGGCTGCCACTACAGCACGTCGGCGACCGGGTACAGCAGCCAGCAGGGTAGCTATCACTCCGAATGGGATTTCCTGTATCCGACCGCAGGCACCCTGACGCTTGATTTCACTCAACGTGCCGATATGCCGATCGACATCGCGTTCTCCACCAATCAGTCCAACCGCGTGGAGGTCGACTCCAACGCGAATATCCTCTTGAATGGCGTGATCTCAAATACCAACGCGCCGTCCAACACATCACTGCCCGATACGTTGCTGCAAGCCACCAATGGCGGCAGCATCCTGCAGAATTCCTCAAGCGCACTGATCTGGACGCACGATCTGAGCATGGTTACCACCGGTGGGGGCAGCATCGGTACGGCTGCGGCGCCGATCCAGGCGCGCATCGTGCACGACAGCACGCCGGGCAGCACGCTTAGCGCAAACACGGATGGCGGTGACATCTATATCGATGTGGATTCCGGCAATAGCAATCAGGCGATCAGTGCGATCGCCCAGGGCGTTAATGGCAGTGGCGCCGCGATTTATGGCGATGTATCGATAACCGGTACCGGTTCGCTGGTGGGTATTGCCGGACGCTCGCGCGACGTCATCGGTGATGACGTTAGCCTGATCAGCACGCTCGGCAGTATCGGCACGCTGAATACGCCACTCAACGTGGAAACGCATCCGGAGGTCCTCTACAACGGGTCGCTCAGCAACGGTTCGCTCAACGCGCAGGCGCTGGGTGACATTGGCATTGCCGATTTTGGCGGCGATGTCTGGGTTGGCAGCATTGTTTCCGATACCGGTAGCGTCTCGTTGTCGGCGCCCGATGGCGGCATTTACGACGCGCGTCTGCTGTCGCCGGCCACGACCTTGTCCGCGACACAGGCGCAAGCGGTCTGGTCACGCCTGCAATTGAACACCAGTGGCGCTGCACAGACCATTGCCGATGCACTGCAGAATCAGGTCAATGCGGCCTATGGCGACTACTGGCAGCTGCTGTCGGTGGGCTCGGTATCCAATGGCGTATTCACGCTCAATTCGAACGCCGTTGCGCTGTATCAGCAACTGGCGCTCGCCGACAGCGCACAGTTGCCATCAGGCCTGACCCCGACCGAGTTGACCCAGGCTTATGTCAACGCGCGTTACAACAACGACACCTCGTTGTTCAACACGTATATCGGCTCGAACTGGCAGTCGACGGCTGCCTTCACCAGCCAGCAGAGTGGCTACAGCTTCGTTATCGCGTCGAACTCGACGCTGTATCAGAGCTTGCTTGCCAATACGCAGTGGAGTTCCGATCAGCTGACCTACGCGATCAACGTCGCCGCGCTCGCTGCGCCATCGGGAGCGCAGGTTGGTATCGTCGCGCCGAACATCAGCGGCAACAACATTACGTTGATCGCAGGCGCCGGCGGTATCGGTAGCACGGCTGCACCTATCTCCATCAACTATTCGGATTTCCAGAATCTCTTCAAGTCCGGTGTTGCGAGTCAGGCCCTGCAGAACGACGTGCTGGCGCTTGGTATGGCCAATACTCCCGGTGACATCGTGTTGCTCGATGCGCAGGGCAATGTGCTGCAGCCCAGCGCGCCGAACACGACGGCGAACCTGTCGACCATCTCGATCGCGCAGACCAATCCGCTGTACCTGGCAGCCACCGGCGATGTCAGTGGCTCGGCGAGTGCAACGGTGTTTGTGCAGGCCAATGGCAATTTGAATCTTGGCGGGCTGACATCCGGCGGCGACATGCGTCTGGCCGCGACTGGCAGCATCGATGCGGCAACGGGGCGCATGAAGGGCCAGGCGGCTCTCACCAGTGGTGGCAACCTGGTGATCAATGCCGGCGGCGGCGCGATCAGCTTCGGCGATGGCACCGATGCCACGCATCCGGGGGACGCCTTGTCGGTGCAGATCGATGGCAGCCTGCTGAATGCGTCCGCGTCGACCGATCTGCTATTGCGGCAGATCAGCGGCGATCTGCGTATCGGCAGTGTGTTCGGCAACGGTGAGGTATCGCTGGCAGCACCAAACGGCAGCATTCTGAGTACGCTCCCGGGCCTGAGCATCGTGGGCAACAACATCGATCTGAGCGCTGCCGGTGACATCGGCCAACGGGTTGCCGTTACCACCGGTGTCGATGCGCCACTACAGGTTCAGGTAGGTAGCACCGGCTTGCTCAATGCGACGGCCGGTGGAGCGGTGAACATCTCGTCGCCGGTCACGTCACTGCAGGTCGGGACGATCGATAGCGGCAATGATCTGACCGTTACCGCGACGCAGGCAGCACTGACTGCACAGCAGCTGACGTCCAACAATGGCTCGGTGTCCGCTGCGGCAGGTACCAATGGAGACATCACCTCGGTGCAGGCAGCGACAGGTGTGACGCTCACTGCTGCTGGTCGGCTCGACGCCGGCAGCGTAGACAGCAGCACCGGCGACATTTCACTGGACGCCGCCAGCGGCATGAGCCTGCAGTCGGCGAACGCTGGCACCGGCAATGTGTTCGTCAATCTGGTTGGCAGCGGCTCGCCGGCGTTTGTGCTCGACAGCAACGGCAGCATGCAGGCTGGTAGCACGATCAACATCGAATCCAGCGGCAGCCTGACGATGGACCAGGGCAGCCAGATGAGCGCAGTGGGTACAGTCACCCTGAACTCGTCGGGCGACATGCAGCTTGGCACTGTGCAGAGTCTCGCATCGACGGGCATGGCGATTGACCTGAACTCCGGCGGCGCGATCAGCAGCGATGGCGCTGCGATCAACCTGCAGGCCCGCCAGGGCGGCGCAACCCTGTTGCAGTCGGTAGACGATATTGGCAGCGCCGCGAGTCCGATCGTGGTCGACGTCGATACGCTCAGCGGCACCAGCACCACGGGCAGTGTCTGGCTGCATGCGCTGGGCGATATCGGCGTGACCAGTTTCACCGCGCCGATGGGCAACCTCAACATCGCTGCGGACCAGACGCTGGACTACACCACGCTGCTCTCAGGTGGGTCGACGACGCTGAGTGCAGCGCAGATCAATGGTGGACAACTTACGGCCGGCACCAGCGCGCAGCTCACTTCAAGCGGCGCGACCACCGTCGACACGATTCAGACTGGCACCGATCTGGCGATCAATGCCGGCACAACGCTTGGCGCAACCACGTTGAATATTGGCGGCACCGGCAACCTTGTCAGCGGCACAACGATGACGCTGGGTACGACCACCGCGGTGGGCGACATCAACGCCACTGCGGGCACCGATGTGACAGCGGCCACGCTGGGCAGCACGAGCGGCAACGCGACGCTGACGGCGACGCAGGGCGATCTCGACGTGACCGGTTCACTGGGCACGGCTTTGAATGCCACGCTGGCATCGGGTGGCAACACCACCATCAACGCAATGACTGTTGGCGGCGCGCTGTTGTCCAACAGTGGCGGCGATACGCATATCGTGCAGGGCACGGTCGCCGGCACCAGCCAGCTCACGGCTGGCGGCATGTTGAATATCGACAACCTGCAGGCAGCGAATAATGTCACCACGCAGTCGACAGGCGATACCAATCTTGGCGACGTCGTACTGAGTGGTGGCTCTTACCAAGGAAACGCGAACGGCGAGTTCAACGTCAACCAGCTGCTTAACGTGCAGAACGGTAACGCGAATCTGTCCTCCGGCACGGACATGAATCTGCTGAGCGTGACCACATCCGGAGATTTGACAGCGCAGGCGGGTGGCAACCTCAATGCCACCACGCTCACCTCCGGCGGCACGGCAACGCTGACCTCGGCGCAGGCGATGACGCTGGGTACGACCACCGCGGTGGGCGACATCAACGCCACTGCGGGCACCGATCTGACAGCGGCCACGCTGAGCAGCACGAGCGGCAACGCGACGCTGACGGCGACGCAGGGCGATCTCGACGTGACCAGTTCACTGGGCACGGCATTGAATGCCACGCTGGCATCGGGTGGCAACACCACCATCAACGCAATGACTGTTGGCGGCGCGCTGTTGTCCAACAGTGGCGGCGATACGCATATCGTGCAGGGCACGGTCGCCGGCACCAGCCAGCTCACGGCTGGCGGCATGTTGAATATCGACAACCTGCAGGCTGCGAACAATGTCACCACGCAGTCGGTGGGCGATACCAATCTCGGCGACGTGGTACTGAGTGGCGGCTCTTACCAAGGAAACGCGAACGGCGAGTTCAACGTCAATCAGCTACTGAACGTGCAGAACGGTAACGCGAATCTGTCCTCCGGCACGGACATGAATCTGCTGAGCGTGACCACATCCGGGGATCTGACAGCACAGGCTGGCGGCAACCTCAATGCGACGACACTCAGCGCCGGCGGCACGGCAACGCTGACCTCAGCTCAGGCGATGACGCTGGGTACGACCACCGCGGTGGGCGACATCAACGCCACTGCGGGCACCGATCTGACAGCGGCCACGCTGAACAGCACGAGCGGCAATGCAACGCTGACGGCGACGCAGGGCGATCTCGACGTGACCGGTTCACTGGGCACGGCATTGAATGCCACGCTGGCATCGGGTGGCGACACCACCATCAACGCGATGACTGTTGGCGGTGCGCTGTTGTCCAACAGCGGCGGCGATACGCATATCGTGCAAGGCACGGTTGCCGGCACCAGCCAGCTCACCGCTGGCGGCATGTTGAACATCGACAGCCTGCGCGCTGGCGACAACGTCACGACCCGATCGGCGGGTGACACGAATCTTGCCAACGTGGTGTTGAGCGATGGTTCGTTCCAGGGCAACGCCGGCGGTGACTTCAACGTCACGCAGTTGCTCAATGTGCAGAACGGTTCGGCCAACATCCAGGCTGCAGCCAACATCGATCTCGCGCAGGTCACCACGGCAGATGCGTTGACGGCGCAGGCATCCGGCAACCTGCAATCGAATATTCTGCAGATCGGTACCGATGGCCAGTTGAATGCGGGCGGCAGTATGGCCTTGCTCGGTGCAACGACCGCCGGTAACGACTTGAGCATGATCGCGAACGGTCATCTTGGCTTTGCCGGAATCAACGCGGGCCAGAATGTATTCGGTCAGAGCGTCACCGATGGTATCGACGGAGACAGCGTCGTCGCAGGTGGCAGCATCCGCTTCATCGCGGCGAAGGGCATCCACATCGGCAACGCGCAGGCTGGCACCGATATTGACCTGCAGGCAGGCACGGATGTCATCACGCAAACCGTGAGCGCTGGCCATGACGTGAATGTCACGGCCGGCACGGACGTCAACATGTTCTCCACACAGGCGGGCAACCAGTTGAGCGTCGATGCGGGTGGGGCGCTAACCGTGCACGACATGGAGGCAGGTCACGCGATCGATCTGGCCGCCAGTCAAATCACCTTCGCCAGCCTGAGCGCACCGGACACCATCACCTTGCTCGCGCGTGACGGCAATATCCTTGGCGCCACGTTGACCACGCGTGATGCGTTTGTGGCGGCGAACGGGGATATCGCACTGGACGCGGCGTTCATCGGCGACCGGATCAATCTTGCGGCCAACGACATCACCGCGAATATCACGCAGACCAGCACGGGCCAGCCCCTGTATTCCGTGCTCACCGGATATCAGGGCGGGGTGGCGCGACGCATCACGGTTGATGCGAGCGCTTCGCAACAGTGGATGATCGACCGCTTGTCGGCAGTGCAGGCCGCGCTGGCCACCACCGCGGCGCGTGCGGATATCCAGTCAGGTCACATCGAGCAGACCCTCTCACTCGATACGTCTGTCGCCAAGGTGCGGATGAATCAGCAGCTCGCCTACCTGGTACCTGCGAACGTGCAGCTGATGCAGCCGAACTACGACTTCCTGTTGTATCAGGATGGCATCCACACGCTTACCGATGCCTTCGTCGTCCGCTATGACTTTGGTTACCAGATCCAGTCGCCCAATTTCATCGACAACCATTTGTGGGCGGCACCGGATTATCTGGGTGAAAGCGCGCTGCGCTTCAATGGCCGTTTCCTCACCGATCAGACGCAGGCCAATTCGGATGTGTCCGCACAGCGTGCGGTGCCGAACTGGGTGCAGCATGACAGCAGCAAGCTCGTACAGCCGGTTGATGACGGAGTGGCCGTCAACCTCAAGGCTCCCAGCGCCCCCGAATGAAGAATCCAATGACATGCCCAAGAGTCATCAAGCCCGACGTCACTGGTGCCAGTGCGTCAGTGCCGCGATTTTGTTTGTCGGTAGCGCAAGCCTTGTTTGCGCGGACCCACCACCACTAGTCCAGTCCAGTACGTTGCAGAACGATGCGCAGCGTATACAGCGCTATTACCAGCAGCCGGCACCCAGCAGTCAGAGTGCGCCGGTCGATCCGTTGAAGCAGGCCGATACCGGGTCGACCAACGGTCACGGGCCGGCATCTGCAAGCGGTGGCCATTTCCTGTTGCGGCAGGTCGTCTTCAGCCACTCGGCATTGTTGCCGCAGGCGGAGCTGGACGCTGCCGTGCGGCCGTTCGTCGGGCAGCAGGTGGGTCAGGCTGAATTGCGCGAGCTGCTCGCGCATGTCAATGCGCTGTATTCCAAGCGCAAGATCACCACCGCGCGCGCGACGTTTGCCAGTCAGGGTGTGACTGACGGCGTCGTACACGTCGAACTGGTCGAAGGTCGCCTGGCCAAGCTGAAGATTCAGGGCACGCGGCACACGCATGACGCCTTCATTCGCAAGCGGGTACACATCGAGGATGGCCAGGTGGTCGATTCCGATGTATTGCGTGATGACCTGGTCTTCCTCAACCGCACGAGCGACCTGCAGACCAAGGCGTTGCTTGAGCCGGGTGCGGAACGCGGACAAACCGACATCCTGCTCGACGTGACCGAGCCCAGCCGCTACGGCCTGGATCTGTTTGTCGACGACAACGGCGTGGACAACACTGGGCTCCTGCGCGAAGGCGTGGCCGGGCACATGTACGGCCTGTTCGGTGTTGACGACCGCCTTGATGCGAACTTCGCGCATTCAACCGGTTCCAACGACGGCACGGTGTCGTACTCGATTCCTGTAACGACGACCAATGGTCGAATCGCGGTGAGCTACGCGGACAGCCAGATCGATGTCATCAACGGCGCCTTTCGCGATCTGGACATCACCGGTCGAAGCTCGGTGGGCTCAGTCGGGTATACGCAGCCGATCGTGGCAACGCTGAATTGGCTCGTTAACGGCATAGGTCAGTACTCGATCGACGACTCGACCACCAACATCAGCGGCCAGCATATCGCCGACACACGCACGCAGGGATACACGCTCGGCGGCAGCGTGCAACACCAGTCCGATGGGCAGAGCTGGAGCGTCACGCAACTGGTGACGCGACTGCATTCGGATGAACCGATGCTCGGCAAGGACGATTTTCTTATCGCGCCGGGCAGTGCGGATTTTGTCCAGCGGCTGGGGCAATCACTTTGGGCGATACGCGCAGACGCCGGCTGGCAGTTCAGTTCGGGCGACAACCTTCCGTCTGCGAATGTATTCCAGATCGGTGGTATCGGCAGCGTGCGTGGCTATGAGCGGGGCGTGATCTCCGGTGCACGCGGCTATTACGTCGATCTCGAACTGCATCGCACGATTGGCGTGCACTGGGATCTCTACGGCTTCATCGATCACGGCACGATCTACTCGTTCTACCCGACCAGCGAAAGCATCACCGGCGTCGGACCGGGCGTGCTGTTCCGTTACTCAACCTGGCTGACGGCATCGGCCGATGTCGCCAAGCCGCTGCAGACAGTGGTGCCCGACCAGGGCAGCATCCGCGTGGATGGACGTGTGACGGTGCATTGGGACTGAACAGGGACTTGCCGCATCTGACGCCTGATCGCTGGCGTCGGATGCGGCGATCGAATGAGAATAAGGTCCACATATCCGAGAAGCCGACGTCTCTCCCGGTGCGAGTGGCACGAAATTTTAGGGTCCGATCCCACACCTGCGCATTCACCGGCGTGTTGCATAGACCGGTTTAACTCGCAACCGCGGACGCGGGCATAGAGATAGACGGGGAAAATTCATGCAGCAGGAGCAACAAGACAAGCTTGTATTGCCAAAGTACTTCTATGTTCTTCAGATCTTGGGAGTCATCTCGCTCGGTCTGGGTGGCGGCGCGATGAGCTCACAGCGGCGCGAATTCCTTGTTGAGAAGTTGCCGATTTTGGCTAGCACACCACTAGATTGGATGCTGTTGCTGTGCGGCGTGGTGTTTATCCTATCGATCAACGTTATTATTTTCAAAGCGGTCCGACGGCGCCGGAATCTTGTGAGGCCTAGCTCAGCAGAGCAACGAAAACATGCGGACTTGATTGAGCAGCGATCTTCGCATGTGTCGGTCGTATTAACGCCGTTTTCTGATGGGGCTCGACCCGATGCGTTAAGGTTTATGCCGTACACCGCGATTCCTTTCGTCCTATGGGTTGGCATGGCCTTAATGAACAAACGTGTCGTAAACGCCGCAGGCGTGCTGATATTGATAGTGTTGCCTGCAGCAATGTTTTTATTTGCATTCGGTAGTCCGCTCTTTTGTCGGGTGGAATTAAACGACAATCAAATTTCGTATCGCGGGCTTCTACTACGGAACACCTTGCGTGTCGCCGAGATCGAATCTGTAAAGTACCAGTCAGCCGCTGCCATCACGAGTCTGGTTATTCGCACCGCCACCAAGCAATTAAGGCTTTCCAGCCTTAGTTTCTCCGCGAAGCAGCTAGCCACCATACGCAAATATTGTGACCCGTCGATTGGGTAACGAAATGGCGGCTATCGACCCAATAGCGGCCATTCATGTTGTCCACCAAAAATAGGGTTTTATGGATGTGTATCCGTATGCCGAAGAAGTCGGGCTGCTTGGCAGTTGCGCTATTTCTTCTATCTCCATCCTCGTTTGCAGCGGATGCCTCGACTACCGCTTACTTGGCAGCGCGGGACAAGGCTGTTGCCGCAGTCCAGAGAGAAGCCAAACATGAGCCGATAGATGCCTTGGAGCTCCGCTCGCAGCACGCCCTGGAGGGTCTCCAGAGCATGCTGCGAAACATCATCGGTCCGATTCGAATCCAAGGGTTCCCGACGGAGGGGACAATTCATCTCGAGACTCTGATTGACGAGCTCGGCTACGGAAAGCTCGACGGTCTGTTCGTTAAGTCTTTCGACGGCAACATGCAGGCCGTCGTTTCTAGCGTGCCTCTTCTCCACGATTGGCTCGGTCGCCATCAAGATTCGGGGGTAAGCCACTCGGGCCATCTCCCAATCGATATGGCTTCGGCGTTCATGACGGAAGGCTTCTATATGGAAGCGTTCGAAGACGATGCCTATTACTACAAGTTTGCCGACCTCCCGGTTGTTGCTCATCACACCGGAGGCATCGCCCGGGCTATTCTGTTTGAGCACACGCAGGATACGCCAGCCCCTTACCCTCCGGATGGCATAGCCGTATCGGTGGTCGTAGACGATAGGGTGTTCATTCTCAAAGAGAGCACGGCGGTAAGGGAGATTCCGGCTTGTAAGACCGCTTATGAGAAGGATCGGGATCTAGCCGAGGTCGCCCTTAGGGCTTATCACGCATCGCAGCTCAAGGATAAGGCGCAATTCCAGAAGTACACTGACTTGGATGATGCAGCAAGCAGTAACTTCCAGCGGTGCTTCCAACACCATCTTGCAGAGCAACATTACTTTCCGGCTCTAGTTCGACAGGCACAAGGGCTGATTGACAGGATTGATGAGGGACATCGCTGATTCGTCGATGCAACCCGCGCCAAAGGCGCGAAAGTGGTCGTTTCGAGATTGCTGCCCAACTCTTGCGCTCGAAAACCCTTTGCCACAGACGCTTAGTAAGGATTGCGACCGGTTGAATCCGCGGACTTCTCAGGCTTCGACCGGACTTCCATTCTCGGTGTCGGCGATGACGCGATTGCGCCCGCTGCGCTTGGCTCGATAGAGAGCGGCATCCGCGTCCTTGAACAACCGCTGCACTCCGTAGCCGGACGTGTCGGTTGAGGCCAGGCCGACGCTGGCGGAAAACCACACGAGGCGGCCGTCTTCATCCACCGGTGTTGCTTCAATGGTTGTTCGGATGAGATCGGCGATAGCCATACCGTGGTCGCGAGAGCACTCGAGCAGCAGGATGCCGAATTCCTCACCGCCCAGGCGGCCGAACAAATCGGTTCGGTGCAATTGCTGTTGGCAGATAGCGACGGTACGCCTCAGCACGGCGTCTCCCATGGCGTGACCATGGGTATCGTTGACCTGCTTGAAGTGATCCAGGTCGATGGATATCAGGCAGGCAGTACCGAGCTTTTTTTCCAGCAGGCGCAGGGCGCGATCGGCTTCACCGATGAAGTGCTGGTGATTGAAGATGCCGGTAAGCCCATCGTGAAAGGACAACTTTTTGAAGCGCAGCTGCGAGCGCTTGAGCCGGAACAGCCAGAACACGATGGATATCAGGGCGACCAGCAACAGGGCGATATAAAGCCGGCTGGTCTCGACCGCCTTGGTGTCCAGTGCCTGCTGCAACCGCAGGATGTTGTTCTGCTTGCTTAGCCCTTCCGTCGCGAGCTTTTGCACAAGCATCTGCTGCCGGGCTACTTCGTAGGCCAGAGTCTTGGCACCGATGTCGTTGAGGTAACCCATATCCTGGACGACGTAGTGCTTGTAGTACGAGAGTGCGGTGGCGGCATGGCCTCCCTTTTCCTCGATCCGGTACAGCACCTCATAGGCATCCTTCAGCCAGTCGTTGATGTCGTCCGGGCTGCTCATGGCCACGGCAGCGAGGGCAGCTTTCCTGGCGTCGTTATCGTCGCCGAGTTTTGCGTAGGCCTGTGCCCGCTGCACCTGTGCGGACAGTATGTGGGGAAAGTAATGGTTGATGCGGATGCTGGGGCCAAGCCGGTCAAGCAGCGCCAGGGCCTTGCCTGGCTGGCCTTCCTCCAGATAAAGGCTGCCCAGCACGAGCCGCATGGTGTTCGCGAAGACCGGCTGTCGGTCAGCTACACAGGTATCGATAGCTCGTTGCAGCTCCGTGCTGGAGGATGTCAGCCGTTTGCTGTTGGAGAGCGCCGCGACATGCAGGGACAGGGGCTGGCACAGGGTCTCTCCAGGAGGAATCGCGTTCTCCATCATCACGGCGTACCTGATGGCGAGATCGGTTTGGCCGGCAAAATTCAGCATCTGCGACAGATTCAACAGCAGCATGAAGCGGGCCTGGGGGTCCTTGACCTGGGGCAGGTCGGTCGTCAGCCGATTGGCCAGCGCGAAGGCCTCCTCGTAGCGCCGATTGGCTGCCAGATTGCTCAAGAGCAGCGCTGATGCCTTGGCGCTCAGAGTCGCGTCACCGGAGTGATCGATCACGTTGTGAAACTGGGTCTCCGACTTGGCGTAGTCACCCTCGAACATGGTCTCCCATGCATCGAGATAACGCAGATGCCATTGCTCGCCGGAGGTCAGGCGGGGGGCTTCACGATGGATCTGCTCCAGCATCTGGACGAACCGGGGGTGATCTTTCGTGCGCAGGCTCTCGGTCTGGTTGAGGAATGCTGCTGGATCGGTAACGGGTGTGGCGGCATGGCCAGCCTGCAAGAGCACGCAGCAAGCCATGCCCATCAGCGCGGGCCATGGCCAGAAACGGCTCGATTGCCGAGGCATCTTGTCTATCGCCGGGTCAGCGACTTGCCGTAATCGGGAGCCGGGGGATGACGCGGCTCATCGCCTTCATCTTGACCCGACTCGTCGTTCGCGTGACCGGGGGTCTGGGAAATTTGGGGCGCATGTATGGGCTCGTGCCCGCGCTCCCCGGGTGACCGTGAGCTGTGACTGGACGCCATCGCCTGTTCGAGCATGCTAGTCAGTTCCTGCGCGGACGCGCGACGCAACAATGCATCACGATCGATGGCCTCCAGCAATTCAACGGTGTCCGACACGTGCTTCCCCTGTCTCGTGTGATCGTCATGCAGCTGCTTGATGGTTCCAGCCCGCCTATGCCACGCGGTCATCAGCTTGATATCGGCCGATATCAGCACTTATTGATAGCGCAGTGTGCAGTCAAGGCCTGCCTCTCCCCAAAGGCGTTCATCGCATGAAGACGGCTCCCCTCATTGCGTTTATCACCTCACGCGGAGGCGAGGTTCGGCTTCAAGACCTGGGTCGGAGCTAACACCATCGTTTCCTCCGCGGTCAAGGGGGTATGGGCAGATCGTACCGGGCGAGGCGGCGGATTCGCGGCATCCAGGGCGCACGTGAGCGCGTCGATCGATGACTGAAAGTACATTTTTCAGAGAATTCTCATAGCCTCCGTTCACTGTGCCGGGCCAAATACGGTAGCTGTCCCGGCTCGACCTTTTATCTACAAGGAACGTTTTATCCCCATGAAGAAGACACTGCTGGCTCTGGCGCTTGTCGCCTCCCTTGCCTCTATCGCCCCGATCGCCGCCAACGCAACGCAGGCCAATGGCATCGGTTACACCTATGTGCAGCTTGACTACGCCTACGTAGGCTCGCATTACCGCGAGAACCAGCAGGATGGCGGCATCCTGAGCGGCTCCTGGCAGTTCGCTGACAACTTCCACGTTTTTGGCAGCTATGCCGATTTCTCTGCGCAGCACTACAGCCTCAGCAACAAGCCGTGGACGCTGGGCTTGGGCTTCGCCAGTGCCATCGGCTCACGCGTCGACTGGGTCTCCAGGTTGGCCTATAGCCACGACGGCGTGCATGCAGACGTCTGCGCCGACTTCAACTGCACGACCTCGTATCGCGCGCATGCCAACGCCAACACCTACTTCGCCACCACCGGCGTGATGGGTCGCGTCACCGACGACCTGACGCTCAACGCATACCTTGGCTACCACGATGGCGATCACGACGCCCAAGGCTTCTACGCGGATTTCGGCGCGGTCTACAGTTTCAGCCCGGTTTGGGCCCTGCATGGCGGCCTGACGGTGAACAACAACAGCAGCCAGACCTACAGCGTGGGCGTACGCGCCAGCTTCTGATTCTTGCTACTGGTTGATGAAAAAAAGCCCGGCGCATGCCGGGCTTTTTTTCGGACAGAACTTCAGTCACGCGGCGAGATTGAAGCGGATAGCAATCCCGGCAATGCTCGGCGTCACTCAGAAAGAGCGTTCGCCCCGTACCCAGACATTGCGCACGATCGGGAGGCCATCCGCAACCCGCATGCGCACCACGTCCGCGCGATAGCCAGCTTTGAGCTGCCCGCGGTCGTTGAGGCCAAGCACTTTTGCAGGATTGCTTGCCACCGTGGCAACCGCGCGCGGCATCGACCAGCCCGCCTGGGTGTGCAGCATGAATGCACCATGCAGCAGGCTCGCGGGTACATAGTCGGAGGACAGCAGGTCGAGACGATCCGCCTGGGCCAGTTCCAGCGCGGCGACATTGCCAGAGTGCGAGCCGCCGCGTACCACGTTGGGCGCGCCCATGACCGTGGCCAGGCCGTGTTTACGCGCCGCTTCGGCAGCTTCGTGGGTGGTGGGGAATTCGGAGATGGTCACGCCGATGCGATGCGCATACTCCACCTGCTCGGCATCGGTATCGTCATGGCTGGCCAACACGATATCCCGGCCCTGCACCATCGATAGCACAGCGCTCTCATGACGCTTGCTGTACGTGGCCTGCTGCTCGGTCCGGCGGTTCACCACGTCGGTGAACTCGTCCTCCGTCCAGCTCATGTGGTTCTTGCTGTAGTACTTGCGGTACTGCTGGATGTCGCGGTACTGGCGTTGACCCGGGGTGTGATCCATCAGCGACAGCAGGCGCACGCTGCTGTGGTTCATCAGTGGTTCCAGTGCCTCGAGCAGGTGCGGGTAGGCCAGCTCGCAACGCAGGTGGATCCAGTGATCGGCGCGCAGTGCGCCGCTGGCCTGGCCGGCGAGGATGGCATCGTAGGTGCCTTGCAGGGTTTCGATGCGCACGCTTTCCTCTTCCAGGTCGCCCACCGACAACGCATCGAACACGGTGGTGATGCCGGCGGCGACGACTTGCGCATCATGCGTAAGTACGGCCGGCAGTGCTGGCCAGAGCACTCCTGCGCGTGGCATCAGGTGCTTTTCCAGGTTATCGGTGTGCAGCTCGATCAGGCCGGGAATCACGTAGTCGCCGTCACAATCGATGGCGCCGGGTGCCTGCGTCGATCCTTCATCCACGAGTCGAATAAAGCCGTTACGGGCAATCAAGGTGCCGTGTACGACGCGATCGTCGAGCACGATGCGGGCATTGGTGAGAACGAAGTCATTCATAAGGGGGCCGATGAGTTGAGATTAGGTGAGCTGGAAAGGGCGCATCGGAAACAGACGGGTGGCGACGCGGTCGCGCATGTCCTCGTCGTGGAAGATGCCAAGCACAGCGGCGCCGGCAGCACGCGCTTCTTCCAGCAGTTCGGCGACAACGACGCGGTTGTCGGCATCGAGTGAGGCTGTAGGTTCGTCCAGCAACAGCAAGGGACGCGACACGATCAAGCCGCGGGCGATGTTCACGCGCTGCTGTTCGCCGCCAGAGAAGGTGCCAGGCGGCAACCGCCACAGTCGCTCGGGAACATTCAGCCGCTGCAGCAGCGTGCCGGCGCGCTGCCGTGCTTCCTGCGTGGATAACCCGGCTTCGATCAGCGGTTCGGCAACGATGTCCAGCGCTGGTACGCGCGGAATCACCCGCAGGAACTGGCTGACGTAGCCCAACGTGTGCCGCCGCACCTCGAGCACTTGATGCGGGGTGGCTTCAGCCAGATCAAGCCAGTCGCCATGGTGGCGTACGCGGACCACGCCACGAGTGGTTCGGTAATTCGCGTAGATCACCCGCAGCAGGCTGCTCTTGCCCGCGCCGGATGGGCCCGACAGCACCACGCATTCGCCAGCGTGAAGGGTCAGCGCCACATCATCGAGGACATCGAGACGGGCGCCGTGCTGGTGATGCAGTTCGAACGATTTTCCCAGGCCGCGAAGTTCGAGCATGGCTGCGGGGGGGGCGATAGCGGAAGCGGTCATGTGGTCAGCACCGAGGAAACAAGCAATTGGGTATAGGGGTGCTGCGGGTCATCGAGAATCTGATCGGTGAGCCCGGTTTCGACGACGCGGCCGCCCTGCATCACCATCGTGCGGGCGGCCAGCAGGCGTGCCACGGCGAGATCGTGGGTGACCATCACGGCGGCCAGTCCGAGTTCGTTCACCAGCCGGCGCAGCAGGTCGAGAATGCGTGCCTGCACTGATACATCGAGTCCGGCCGTTGGCTCGTCCATGAACACCAGCCGCGGCTGGGTGACCAGGGTGCGGGCGATCTGCAGGCGCTGCTGCATGCCGCCGGAGAAGGCCGTCGGCGCGTCGTCGATTCGCGATGGGTCGATCTCGACCCGTTCCAGCCAGCCTCTGGCGATTTCGCGCAGCTGGCCATAATTGCGCATGCCCAGCGCCATCAACCGCTCGGCCACGTTGGCACCCGCACTGACGTTGAGGCGCAGCCCGTCGCGAGGATTCTGCGTAACGAAACCCCATTCCTCGCGGGCCAGACGACGACGGTCGGCTTCGCTTAGTTCATCCAGATCCAGCCACGCGCCGTTACGCTGGTGGTAGCGAACCGAACCCGAACTTGCAGCGAGTTGTGCCGCCGCGGTTTTCAGCAGGGTCGACTTACCCGAGCCCGATTCGCCGACGATGCACAGCAGTTCGCCAGGATGCAGGTCGAAGCTCACGTCCTGACAGCCGATGCGCTGGCCGTAGTGATGACTCAGTCCGCGTACTTGCAGCAAGGCGCTCATGCGGCTTGCTCCGCGCGACGCTGGCCGCAGTAGTCGGTGTCGGAGCAGACGAACATGCGTGAGCCAAGATCGTCCACGACGACCTCGTCCAGATAGCTTTCGTCCGCGCCACACAGTTCGCACTGGTGTTCCCAGCGCTGGATCTCGAACGGGTGATCTTCGAAGGCGAGACTTTCGACCCGCGTGTAGGGCGGAATCGCATACAACCGCTTCTCACGACCCGCACCGAACAGCATTAGTGCCGGCGAATGATCCAGTTTGGGATTGTCGAATTTCGGTATCGGAGACGGCGAGGTAAGAAAGCGGCCGTCGACCAGCACGGGGTAGTCGTAACTGGTGGCAATGTGCCCGTACTGGGCGATGTCTTCGTACAACTTCACGTGCATCAATCCATAGTCGGCCAGCGCGTGCAGGGTGCGGGTTTCTGCCTCGCGCGGCTCGAGCGTGCGCAGAGGTTCCGGCTCGGGTACCTGGAACACCAGGATCTGATCTTCCCGCAACGGTGTTTCAGGAATGCGATGGCGGGTCTGGATCACGCTCGCCTCGGTCGTACGCTCGGTGGTGGTTACCCCGGCTACACGGGCGAAAAAGCGGCGGATATTCACGGCGTTGGTGGTGTCGTCGGCGCCCTGGTCGATCACCTTCAGCACATCATCCGGCCCCAGCAGCGCAGCGGTGAGCTGGATGCCGCCCGTGCCCCAACCGTAGGGAAGCGGCATCTCGCGGCTGCCGAACGGCACCTGATAGCCGGGAATCGCGACCGCCTTGAGCAGGGCGCGGCGCAACATGCGCTTGGTATTCTCGTCGAGGAAGGCGAAGTTGTAGTTCGACGTCATGACGAGGTCTCCTGAGTGGCTGATTCCTCGTCCTTGGTACGCTGTGCATGCTGTGCACTCAACGTGCGCAGCAGCGACAGCTCGGCCTGGAAGTCCACGTAATGCGGCAATTTGAGGTGCTGCACAAAGCCGGAGGCTTCCACGCTGTCCGAATGCGATAACACGAACTCGTGGTTCTGCGCAGGTGCATACGACGGCTCGCCGAGTTCGTCGCAACGCAACGTGCGGTCGACCAGCGCCATCGACATCGCCTTGCGTTCGCCTTCGCCCATGCACAGGCCATAGCCGCGCGTGAACTGCGGGGGTAGGCCGTTGCCACCATGGAACTGGTTGATCATCTGGCACTCGGTCAAAGTGATCGAGCCGATTTCGATGGTGAAGCCGAGTTCCTCCGGGCAGATCAGCACATCGACTTCACCCATGCGGATTTCGCCCGCGAAGGGGTGGGTTTCGGCATAACCGCGCTGGGTGGAATAGGCCATGCCCAGCAAAAAGCCCTCGTCACCGCGCGCAAGATTCTGCAGTCGGGTGGCGCGATCTGCCGGAAACATCAGCGGCTCGCGGGTGAGGTCGACGGGTTCGGGATCGTTACCGGCATCGATGCGTTCGATCAAGGCTTCGGCATCCAGCAAATCGAGTACGCGCGGCATCGTATCCGGCAACGGTTCGGCAGCCTCTACCGGGTCGCCCTGCGCAGCAGATTCGAACTCAAGCAAACGCTGGGTGTAGTCGTAGGTGGGGCCGAGCACCTGGCCGCCGGGCACATCCTTGAAGGTGCCCGAAACGCGACGGTGCACGCGCATCGCATTGGTATCCAGCGGCTGGGTGTAGCCAAAACGGGGCAGCGTGGTGCGATAGGCACGCAGCAAAAAAATCGCCTCAAGCATGTCGCCAGCGGCCTGGCGGATCGCCATCGCAGCCAGGTCCTCGTCGTACAGCGAACCTTCCTGCATGACCCGGGCAACGCCCAGGCGCAACTGCTGGCGAATCTGATCCAGCGTCAACTCGGGTGTGGCCAGATCGCCACGACGCGCTTCGGCGAGCAATTGCAGCGAGCGGGTAATGGCCTGCTCGCCGCCTTTAACGGCAACGTACATTCAATCCTCCAAAACGCGGGTCGTACGTGGCAGCGCGACCATGCGCTCCCCTGAGATAAAGATCAGGTCAATGCCTAGCGGCAATTGCGCGCTCATCGCGGCACGTTGTTGCCAGAACCCGGCTGGCAGACCTTCGATCGCCAGTTGTTTCACATCGCGGATGCCGGGGCCGGCGAAGCACCTGCCAGCGTTGTTGTCAAAGCCATCGACCTGCACGATCAGGCTGGCCGAACGATCCGGATAGCGCAGCTCGCCATGGGCAAACCGGGACAGTGGCGGCATCGAGGACGGTTCGGTGATCAGGGCAAAATCCGCATCGGCCGGCTCCTGCACCAGCCGCACACCGGCGTGGAAGCGCAGATGCGATGCCACTTCATCATTGGGCTGTTGCAGCCAAAGTGCCGTATCGGCGTCACACAAGGTGAGCAAGACGGCCATGGTTGCCGGCAGGATCGGCGCGGGTGCCGCGGCCGGCACCGGCACCAGGCGCGGAACGATCGGCCGGGCCATGGCCTGCAGCAGCTCGCGAAAGTTGCGCTGGCTATCGAACACGGGGTGGGCGAAGGCGGCAAGCATCATTCGCCCCGCACCACGGTAAAGAATTCCACCTTGCTGGCCGCGGCTTTTTTGCTGGCGCTCGCGCGGCGTTGCTGCAGCGACTCGCGCAAGGGTTCCAATACCTGGGCCTGCACATGCGCGCGTTGCCCGGCGTCCTGCATCAACGCATCGGCGCACGCTGCCAGTTCGGCGTGGCGACCGTTGCTGCCGCGCACCCATGCGTGGCCGATGCGCTCGCCGATCTGCACACTACAGCGGGTTACGCTGACCTCGCCGAGATTGAACTGCGGTCCGGTACCGCCAATCCGGCCCCGCAACATGTAAAGGCCGGTCTGCGACGGGCGCAGCCAGGTGGTGGCGGCGGCCGGTGGCGCAAACGGTTCCATGGCCTGGGCCAGCTCGGCTGGCTCGGCTTGCGCCAGCAATGACATCCATTGCGCACGCGCCAGGTGGGGGTGGGTGTCCATGCGTATTCCTTTGTTTGTCACAAATGTCTAGTTATCTAGACAGATCGGGCCGTACCGACTCGACGCAATGCATTCCAGCAGGCCCGCGTGCCGCTGCCATGACGGTGAATAGACAAGCGAGGGAAGTGGTATGAGCGAAATAGAGCGCGGCCGAGGCGTGGCACTATGGAGCCAGATAGGCGACATCCTTGCCGACGACATCCTCAAGGGACGGTTGCAGCAGGGCCAGATGTTGCCCTCCGCGCAGGAGTTGGCCACCCGTTTCGAGGTCAACCGGCACACCGTGCGTCGAGCGATGGCTACGCTGGAGCAGCGCAATCTGGTGCGCACTGAACAAGGGCGCGGCACGTTTGTGCAGGAGCAGGCGCTGGACTACCCGATCAGCCGGCGTACTCGTTTTAACCAGAACATGCGCAACCTCAACGTCGACACTGACACCGAGATTCTGGAAGACGCCCGCGAGATACCGCCGACGCAGGTAGCGGAAGCACTGGGCCTGGGGCGCAACGAGTATGTCTATCGCATCGAAACGATGAGCCGGGCCGACGGCCATATTGTCGACCACAGTACGGCGTACTTTCCGGCGGCACGCTTTCCCGGATTGCCGGCGATCTATCGGCGAACGCAGTCAGTCACCGAGACGCTGAACGAGTTCGGCATTGCGGACTATGTGCGCAAACACACCCGTGTCTCTGCGCGCCTGCCCGATGCCCATACGGCGCGGCTCATGAAACAGCCGGCCAACCGCCCCATACTGCACGTGCAATCGATCAATGCCGATCCGCGCGGCATGCCGGTGCAATATGGCATCACGCGCTTTTCGGGTGACTGGGTGCAGCTCGTGCTGATGGCGGGTGATTGATGCGTTACGCGATTTATTTCTGCCCCACCGGCGACACTGCACTGGGACGCTTGGGTCATGACTGGCTAGGCGCCTCACCTGATGCGCCGGAACTGCCGGGCATCAGCACAGAGCGACGAAATGCGTTACTGGTCAAAGTACGTCGCTACGGCTGGCACGCGACGATCCGAGCCCCGTTCACGCCGATGGACAACGTCACCTATGACGACTTGCGTCGCGCCGTCACCTCGGTGGCACAGGCTCGCGCGTCGTTTGAATTGCCATTGCATATCCATCGGCTAGCCGGCTTTCTTGCTCTGCGCCCCTGTGTTGACGGTGTCGCGCCCAGGCTGCTGGCCGCAACCTGCCTGAAGGCATTGTTGCCCTTGTGTGCGCCTGTGCCGAACGAAGTGCTCGATCGTCGCAGCGTCGGGCTCGACACAGATGAAATCAGCTTGCTGCAAAGTTACGGCTATCCCTATGTACTGGATCGTTACCGCTTTCACCTGACCCTGTCCGCGCCCGCCGCCGAGCCTGAAGAACAAGCTATGCAGCAATGGTTGGAACCGCGTGTGGCCGAGCTTCCTTCGACGCGAGTGGATGCGCTGTCGATCTGTCGCGAACCCACGCCGGGCGGCGCGTTCGAGCTGATCGAGCGGATTCCGCTGTGCACACCGGGCATGGAGTACACGCCATGAGTGAAGGACGCTTGTACTACGTGATGGGGCCGTCAGGTGCGGGCAAGGACAGCGTGCTTGGCTGGGTCCGTGCGCACGGTGTATCGCACGATGTGCTCTGCGCGCATCGCTACATCACCCGACCGGCGGATGCGGGTGGCGAAAACCATGTGGCATTGAGCGAGGCGGAGTTTCTGGCGCGTGCGCGTCGCGGCCTGTTTGCGCTGACCTGGCAAGCCCATGGGCTGCATTACGGCATTGGTCGCGAAATCGAGCATTGGCTTGAGCGAGGTGCCAAGGTATTGGTGAATGGTTCGCGCGATGCCTATCTGCAGGCATGCGAACGTTTCCCCGCGCTGCAGCCTGTACTGATCACCGCCAGTCGCGAGACGATCGCTGGCCGTCTGGCCTCACGTGGACGTGAAACCAGCGAGGGTATCGCCGCACGACTTGCTCGTAGTGATGCCTATCAGGCGCCAGCCGGAGCCATGGTGATCCACAACGATGGTGATCTCATCGAAGCCGGCGCTGCGTTGCTGGGTGCGATCAGTCGACAAAACGGCGTCGTCGAACAAGCCGTGACGGTGGCCAGTCACGCAGGGATCGCAGCTTTGTGATGCGGCAAACTCAGGCGAGGGTCGGCATCGCAATGGGGATGTCGACGTGCCGAGCCTTGGCCTTGAAGTAAAGGGCCGAACTCAGGGTGATCAGCATGCCGATGCACGAGAGCGCGACCACGGTACTGGCGTAAAACGCCGACCACGACAGATGCATGCCGCCGAATTCCTTGAACAGAATGATGGCCACGCTACCCATGTAGCCGCTGGCGTCGGAGATATACATGATGAATCCGACGTTGCCGCCCACCCGGAAGGTCGCCAGCAAGCGTTCGAAAAACGTGCAGTTGTATGGCACGTAAGCGAGGTACAGGCCAAAGCCACTGCCGCCGACCCACCAAACCGGATCAATCACTCCACGACTGTGCAGCCAGGTGGCGATCACGGCGATGGCAAAGCCGCTGAAAATCATCACGTGGTTCAGCATCAGTGCCTTGAAGTTGTCACGCACCAGCATCGTGCAGGACGTGATCAGCAGCACGGCGATAGCGATCGGCACCTCGGTCTGGGTGAACACGGCGGCGCTGCTGCCAAGGCCGAGGTCGGCCCAGATCTCGGCGGCAAAGTTGTCGCGGAAATCGCGCATGATCGTCAGCGCGACATACGCCATCGCGATCATGACCACGCCGGGTAGAAAGCGTGCCAGGAACGCGCTGCGGCTGCGCGCATCCATCGGTATGCGCGCACTGCGCGCGGCCATGTCGTCGGCACTCGGTGGCGGCAGGCGTTCGAGCACCCAGGTGGCGAGACACAGCGGTGGCACGAACAGCATGCCGGTGACAAACGGCATCCAGAACTCGCTGACCCCGTGCCTGACCATCAGGTACTTGCCCACCGTTTTCACCACGCCCGAAGCGACGATAAAGCTGGCGCACATGAAAGCGCCCATGAGTTCCGTAGCGCGGCGGCCTTCGAGGTAACCGAAAATCACCCCCCACACCATGCCCAGCGGCAACCCGTTGAGAAACAGGCAGGCGATATTCCACGGCGCGGGAATCAGCGCAAAGCCAAGCAGCGCCAGCCACGAAAAGCCGATCAATCCGGCCAGTGCCTGGGCACGATTCTGCCGCTGCATCTCGGCGATCCAGGTAATTCCCCGAACCTTGCTGAGCATGTAGCCGAACACCTGGGCGATGACCAGCCACACCTTGTAGTCGACGCCGGCGAAATGCAGGCCGGTAAATTCGGCAGCGGTAAACGGCTTGCGGAACGCATACATCGAGGCATAGGCCAGGAACGCCGCGCCGCCGGCGAGCAGATTGATCGCCATGCGATGACGATGTTGGGCAGACAGCCAGGAAGCGACGCGCATACCGACAACCCTTTACGGAATGTCCGGCATGTTGTGGCCAGCACATGACAGCGTTGTGGCGTTGTCTAGCCCGGACGGCGGAGATGGCGCTCCTGAGTCATCTGGACAGCCGCTTAGACAAGTCGACCTAGATAGGTAGCCGGGGATGTCGCATCCGCGACGTACCGGCGCAATACCCGCACAACATGCATGCAATGAGACTCGGCTGAAATAGCAGGAGCCGTCATCCGCAAGGCGTGCCTAGGGGAACGCTTGAAAACCACTCACTAAATGGCGCTTTACGGCCTTGCTTCGCGCTTCACCACGCCTTGCGCTAGCTGCCGCTTCCGTTGCCAGCACAACCCAATGACTCCACAACCGCCCACATCGTCAGCGGCGCCGCCCGCGCCGCCCGCGCCGCCCGTAGCTGACGCCGCGCTGTTGTGACACTCAGCTACAGACCATCTGGAGAGACCCTTGAAAGCCAATAAGATCGCCTTCGCGGTGCTGACTGCGCTCGTTGCATGCCGAGTGTCCTATGCCGCTGAAGACAACAGCACACCCATCAACAACGCGCCGGCCGCGAGCACCCCCGCGGCTGCGGCACCCAGTGCTGCCCCGTCCCCCGCAGCGTCCGGTGCCACCACGCTGCAGACGGTGGCGGTCACAGCGCAGCACACCGTCCAGGACATCCAGGACGTGCCGATCACGATCCAGGCCTTTACCGGCACGACCCTGCAGCAGATGAACGTGTCGACGTTCGATGACCTGATCAAGTACCTGCCGAACGTCACCTTTGCGGCGAACGGCCCGGGCCAGGGCAATATCTACATGCGCGGCCTGAGCACCGGCTTCCTCGGCAACCAGTCCAGCGCGTCGATCGCACCGTTCCCGAACGTGGCCGTCTATCTGGACGACCAGTCCATGCAGTTCCCCGCGCGTAATCTCGACGTCTACATGGTCGACATGGAGCGCGTCGAAGTGCTCGAGGGCCCGCAGGGCACGCTGTTCGGCGGTGGCGCCGAAGCCGGCGCCGTGCGCTACATCACCAACAAGCCGAATCTCGACAAGGTCAGCGGCAGCGCCGAAGCCAGCGCCGGCGTAACCTCCGGCGGCGGTCCGAACAATGGGGCCAACGCGGAGCTGAACCTTCCGATCATCCCCGGTACGTTCGCTCTGCGCGGCGTGATCTTCAACGATCATCAGGGCGGTTATATCGACAACGTGCCGAGCACGTTCACTCGCCAGCCCACCGACGGTGGCGGCGCGATGGCCCCTTACGTGGCTGCCGGTGGCACCTCGGTTGCGAACAACTACAGCGTCGCGCAGAACGACTGGAACCCCGTCGATTACCAGGGTGCTCGCCTGTCCGGATTGTGGAAGATCAACGACGACTGGAACCTGCTGATCGCCGAGAGCTACCAGAACCTGGATGCCAAGGGCCAGTCCTCGACGTATCCGGTTGGTTCGGACGGCCAAACGCTGGGCACCAATCAGATCACCGCGTTCGTGCCGGCCTGGAATAACGACCATTACACCAACAGCGCGTGGACGTTGAATGGCCAGGTCGGTGACCTCTCGCTGGTGTACACCGGCGGCTTCACCAATCGCCATATCAGCGAGCAGCAGGACTACACCAACTACTCGCGCAGCGCCGGTGGCATGTATTACAGCTGCACCGGCACCTCGGCGGGTCTGTCCAGCGCCGGCAAGCCGATCTGCTATTCGCCGGTCGGTTATTGGAACGACCAGGTGGCCAGCACGCACCAGAGCCACGAGCTGCGCCTGAGCACGCCAGAAGACTACCGCATGCGTTTCACCGGTGGCGTGTATTACGAAGACTTCAATATCGACGATCATATGGACTTCGACTACAAGACCATACCGTCTTGTACGCCGCAGAATCTTGACAGCGCTCTCGCCGGTGGTGCGCCCTGCGTAGCCAACGCGATGTCCTCGCCGGGCGTCATGCTTCCCGACAACACGGCCTTCGGCGAAGTCGAGCAGCGTGGCTACAAGCAGGAAGCGGCGTTCGGCTCGATGTCGTATGACATCATCCCGGATGTCCTGACCGCGACCGCTGGCACGCGTTACTACCACTACTCCGAGTGGCAGACCGGCACGGAGTTCTATACCACCGCCAGCCAGGTGAACGTCGCCAACGGCACCTACGTGGGCAATGACACGTCGATGAATTACCACACCACGTATCACGGCTTTAAGAGCCGGGCGAATCTGCTGTGGCACATCACGCCCAATACGATGGTGTATTACACCTTTTCGCAGGGCTTCCGTCCGGGTGGTTTCAACCGCACTACCTCGGAAGTGGCGAAGCTCGATGGTGAGCCGCAGTACCAGAAGCCAACCAGCTACGCACCCGACACGCTGACCAACAACGAAGTCGGCTTCAAAACGACGTTCTTCGATGACCGACTGCTGCTCAACGGTTCACTGTATGACATGCGGTGGGACAACGTGCAGATGCAGTTCTTCAACCCGTTGGTGCTGGGTAACACCACCTTCGCGGTCAACGGGCCGAACTACAAGGTGGACGGCCTGGAACTGCAATTCCAGGCGAAGATCACCGATGGCCTGTCGCTGATCAGCTCCGGTTCGCTCAACCACGCCAAGCAGACCAACTCGCCGTGTCTGGTCAACAACATTCCGGGGTCGGCCAACTACAGCCAGTGCATCGTCGAGACCGGAACCGTTGGGGCCCTGGCGTCGTTCGCCAATCCGTTCGGCGAAGTCGGTAGCACGCCGGCATTCTCGCCACGCTCGCAGTTCGATCTACGTCTGCGTTACGAGTGGACCTACGGCGATGCCTACAAGGCGTTCGCGCAGGTTGGCGCCAATCGCACCGGCTCGATGTACAACCAGCCGGCGACTTACCCGAGCGGCGCGGGCGTGACGGACGTTACGACGGTGGAGCTGCGCTATCTGCAGGCCGCGTATACCACCGTAGACGCATCGATCGGCGTGGCGAAGGACAACTGGAACGTGTCGCTTTACGGCACCAACCTGAACAACAGTCACGCCAGCGTGTTTACTTCGTCGGCCCAGTTCATCGAGTCGGAAGTGCCGATACGTCCGCGCGTGGTCGGTGTGAAGGTGGGCTTCAAGTTCTAAGCCGCCAACCTCGCCTGAAGTCGATGTAAACAGGTCGATGTAAATAGAATGGGGCGGGCGCGCAGCCCGCCCCTATTTTTTATGGTTCTCTCATTCCCTATGAACGCTACGGCAACCGACCCGACTCTCCTGCCGCCGGAGCCACAACTCCAGCACATCCGCCAGCTGCACGCGGACGGGCAGCACGCGCAAGCGCTGCAGGCAGCCCAGGCGTTGCTCGCCGAAGCACCCGAACGTTACGAGGTGCTCTACCTTGTGGCGCGCAACCAGCGCTACCTGGGACAGATCGAAGCCGCGCTGCAGACGCTGGCGCGAATGCAACAGGATCATCCTCATTACAGCCTTATGCACGAGGAGCGCGGCCACTGCTACGTCGTGCTGCGTGATGCGCCGCGCGCGATCGACGCGCTGCTGCATGCGGTCAACATCAACCCGGCGCTGCCTTCGAGCTGGAACCTTCTCGAAGGTCTTTACCGCATGACTGGCGATACCGCCAATGCTGCGACCGCCGCCTCGCACGTCGCCACGCTCAAGCGCATGGCACCCGATGTCGTGCGCGCGACCAGCCACTACTCGGATGGCGAACTTGGCCCTGCCGAACAGATCATTCGCGCCTATCTGCTCAAAGCCGGCAACGATGTCGAGGCGATGCGCCTACTTGCGCGTATTGGCCTGAAGCGCGAGGTGCTTGACGATGCCGAAACACTGCTTGAGGCGGTGCTGAAGATCGCCCCGGACTATCGCGCAGCGCGCTACGACTATGCATGCGTACTGCTTGAGCGGCATCTCTACAGCCGTGCCTGCGAGGAGGCTGAGAAGCTGCTGGCGATCGAGCCTGATCATCCCGATTACAGAGCGCTATACGCCAGCGCAAGCGTCGGCCTGGGTGAACACGACCGCGCGATTAAACTGTACCAGAAGCTTCTGCAAGAGGTTCCCGGCGCGGCGGAGCTGCATCTGTCGCTGGCGCATTCGCTGAAAACGCAGGGACGGCAGGTGGAGTCGATCGAGGCCTATCGCGCTGCTGCCGCTGCCCGCCACAATTTTGGTGACGCTTACTGGAGTCTGGCGAACCTTAAGACGTATCGCTTCAGCGACGACGAAATCGCCCACATGCGCTCCGCGGAAACGTCGTCGTCCACACAGCTCATCGATCGTTACCAACTGTGCTTCGCGCTCGGCAAGGCATTCGAGGATCGCGCTGACTACGCCGAGTCCTGGCGTTATTACAGCCAGGGCAACGCGCTCAAACGGACCGAGAGTCGCTATCGTCCCGAGATTATCGAAACCAGCACGCGCAAGCAGATCGAAGTCTGCACGAGCGAGTTCATCTCCAGCCGCGATGACGTCGGTGACAAAAGCCCGGATCCGATTTTCATCGTCGGCCTCCCGCGCGCGGGCTCCACCCTCATCGAACAAATACTCGCATCCCATTCCCGAGTCGAAGGGACGCACGAGCTCGGTGAGATTCCGCGCATGGTGCTCGACCTGCAGGGACGGCAACCCGACCTCGACAACCCACGATATCCTGGCGTGCTGGCTGAGCTCACGCCCGAGGATTTTCGGCAACTCGGTGAAAAGTACCTGAGCGATACCCGTATCTATCGTGGCAACAAACCGTACTTCATCGACAAGATGCCGAACAACTTCCGGCATATCGGACTCATCCAGCTGATCCTGCCCAACGCGAAGATCATCGATGTCCGGCGCGAACCGGTCGCTTGCTGCTTCAGCAATCTGAAACAGCTGTTTGCCACGGGCCAGGAATTCACTTACAGCGTCGAGGACATCGCGCGTTACTACCGGACATATCTCGACGTCATGCGACACTGGGACAAAGTGCTGCCGGGTCGCGTACTGCGTGTCCAGCATGAGGAAGTCGTCGATGATCTCGAGAGCAACGTGCGACGGATTCTCGATTTTTGCGGGCTGGCATTTGAGCCGGCCTGCCTCGAGTTCCATAAGACTGCACGTAGTGTGCGAACCGCCAGCTCGGAACAAGTCCGGCAACCAATTTTCCGTGACGGAATCGATCAGTGGAGGAAATACGAGCCATGGCTGGGTCCGCTGAAGGAAACCCTTGGCGATGCGCTCGTTCGCTATCGGTGATGTGTTGCTGATGGAGCGCCGGCGTGAGTCCGGCCTCAATCGCAACCGCGCCGTGATCAAAGTTGTCACCTCCAGGTGCAAGCATGCCCAAGATGTTGGATAACCTGCGCCACGAGACTTCCGTGGACGATTCAAGAACTGACTACCGGGAAACCCGATGAAACCTCGTGCATTGGCACTGGCCTGCCTGGCTGCACTAACGTCCCTGGCCGCTTGCGTTGGCGGATGCAGTGCAGCGGCCCACGCGAACTATCAAGTCACCGGTGCGGCGGGCAGCGATGTGCCGCTGGTTGGCGTGCCTGTGACAGCTACGGACAGTGCGGGAAATCGCACGCAATCGAGCATCACGGACGCGCATGGCCATTTCACGATCGTGTTGAAGAGCGCCGGGCCGTTTGTGTTGACTGCGCCGTTCAACGACAGCGATGGCGCACCCGCCACGTTGTCAGCGGTGATCGCTCCAAGGAG
>Ga0302220_10000664_pt1 | contig 28393 bp, 23 predicted proteins | sample II_Palsa_E1_3_FD_194572 | JGI IMG/M metagenome (GOLD analysis project Ga0302220, IMG submission 194572) | Peat permafrost microbial communities from Stordalen Mire near Abisko, Sweden - II_Palsa_E1_3 | ecosystem: Environmental > Terrestrial > Soil > Palsa > Peat permafrost | place: Sweden...
GTCGAGATTGTCAGAGGTCGATTTTGCAATCTGTGCTTGCGCCGGATTCAAAGTCGCAGGTTTGCCCGCCACCGATGCGCTGTGTGTGGACTGTAGAGCCAGATGTGTTGTTGCACGCGCGATTACTGTAGGCATCGCCAGAATCTGTTTCACCGGAAGAGGCTGTGCGGCGACGGCTCCCATCTTTGGCAGCGGACTCAAGAGAAGGAAGAGGCTGGTGCATGCTGCAATCAGGGACAGGGGACGCAGATCCGCAGACGGTGGCTGAGGAACGGTTTCGCCAAGAATCCGTAGAATGCGGGAATGGAACGTGGCATGGGATTGGTGGCCGTCGAGGGCCATCGCCAGACTTTGCCCTGTGGCACGTTGATCTTCCAACCGAAAAAGAGCTGTTGCGTAGACGAGCGGATCGGGGCATGTCGCGATAGCGATGTCATCGCAGCACAGCTTCCGCTGCTCCCTGAGTCTTTTTCCAAGCCACCAGACTGCGGGATGGAAAAAGAACAATGTCTCTGCCAGCGTCTGGACAAGATTCCAGAAGTAATCGGCGCGGCGCACATGCGCCAATTTATGCGCGAAGATCGCCTCTAATTGCTCGGGGCTAAGGGCAAGCAGAGTTGACGCAGGTAACAGAACCAGTGTTTGCAGAAAGCCGATCGTCATTGGGCCAGGAATCAACTCTGAGATACGCAACTCTGGCAGCCGTGCAATTCCGAGCGTGGTGCAAACCCTTTCAAAACTCGCCTGGATTGCTTCAGGGGCTCTCTCCGTGGTAACCCGGCGCAGGCGTTGCAACCACAGCCAGCCGCCAAGAGAGCGCATGGAAAGCCCAATCACGCCCAGCACCCACATTCCATCGAGCCACGACAGGAGAGTCGTCCAATGGGGAGCAGCAGACGCATTCGCCAGCAGCGCAGCCCCGGAGATGGTGCCTTTGACGGGAGTGGTGGCCGCTGAAGCAGCGGAGGTCTCGAAGGGGAGAACTGAGGTGATGGGATTGCTTAGCGTCTCATACCCTAACGTTCCTGCGAAAGCGAGAAACATCAGGGAGAGCGTTGCCAGCGCAAAGAGGTAACGGGTTTGGCTGCGTGTATTCCTGAGCCTCGAATCCGCCAGAAGATAAAGCGCAACGATGGCCGCTGCTTCCCAGCAGAAATGGATCAAGGTCCATCCGAGGGCCTGCAAAGTACTGTTCATCGCTTGCCGCCCCTCCTTTCAAGTATCTTTCGCACGTCCTCCAGCTCTTGTGCGCTTGGCGACTGCATAGAGAGGGCGTGCATGGCGAGCTGTGTGGATGAGCTGCGAAGAGCCGCTTACTGAGGTCGCGCAACATTTGGCTCTGCGTCTCTTGCTGGCTCACGGTTGCCCGGTACATGTGCGCTTTTCCAGATTCCGTCCGCTGCACCAGCCCCTTTTCCGTCATCCGCTGGAACATCTTCAAGACTGTGGTGTAACCTAGTGCGCGTTCATGGCCAATCTCTTCATGGACCTCTCGCACGGTTGCAGTGCCCTTGCTCCACAGCACCGTTAAAAGTTCCAGTTCTGCTTCGGTCGGTATCGGCAGATTAGCCTGTTCCGTCATCATGTCCAAAGCGTATACGAAGCTTGTCGTAGATATCAACGACGATTGTCGTAGGTGCTGGATCAATATGAAACAGTTCAGGCCATGCTATCGCCTGAGCGCTCCGGAAGTCGTTGATGCGCCCAGGACCATAATGCTTGAGTTCCGTATTGGGGCCGTTATTGCGCGCCCAATAAGGATCAATACCCAACTTCTGGGCGGTTGCGATGATTTGTAGGGAAGATTTTGCGAGGAACCTGTCGGCAGCACCCTCCAGCCGCCCTGCCGATGGACAGCGATTCCTCCTCGGCTGAAATGAATCGACCTCGCTTGACAGCCAGTGGCCATATCGATCACCGAAACCAACGCCGTCATTTTCCGCCAAAACCTCGGAGAGATGATCAACCAGGTTCAATATCGCAACGATAGCGTTGTCATCAACAAGGACGGGAAGCCTGTCGCGGTCCTCATCGATGCCGAACTCTTTGCCCGTATTCGACGCCTGCGTAATCGATTCGACGAGTTGAGCGATCGGATCTCCGAAGCTTACGTCGGCATACCGGTTGAAGAAGGTATAACGGAGATCGACGCATCGGTCGAGAATGCAAGGAAGCGTTAATGGCGGGCATACGTGTGGTTTTGGATACCAATGTCCTGGTCTCCGGCCTTGTGTATCCGGGTAGCGTTCCGGGACGAATCGTCCATGTCTGGCGCCAGGGCGGACTCGACGTTATATTGTCGCGATACATCCTGGACGAGATGGTGAGAGTACTCCCAAGACTGTTCCGGATTGTGCTGAGTGCCGCTGAGATCCGGGACCTCGCTGATAGCTTCCTGTTTGTCGCTGACATCGTCGAGCCCAGCTCCGAGGAGTACCCGTCTTTACGTGATCAGAACGATCAGCCAGTCCAGGCGACGTTGCATCTGATCACGGGCGACAAAGATTTGCTTGCTCTGGCGGATCGATACCCCATCGTCACACCGGCAGTTGATGGCCGGGTCGACGGCAACCCTCACCGGTTGTGGCGCACAGAACGGCTTCCTGTCCCAGAGCCCGCAGACCTACACGCTGACCGTAATCGCAACCAGCGGAACCCTGCAGCACAGCCAGACCGTCACGCTGATTGTCCAGTGCCCCAGAGAACAATAGGAGAGTAAGGATGAAAGGACCGGGACTCAAGATACTCTCGAGGACAGCGCTGCTGGCTGTGATGCTGGTTACGAGCATGGCAGTGGCGCAGAACCCGCAGAGCACGCCGATCGATCTTGCGGTGACCTACGATGCGCTGCACACCAATCACATCACGGCGCAGAGCTTCTGGATGAAGGGCGGGACAGTAGAACTGGGAGCACAAATATATCGCGGTCTGGGCATTGCAGCGCGCGTGGAAGGTGGTCATGCAGGTCCCAGCTCCACCACAGCCGAGCCCCTCAGTCTGGTGACTACCGTCTTCGGCCCGCGCTACACGGTCGAGACGCGCAGCCACCGCTATGCCCTCTTCGGCGAGGGCCTGGTACGCATAGCGAACGGCTTCCACAGCCTGTTCTCGGAGGGGTCGGGGCCGGTGGGTTCGGTGAACGTTGGAACAACGTCTAGCTCGAACGCGCTGGCGGTAGACGTCGGCGGCGGGCTCGACGTGCAACTCAATCGTCGCTTCGCCATTCGAGCCAGCTACCTCCGCACCCAGTTCCCCAACACTACCACCAATGTCCAGAACAGCCTCGACCTTGGCGCTGGCCTCGTTATGCGATTTGGGAAATAGACCATAGCCCTCAGCATCTCAAAACTCTCTGGTCATTACAACTCCGACGAAGAGTGCACTCTACTGCAGATTTATATGGCCTATTGCGAGGGGTGCCACCATGCTTTCCTCCAGGCTCAGCAACTCCCTGCTCCGATCGCACACCAGCCATTCGCGGGTTGCTACGAATATCGCGTCCCTTTACATCCTGTCTGGCCCAGGCCAGTTGCACGCTTCAGGGGATCTATCCGTGCAGCGTGGAAAAGATCGACGCGTGTGTTCCCTTAACCACCAATATCGGAGTTTTATTAAACTCGCTTTGTTGGGATTCGGAATGGCGGAATTGCGCAGGTATCAACGGCCATCCTGATTTGATTCCCGCTATGAACCTATTGATGCAATGAGAATCCAGACGGCAAAGCTGCCTCAAGATTGATCTGTTCTCCGGTGATGGGGTGGTGGAATTTCAGAAATTGGGCGTGCAGGAAATATCCTCCATCGCCCGGGAGGCCGGGGAGATTTTCAAGAGGCTGGCCGGTTAGGCCGTACAGAGGATCGCCTATCAGGGGATGGCCGATGGATGCCAGATGGATTCTGATTTGATGAGGGCGACCCGAATTTAGGCTTACCTCAAATGTTGTGGTGCTTGTCGTGCGTGAGATCACCTTCGCCAATGACTTTGACGGTTTGCCACTTGGGTTGGCGGCCCACACGGAACCGATCAGCGGGTGCGGTACGAGGCCGATGGGTGTGAGAATTTCGTAGGCGTCGTGCTGTGCAATGTCTTGAGCCAGCGCTCGGTATTTTTTTTGAATTCTGGGTGTGTTCCAGTTTGAGCTTAGCTTAGAGGCCGCCTGCGGTGTTTTGGCGAAGAGGACGATGCCGGTAGTGGCTCGGCCCAACCGGTGGACTGGGTTTGCATTGGGGGTTTGCTTTTGCACCAGGCGCAGGAGGGTGTTTTCCATGAAGCCGCCGCCGGGGAGGGTGGGCAGCCCGCTGGGTTTGTTGACGGCCAACAGATGGGGGTCATCAAACAGGACTTCGAATTGCTGAGGAGAGTCTGGTTCGATCCAGGGTGGACGGTTCCAGACAAGGGTTTGGCCTGAAATGAGCGATTCGCTTCCGGTGGCGGTGACGCCGTTGATGGTGACTTCGCTGTTGTTTAGTGTTTGTTGCCAGGTCTGTGGTGTTGAGTGTGGGTAAAGGCTTGCCAAGTGGGAGAGCAGGGTGCGTCCATGATATTTGCTGCTGATGATTGTGGTATAGGCATAGCCCCGGTTAAGCATGTGGTTTGAGTGTAAGCTATGGCATCTGCGTCAGGAGTTGCCTCGTTTCGAGCGTCACTGGATTTAGGCAGCAGGAGCTTTAAATGCATCCAGTGCGGGGGAAGCCAGATCTCGCGCGGACCACGGCCAATCAGGAAGTTATACCTTTGGATCAGTACCGAGAACCGCGCGTCGTGGAAGTGACGGGAATTACCCTTTTAGTTGTTCGATGACCTGTTATCGCCATTTTAAGGTTCTTCGATTCTGCAGCACTGAGGATCAAAGGGAAAAGCCTCCTCCGTTTAAGGATGAGGCTTTTAGGAAGGATATTTGAGTCATCATTCGCTATAGGGTTCTCCAGCAACCGTAAAAGTGAAGCCACTTTGCACGCTTTCAGAAACATCAGCCGAGATAGACACCGATCTTAACTGAGCCGGCAAACTCGTGCCTCATCGCTGCAGATCCGTGGTTGCATAAGGGTGTTGAGAAGACATAGTCGTTATTTGTGGTCTGTCCGCTGACCGTCGGCGTCGCCGCCGAAAGGCCCGGCGACATCTGCGTTGCGGTGAAGGAGGCGATGGCATTTTCTGTCGAAACCTCGGGGTCGTAGATGTTGAAAGCGACTTCCAGAACGTTGCAACCCTCGAAGGATAGAGCGTTCCAGAGCTTGCACCGGCCATCGAACCGGGCGTCGGACCCTCAGGGCTGGCCTAGACGGTGAGCAGGTTAGCAGTTTGATTGGTGATTGTGACGACAACAGAGGAGGCGCGGTCGACCACGTAAGCGTTGACATAGCAGACTGCAAAGCCCCAGCCTTTAGCGCAAGTGTAGAAGTCCTCTTACGAGACGCCATTGCCCCAGATGTCGGTGTTCATGCACGTTTCGCGAGGCGTCGCTTGCCCAACTCGTGGAAGCTACGATCCAGTATTTCCTATAAACCCCGTTCACCTTCTCCGGAGAGACATACTGGGCGTAGGAAGGAATGTTGTCGACAGGATTCTGATTGTATTCCGCATACATGTAGATCTGATATTTCACCAGCATCAGCATCTGCATTGCCGAGATCGAATAGCCCCTTGTCGTTTCCGCGAACAGGTTCTGTTCATCGAGTGCGTTTGCAGAAAGCGATGATGGGCGTTGCTGGACAATTGTGTTAGGGAACCTCTGCACAAGATTTGCGACTGCGTGCCGATTGCTTAATCTTCTATCTGTGAGGTGAGTAGCGATGAAGCAGCAGACGTTAGCGTCTCAGTCGAGCTTTGAGAAGTATGGCCGGAAGAGTCGCCGGGAGCTGTTTCTGGATGAGATGGAGTTGGTTGTTCCGTGGGCCGAGTTAGAGGCGTTGGCCGAGCCCTACTATGCGAAGGCGGGCAACGGGCGTCGGCCGGTGGGGCTGTCGATTATGCTGAGGACCTACTTCGTGCAGCAGTGGTTCGACCTGTCGGACCCTGGCGTGGAGGAGCTATTGTATGAGTCAGCAGCAGTGCGACGGTTCGTTGGCGTGGACCTGGGCATAGCGCCTGCGCCGGACGAGACGACTATCCTGCGCTTCCGTCATCTGCTAGAGCGGCACGATCTTGGCGGCGCGATGCTGGACGCGGTGAACCTGCATCTGGAGGCCAAGGGTATCAAGATCCAGACTGGCACGATCGTGGATGCGACCATTATCCATGCGCCTTCTTCGACCAAGAACTCGACCGGCGAACGCGACCCGAGATGAAGCAGACCTGCAAGGGCAAGCAGTGGTACTTCGGGCTGAAGGCGCACATCGGCGTGGATGCGAAGGCTGGCACGGTGCATACGCTGGTGACGACTTCGGCCAACGTGGCCGACTCGACGGTGCTGCCCGAGTTGCTGCACGGCGAGGAACGCAAGGTGTGGGGTGACGGCGGCTATCAGGGCCAGACCGAGGCGATCCGCGAAACTGCTCCCAAGGCTCAGGATATGACCTGCCGCAGGACGAAGTTCAAGAGTTACATCGACGAGCTACACAAGAAGAAGAACCGGAGTAAGTCCAGCGTGCGAACCAAGGTGGAGCACGTGTTCCGCATCGTCAAGCGCATCTTCGGCTTCGACAAGGTGAGATACAGAGGCTTAGCCAAGAACCACAACCGGCTGTGTGCGAACTTCGCGCTCGCAAACCTCTACCTCCACCGCAAACGCTTGGCGGTGCGCGGGTAGAACTGCGCCTGCAGGCTGGAAAATCAGCCTCCAGAGAGCACCTCTGGGCCATATCCAGGCCAAACTCCCTACTGCCGCCTCAATGCCGCAACAGAGTCTGACTATCAAGCCCCTGTGCAGAGCTTCCTTAATAGATGTTCTTTGAATAAAATTAGATCGCAGCGAAGCTATGTGCCCAAAGATGACGGTACCAGAGGCAGCCACAAAAACTGTGGGACTTATACAGCCGCAATCAGACTCTACCGAATGTGTGGAATTAGCGAAGCTTGGGGGAAGAATGAAAACCTGCCGGGTGAAAGCCGATTATTTGCCATATATCATCGGATCTCTGGTGAAGTCAAAGACTCACTCGATTTTTTTGCGGAAGAGTGCATTGCCACCTCGTCAATACCTTCGAGTACGTAGCTTTCGTAGAACATTCAGCCCTCTCGTTCGAGCGACGGCCCGACGCTCACCGGCATGTCTATAGCAAGTGTTGCCCACGCCCATGGAACAATCAGCTCCGCTCAGCAACTTGGTTGACCATCTGAGGCCTCCCTACTGTTGCATTCAGGGATCGCTACATGTTGCTGCTTCGGATCGGATGTGGGCACGTCTGCATAACCTTGCGACCACTGCCGTCTCTCAGCTGGATCAGCTCAACCTGACCTCAGGACGCAGTATTGTTGTCAGCTTCTAATTGGGGATGTTCCCAGGCGGCCACAACTAATCGCACCCAGACAGCCGTGCGGGGGCTTTTACCGGCACGGCTGGCTCCCAAATTGGGAGCTACCTAGAATGGATGGAAGCCCCATGGCTGTAGCCTGTGCAGCTATTTGACGTAGATATTTCGTGGCGAGGGGTAGGTATCGCTAAGTCGTCCTCTAGTCAGTGACGATCGCCGACGATACCTGCCGCCCTATCCGCCCGATCTAAACCCCATTGAAAAGGCCTGGCCAAGCTGAAACAACTGCTCCGCTTGGCCAGGGCACGATTCAAAGACGCTCTCGATCAGGCGATTACGGAAGCTCTCAAACTCATCTACCCGGACGATGCCAGGGCATGGTTCGGCTGCCCCTACATCTATAGGAATAATGCTCTAGAAGATGGGACACCCGCCTTGTGATGGGATTTGATTGTCTGGGAGGAAGATGGTTCGAGTATCGAGCGAATGCCCACTCATGCGACGAGACTGCATGAATGGGGCACTCAGAACGTCGGTTGAATTAGTGTGTTGGCCGCCGGCCATTCCAATCTGTTCTGAGCGTCAATTCGCGCAATCATGCCAGGAAAATTGGCCGTGAATACGTGGACAACGGACCTGGGCGCGCACTAAACCACAACTACTTAGCACGCGCCCACACCCGCCGATATGGCGTTGTTCGGGTTCGAACCACGTCGTCCCCGCTATTTGGGGGGGAAAGGGAGGTGCGGGAGGGGAGGAGAGGGAGGAGTGAGGAAGGGAATCCCGGCGGCAAACCACGACCCGTTTGCAGTGACCCGGATGAGGAGCACCGGGCTAGTGCAGGTATCCGGCGGCGCAGGCGAAAGTGAGTCCTGAATGCGGAAATCGCCGTTTGCCTGAAGTGGTACGCCTGCAGCATTGGTGCTGTGCTGAACATCCCCGTCATTTGCGCAGAACAGCGTCGCAAACACGCTCGCGCCAGCATTGCTTCCGACGCCATTTCCTGCACCCAGAAGGAGACCCTGGCCGTCGACCTGGATGAGCCCGCCCACCTTCACTTCGGCTTGAAGGTCCCGGATCACCCAGATTTGGCCAGCAGCTGGGACGCCAAACACGGCTGTATCTGCTGAACCAGTGGTAATATCGCCAATCCCTCCACTGAACGCGACCAGGCTCTGGGCGAGGGCCGATTGAGCCATGGCTCCGAGGACGGAAACTACGGCGATTAGCATGCTGATCTTTTTCACGATGATGCTCCTTTTCTGATAGCAGGGTTGGGGTTGTAGTTGTAGGTAATCCGTTCTGCGTCGTGATACGGAACCGCTCGCGAGCCGACGACTTTTCTGAGCTTATTTTCCGGACCTCGTTTATCCGCATCCGCTGATCATCCAATTCCCAGGAACAGAACAGAGAAAACCTCAACTTTGAAACTGCGAAAGACGAAGTGCCAAGGTTCTTGCGCAACGGAGAGGGACATAGAACCGATCACAGCTGTCACTGCGAAGACGCGTGTAAGAATCCATCTGACACATCGCGAACTCATTCTTACCTAATCGGAGCCAAATGATTGCAACCGCAATGTCGTTTGTTTGTCAGATTATTGTCATCGGCAAACGCACTGGAGCGTTGTTTCCTCGACTTCCCATTGCTTAGTGAACAACGCAAGTAAGGATCTGTCGCAAAGCGCTGGGGAGGTCGCATGTGATAGCGCGGCTATTCCAAGGTCCGGCACAACCCGCTTTTATCACGGCGCTTCACCAGGCAAGCTCAGGCTAGCGAAATATTGCTCGGATGGGTATACTTATGGATACCGCTCTAAAGCTCGTGCGAGAATGCCCGGCAACTGTGCAACGACCTGTTGCATAATTGTTAGGGGTCGAAATGAATGAGTTTTGGGCTGCTCCCTCACGGGTTCAGCGCAGTGCTCCGCTTGGCAAAAGTTTGTCGCATCTTTGTCGCAAATACCGCCGATTGGGCCGGATGGCATGGAAGAGGTCATCGGTTCGATCCCGATCAGGTCCACCAATCATTTAGAAGCACCTCCCTTCCGCGGCTTTGTCGCATCCTTGTCACCATCGAAGAAGGCATCAGCGGCTTTTAATCTCCGCCCGAACCACACCCCACTCCCTCCTGTTGACATTCAACCTATCCCATGCGACGATATGTTGAATGTCAACAGGAGCCCGTATGGGAGAGACAAAATCCGACGTCTTGCAAGGCACCCTCGACCTTATGGTCCTCAAGACCCTCGAGTCCATGGGACCACTCCACGGCTATGGCATCGCCCGCCGAATCGAGCAGGTCAGCGATAACGCTCTCAGCCTCAACCAAGGCACCATCTACCCTGCTCTACTGCGTCTTGAGCAACGCGGCTGGATCAAATCGGAGTGGGGACTCTCGGACACCAATCGCCGCGCCAAGTTCTATTCTCTAAGCCGCATCGGCCGCAGGCAGATCGAGATGGAGACCGAAAACTGGGAGCGCGTCGCCGCTACCATGGCCCGCTTCCTCACACCCTCGCAATAGGAGGTTATTTCCATGCACATACAGCTGCCTTCGCAGAATACGATGGATCGGTTCCGCACCTTGCGCAACCGTATCGCCTCTCTCTTCTCCGCACGCAAGCTCGATGCCGATCTCGAAGAAGAGCTCCGCTCTCACATCGACCTCGCCACCGAAGAGAATCTCAACCGCGGCCTGTCTCCCTCCGAAGCACGCACCGCCGCCCTTCGCCGTTTCGGCGGAGTCACCCAAATCCAGGAGACCTACCGCAAACAACGCGGCCTCCCCGCATTCGAAGTCGTCAACCGCGATCTTCGCTTCGGTCTGCGCCAGTTATACAAATCTCCCGGCTTCGCCATCACCGCAGTCTTGACCCTCGCCCTCGGCGTCGGTGCCAACACTGCCATTTTCACTCTCATCGACTCCATCGTTCTCCGCCCCCTGCCGTTTCCCCATCAGGATCGCCTCGTCACCGTCACGACTGGCGGCTTCTTTCCCAAAGGCTGGATACGGGCCCTCCAGCAGAACTCCACTTCCTTCACCTCTCTCTCCGGCTACGGCCGCAACACTGAATCCAACGTTACCGGTACCAACTCCGCCGAGCGCGTCTTCGGTTCGAGCGTCACGACCAACACCTTCGACACCCTCGGCATTCACCCCGCGCTCGGAAGTTTTTTCACTTCAGACAACGCCATCCAGGGTGAAGACAACGTCGTGGTCCTCAGCTACGGCTACTGGCGCGACCGCTTCGCCGGAAGCAGTGACGCCATTGGACGCATCATTCGTATCGACGGTGTCTCTCGGCGAATACTCGGTGTCATGCCCCCCGGAGTCCAGTTCCCCGATGCCGACACCCGCTTCGTCATTCCCGTCGCCTTCAAAGGCGGCGACCCCATCGATCCCTGGTTCAACTTCGACCTCGAGGGCATCGGCAGACTAAAAGATGGCGTCTCGCCAGCATCCGCGCAAGCCGAGCAACGCCGTCTGCACAACCAACTCCTGCCGCTCTTCCCCTGGCGCATGCCGGATATCTGGGACTCAAACCCCTCCGTGACCTCCCTTCTGGACGCCGTCGTCGGCGACACCCGCCCGAAATTGGTTCTTCTCTTCGCTGCTGTCAGCCTCGTCCTCCTCATCGCTTGCGCCAACGTCGCCAACCTCATGCTCGCCAAGGCCGCATCGCGAGAACGTGAGATGGCCATCCGTAGCGCCCTCGGAGCCGCACGCAAGCGCATCGTCTCGCAACTCCTCATCGAAAGCCTCCTGATCGGAGCGCTCGCCGGAATCACCGGACTCGGCGTAGCATACGCAAGCCTTCGCGGCCTCACACTCATTCTTCCCTCCGACACGCCTCGACTCGGCGACATCGGTCTGCACTGGCACGTCTTTCTCTTCGCCGGCATAGCTTCCGTTCTCACCAGCATCTTGTTTGGTCTGGTCCCCGCACTGAAGATGTCCTCGCCCGATCTTCAAAACACGCTTCGTTCCGGCAGTCTCAGTGTCATCGGCAAAGGCGCAAAGTTCCGCGTCTCCATGGCTCTGGTCATCGGCCAAATCGCGCTCTCTGTCGTCGTCATCACCACCGCCGGCCTTCTCCTGCGCAGCCTCTACGGGCTCTCCCATGTGAACCCCGGCTTCACCACCGCGAGAGTCGTCACCGCCGAGGTCGCACTCGATGCCAGCGCGTGTCAGCAACACGGACACTGCCAGGCCTTCTTCCAGCAACTCGTTCGCCAGCTTCGCGGAGACGCAGGAATCGAAGACGCAGCCGTCGTCAGCACCCTTCCCATGACCGGAAACAATTTTAACTACATCTACGATGCCGAAGGCTATCCGCGCGACCCAATACAAGGTGCAAAGCTCGCCACAGGCAGAAACATCTCCGCGAACTACTTCTCCTTCATGGGTCTTCGTCTTCTTCAAGGCCGCCTTCTCACTGACTCCGATGAAACCGGCACCTCTCGCGCCGTTGTCATCAGCCAGCACATGGCGCAATCGCTCTGGCCCAACCATAATCCAATCGGAAAACACATTCTCTCAGTCGGCGACGAGACGGGTCCCGGCATCTTTAATCCTGAAAAAGCCTCCATCATCGTCGGCGTCGTCAGCAACACCCATCACGACGCGTTGCAAAGCACCTTTGGCGACGAAGTCTACCTGCCGGTTCTGCAGAAGACCGAAACCTCTGTAATGAACATCCTCATTCGTTCTGAACTTCCCGCATCCCAGCTCACTCCCATTCTGCGCAACACCGTACCCTCAGTCGATCCCTCCGCCCTCGTCACCCACGTTCGCAGCCTCGACCAGATCGTCGCCTCCTCTGTCTCCTCAACCCGCGCACTCACCGTCCTGCTCCTCGGCTTCGGTGCTCTCGCGCTCGGCGTAGGCGTGATCGGCGTCTACAGCCTCATCGCCTACATCGTGAACTGGCGCACACGCGAGATCGGCATTCGTCTCGCTCTCGGCGCATCCCGTTGGGAGATCCTCACTCACATCCTGAAACAGAGCATGGCGCTCAGCATCATGGGTTCATTCGCCGGACTCGTCGTGGCCATGGCAGCCGCTCGTCTCCTCAAAAGCTTCCTCTTCGAAATCAATCCCATCGACCCGCTCACCTTCTGCGCTGTTCCCATTCTCATGCTGTTGCTCGCCATCATCGCTGCCTGGATTCCCGCACGCCGCGCCGCCTCCGTAGATCCCATGAACGCCCTGAGAGCCGACTGATACAGAGAGGTCATTCGCCAAAAAGTACTCCGCCTTCCAAGGCAACCAGAATGAATTCAGCTAATTCGTCAGCAATGGTATGCATAAGTGCACGGGAATTATCCGGAGGCGGGAAGGAACAGCCCGCCGAGGTCGCAAGCGAGACGCCCCAAGGCGGTTGAATCACAAGAGGAAATCTCCTCCCAGAACACTTATCAAACCAAAAACCAGTCCAGCTGTTTAATCGATATCCATAGGCACTCAATCGAAGAAATCCTGGTATTACGTGAAGACGGGTAAGCCGACAACCTGATGGAAAAGCAAAAGTTTGTCAGATTTCCTTGATATGTCTCTACAATTCGTAACTGCATATGAACACAAAGATTGAGGGGTCTGACGAATGGCTGAGAAAACGATAGTGGATAAGGCTGGGAAGACGGTCGGGGTAGGAATAGCGATGGCATCAGATGTAGCGGGGGCCATCAAAACGGCATTTGGCGCGGCCGTGATCACGGTGACAGAAGTTCTGAAGAAGGCACCTGCCAAGGAGATTGCGGCGAAGAAAGTTGCCCAAAAAGCACCTGCCAGGGAACCAGTGAAGAAGATCGTGACAAAAAAGTTCGCTAGGAAAGCATCTCCGAAAAAAGCCGCGAAGAAATCCGTGAAGAAGCCTGCAAAGAAGGCTGGCCGACCGAGGAAATAACTGCGAGGAATTCCCATCATGAGCCGCCTGAGCCGCTGCGGGGAAAAACGAAAGGGTGCCCATGTACAATTCCCAATTGCGGGACAAGGTCTCGATTGAGGGTTTTAGCGATGGCAAATGACAAAGCTAAGAAAAAGCTGCAAAGAAGGTAGAAAAAGCCGTTAGGAAAGCTATGAAGAAGGGTCTGACTGAAGTCGCTGTTGAGAAGGCTGTCTCACAGGGAATGGCCAAAGCCCCCAAGAAGCCATCCGGCAAGGCTGCCGCGAAGGCTGACGAACGTGCCGCCAAGGCCGCCTAAGAAAATGGTTGCTGTAATGTATCGCTCCATATGGCTCTGTTACATTAATTTCGGACCGCACTATGTTGGGTTAGGAGCACGAACAGCACCCAGCATCCTGTATGTCGAAGATCAGTTTTGAGTTAATGCAACAGAGGCCAAGGGCGAAGATTAGTCCTTAGAACATGACCTCCCTTTCACGCATCCCCAATCCAAAGAAGAACCGGAAGAGAATCTGATCCTCCGGATTAGTAACTGCAAATAGCTTCCGCAGAGCTTCCAGCGGATAGCTTCGTCGCAGGCAGTTGTCCGACTGCACCATTAGAAATTACTGCACGGACCTTATTGCCTTTCTTCGTCGCTTGGGGATGAACGCAATCACCTGGTCGTCGCCGATCTCGTCCATGTAGGTCCTTTCAAAGTCTCGAGGAAGATGCCCAAACGAAAACGGTACTGGCCAGCGTATTTTCTGTTGCGGAGTGCAGCGACCTCCCGAACGAACTTGTTGATTGTGGCGGCCAGGCAAACGTGGATGGATGAGCGGTACGACCGAAGGGATCTCCACCGGGACGATCTTCACAGGCCGGGGCACCTTCGCGCCTTCGACGGTCGGTAGCCCCATCTCTTCACCTACTATTAGATGCTGGCGCTGGACCTGCATGAGCCGGGCGAGTTGCGGATCTTTCCCAATATATTCATACCGGCGGGTGCCGTCCCGCTCGCGGTATCGCAGATAGTAAATTCCATCTGGTCGCAGCTCTGGTTTTCCTGCGACAAGGGCAAAGAGAGGTTTAGGGTTACCGTTGGCAGCGATGTACGCGCGATGAAATCTGCGCTCTCCGTTGGACCGGATCATGAGACTGGAGTCTGTGGCAATGCGTTGCGACATAGAAAACCTCAACGTTGGTTGAAATGTTCTATGATGTTTTCGCGGTTCGCTCAAGTTTGGAAAGTGAAGAAGAGCCGGCGAGCGACCACATGGGGTGACCGCCCCTTTGGGAGGTACTAAGTCTTTTGGCTAGAGCAGATTCCTGGGCCTTCCCATCTCTCCGCCATCTACCTATAAATCCTTAATAATCAATGGATTATGGCAGACGAAGTTCGGTGCTACCAGTCGTACTGCCAAATTTTCCAGACATGATCGGACTCGTCGAGAGTACCTGGGTATTAGCCCCCGAGGGGGTAATCCATGAGGTCGTCACCTGTCTCTCTCTACGTGCGCGTTTGATCAGCTGAAGGCGGTTGGCTCTACGTTCGATCCGTAATCGCATCCAACGACAACATTCGGCCCACTCTACGTTCTCATCGATGCGAAGCCAGTCTGTTGCGTCGAAGGCGTCTACCACCTCCGATACAGCATAGATATGGCAAACACATTTGGCAGCCTGTCGGCAGTGCGGTTCCCTGGCACAGCTTGCGCTCCAGCGGAAGACACCAAAGATACAGAATGAGCAAGTATCCAAAAGATTCGATAGTCCCGTGCGAGAACTAAAAGTCGCGCCCCGCAGATGCCTCAACGTTGTATCGTGGACTTCGTATCGGACGTGGGATGGAGCGAAGAAGAACTCTCGAGTCCGGCAGTAGATTTAGAAAGGAAGATTTCCCTACATGGGCCGTGTCGTCATGCCACAAAATGGCTATAGGAATTACCGGCCACACTCGCCGTTCTGCCTCAGGTCCTGTCGTAAACGATCATGACGGGACAGTCGGTTGCATTCCTCATCCTCGGCCCATATCTCGTCGCAATTCTTGCGACTGGATACTTCCTGCGAAGAAGGTCAACGACATCGTCTGCATTTCTGCATGCCAGGAACACGCTGCCCCTCTCAATCACGTCGGTCGCCTTCCTGGCGGCGAATTGTGGCGCGCTGGAAATCGTCGGGATGGTAGCTGCAAGCGCCAAATATGGCCTGGCGGCCCTGCACTTCTATTGGATCGGTGCGATCCCCGCCATGGTTTTTCTCGCGCTGTTCATGCTCCCCGTCTATCGGCACAGTCGCGCATTGACGGTGCCGGATTTTCTCCGTGTCCGCTACAACGACGCTACTCATATTCTTAGCGCGTCATGCCTTATTGCGATGATGGCGTTGATCGCGGGCATCGGGCTCTACGCCATCTCCTCAGTGCTGCATCTGTTTTTCGGTTGGAGCTTATTCCGACTCATACTGCTTACTTCGGGCTTTGTCTTGTGCTACGTCGTGTCCGGTGGTCTCAGAGCGACCATTTATAACGAAGTTTTTCAATTTGCTTTGACGGTCCTTGGGTTGGCACCTCTCATGGTCAAGGTCATTCGCGACTTTCATGGGATTGGTGATCTTAGGAAGAGTCTTCCCTATGAAATGGCTCACATCTGGAGTTCGTTGCCCTTGATGCGGCCACACACCGCTTCCTTCGACATCACCGGGGTAGTTTTTGGCCTTGGACTTGTATTGAGCTTCGGCTACTGGTGCACTGACTTCCTCCTGATCCAGAGAGCGCTCGCGGCGCGGAACATGCGAGAGTCCATTCAGACACCGCTGATCGCCGCTATCTTCAAACTGTTTTTCCCGGCCCTGCTCGTCATTCCAGGTCTTGCGGCGGCTGTCTTTTTCCGTAAGGATGGCGTCACACACTACGATCAGGCGCTTCCCTTTCTCATGCAGCATTATTACGGTCAGGCGCTGCTGGGACTAGGTATTTCCGCTATTCTCGCCAGCCTGATGTCCGGCCTCGCGGGGAACATCAGCGCTCTCTCGGCGGTATGGACGCATGATCTCTATCGTTCCCACATTAATCGCAATGCGAGCGATCAGCATTATCTGAGGATGGGGCGGATATCTACAGTCGTTGCGACCGTACTTGCCATTGGGACTGCCTCCATCGCGTTTCGTTACCACAGCCTGATGGACTACCTGACGCTCTTATTTTCTCTCTTCAATGCACCGCTCTTCGCAACATTTCTATTAGGGATGTTTACGACATGGGCGACACCAGCCGCCGGATTCTGGGGTCTGCTTGCGGGTGTGGTCGCAGCCACAGCCCATAACATCGCAGTTCGCAGCCATGCAATCGGGTACGGAAGCGACCTGCTCGCCAGCTTTTATGGGGCCGCATACGGTTTCGGAATGTCTCTTGCAACAATTGCGCTCGTCAGCGCGTTCACTCGCCGCAAAAGCATCGAAGATCTCTCAGGCGTGACCTACTTCACGTGCCAAAAAGAGTCGGAGGTCATAACTCCAGGAATATGGATACTTGCGGGTTGCATCGTCGCGGCATGCATCGCCTTAAATCTCATATTTCGATGATTCACATCATTCGCCGCTCAGGACCCTCGTCGCAACGGTCCCGTAGAATCCCTGATAACAAGCGATGTGCTTACGACATACTGGGTTCCCGTTGCATTCGGATCTTTACGAAAGGCATCCAACGCCTTGAAAAATACTTCGGCAAGTTCATGGCGAGGAAGACGGATGGTCGTGAGCGGCGGATAAACGATGTCGCTCAACGCAATATCGTCAAAACCCACCACCGAAATATCATCTGGAACGCCAACCCCCCGTTTGTGCATCAATCGCAAGGCCCCGATCGCCGTAAGATCATTGGCCGCCATGACGGCGGTTGGGGGATCCTTGAGTTCCAGCAACTCAGCCATACCCGTCTCTCCGCCGGCAATGCGGTAATCGCCCACGCGGATATAGCCAGGATTCACCTTTAGTCCAGCTTCGATCATGGCTTGCTTGAAGGCCTCGATGCGGTGATCGGAAATAGTAAGACCGGCAGACCCGCCGATATAAGCGATCCTGCGATGACGAAGCTGCCTGAGATGCTTCACTGCCTCACGCATGCCGCTCGCGAAGTCAATGGACACGTCGCTCAGTCCGCGAGAAACCATCCGCCGATCCATCGTCACAAGCGGCACTCGATTGTGGATCAACGCCTCGATCGGCCCCGTTTCAATTTCCGCGGCAAGCAGCGCCACCCCATCGACTTGCCGGACCAACATTCTGCGAATCGTCTGCTGCATCCTCGAGACGTGAAAATCGGTGGTCGCCATCAGCATATCCTGGTTCTTTTCAAACAGTATGCCTTCGAAGCTCCGGATAAACTCCGGGAAGAATGGGTTTGTAATATCGGGAATAATCAGGCCGTAGGTGCTGCTTTTCCCATATTTCAGCGTCGTGGCGCTTCCGTTAGGAACAAACTTCACCTCTTCGATCACCTTGCGAACGCGCTCTGCTGTTGCAGGCCGCACAAGATTCGACCCATTGATGACACGTGACACTGTAGCACTCGATACGCCGGCGATTCTCGCAATCTCACGCATATCCATTGTTATCACTCTACCGTATTCAATGCCACAAGGTGGTTGATTTATTGACTATTGTATACGAATACATTTATTGTGTTCTGCGAGTTTACATCCTCGCAAATGGCCAATCCAATACAGTTTATGTAACGACTACCAGCACTTCTTCTCGACGTCCCTTTGGACGTGCCGCATCGCCAGTTACTTCATCCAACGAGGCTTCCCCTGTGAATACAAATCAACCTGTTTCTGAAGTCAACGGCCTCCTCCTGACCCGCCGCCAATGGCTGGGGAAGGCGCCTGCAAGCGCACTCGCCACTGCAGCCGCTATGAGTTTGCTGAGAGAACCCGCTGTTGCCGTCAAATCCACTGCGCATGCTGCTCCCGGAAGCGATCTGGGGAGCCGCGTCTACAATGTTCGCGACTTCGGAGCCAAGGGCGACGGCGTCGCACTCGACACTGCCGCGCTTCAGACGGCTATCGACATGTGCACACGCGATGGTGGCGGCACGGTTCTCGTCCCAGCGGGAACATTTCAAATCGGCACAGTCGAACTCAAGAGCAATGTGACCCTGCATGTCGCGGCTGCTGGAAAATTGCTTGGGAGCGCCGATGGAAAGCAGTATCACGCCGTCGACGCCATTCCCCTGAGCGGCGATACCACGCTGGTGGATGGAAACTGGGCCCTGCTCTTCGCCGTCAACGCAAAGAACGTCACACTTGAGGGACCCGGCACCATTGACGGTCAGGGCTTTCAGTTCCACTCCCCCGTACATGGAGAAAAGCCGCCCAGCGGTCTAGGGGGCAGCAGTCGGCCATACCACCTGCTCGCCTATCGCTGCGAAGGTCTCATTGTCCGTAATATCGATCTGCTCGATTGCGCCTATCACAGCCTCCGCATCATCCAGAGCAAGCGAGTCCACATGGACAGCATATACATTCACAATCGCGTCAATGGAAATAATGACGGCTTCCACTTCATCAGCACACAATATCTAACCGTAAGTAACTGCATTGTGCTCTCTCAGGACGATGCATGCGCCCTCTTCGGCAGTTGCAAGTTCGTGACGATCACTAACTGCGTCTTCAGCACCCGTTGGTCCGTTTTCCGGTTCGGCGGGGGCTTTGCGCAGAACATCGCCATCTCCAACTGCGTGCTGTATCAGGTTTACGGATGCCCGATTAAGTTTCAAGGCAATCCAGGTTCGCGTTATGAGAACATCTCCTTCTCGAATCTGGTGTTGGATGACGTAACCGGCCCGATCCATGTCGCGATGGGGCCGCGACGTATGCCCACACCGGCAGCCACCCAGAATGCGGCCAAGGACGACATGACCACAGGCGCGCCCCCGGGTACGACGACTCCTGCAGTCCTGCGCAATCTTTCTTTCAGTAATATCCACGGCACGGTGACCACCGATCCAGCCCAGCTCGCAGAGGCAAATGTTACCAGCACCGCAAACCCCGGAGAAAAACACTCCTGCATCACGCTCAACTGCGTAGGCGGAGCCACAATGGAGAACGTCTCTCTGGATAACATTCACCTCACCTTCGGCGGTGGCGGCACCGCAGAAGATGGTGCCCGTCGCGATCTACCCGAGATCGCGGGGGAGTATTTCATGATGGGACCTATGCCGGCCTATGGTCTCTACGCCCGCGGGGTCCGTGGATTGACGATGCAAAACATCCGGTTACAGGTCAGCACTCCGGACCTGCGTCCCGCGGTCATTTTCGATCAGGTCACCGACGCCACTGTCCAGAATCTCAACGCAGAGGGAAATCCTGCAGCAGAGTCAATACTGCGTTTCACGAACAGCAAGCAGGTCCTGCTTACCGCACCACGGGTGCTCGCTCAGGCGTCAACCTTCCTCCAACTCGAAGGAACGGAGAACGATCGTATCGTTATCGATGGCGGCGACATCTCGAACGCCGCGACTGCCCTGTCCTTCAAAGACGGTGCGAGCAGCGCGGCCGTCAAACTACGACAATAGCCGCACGAGGGACTGGGATACATGACGGAGATTAGCAGACGCGACTTACTCATGATGGGCATCTCGCTTTCCGTGTCAGCACGGATGGCTGGCGCCAGCGGCCTCTTCATCGATGCAGGCCCTAGAGTGGACGCCCACGCGAAAGAGGCCTTTGACTGGTCCAGGGGAGTCATTTCCACCACGATGCACGGCAAACCAATTCCTAAGGATCTGGGAAATTGGGGCTATGCGGTGTCGCTCTACCTCTACGGGCAGTATCTCTTCTATCTGCGGACACGCGACAAGCAATATCTCGATTACATTCAGGGATGGGTTGACAGTCACGTAAGCGCCGGTGGCGTCATCGATAAAAAGATTGATGCGCTGGACTATATGCTACCGGGCAACCTGCTCCTGGTCCTCTTCAAGGAGACAGGGCAACAGAAATACAAGACCGCTGCCGAAAGTATTCGCAAGCGGCTGAATACCTATCCACGAACAGAGGACGGCGGTTTTTGGCACGCGGTCTCGCGACAGCATCAGCTATGGCTCGATGGAATGTTCATGTCGATGCCGTTTCTCGTCCGTTATGGCGCGGCCTTCGACGAAAAGAAATATACCTGCGATGAGGCAGCCGATCAGTTGCTTATTTACGCACGCCACCTCAACGATCCGGCAACGGGATTGATGTTTCATGCCTACGACGAGTCGGGACAGCAGCCCTGGTCCGATCCGGTCACGCACCATTCTGCGATCTTCTGGTGTCGCGCCATCGGATGGTTTGGCATGGCCCTGATTGAAGTCCTGGAGTTGCTGCCGCAGGAGCATCCGAATCGTGCGGCGCTCATCGCCCAGGTCGGCCAGCTTGTGTCCGCGTATGAGAAATATCAGGACTCCGCGACCTGGCTTTGGTACCAGGTAGTCGACAAAGGAAATCTGCCCGCAAACTGGCTCGAGACTTCCAGTTCCTGCATGTATACCTACACCATATCCCGTGCCATCGAGCGGGTCTATATCGCGAAGCGCTACGCCAGGGTATCGAAGAAGGGCTACGACGGAGTCCTTACTAAGTTGTCCCGCGACGAGGATGGCTTCGCCCATATCGCCGACATCTGCGAAGGAACAAACGTCGGAGACCTAAACTTTTACCTCGCACGACCACGAAGCGCAGACGACTTCCACGGCCTCGGTGCCTTCCTCATCATGAATGAACAGCTTCGCAAAAAAGGCTTCTAGTCTCCGGTGGAGATTCGGCGAACCTGAATCTTTACTTCACGGTGTCAGCGGCGATCAGTGATTTCGAAGGAGTACGGTATCCAGATCGTCCTTCCCTTTATTTAGCTGCTCAATCGCAGCAGCGTAGCGAGGGTCCTCATACTGAACATCCGCTCGCTGCAGCACGTGCAGCAGCGCATCGCCATGGAATCCGCCGATCTGCTGATAGTCCCACTGCTTTGCGCCGGTGGCATACGGCAATAAGAAATCGAGGGCCGCACGAATAGATCGCTTATCTTCCGTGCGAAAATCCCAAAGATCGACACCCACCTGCTTGCCAAGCCACGCCAACTGCATCAGACCATCCAGGTTGCCGATGCTATAACTAAACGCGTTTGTCCTTGCAAGTTCCAGCGGTTGGCGTCCATCCGGTTCAATCTGCACAGCGATGCGCCTTGTCTTGACGCGCTCGAGCGTATCGATTGCCAACTGCCGGTCGCCAAGAAACAGAGCGTAGTCGGCCACCTGCAGGTCGTACCATGTCCCGTGATTATTTTTGGCTGCATCCTCGGCTTCACCTTTTTCGCTCGTGCGCATCCACGTCAGAAACTGCTGCAACCAAGCCGACAGACCGGCTTGATCTGCGGCGCTCCAGTCCTTCGATCCGGCAAGTAGCCCAGCTGCGTCCGTCACAGACGTCAGCGAGCGGGTTTCGATCAGCCCGATCCCGCGACCCGTATTGATGCCAGGAATGCCCTGACCGAACTCCAGATTTGGGTTCATGCGGGTCTGAGGATCCAGAAACCAGGTACGCAGCAGGAGCGCCGCACGCGCGCCATAGGCAGTATTGCCCGTCAGGTAGAAGGCCAGCGCCAGGTTGCGTGCATCCTCCGCCATGCGGCCAAGATAGTCGTGGTCAGAAATCTTTTTAAGCTCAGGATTACGCTGACCGTCGCGACGAATGTATGGAAGTCCATTGGGTTTGGTCGGGTCGGCCCAGAAGTAAGGGGCCTGGCTCATGTAGTCGTGTTTGTCGTCGCCCGGGAGAACTACGGACTTCTGCATTACAGAGAAGGGCCCTTCGTGCATCACATTGTCCGCGGTAGTGGTGACGGCTTTGACGACCTCCTGCTTTCTGGAGTCGCTGGAGGCTGCGCTCTTGATGTGAACGAGCATCTTTGCATCCATCAGGAAGGCACGTGGCTGTGAGGCTATCGATTTCGTTCCGCCTGCGGTCTGCGCGATGGAGGTTTGTAATCCCGCAAGCAGGATGGATGAAAGGGCCAGTGACGACGAACAGAACCGTAGATTTTGCTGCATAAACATAAGAAGACACTCCATCAAGAACTACTGTGCGACAAGGTGGTAATGACCGCCAGAGAGAGTGACGAGGATGATCTGTCCATTTGCATCCGGTTGTAGTGTGCGGTTGTCGGACTTCGCCACACCCGATACACGTGCGGCGCGGGAACCCCAGGGGCTTTGGATCACGAGTGGTCCACTTTGTTCGCTTATCACGTCGATGTAGCTCACCGTATCTGCATGCTGCTCGCTGGAGATGAGAAATGCGCCCTTAGCGCGGAGGCGCGTGAAGGATGCGTCCATCGCTGTGGGCCAGTCTGGAAAAACGCGAAGTACGCCATCCTCATGCTGCAGAAGCATAGAGTCCAGGGCTTCTACGGAGCCGGAGGTTTCGATCCCTCCGCCTCCCTGAAAGACGGTAAGGTTGCTGGGGCGCCACTGGTGCAGGATGGCTGCCTTGAACTTGCTGACGAGGTCATCCGCGGGCCAGCCGATCCGCGCGGCAATAGAAAATATCTTGCAGAAACCGTTGTTTGTATTGCCGCCGCGAGTGACACCCCAGGAGTTCATCTCTTCCATGGAGTCGCGCGCGATCTGTAGTTGTTGCGGGTCACCGCCGATGGCAAGATTCTCACCGGGGTAGACCATTCCTTCAAGATTGATGGGCTGGTCACCGGGCTCGAACCGACCCTGATTTTTAATGTTGTTCTTAATGCTTGCGGCAATGTAGTAGACCGTTTTGCCGTTCACTGTGCCGGTGGGGTATGGCGCAAGCTGGTCGATAAACTGCTGCCACACTGGCCGCATCTCTGCATCTACGCCCAGCACCTGACTGGTTTTGATCAGCTCGCGAGCGACACGACGGGCGAAGCCGAGGTCAAGGTTGGGATTGGCGTCATCCCCACCCTCGTGCGCGGAGCTGTGCTCGAAGATCCACTGAGTTCCTGCAGGATTACGCACGGCGAAGTCACGCCAGAAGGCGTCCAGCTCTTTTAGTGCGGGATAGAGCTGGGTGCGAAGGAAGGTCTGATCCTGAGTGTATTCATAGTACTCGATCAGTGGAAGAACACTAAAGGTTGCGTTGGATTTCTGGTCGGAGGGGAGCTTGTTATAGTCCTTGGTGGAAGCTATGGGTACAAGAGCAGGAGTCCGCTGATACATCGTGAAAGGAGAGAAGGTGCGCTGGAAAGCGACGCCCTTATAGCCTGCCTCCGCAGTTCGGTTCTTCTGCCAGGGAAACTGGGCAAGGACCATGCGGTTGTAGGGTTCGACGAGGTCCGCGTGATTGCTTGAAAACACACCGTAGAATGGAGCCTCCTCGTTGTAGTTCATGAAGTATCGACCGCCCCACCCGGCGTTGTCAGTAGTGAGGAAGTTGCTCCATAGTGACGGTGGCAGATGTCCTGGACGATTGCTGGATCCCAGAACGTACTGCGCTCCGTAGTAATAGTCCTCCAACACTTTGTCATGCACCTGAATGAATGATTTGAGCCAGAATTGTTTCCACCACTCGTGGTGCGCCGCCTCCAACTGTGCGATCCGAGAAGGCGATAGCTTCCGAGCATGGTCAAGCGCTGATTGAACGAGCGTCTCGGAGCCTGGTTCGTTCAAACCGATACGCGTATCACTCTCAAACACTGTGATGATCCACACCGATTTGCCACCCTTCAGTTTGAAGCTGCCGACGACGCTGTTGAGGGCGGGAGTGATCTCCGACAGGTTCGCACAGAGAAGACGTAGTGCGATTGCTGCACGCGACTTATAGTCAGTCGCGGCTGTGAGATTATTTTCACGGCTGGCCCAGAGCATCCCCTCGCGTCCTCCCACGGCTGCGGGATACACAGTATGGGCTGAAGGATCGGGTGCGGGCATCGTTAAATTGAGCTGCAGAGTGACATCCGGGTTACCTTCATCTGTCGAAACCTGCGTAGCAAAGATGTTTTCGCGATCAGCAGTCCACGAACGCATATGGACTGTCGCCTCACCGAGCTTTAGCGTCGTGAGTACCTGTGCGTTCAAGATGTCCTGGTCCATCCGGTAGACGGCGTCGGCACTCGTAGTGGCTGCGGGAGATGAGACAGTGAGTGTGCCCAACGAAAGGATGGAAACCTCTGGTGCATTGTGGCTCACATTCCAATGCGTACCCCAGAAGTCGCTCTTGCCAAAATAGAAGCGCTGCGAAGTCGTTGTATCTCCAGCAACAACTCCGATGTCGCCGTTGCCCATGAGGGCCCCTGCGGTGTACTTCGGTGTAACGACCTTATCGGGTGGCACAGTAGAGATGCCGTGGATATCTCCAAGAAGCGCTTGCAGCGTTGCCCAGTCTTTAGCCGAGCTCATTGCCTGTCCTACAGCAAAACAGGGGGCAACCACTGAGGAAGCAAGAAGGAAAGCGGAGATCATTCGAGCACGGAATTTGATCATAAGGGTAACGTTGCTATCGCGCCATAGCGCATTTGAGTAAAAAGCGTATTGACAACGTCGCGGCCCGCAGCGACCACCGCGCCCGCCAATCGCGTACCGGCAAGCTTCAGAAAATCTCTTCGAAACGCATCCATCAACTATCTCCAATTGTCCGTCTACTGCGTTACTTTTAGGAACACCACACCATGCGCCGGAACTTTAATGACAAAAAGACCGTTGATCCTTCCCAATTCTTTCTCTTGCCAAAGATCCCATGCCTTCACAGCGCCTTTGAACCCCATGCTGGCAAAATCTACTCGGGCCACCAACGCCGCATGTTGACGATTGAAGATACCTACGGCCTTCGATCCATCCGCCAAGGACCGCGCCCACACCTCCACCGGTCCCTCGGCACTCACGCGGTCGCCCTGCTTACCGGCTGCGTCCTGATCGACAGCGATCACATCATGGTTCGTCAGAAGCGACACGGTCTCTGGTGTCATCGTCGAAAGATCGTTTCCAGCCAACAACGGCGCAGCCAGAATGGCCCATAGGCTCATGTGCGTTCGGTACTCATCCGCCGTCATCCCACCGTTTCCCACCTCGAGCATGTCAGGATCATTCCAGTGTCCGGGCCCTGCGAAACGTCCCAGTCCCGCTTGACCAAAGCCGATCTCAGCCATCGTCGCATATTTGTCGGAGATGTCCCCCGTAGTGCGCCACAGGTTTCCTCCAACATCCGCACCCCACTCCCACACGGCATCCTGTCCATACTGGCAAAGGCTATACAGAATCGGTCGGCCGGTGCTGCGCAACGCGTCGTGCATCTTCGTGTACGCGTCGATCATGATCTTATGCGCTGCCTCCGATGTTGGAGCTGCCTTCATCTCTTCCCGCAGGCCGCAGAGATCGTATTTCAGATAGTCAATTCCCCAGGCTGCATAGGTCTGTGCGTCCTGAAGTTCATGCCACAGGCTGCCCTCAAACCTGGCGCAGGTCTTGGCCCCAGGAGAAGAATAAATTCCCAGCTTCAACCCTTTGCTGTGAACGAAGTCTGCAAGTGCCTTCATATCGGGAAACTTGCTGTTCGCCTGAATATTGCCTTTAGCGTCGCGCTCGCCTTCCCAGGTGTCGTCGATATTGATGTATAGATAGCCGGCATCGCGCATGCCACTCGAGACCATAGCTTCAGCCTGGGCGCGGATGATGGCATCGTCCACTTGCCGGTGAAAGTGGTTCCAGCTATTCCAGCCCATCGGGGGGCGGGCTGCGAGACCATCCTTCTGTGCTATTGCGGGAAAGGTGAAGAATAGCCAAATAACTGCCAACACTAAACGCATCATTTAAAACTCCCACAAACAATCTCTAAGGTGTGGCCGATTAGATTTTGGTAAAACATGCCACCCATATAATTTTCTATATATATGAGCGACATGGAACCGGATGGCATACTTTATTTCTCAGAAATCAAGACGCAAAGCCAACTGCATAAGGCGTGGATTAAGAGTACTGCTCATCTGTCCAAAGATGGCTTGCGATTGAGGATTTGTGGAGCCTTGTGAATTAGCATTTGCAAAAGTAGCAGTATTATTTACGCCGTTGAACTCGGCATGATTAAAGGTGTTGTAAGTCTCCACGCGCAACTGCAACTTCAAATTCCCTTCCAGTGGTATGTTCTTGAACAGCGCCGTATCGAAGTTTGTATCGCCGGGCAGGAAGTAATTCACCTTCGGAGCAAATACGCCAGTTCCAGTCGAGTAAGATAGCCCTCCTGGATTGACGGCAGTGGGAACGGAGCCTGCGAGCGGAGCTTCTGCGCAAGCAGGATTGAACCATGTGCTAAAGGTGTGTGGCGCATTGTGCGATGGGTCGCACGTTAAAACAGCACGAGCGCCATCACCTCCGCCGGTAACATTCGCGTTATTGCTCAGGCTAAGGTTTATTGCCCCTGGCGCACCGCTGACATACGAAGCGATACCCGATATCTGCCAGTTATCAAGCACTCCACGGGTGACAACATTGCTCCACAGACGGCTCGCCCTCGGCAAACTCCATAGATAGTTCACGACAAGGTTGTGCTTGATGTCATAGCCCGCTGGCCCATAGTTCCAGGCACGCAGGTTCTGGTACAGGGCAGCAGTAAAGTTGTAAGCCTCCGAACAACTCGTAGTCGAACATGAGCCATAGTCCATCGCCTTGGAATAGGTATAAGCTACCCCAAACTCAAGTCCTTTATAAAAGCGGCGAGTGGCACGGACCTGCAGAGCATTGTAGTTGGCGGTAAGATTGAATATCTGGTCGTTGATCGAGCCAAACCCCTGATAGGGACGGAAGAAATTGTCCGGGAGAGTTCCGCTGCCAATAACAGCGGGGTTGATCTGGTGTGCAGGCAAGAATTCTGAATTATACGGAACTTCGTTGATTGGATAGTAAGCGCTCGCATGCTTGGTGAATGTGCCAACATAAGCCAAATCGAGCACAATACCTGCAGGCAACTGATGCTGGATGCCTAAACTCGCCTCTTCTGTGTACAACATCGGTGAATGCAAAGGAAGAGCATGACCGATACTGAAGGGTCCATTCAGGTTGTTTGTACCGGCAGCGGCATAATAGTTGGAACTGGTAGGGTTGACACTGGAATAGTACTGGGTCGGAGCGTTCGTTGTCGGTGCATTATTCGTCAAGTCGCCCTCTTGCCCCGAGCGCGCACGAACGTTGTAATACATACCAAAACCGCCGCGAATAACAGTACTGGGTGTTACGGAATAAGCAAAGCCGACGCGCGGCGCCCAAAGCAACCCATTACCATAGACTGTCCCCTGCGGATATCCCTTTGTATTCACATACAGGATGCCGTTGTTCAGGTTCCCCGTATTGGGCACCAGAAGGCCCGCATAGGCCTTGGGATAGGTGATACCGGTTGTGGGGTCAACAGCATTACTCCCATTGGCGCTGTACTGATAAAGGGTTGGGGCATGAGCGGCATTGAATAAGCCTGGAACAAAGTTATTACCGGTCGAGAGCCGTTGCGCCATGGCCCACGAGTTTCGAATACCAATATCGAGAACCAATTTACTGGTAGCCTTCCATGTGTCCTGCTCGTAAAATTCCAGCGAATTGGTGCGGGGATCGTAGTTGACCAATTGCGTAGTCTGAGAATAAGTATTGAGATTGCCCAGGATGGCATTGGAGTAACCGAAGTTGCTGTCGTTTGGATTGCTGGTGTTTACACCGGTGTTGAAAGTTCCAACACGATTATGATTTATCTGCAAATAAGTATCCGTCTCCGCATCAATGCCAAATTTCAGAGTATGGTTGCCCAGAATCTTTGTCACATTGTCCGTGACGGTCCACGATCTGACCTGATCCGCCATCGGAAAGCGCGAGTCCCAAGCATAGTTTGCGGTATTTGTTGGGCCAAAGCTAGTAGCCGGAAACAGGTTGAGAGGATTGACGCCCTCGTACAATGAAGGTAGATTGACTCCGGAGGGACTTAGCGTAACCTTGGCCAAATCTGATGCAGCGTAAAGCTGGTGCTCGCTCCATCCTGCCGTTCCGATATTGAACTCATTCACCACTGTTGGGCTGAACGTATAGATGATGTTATAGACAAAATTCGG
>Ga0302220_10000667_pt1 | contig 28374 bp, 20 predicted proteins | sample II_Palsa_E1_3_FD_194572 | JGI IMG/M metagenome (GOLD analysis project Ga0302220, IMG submission 194572) | Peat permafrost microbial communities from Stordalen Mire near Abisko, Sweden - II_Palsa_E1_3 | ecosystem: Environmental > Terrestrial > Soil > Palsa > Peat permafrost | place: Sweden...
CGAGCTGTGGAGTGGTATGTGGCCATTGTGATTCTTACCCTTATCTACAATCTGGACGAGAGTTTTCTCTTTGAGCCGAGGCATCTTGGCTCGCTGATGTTTGTGCTTGTCTGCGTCGGGCTGAAGCGGGAGCGAATGCGTCTGCGATCGTCCGGTGTGAGCCGGATTGCAAGGCCGGTTGAGTCGACGGCACGCGCTGCTTAACGCGTATATCGCTGGTGCATGGTCAGGCGGGCTGGGTGGCGAGAGCAGCGACACGCTCGCGATGACGGAGCCAGAAAAGCACGCTCCAGGTAAGCACGGCGAGACTTCCATCTGTGAGCAGGCTGGCAATCGCCGCTCCGAGCCATGAGTAACGTGGAATCAGGTAGACGTTCAGGGCGATGTTGAAGCCGGCTGCGAAGAGTTGGCAGACCAGGCGGAATTTCTGCTGGCCGACCCCGGCGATGGCGTCGCCGGCACACAAATGGAAGCTGCGGAAGACGGGGATCAGGCAGAGCCAGCGCAGGGCGCTCACGCTTGGCTTAAAGCCTTTGCCGATGACGAATGGAATGACAGGCGCGAGAAGAAATGCACCCAGAGCCGCGGCGAGGCCCAGCAATACGGTACGCTTCAGGATTTTTACAGCGAGCGGCTGGACTGCGGCGACGCCTTTGGCTCCTTCGCGAAAGAAGCGAGGGAACGCTGCCGCTTCAATGGACTGGATGGGGATCGTCGCGATGTTGATGACGCGATATGCCATCGAGTAGATGCCGTTTGCGACCGTCATGCCGTAGTGGCCGAGCATGACTTTGTCGAAGTCGTTGTAGGCCGAGGTGGTTGAGCCGGAGATGGCGAAGATGAAGCCCTCTGCGCCGCGCGATAAAAGGAGGCGGGGCTGGAAGCGTGGCCAGCCGAAGCGATGCGTGACGATGGCGAAGGCTGCACAGGCTGCGCAGATGGAGATGACGAGCATGGCGACGGCCCACTGTAGAGCTACCGCATGATGCATGACAAAGAGCATCGAGCAGACGAGGACGAGGCGAAACAGGCTGACGAGCATGTTGAGGGTGGCGGTGGGACGCATGTGCTCGAAGGACTGGAATACCTGGGCGGCGCATGAAGTGAGTTGGCCGCAGATGCAGTCAGAGAAGGCGATGAGGGTCAGGAGGGATGCGCTCTCTGCGCCGACGAGCCAGTGGCCGGTGAGGTGCAATGCGAGGACGATGAGCGAGCCATAGACTGCGGTCGACATGAGCACATTGCCCCAGTATTCGGGAAACCGCTGCTGGTCCTGGCTGACGTATCGGAGCAGGATCAGGCCCGATCCCATGGTGCTGTACTGGCTGACGACGGCAACAAGAGCCACGGCGCCCGCGAGAACACCATACTGTGAAGGGTTGAGAAGACGGGCAAGAAAGATGAAGTACAGCGCCTGGATAACGAAGGAGAAGCCCTGGCCCGCGAAGATCCATGCGGCGTTGCGGGCGAGCGTGCTTTGACGAATTCGTTTGATCTGATTTTGAATCATGCGGAGAGGCACCGATAGATGTCCTGAACCTGGGTGCGGGCGACGGACCAGGTGAAGCGGTTGCGAAACGTGGTGTAACCCTGCTGGCCCAGGACCGACCGAAGCTCCGCATCTTCGGCCAGTTGGCGTAAGGCGTGGGCGAGTTGTTCTGCAGACCCACGCTCCACCAGGATGCCGCCGCCGTCTGCGAAGATCTCTGAGGCTCCGCCGCCGCGCGTGCTGACGACGGGGAGAGCGGATGCGAAGGCTTCTATGTTGACGAGGCCGAATGGCTCGTCCCATATCGAAGGGGAGCAGAAGATGTCGGCCTCGCGAAAGAGATCGCCAAGCGCAACGCCGGAGCGATAGGGAAGAAAGGTTACGTTCGACGGCGCGTTCGTTTTGAGCTGATTGATGTAGTCCGTCTCCTGGCTGCCGCCGAAGTTAGAGGAGCCTACGATGTGCGCCTGGAGTTCAACGCCCTGTTGCGCGAGGAGCTTCATGGCTTCCATCAGAATGTGAACGCCTTTGTCTTTAACAAGACGACCGGCGAAGAGGACAGTTGGAATCTTTGGCTCTTCTTTGCGATGAGAGGCGGGAGAGAAGATTGCTTCGTCGGCTCCGTTGTAGAGGACAGAAGAGGGGCCGAGCGATGGGAACTTATGTCTCGCCTGCTCCAGTAAAAAATTGCTAACGAAGATGAGTTTGTCGACGCGAACCTGTTGCATGAGCGCGTGGGGCCACTCGACCAGATGGGAGTTGTGCAGATGGAGGACGACGCTGCCCCCGGCACGATGAATCTGCGGGGTGAGTGCGATTGCGAAGTCGGGACGATTGTGAATCCAGACGATGTCGCCGCGTTGCAGACGCTTGAGAAAAGGGTGGAAGATGCGCCGGATGACCGCGGAATGGAGGCTCCAGGGAAGGCGTAGAAGGTAGCGTCGAATGCGGCGATATCGAGCCAGGCCAGGAAGAGTGAGGATGGTCTCCGGAGGAAACTTCCAGGTGCCGTCGGCGGAGGGACAGACGACGACGGCCGTTGTTTCCCTGCGAAGGACATTCGCGGCCCATCGCGAGATCGCGCCTCCATGAAACTCGGAGAAGGGTTCGGCCTCGGTGAGGAGATGATAGGCGACGATCGACATTATGTTTTCAGAGCCAGTCGATGGTGCAGGCGCAGCCGGAGGTAATTCAGCGACAACTCCAGGGTTGCAGCGCCAGTAGCGAGAGTGCTGCTGGAGTTCATATCCGCCCCCCTGGTGATTGAGCTGGTGAAGTGACTCTCAACCGTTGAGATAGGTTATTTCCGGCCGAGGAAGGGCGGGGTTCTTAATTCACAGGCCATTCATGAATGCTGATGACGGTCAGCGCGTTCCTGTCGCTGCGAACTCGTGCACGTGATGCTTTGTGGGCCGGCCTACGCTGAAGTACGTGATGCCGTTCTCCAGCATCAGCTCCGGATCGTAGAGATTGCGGCCATCGATAACGATGGGATAACGCATCAGCCTGTTAAGACGCTGCAGATCAAGACGTCCAAACTCCGACCAGTCGGTGAGGATCAACAGAGCGTCGACGTCATTGGATGCGGCGTATGCATCCGACACGTATTGCAGATTTGGACCGGGAGGGAGCACCTGTTCGGCCCGCGGGGTTGCAGCCGGATCGAATGCCTTGATTGCGCAGCCTTCGGCGATCAGCATCTGGACGAGTTCGATTGCGGGGGATTCGCGTATGTCGTCGGTTCCTCCTTTGAAGGCGAGGCCCAGGACGCCGAGTTTTTTGCCGCGGAGCGTCCACAGGGCTGAGCGGACCTTGTTGAGGAAACGCGTCTTTTGCTCCTTGTTGATGTTTTCTACTTCGGCCAGGAGAGCGAAGTCGACACCAAGCTGCTCGGCGACGCAGCGGAAGGCAGCAACATCTTTCGGAAAGCATGATCCGCCGTAGCCGATTCCAGGACGCAGGAATCGGGGGCCGATGCGGCTGTCCATCCCCATTCCTCTTGCGACCTGCTCGACGTCTGCGTTTGCTGCCTCGCAGAGATTCGATACGGCGTTGATGAACGAGATCTTCAATGCGAGAAAGGCGTTGGAAGCATGCTTGATGATCTCGGCGCTCTTGGTAGAGGTCAGCAACAGGGGCGGCGGCTCGTTGGAGGTGCAGAAGCCATCGATCGCGGCAGGCTGCTCGTAGTAGCTGCCGGTCGTCAGCGGTTCATAAATTTTTGACAGCACTGCAGCAGCGCGCTCGCTGTCGGTTCCGACGACGATTCTGTCGGGATGGAGGAAGTCGCGGACCGCTGTTCCTTCTCGCAGGAACTCAGGGTTTGAGACGACGTCGAAGAGATGCTGCGCGACGCCGTTGCGCTCCATCACCCGGCGTATCCACTCGTTGGTGTAGACGGGGACGGTGCTTTTTTCGACGATGACCGTGTAGCTCGTGAGGGAGCGTGCGATTTCGCTGGCTACGGCTTCAACATAGGAGAGATCGGCGACGCCTGAGTCGCCCTGCGGGGTTCCGACTGCGATGAAGATCGCCTCGGCTTCGCGGGTGGCTTCGGCGAGGTCGCTGGTGAAACGGACTTTGGAGTTGCGATAGCGTTCGAGCAGCTCGGGGAGATAGGCTTCGTGGATCAGGCAGTCTCCGCCTCGCAATGCGTCGACCTTTCGCTGGTCATTGTCGACACATACAACGCTGTGTCCCATCTCTGCAAAGCAAACGGCGGCAACCAGGCCGACGTATCCGGAGCCAACCACAGCAATTCGAATCGTGTTGCTCATCGCGTCTCACTGACCTCATCTTTCGTGGAATGCAGTTATTGGCTGACACTCGTAATTTTCTAACCGGCTTTAATCATCCGAACTTTGCTGGAAGGCACTGCTGGTGCGACGGCTGCCGGCACAGGCAGAGTGTTGCGCGGAGTGAGCGCGTACAAAACAGCTTCCATTCTGTTCGATACACCGAGCTTGTCGTAGATACGGAAGAGGTGATTTTTTACGGTGTGTTCACTGAGTCTTAATACTGTTGCCAGTTCATAGTTGCTGAGGCCGTCCGCCAACAGGTGCAGGACCTGCTGTTCGCGCGCCGTGAGCAGGGGTCTGCCATGGCTGTCGGTGACATCGGTGGACCGGGGGCGGGAGACGGACGATACCAGATAGGCCAGCTGCTCGTTGCTTGCCCAGATCTGTCCCTGATGGACGCATCGGATGCTTTTGCAGAGCAGGTCAAATCGTAGGTTCGAGCTGCAAAGAATGCCTTTCACTCCTTCGCGGAACAGAGCGATGACCTCTCCGTACCCAGGCTTTTGGGTGATCACGATCACCTTTGCGTCTTTGTAACGATCGGGCAGGACTTCGAGAAGAGCGACTGCGCTGGAGATGTTTTCCACCTGAGAAGATCCCAGCAGAATTACATCCGCTTTGCCGGTCTTCGATACATCCAGAAGATGCTGGACGTCGTTGACGGGTTTAACAAGATTTATATCGGGAACCTGCTCAAATGCGTCGCTGAGAAGATCGGAAAGCATTGCAGGCAGGTTGGCCATCAAAAGTCTGATGCCGACGGTCGATCCTTTGATATCAGTGCATCCATCCATGACTACCCTCCGGACTGGGGCTGTGGTCTGTTAGAAAGCCCGTGTTGGACTACGGGACGGTTCAGCAAATCCAGGTGGATTGTGTGGCTGAGTCAGTTACCAGAATTTTAGGTGCCTTAAGTAACTATGTCCAGGGTACGAAGGTAGTGCTACTTAAGTACTATGAGGTTAGAATGCGTGGCCGGTTCCTGGCCCGATGGAGCAGCGGCGGTCGCCCGTTTCTTTCGCTTCTGAGCCGCGAGTGTGAAATGCGGTGACAAGGCGAGCTGACGATTACGCGTGAGTTGACGATTGCGCGTGAGTTGCAGGGGCCTGACGATTGTGCTGCAGCCGATGCAGCCTGGATGAGAAGTACGGTGTAGGCCCTTCCCTTCATTGTCAGGATTATTGGCTCATCCTACGATCATGTCCTGTCGTCGGCTCCGCAAATTTACCGTTTTATCCGTAAACTCACGATCCAGAAGGCACGATGACAAGAGGCACTTCCTCATGACACCTTCAAACAGAAAAACAATTTTAGAACTGGTTCAGATTGGCGATATCGGTCTGCTTTTTTTCTGTCTCGGTATTGCTTATTCGCTTACATCTCACCGGCACGCCTTCGACCTCCTGAATTCTCTTGAGACAAGGCATCCGATTCAGGTATTCATCGCGACGGTTGTGCTTGCGTTCGGATGGCATGGGGCGCTTCGGGCAAATCGCTTCTACCGCTCACGGCGACTCGAAGGCTATGTGAAAGGAACGCTGGATGTGTGCTCGGCAAGCGTGCTGTGCGCTTTGTTGAGTCTGCTATGGCTATGGCTGATCGCTTCGCCCGCAAAGCGTAATCTGGCGGAGCTTGGGCTTGTCAGCGTGCTCTTCGGGGTGCTCAGTTTTGCGGGCTTTATGCTGACTCGTCTGACTGGTCGAGTGACGATGCATGCGTTTCGTTCGCGCGGACATAACCTCAGGCATATTTTGATTCTGGGAACCAATCGCCGGGCGCATGGGTTCGCTCAGGATCTTGCTCTTCATCCGGAGTGGGGCTATTGCCTGCAGGGCTTCGTCGATGAGCAGTGGTGGTATGAGAAGACGGCGGATTCCGAATCAGGATCGTTGCTTGGTGGATTCGATGCGCTGCCGGTTCTGCTGAGAACTCTTCCTGTCGATGAAGTCATCGTGGCACTGCCGCTCGCGTCTTTCTATCAGCAGATCGCGGAGACCGTTGCGCTGTGCCGGCACCACGGGATTGCGGTGCGCTCTATCGGGACGTTCTTCGATCAGGAGCAGACGGAGCGGACGGCGTTCCTGAGAGGAGCGGTGGGTTCGATCACACTGCATGACGAATCGTGGGATGAGCGGGCTTCGATGATAAAACGCTCGGCGGACGTGGTGATTTCGTTCGCGCTGCTGACGGCACTCGCGCCGGTTTTGGTGATGGTTGCGCTGTTGATCAAGTTCACCTCTGCCGGGCCGGTGCTGTTTATGCAGACGAGGATGGGGTATGGGAAACGGCCTTTCAAAATTCTGAAGTTCCGCACGATGGTGCAGGATGCCGAGAAGCTGATGGCACAGGTGGCTCACCTGAATGAGACGCAGGGGCCGACGTTCAAGCTGAAGAACGATCCGCGTATTACGCCGGTGGGTAAGTTTTTGCGGAAGACGAGTCTGGATGAACTGCCTCAGCTCATCAATGTGTTGATAGGGGATATGAGCCTGGTTGGGCCGAGGCCACTTCCGCTGCGGGACTATCAGGGGTTTTCGCAGGACTGGCACCGGCGGCGGTTCAGCGTGAAGCCGGGGATTACGTGCCTGTGGCAGGTGATGGGACGGAGCGCCATTGGCTTCGACGAATGGATGGCTTTGGATATTCGGTACATCGAGCAGTGGTCGGTGTGGCTCGATATCAAAATACTGTTTCAGACGATTCCCGCCGTCTTTCGCGGTTCGGGTGCAGTGTAGAAACAGATTTGCTGCGGTATCGTGACCTGGATCGTCACCCCTTTCTCCGTATGGGAACTATGTGGAGAAGGGGTGACTGTCCGGGTTTTGTTTTGCTGCCTGTGCAGACTATTTAGGGTTCTCCTGACGGGGAGCTGGCCGGGCAGCGGGTCTTGCCTGGGGCGCGGGCCGGGATTGCTGGGCTGGCCTTGCCTGCTGGGCAGGACGCTGCTCCGGTTGCGGCATTGGCCGGGTTTGCGGCTGGGCCGGGCGAACCTGCGGCTGCTGCTCCGGCCGGGGCTGGGGCTGTTGAGGCTGAGGGCGAACCTGAGGCTGCGCGGGTCGGGTTTGAGGCTGGGCTGGCCGAACCTGCGGTTGAGTGGGGCGTACCTGGGGTTGGGCCGGCCTGTTCTCCGGCTGCACCGGTCTGGTTTGCGGTTGTCCGGGGCGGTTCTCGGGCTGTACGGGCCTGGTCTGAGGCTGGCCGGGTCTGCCCTCGGCCAGTCCAGGTTGTCCGGGTCGGGTTGGTTGCACCTGAGGCCGGTTGTTGGTCTCGCCAGGACGAGTCACGCCGGGACGGTTGCCGGGCTGGACTCCTGGGCTGGGGCGAACCTGAGGACGCTGAACGCCGCGGTCGGCCATGATGGGGCGGCTGGCGGCGACCATGGCGGGACGGCCTTTGTTCTGGCTGAAGAACTGCTGACGGTTCTGGGAGGCTTCGCGCTGGTTCTGGATCTGGGTAGACATGGGCGGAGTGCGGGGGCCGCGCATGGCTGCCACCTCGGCTGCCTGCGGCCGGAATGCGAGGCCGCCTCTGCCGCCGTTGTAGGCTACGCGGGTGTTGTTGTTGACGATGACGGTGCGGTTGTAGACGTTGGTGATGCGGGTTACATTGATGCGGTTGACGGCGCGGTTGTAGTAGAAGTTGTTGCCGTTCCAGTAGCCGCCGTGATAACCGACGCCGGTGTAGCCGAAGCCGTAGTTGATGCCGCCGTAGAAGCCGATGTGCATGCCCCAGTAGCCGCGATGGAAGAGATAGCGGTTGTTATAGAAGCCCCAGTAGCCAGGGGTCCAGAGGCCACCGTAATAAGGCGGAGCGCACCAGGCGCCGGGAACCCAGTAGTAGCCGAGGGGAGCCCAGCCCCAGTAGCCGGGGGTCCAGAGGTAGTTGGGCGCGGGGGCTTCGGGCTGCTCGTAGTCGGGTAGGGGCGGCGGGGGCTGGTCGGCCTCTTCGAGGGCCTGCTGGCCGGCGTCGGCATCGGGGTCGGGGGCGTTGTAGTCGTAGTTCTGGTCGGGTTGGGCGGTCTGGGCGGCGGCGATGGCCTCGTTGGGGGGCGGGGCTGCCTGGGGTGCGTACTGCTCGGCGCTCTGCTGAGGCTGGGCCTGGGAGCGAATGCCGAGGACGCGTGCGGGCGCGGGGGCGGCCTGTTGGCTGCCATCGACGGGGGCCATGTTGGCGTCGGCGGGGTCCGGTCCGGAGTTGTTGGGGATGGACGCGGGTGGGGTGACACTGTGGCAGCCGGAGATGCCTGCTGTGGCGGCAAGAGTTGCGATGCCAAGCGAAAGACCTATGAGAAACCTGGTGCTGATTTTTTGCATACTGCCTGTCTCCTCGTGCAGATCGACTGTTTTAACCCGAATTCTGTGAATAGGATGCGCTTTTTTCCCCGGAGAGAAATTGTAGCGGACCAAAGAGGTTGCTGGCCGGATCGTGTTCCGGGGGGTGGGTGTTGATCGAGGCACTTTACTCCTGGACTATGGATCGCAGTAAAATGGGGGTCGATGGCAGGCTGTCTTCCCAATACGAAGCGCTTTCGCCACGGTCGCCCTGACCGCGGTCGCAGCTGAGATCATCTCACTCCCATGAAAATTTGTTAGGCTTCAGCCGTTGCCGTCCGCGGTTCGAAGTCGAGATTACGGCCCCAACCTTCGCGCTACCGCAGCGCGCCCAGGAGACATACCATGCCTACTCAATCGCACCCCGATTCGTTCCAAAGCCAGTCCACGCTCAGCTCGGGTTCAACGAGCTACAACATGTTTCGCCTGAAGGCGCTTGAAGGAACAGGCGTCGACCTGACCAGATTGCCGTTTTCGCTGCGGATTTTGCTGGAGAATCTGCTGCGGCATGAGGATGGGCGCACGGTGACCGCAGACGATATTCAGTTTCTGGCGTGCTGGGACCCGAACGCGGAGCCTTCGCGGGAGATCGCGTATATGCCGGCAAGGGTGCTGATGCAGGACTTTACGGGTGTGCCTGCGATTGTGGACCTGGCGGCGATGCGGGATGCGATGAAGATGCTGGGGGGCGATCCGGAGAAGATCAATCCGCTGCAGCCGGCGGAGCTGGTGATCGACCACTCGGTGCAGGTGGACGAGTTTGGGACGGTGCGGGCGTACGACCTGAATGCAGCGCTGGAGTTTCAGAGGAACCGTGAGCGGTATGCGTTTTTGAAGTGGGGACAGACGGCGTTCAATAATTTTTCCGCGGTGCCGCCGGGGATGGGCATCTGCCATCAGGTGAACCTGGAGTACCTGGCGCGGGTGGTGTTTACGACAGCGCCGAATGCGGAGGGGAAGGTGTATGCGTATCCGGATACGCTGGTGGGAACGGACTCGCATACGACGATGATTAATGGCCTGGGCGTGCTGGGATGGGGCGTGGGCGGGATTGAGGCCGAGGCAGCGATGCTGGGGCAGCCGGTGAGCATGCTGGTGCCGCAGGTGGTTGGGTTTAAGTTGACCGGCAAGCTGAAGGAAGGGACGACTGCTACGGACCTTGTGCTGACGGTGACGGAGATGCTGCGGAAGCTGGGGGTGGTCGGCAAGTTTGTGGAGTTCTATGGGCCGGGGATTGCGGAGTTGCCGCTGGCCGACCGCGCGACGATTGCGAATATGGCTCCCGAGTATGGGGCGACGTGCGGATTCTTTCCGGTGGATGCGGAGACGCTGCGATATCTGCGGCTGACGGGACGCAGCGAGGAGCAGATTGCGCTGGTGGAGGCTTACTACCGGGAGCAGGGATTGTTTCATACGGCGGATGCTCCGGAGGCGGTTTATTCGGCGACGATTTCGCTTGATCTGGCGACGGTGGAACCGAGCGTGGCAGGGCCGAAGCGGCCGCAGGATCGGGTGTTGCTGTCGAAGGCGGGGGCGAGCTTTAAGGAGCAGCTGCCAGCGCTGCTGGGGCCGGGTGGAAATGGAAGCGCTGTTCGTCAGCTGGTGCGGTGGGAGGGTGAGGGTGGACACGCGAGCGCGTCGGGCGATCTGACGAGCAGTCTGGGGGCGTCGGCGCCGGTGGTGGCGCATCCGGCGGTACCGGTAAGCACGATTCAGGATGTGCCGGTCCTGGAGGCTCCGCATGTGTCGATCAAGTCGCGGTTTGGGATCGATCCGGATAAATATCTCGATCATGGATCGATTGTGATTGCGGCGATTACGTCGTGTACGAATACGTCGAATCCGTATGTGATGATGGCGGCCGGGCTGCTGGCGAAGAAGGCAGTGGAGAAGGGGCTGAGCACGCCGCCGTGGGTGAAGACGTCGCTGGCGCCGGGTTCGCGGGTGGTGACGGATTATTACGTCAAGGCGGGGTTGATGCCTTATCTGGATGAGCTGCGGTTCCAGGTGGTGGGGTATGGATGTACGACGTGCATTGGGAACTCGGGGCCGCTGCCGACGGATGTGTCGAAGACGATTGAGGACCATGGGCTGGTTGCGGTTTCGGTGCTGTCGGGGAATCGGAACTTTGAAGGCAGGATTTCGCCGGAGGTGCGGGCGAATTATCTGATGAGTCCGCCGCTGGTGGTGGCGTATGCGCTGGCGGGACATATCGGGCATAACTTCGAGACGGAGCCGCTGGGCAAGGACAAAGAAGGGCAGCCGGTGTTTCTGAAGGACATCTGGCCGACGCAGGCGGAGGTGTCGGCGGTGGTGAACTCGTCGATCGATTCGGAGATGTTCCGGCATCAGTACAGCACGGTTTCGGATGGAGACAATAACTGGCAGAGCCTGAAGTTTCCCGATGGGGAGACGTATGGGTGGGAGCCGGATTCGACTTATATTCGCAAGGCTCCTTACTTCGACGGGATGCCGGCTACGCCTGCGCCAGTGGAGGACATTCATGGAGCGCGGGTGCTGGCGGTGCTGGGCGATTCGGTGACGACGGATCATATTTCGCCGGCGGGTTCGATCAAGCTGAACGGGCCTGCGGGCAAGTACCTGACCGAGCATGGGGTGAAGCCGTCGGACTTCAACAGCTATGGATCGCGGCGCGGCAACCATGAGGTGATGGTGCGGGGAACGTTCGCCAATGTGCGGCTGCGAAACAGGCTGGCTCCTGGGACCGAGGGCGGCGTGACGCGGCTGTTGCCGGAGGATCTGCCGATGTCGATCTACGACGCGAGCGTGGAGTATGCAAAACGCGGGACGCCGCTGGCGATTCTGGCGGGTAAGGAGTACGGCTCGGGGTCTTCGCGGGACTGGGCGGCGAAGGGGCCGCGGCTGCTGGGGATTCGGTTTGTGATCGCCGAGAGCTATGAGCGGATTCATCGGTCGAACCTGGTGGGGATGGGGATTCTGCCGCTGCAGTTCCTGCCGGGACAGAACGCCGAATCGCTGCACCTGACGGGCGAAGAGGTGTTTGCGATTGGCGATACGCCGGGGCAGTTGAAGGCGATGCTGGATGGTAAGTTCGCCGATGGCAAAGTGGTGAGCGTGTTTGCAGAGTCGGACCTGGGCAAGACGATTGAGTTTTCCGCGACGGTGCGGATCGATACGCCGCAGGAGATTCTGTACTACCAGAACGGCGGGATTCTGCAGTATGTGCTGCGGCAGCTCGCGGGGAAGGCTTAACGCGGATTGAACGGATAACACGGATTGAAGATACAAAGACGGATAGGTTTTGATCTTTGATTTTTGGTCCGCACTATCCACGTCCATTCGTGGCCGCCGCAGGTTATGTGCGATGGTCATCGGGATGGCGGGATGGTGACTATACTGTAAGGATTCGTCAGCCTTTCGGTTGCCGATCTCGGAACCCCCGCGGCGCTTCGCCAAAAAGACAGCCGTGGGGGTTCTTTATTTGTGTTTCCGGGTGATTCTACCGGTTAGTGGGTCATGCGGCTTGCAGTGGCGGCTGCGGCGGCCTGCAGGGCCTGGGCCTGAATTTTCAGGGCGTCGGTTGCGAGGCGGCACATCTCCGTTGTCTGGGCGAAGGCAGAGGGTTCGAGGCGAATGGAGACGCCGCCGATGTGCAGGGTGACTGTGCCGCAGGGACAGAGGGTGATGCTTCCGAGGCCGGTGACGGTGGCCAGAGTCTGACTATGGGTGTCTTCGCTGCACATGGTTACACTCCCTGCTTTGCGTAGTATTCGGCTACCTGCCGTGGGTCGAACCCGGAGAGGTTTTTAGTTTTGGACTGGCCGTGCCGGCCGGGTGGGTAGCTTCGCATGGCAGGCGCACCGGGCTTGCCGAGGCCTGGCAGCTCGAGCCCCAGGGCGCGCTGCATTTTGAACTTCGTTCGGTTGCTCATTCGTCATCCTTTTCGACCGCTCGGTCTGCCTGAGCAGAGGGGGTGGGTTTGCCGATCTCGATTCCATCGCCGACGCTTCGCCAAAAGACAGCCGGAGAGGGAGGTGCTCTGTTGAAATAAGACTAGATCAGTCCTGATTTGAGCGCAACAGGTTTTTGCTGTGGAATGTGTGATGTTGGGGGCCTTAAAGACTGTCCTGCCGGACGGGCCCGCTGCGCGCGGGGGTGACCACTTCGTGGTGGGTATACCGGTCTTGCGGGGATGATGTTTTGGGGGCCTCCCGTTGGTCGGCAAAGAAATGATCCCAACCAACGCGATGGCCGATGCGTGGGCCAGTGGCTGATCCGATTCCGCTTCAGGGTCACGCTGCATTGCTGTGCGCGGGTTCTGCAGCGTCAGCCTATAATGGGCTATGGCAATCGCTAACGCGGCTTCTCCGGAGGCTGGACCGCAGCCAGAGTCGAGCAATCAACCGAAGAATCTACCGGAAACGCCTGTAGATACAGGGAATGAGCGCAAGGCCACTCTTCCTGTTGCGGCTTCGCCGGTAATTTCCGGTGCGACGTCTCGTGCGAAGAAGAAAACTCAGGCACAAGGATCAACTGATACGCACTCGTTAGACGCTGCTCGGGATGAGTTGGTTTCGCCTCTGGTGATCGCGGGTGTGGAAGAGTCTTCGGCGAGCCACCTGGCGGGGAGTTCGGCGGCCGATATTCATGCGGTGGATGCGAAGTTTGAAAAGCTGCTGGCGACGGTGCATGAGAACCGTCCGGCGGATGACCTGGAGATTATTCGCAAGGCGTGGGTGTTTTGCCTGCAACAGCATGAGGGACAGAAGCGGGCCAGTGGCGAGCCTTATGTGATCCATCCGATGGAGGTGGCGCAGGTGCTGGCCGAGCTGAAGATGGACTCGACTGCCATCGCGGCGGGGCTGCTGCATGATGCGGTCGAAGATACGGATGTGACCTCGGTTGAAATTGCCAAACGGTTTGGGGACCAGGTGGCGCACATTGTCGAGGGTGTGACGAAGCTGGAGAAGATCAAGTTCGCCAATCGCGAGGATCATCAGGCAGAGAACATTCGCAAGATGCTGCTGGCGATGGTGACGGATGTGCGCGTGGTCATCATCAAGCTGGCGGACCGGCTGCACAATATGCGGACACTGGAGCATCTGAAGCCGGAGAAGCAGCAGAAGATCGCGCGGGAGACGCTGGATATCTACGCTCCGCTGGCGCACCGGCTGGGCATGGGTAAGCTGCGTGGCGAGCTGGAGGATCTGGCGTTTCGGTATACCGATCCTTATGCGTATGAGCAGGTGTCGACCGAGGTGGATGCGCTGCGCGGGGCGGGCGAAGAGTTTCTGCAGAAGATTGTGAAACAGCTTGAGGCGAAGCTGAAGGAGTTCGGAATTAAAGGCCGGGTGGAGTCGCGGATCAAGCGGCTGTATTCGATTCAGCAGAAGCTGGTGGATCAGAAGATTCCGGTGGACCAGGTTTACGATCTGCTGGCGATTCGGGTGATTTGTAACTCGGTGCAGGACTGTTATGCGCTGCTGGGGCTGCTGCATTCGATCTGGCGGCCGGTGCCGGGCAGGATCAAAGACTTTATTGCGATGCCAAGGCCGAATCTGTATCAGTCGCTGCATACGACGCTGATTGCGGAGGGTGGTCATCAGTTTGAGGTGCAGATTCGCACGGAGGATATGCATCGCGTCGCGGAAGAGGGGATTGCGGCGCACTGGAAGTACAAGGCCTCGGACAATGTGAGCGCCAAGGATGAGCAGCGGCTGGCGTGGGTGAGGCAGTTGATGGAATGGCAGCGGGAGATGACCGATCCCAATGAGTTCATGTCGACACTGAAGATCGATTTGTACCCGGAAGAGGTCTATACCTTTACTCCCAAAGGCAAGGTTGTGGTTCTGCCGAAGGACGCGAGCCCGATCGATTTTGCCTATGCGATTCATACCGAGGTCGGCAATACGACCATCGGGGCGAAGGTGAATGGCAGGATCGTTCCGCTGAGGACGAGGCTGCGGAATGGCGATATCGTCGAGATTTCGACGCAGGCGGGACATGCTCCGAGCCGCGACTGGCTAAGTTTTACGAAGAGCTCGCGGGCGCGGAACAAGATCAAGCACTGGCTGAATGAACATCAGCGCGAACGGGCGATTGAGATCGGCAAGAAGCTGCTGGATCGCGAGGCGCGGAAGTACAAGCTGTCGCTGAATAAGTACGGTGAGGCGGAATATGACAGGGTCGCCAGCGAGTATGGGTTGGGAACGCAGGCGGAGCTGCTGGCGGGCGTGGGTTTTGGGAAGTATTCCGCGCGGCAGGTGCTGAATAAGCTGGAGCCGGGTTCGACGATGACGGCGGAGCCTGCGGCACCGGAGGGTGGGGTCGGCAATACGCTGGGGCAGATGTCGGAGGCGGTGAAACGGGTCTTCTTCGGGAAGGGATCGGACTCGCTGCAGGTGGAGGGGCAGGACGATCTGCTGGTGTACCGGGCGCGGTGTTGTAATCCCATTCGTGGTGAGGAGATTGTGGGGTATGTGACGCGGGGTAAAGGCGTTGCGGTGCATGCACGGAGTTGTCCGAATGTGCAGAATCTGCTGTATGAGTCGGACCGGAGGATTCAGGTGGAGTGGTCGCCTTCACCGACGGAGCCAGGGACGACGAAGGCGCAGACGTATCCGGTGAAGCTGACGGTGCTTTGCGATGACCGGGCAGGGATGCTGAAGGAGTTTACGGCGATCATCTCCGACGATGGGACGAATATTCGCAGCGTGGATACGAAGCCGATGCCGGATGGTCAGGTGATGGTGGATTTTGTGGTGGAGACGGTGGATGTGCGGCACCTGAATAAGCTGGTGCTGAACCTGCGTAAGGTGCCTGGGGTGAGGGACGTGCAGCGGGTTCAGAAGATTTAGAGGCGGCGGGGTCTTCGATGCCCAGGGGTGGGAGTGGCGATCTTCAGGGGTCGATTCTGTACTGTAACCGGCAAGGTGTCTGATAGCATTAGGAAGAGGCTGGGTTTTGTTCCTGCGCTACATCGTTCGATGAGAAGTTACGATGCCGAGCCGGTTTGGATAAATATCAAAAATCAGGCAGAGTCTAAGACTACTTTATGGATCGTACGCAGTCTGATAAAGATGGGGAGTCGTCCATCTTGAATAATGCGGGTGCGGGTCCATTCCGCCGGCTCTGGAAGAATCATCAAATTCTGTTTGCGGTCCTGGCGGCTCTGACTGTACGGCTGATCCTGGTTCTGTTTGTCTTTCGCGATCAGACCGATCCGGCAGATCATCATGCGCAGTTTGGATGGGAGATGGGCTGGGTGGCGCGGTCGATCGCTCTCGGTCATGGCTTCAGTTCGCCGTTTGCTCCATTTACAGGGCCGACTGCGCTGGTGCCTCCGCTCTTTCCTTATCTGCTGGCGGGACTTTTTCATATCTTCGGGCTTTATACGGCGAAGGCTGCGTTCGCGATACTTTCCATCAACAGCCTGTTTTCGGCGCTGACGTGCATTCCGATTTACTTCAGCGCGCGGTATGCGCTGGGGGAGCGGGTGGCGACTCTGGCGGCGTGGGGCTGGGCGATCTATCCGTACTCCATTTATTTTTCTGCGGCGCGGGTGTGGGATTACTCTCTGACGGCACTGCTGTTCGCGACCTGCTTCTACTTTGCGCAACGGCTGCATACGCAGAAGAAGCCGCTGGTGTGGCTGGGATTCGGGCTGCTCTATGGCTTCAATGTGCTGGCGAATCCATCGGTGCTGTCGCTGTTTCCGATCTTTTTGGCGATTGCGGTGTTTCAGCGGTGGAGGATCGGCGGGAGATGGGTTCTGCATAGTGCCGTCGCTGTGCTGGGTGCGCTGGCGATGCTGCTGCCGTGGGTGATGCACAACTACAGGAGCCTCGGCGTGGTTCGTCCGGTGCGCGATAACTTCTGGATGGAGTGCTGGGCGGGGAACAACGGCGATACGTTTGAATCGAACGCGAAGTGGGCCCATCCTGCGAGCAGTCCTCCCGAGATGCAGCGGTTCCAGGAGATTGGGGAGATTCCTTATCTGGCGGAGAAGCAGGCACTGGCGGTGAACTTTATCCGGCAGCATCCGGGGTTCTTTGCTGCGGTCTCGCTGCGGCGCGCGGTTTGTTTCTGGACCGGCTTCTGGAGCTTCAATCCGGCGTATCTTCAGCAGGAGCCACTTCAGAATGCGGACATCTTTTTCTGCTCCGGTATGACGGTGCTGATGCTGCTGGGGATGGTGAGCTTCTGGCTTGAGGACAAAAGGGGCTCGATTCCGTATCTGATTCTGATCGCTCTCTTTCCGCTGACGTACTACGTGACTCATGCTTCGCCTGATTATCGGCAGCCAATTGAGCCGCAGATTCTTGTGCTGGCGGTGATGGGTGCGGTTTCGCTCAAAGACAGGTTGAGGACGGATGAGGTCTTCGACGAGGTTGAAGAGGAAGTAGAGCAGTTGAGCGTGACGACGACTGCGTAGCTTCGACCGCGCTCGATTGCCGACAGGCTTGCAGAGCCAGGGCGACTGGATGTATCCTGTAGCCAGAATGATTACTCAGTACAGCCGATTTTCGTTTATTTACCGCTACTGGCGTACGGTAGCGGCATCGGCGGAGTAGCTTCATCTGAGAGATCTGTAAGTTTCAGTTGATTCGATATCCACACGAGCCGCGACCTTCACAGTCGCGGCTTTTGCTTTGTGTCACGCAGGCAGGAGGAGAGAGAAGCTGATGAGTGCGAGTGCAACGGTAAGTTTGCCGAAGGTCGTGGCGGGGCGGTTTGGGGCCTATGGCGGCAGGTATGTTCCTGAGACGCTGATGGCGGCGCTGGAAGAGCTGGAGCAGGCGTATGCGCTGGCTCAAAAAGACCCTGGGTTTCAGATAGAGCTGGATGATCTGCTGCATAACTACTGCGGGCGGCCTACTCCGCTGTATTTTGCGAAGCGGCTGACGGAGCAGATGGGTGGGGCGAAGATCTATCTGAAGCGCGAGGACCTGCTGCATACGGGGGCGCACAAGATCAACAATGCGCTGGGGCAGGGGCTGCTGGCGCGGCGGATGGGCAAGCAAAGGATCATCGCCGAGACCGGCGCGGGGCAGCATGGGGTGGCGACGGCGACGGTGTGCGCGCTGTTTGGCCTGGAGTGCGTGATCTACATGGGTGAAGAGGACATGCGGCGGCAGGAGCTGAATGTCTACCGGATGCGGCTGCTGGGTGCGGAGGTGCGCGGTGTTTCGGGCGGAAGCGCGACGCTGAAGGACGCGATCAACGAGGCGATGCGGGACTGGGTGACCAATGTTCGGACGACGTACTACGTGCTGGGGAGCGCGCTGGGGGCGCATCCGTATCCGACGATGGTGCGGGACTTTCAGCGGGTGATCGGCCGTGAGGCGCGGGCGCAGATGCTGGAGCGCGAGGGTAAGCTGCCGACGGCGATTGTGGCTTGTGTCGGCGGCGGGTCGAATGCGATTGGGGCGTTCTATGAGTTTTTGCCGGATGCGAATGTGCAGTTGATCGGCGTGGAGGCGGGCGGTCGCGGGACGGCGCTGGGAGAACATGCGGCACGGTTTCAGAAGATGGGCGGCGGTGTGCCGGGAGTGCTGCAGGGGACGTACTCGTATGTGCTGCAGGATGAGGCCGGGCAGGTGAGCGGGACGCACTCGGTTTCGGCGGGGCTGGACTATGCAAGCGTGGGGCCGGAGCATGCGATGCTGCATGATTCGGGGAGGGCGAGCTATGTCTCGTGCTCGGACGATGCGGCGCTGAAGGCTACGGTGACGTTGTCGCGGACGGAAGGGATTCTGCCGGCGCTGGAGAGCGCTCATGCAGTGGCCGAGGCGATTCGGCTGGCGCCGTCGATGGCGAAGACGGATGTGTTGATGGTGAATCTGTCGGGGCGCGGCGATAAGGATATGGGCATCCTGGCAAGAGAGCTTAATCTGAAGGGCGCCTGAGGTACGGCTGCAACAGAAGTGATCGTGGAGCGACACGGAGCTCGGCGATGAAGACAGAGCTGGACGACCTGGTTTGGAGGATTTGTGGCGATTGAGTTCAAGAGGAAGCCGGGGATTGTGGCGTATCTGACGGCGGGCGATCCCGATCTGGCGACGACGCGTGATATTGCACTGGCGGCGATCGATAACGGCGCGGATGTGATTGAGCTGGGAGTGCCGTTCAGCGATCCGCTGGCCGATGGGCCGGTGATTCAGAGGGCCAGCCAGCGGGCGGTGGCGCGGGGGACGCGGCTGACCGAGGTGCTGGGGCTGGCGCAACAGCTGCGTGCGGCGAGGCCTTCGGCAGGGCTGGTTTTGTTTTCTTATCTGAATCCGGTGGTGCGGATGGGGATGAAGACGTTTTGTGCGCGGGCCGCTGAGGCAGGTGCGGATGGGGTGTTGTTGACGGACATGATTGTGGAAGAGGCGGGGGAGTATCTGGAGGAGATGCAGGCGAATAAGCTGGCGCCTGTGTTTTTGGCTGCGCCGACGAGTCCGGATGTGCGGCTGAAGGCGATTGCGGAGGTGTCGCAGGGATTTGTGTATGCGATCTCCCGCGTTGGGATTACGGGAACGCAGCAGAAGATTGCGGGGGATGCGTCCGAGCTGGTGGCACGGCTGCGACAGTTTACGACGCTGCCAATTGCGGTGGGGTTCGGGATATCGAATGCTGAGCATGTGAAGGCTGTTGGTGAGTTTGCGGATGCGGCGGTGATTGGGAGCGCGCTGGTGGCGCTGATTGAGAAGACGCCGCCGGAAGAGGCTGCGAGTGCGATCGGGAGTTTCATTGCAGCGCTGCGGCCGTGAGCTGAGAGCAGAACGCCGGATGGACAGGCGGTTATGATTAGGGCATCGAAACGAATTGCGGAGCAGCCTTCTCCCTGTGTGGTGAGGGTTTGCCGGATGAGGTTGGCGGATGGAGATTGGTGATTGGCGGCGGAAGATCGATGAGCTGGATGAGCAACTGGTCAGGCTGATCAGCCAGCGCGCAGAGGCGGCGAAGGCGATTGGCGAACTGAAGCGGACGTCGGATCTTCCGGTGTATGAGCCGCAGAGGGAGCAGACGGTGTTTGAGCATGTTCGCAGAGTGAATCCGGGGCCGCTGGATGATGCGGAGCTGATGCACGTCTACGAACGCATTATGGATGTGATGCGGACGCTGCAGAAACGGGATCGCTAGGGCTGTTTTGCCGGTTGGGCTTTGTGATGCGAGGCCATGCGGTAGTTTGTATCGATTTTAGTTACGAATAAAAAGAGAGAAGCGAAAATCATGATCGTCGCAATGCAGGACCAGGCAACGGAAGAACATATACAGCATGTGATTGAGCGGATGGTCGAGCTCGGATTCAATGTCCACCGGACGACGGGAGCGTCGCAGACGATTCTTGCCGGAGTGGGAACGCCGGAGCACTTCGATGTGGCCGAGTTCAAGGTGCTGGGCGGCGTGCATGATGCATACAGGATTTCATCGCCGTACAAGCTGGCGGGGCGAAGCTTCCGGCCTGAAGGGACAAAGGTTAAGTTTCCGAATGGCGTGGTGGTTGGCGGCAATGAGGTTGTGGTGATGGCCGGGCCGTGCTCGGTGGAGTCGCGGGAGCAGATTCTGAACAGCGCGAAGCTGGTGGCTGCGGCTGGCGGGAAGTTTCTGCGGGGTGGTGCGTTCAAGCCGCGGAGCTCGCCGTACAGCTTTCAGGGCATGGGGGTGGACGGGCTGAAGCTGCTGCGTGAGGTAGGTGATGAGACCGGACTGCTGGTGATCACCGAGGTGATGGAGATCTCGCAGATTGAGCCGATGCTGCCGTATATCGACTGCTTCCAGGTGGGTGCGCGGAATATGCAGAACTTCAATCTGCTGCGGGAGCTTGGGCATGTGAGAAAGCCGGTGCTGATGAAGCGCGGGATCTCAGCGACGATTGAAGAGGTGCTGTTGAGTGCGGAGTACATTCTTTCGGGCGGCAACTACGACCTGATGCTGTGTGAGCGCGGGATCAGGACGTATGAGACGTATACGCGAAACACGATGGATATTTCAGCGATTCCGGTGCTGAAGAAGCTAACGCATCTGCCGGTGTTCGGCGATCCGTCGCATGGCGTGGGGATACGGGATCTGGTGCCGCCGATGGCGCTGGCCAGCGTTGCCGCAGGAGCGGATGGGTTGTTAATGGAGATGCATCCTAACCCGGAGAAGGCGATGAGCGATGGCGCACAAAGTCTGTATCCTGAGCAGCTGGAGAAGTTGATGGCGCAGCTGCGGCTGCTGGCGCCGGTGGTTGGACGGACGATTGCATAGGGCAGGGACAAGAGCATGATGGAGCGCGTTCTTATTATCGGGACGGGACTGATCGGAGCTTCGACCGGTCTGGCTCTGCGTGCGGCAGGGTTTGCGGGCCGGATCGACGGATGGGACCATAGCATGCTGGAGATGGCGTCGGCTGTGCAGATGGGCGCGATCGATGGCAGGGCGTCAGGCCGGGAGAACGCGCTGGAGCTGACGCGGCTGGCGGACGTGATTGTGCTGGCGGTGCCGGTGCTGGCGATCAAGGACTGGATGCAACAGCTCGTGACGGTGGCGCGGCCGGGGCAACTGATTACGGATGTAGGGAGTACGAAGCTCGAGATTGTGGAGCTTGCAGAGCGGCTGTACAGCGGGGAAGATACAGCTACGTTTCTGCCGGGGCATCCGATGGCGGGCAAGGAGTCGGGTGGGGCGCTGCTGGCGGAGGGCGCGCTGTTCGATGGAGCGATGTGGCTGTTTACGCCGACGAAGCCTGAGACCGCGGTTGAGAAGGAATGGCGCGGGTGGGTGGGTTGCTTCGGTGCACGCACCCTGGATATGGAGGCGGGGCGGCATGATGAGATGTGCGCGTGGGTGAGTCATCTGCCGCAGATGCTGTCGACCGCGCTGGCGGCGCTGCTGGAGGATAAGTTTGGCGATGCGCCGGAGATTGCGGCGATTGGCGGCCGGGCGCTGCGGGAGACAACGCGTCTGGGGGCGAGCCCGTACAGCATGTGGCGGGATGTGGCGCTGACCAATACGGGCCCGGTTGCGGATACGCTGGCTGCGCTGGAGCAGCGGCTGGCACATGTGCGGGAGAATCTGCGGACGCCAGGGTTGCGGGACGAGTTTGCGCTGGCGAACCGGTTTCGCGGGCGGCGGTGATGGGGTGCTGTCTGCTGCAGGCTGAAGTGACGAGTTTCGATTTTAAAGGAAGAGCAACCGACCTGTGAGTGATTCGACCAGTAAGCTCAATATCAGTCTTGCGGATGTGCAGGCCGCGCGCGAACGTCTGCATGGATCGATCTACTATTCGCCCTGTCCGCACTCGCAGATGCTTTCGGCGCTGACGGGGCAGCAGGTTTATCTGAAGCTTGAGAACCTGCAGATGACGGGCTCGTTCAAAGAGCGGGGCGCATTGAACCGGATTGCGATGCTGACGCCGGAGCAGGCGGCGCGTGGGGTGGTCGCGGCGAGTGCGGGGAATCATGCGCAGGGTGTGGCGTATCACGCGACGAAGCGGGGGATTCGAGCGCTGATCGTGATGCCTCTGGCGACACCGCTGGTGAAGGTGACGGCGACGCGTGGGTTTGGCGCGGAGGTGGTGCTGCATGGAGCCAACTACGACGAGGCCTGCGAAGAGGCGACGCGGCTGTGCGCGGCACAGGGGATGACGTTTATTCATCCGTTCGACGATGTGAACGTGATGGCAGGGCAGGGGACGATTGGGCTGGAGCTGCTGGAACAGATTCCGCAGCTGGAGGCTGTTGTTGTGCCGATTGGCGGGGGTGGGCTGATTGGCGGGATTGCGTGCGCGATCAAGGAGTCGCGGCCAGAGGTGCGGGTGGTTGGGGTGCAGACGTCCAGATTGCCGTCGATGCTGGCGGCGCGGGCGGAGGGGCGGCCGGTGACGCTGGAGCCTTCGACTACGATTGCGGATGGTATTGCAGTGCGGCGGGCGGGGGATGCAACATTTCCGGTGGTCGAGCGGTATGTCGATGAGATTGTAACCGTGGATGAGGATGAGATCGCGTCGGCGATTCTGATGCTGCTGGAACGGGAGAAGACGCTGGCCGAAGGTGCGGGTGCGACTGCGCTGGCGGCACTCATACAGAAGAAGACAACGCTGGTGGGCGCGCATACGGCGGTGCTGGTGTGCGGCGGCAACATTGATGTGACGCTGCTGAGCAGGATCATCGAACGCGGTCTGGTGCAGGACGGAAGGCTGATTCGGCTGAGGATCCATCTGCTGGATAAGCCAGGGGCGCTAGCGGAGCTGACACGGCTGATCGCGAGTCATCGGGCGAACATTGTGGATACGCTGCATAACCGGGCTTACTACGGTGTGAACCTGGGAGATACGGTGATCGATATCACGATGGAGACGCGGGGGCCGCAGCAGGTGGCGGAGCTGCGCGAGGCGCTCACCGCTGAAGGGTACAAGCATAGCCAGGTGATCTAACGGCTTGTCCTGCCGGACGGACCTCCTGCGCGGAGGGCGACCACTTCGTGGTGTGTGTACCGGTCTTGCGGGGATGATGTTTCAGGGGCCTCGCGTTGCTCGGCGGATGATGATTCCGACCAACGGGAGGACCGGTGCTGGCTGGTTCGCCTCGACAACTTTAAAAGGCGTGTGAACGCCCGCCCCACGCGGAGTGGGCCCGTCCGGCAGGACATTGTCTTTCAGAGCTCTCAGGCTTTTTCGTAGTGGAAGTGAAGCTCCTGCTCGCTGGCTACGGGCTGACCGTCTTTGGTAGCAGGGTGGAAGGTCCACTGTTGCACGGTCGCGATGACGGCTTCGTCGATGCCGTGGCCGAGGCCGCTGGTCATTTTGATGTCGGCGATCTTTCCGGTGGTGTCGATGACGATGTCGAGGATGACATCGCCTTTTGTGCCTCGGGGAAGAGTGGAGAGGTCAGGCTTGGGCGTGGGAAAGTAGCTGACGAGAGCGATGTTGATGTTGCCTTCGCCGAGGGAGTCTGCGCCGGCGGTGGAGTCGGGTTGCGTGGAGGCGGGGGATTGCGAGTTGGGCGAGGTTGTGGATTCTTTCAGCTTCGTCTGGGGTGGAGTGGGGAGCGGGGTGGTGGCTTTGGCTTGTTTGGGAGCGGTTTTGGGGTTGGATGCGGTGGCCTGCACCGGGGCGCGGCCGGGAGAGTAGGTGAGCAGGAGGTTGGAGCCGTGCTCGCTGCCGGGCAAGCGCAGGGGAGCGATCCAGGAGGAGCTCTTATGGATCAGGACAGCGATGAGGAGGAGGTGCAGCACGACTGATGCAGCTGCCCAGGCGGGGTTGCGGCGGGTTGCTCTCACGGGCTTGCCGATGGTCTCGATGGCCGCTGCCTCCTCTGCTGGGTGAAGTCAATGCATCGTGGAAGCAGGATAGCAGCCGATGGCTGGATGGCCGCTATCTTTCGCTTCCCCTGATTCTGGTTAGACGCGGGTAAAGGAGGTCTGTTGCTTTTCGCGATGGCGCTCAACAGCGAGAGCGATGAGTCGGTCGATGAGCTGCGGGTAGGGAAGGCCGGTGGCTTCCCAGAGTTTGGGGTACATGCTGATGCTGGTGAAGCCGGGCATGGTGTTGATTTCGTTGAGGTAAATGCGGGCGGGTTTGGCTTTTTTGCCTTTCTTTGGCTTGCCGGCGGGCTCCATGAGGAAGTCGACGCGGGCGAGCCCGGCGCAGTCACAGGCGCGGAAGGCGGCGATGGCCATGTCGCGGATTTGTTTTGCTTCGGACTTTGAGAGATGGGCGGGAATGATGGGAATACTGGGGTTTTCAGGGGAGTCGGCGTACTTGGATTCGTAGTCGTAGAACTCTTTGTTGGGGACGATTTCGCCGACGACAGAGACGATGGGCGAGTCGTTGCCGAGGACGGCGACTTCGAGTTCGCGGGGTTTTGCGCCGGGGCCGCCGACGCCCTGCTCGATGATGAGTTTGCGGTCGAAGCTCGCGGCGAGGTCCATCGCGGAGGCGAGTTCGGTGCGGTCGTGAACCTTGCTGATGCCCACGGAAGAGCCTGAATTCGCGGGCTTTACGAAGACGGGGTAGACGAGTTTCTTTTCAATGAGTTTGGTGCAACGTTTGGGGTCGGCTTTCCACTCGCTGCGCAGGAGGTTGATGTGGGGCGTTTGCGGCAGGCCGGCGGCGGCGAAGAGCTGCTTCATGATGGACTTGTCCATGCCGGTGGCGGAGCCGAGGACGCCGGAGCCGACGTAGGCGATGTCGGCGAGTTCGAAGAGGCCCTGGATGGTGCCGTCCTCGCCGAAGGTGCCGTGGAGGACGGGGAAGATGACGTCGAGGGTCTGGGCGAGCGGGCCGTTCTGATGGGCGAGGGCGTCACTGCGAAGGGCAACGTCGGCGCTGGCGCTGAGCTGGATGGATTGGGTTTTCTTCAGGACTGGCGCGGGTTTTGTGTTGCCTGAGAGCAGGTGTTGGGCTGCGCCGGAGGTGACCCACCGGCCTTGTTTGGTGATGCCGATGGGGATGATGTCGTATTTTGTCGGGTCGATGGCGCGGAGGATCGAGGTTGCGGAGTTGAGGGAGACCTCGTGCTCGCCGGAGCGGCCGCCGAAGAGGATGCCGATGCGGAGTTTTTGGGAAGGCTGCTTTTTGGTTTGTTTCTTCGTTTTTTTCGTCATGGATAGCTACAAGTTTCTACTACTTTGCGGTGTGGACGCGAAAAAAAGTCCGGAGGGGTATCGAGGTGGTTTTTGCAGGGGGTTTTGCGGATTTTGTGGTTTTCGTGGTGGTAAATTCGTGGTGTTTTTGTGGTGAATTCGTGGTGAAACGTGGTTCGTTGATGGTGGTTTTTCGGTGGGCTGGAGCTACGCCAGATTTTCCGGATTTTTTTTCAGGAATCGGGGCGGGTGTTGCCCTGCCGAAGTCTTGTGTGGTCTTCGGGCGGTTTCCAAACTAACATCAGATCGTTATCGGGCCCATTTCCAGTCAAGCGGGAGTTGAGAGCCATGTTCTTTCTGAAGCGATCTGTGAGCAGACTGATGCTCGTGCTGGGCGTCGCGGCGATTCTCTCCGCAGAGGGGGTCTCTGCTTTGCCGCCGGAGAGCCAGGCCCAGAACGCTGCGCCCGCGGCTTATACCGCGGCAGAGCTGGATGCGATCATCGACGGGGCCATCGAGCGGGAAAGACAGGTCATCCGGGGAGTGAATGAACGAACTCCTATGGTTGAGACCTACATTCAACACATGAAGGCCGACCCGGTTCTGGGGGAGGTGCCTGCCTCCGATCAGCACTTTCTTGGCAGGGTTGAGTTCGGCAGGATTAGTCGTGATAACTCCTACGGGAGCATCGGGGACATCGGCAGGTCGGGTTTCTTCAAACATTCCGCGTCGTATATCGCGGAGCTGGGAAGGAGCCTGCATCTCAGCTCGCCAGGGGGCGGCTTTATTCAGGTCCTTTTCATGGATGCCAACGGCTTCGATCGCCAGCATTATGATTTCAGGTTCGTTCGCACCGACTTCCTTTACGCCACGCGGACGGCAGTCTTCGATGTTTCTCCGGTTGCCGGCATCCACTCAGCGGGTCGCTTTCGAGGGCGCATCTGGGTGGAGACGCGCAACAACTATGTTGTCCGGTTCAATGGCAACTTTGAAGGCGAGGGCAGTGGGGCACGCGAGAACGATCACCTGGATAGCTGGCGGACCAATACTCAGGGAGAGCTTTGGCTTCCTGCATCTGTGTATGTGGAGAGCGGGGATCGGCACGGCCTGAAGTTTAAGGCGACGACGCAGATGTGGGGATATTCGCTGAAGCTGCCTGAGCCGGAGAGCGACGTCACGATAGCCGGGGCTGCGGATGAATCCGGTGATGTGTCGGATCTTTCTCCGCTGGCGGCTCAGCGGGAGTGGTCCAGACAGGCGGAGAACAGTGTTGTCGATCGTTTGTTCGAGGCGGGCCTTATCGATGCTCCGAGCGAGTTCGATAAGACGCTGGAGGCTTTGGCGAACAATATTCTGGTTTACAACAACATCTTTCTTCCGTCGCCTATTCGCTGCCGCGTTTTGTTGACGCAGCCGCTGGAGTCGCTTTCGGTCGGGAGCACCATCATTATTTCGAAGAGTCTGCTGAACACGACCGGAGTGGGGAACGCAGACGGCGAGCAGCAGATGGGCAATCTGAATGCGATTCTGGCTTTTCAGATCGCTCACATCATTCTTGGTCATCGGCTCGACGTGAAGTATGCGTTCAACGATCGGCTTCTTTATCCGGACTCGCAGTTCAGCCATATTCCGATGCACCACACCGATGCCGATAACGAAGCGGCGGCGAGGAAGGCCATTCAGCTGCTTGGGGCGAAAGAGCTGGTGGGGAGCCAGCGGTATTTTGGGCTTTACCTGCAGGAGCTGCAGAAGAATGTCAGGAATCTGAAGGCGCTGAGCCAGCCTCTGATCGGCGATGGGCTGGTGAAGAGCGGAAGCGATCCGACCTTCTGGCTGGCGGCTTTGATGGACAAGGCGGGCAAACCGGAAGGGAGTGGTGCGGGACAGCAGGATGCCGGTTCTCTGTCGGGTTTTCTGCGCTCGGACGCAGGGAGCGATCAGGTCTTCGTGGTCAGGGGACGGAACGATCCTGTTCTGGTGGCGGCCAACGCGATGCCGTTCGAGATTGTCCCGGTCTTCATCCCTCTGAGTTACAGGTCGTCCGATACTCCGGTTGGAGATCATCGTGAGCGGAACTATCAGGTGGTACGGATCTTTTTTGCGACGGATCGGCTGCCGGCGAAGGATGCACATCAGCAGGTGACGTTTACGGGCGAGCGATCGGATCGTGACGGGCTGACCTTTGGAACTGCGGAGGTGAGTATTCCGCGGGATCACCGTATGGGAGCGCTGGAGCGGCCATCTATTTTGCGTCTTGAGTTCAGAGAAGATCCGGAGAGCCATGTGGTGTTGCTGAACACGACCTCTCTCGATGGTGACAGTTTTCAGAGTGAGCTGGCGAGACGTCTGCAGAATGATCCTGGCCAGCAGGCGCTGGTTTTTGTGCATGGGTACAACGTCACGTTTGAAGAGGCGGCGCGAAGGCTGGGGCAGATGACGTATGACCTGGGCTTCGCTGGAGCGCCGATTCTTTATAGCTGGCCGTCCAAAGGGAGCCTGCTCGACTACCCGTCGGATGAGGCTTCGGTGGAGTGGAGCAGCCCGCATTTTATGGCGTTTCTACGGACGCTGCAGGCGAACAACAATGTAAAGACCATCTACATCATCAGTCATTCGATGGGGAATCGGCTGGTTGCGTCGGCTCTTGCTACGCCTGAGGCGGGACAGCCGGGGAGCAAGGTGCATGAGGTGATTATGGCTGCGCCGGATATCGACGCGGGAGTCTTCCAGCATCTTGCCGACCCGCTGCGGCACTCGGCGGAGCACATCACGATCTATGAATCGTCAAAGGATCTGGCGCTCGAGATGTCTCATAGGTTTCATCAGTTTTCGCGGCTGGGAGATACCGATCCGAAGATGCATGTGTTCAACAACTATGAATGCATTGAAGCGACTTCGGTTTCGACGGGACTGATCAACCATAGTTATGTGGGCGACAACGTTTCGATTCTGTCGGATATCTTCGACATCATTCGAAACGGAGCGCCGGCGAGTCAACGCTTCAGGCTGAGTCAGAGAACGATGGATGGATTAACTTACTGGGCTTTTAAGCCGTAAGGCAAGCCTTACCCATAAGCCAAACCGTAAAGCTGCTGACGCAGTGGATTGCATCGGCAGCTTGCGGAAGGCAGGGCTAGACGTTGAATTTGAAGAAGAGGATGTCGCCGTCTTTGACGATGTACTCTTTGCCTTCGGAGCGGAGGAGGCCTTTTTCTTTTAC
>Ga0302220_10000672_pt1 | contig 28244 bp, 26 predicted proteins | sample II_Palsa_E1_3_FD_194572 | JGI IMG/M metagenome (GOLD analysis project Ga0302220, IMG submission 194572) | Peat permafrost microbial communities from Stordalen Mire near Abisko, Sweden - II_Palsa_E1_3 | ecosystem: Environmental > Terrestrial > Soil > Palsa > Peat permafrost | place: Sweden...
CGACCCGTTCGATGATGTAGCAGGCGTAGCGCATCGAGATATCTCACACGCATGGAAACGTGGAACTAATCAAGAATCGGCTCGACAGGCAATGGAAATCCAGTTGCGATGGTCCGTAGGCCATTTGTACCACAACCGATTCTAGCTACCGTACCTCGCGTCCCTGCCATATGAAAGACGGGATAGCTACGCAGCCGTCGGAAAGCCAGCGGGCGGTCCGCAGCAGCGCAGCACGTGTCACTTCGACCATGCCATTTGAGTCTTCGCCCGTTTGCAATTCGACAGTAAATTCGCCGGTCGGATGTTCCACGGAGACCCGCTTTAGCGCGCCTCCAGATATTTTTGCGATTCCGTCACAAACGGTCCCGCGCATCACCGCAGCAGTCGCAATACTAACTGCGCCAAGTACGCCGATCGACGCATGGCATCGATGAGGGATAAAACTACGCGTGTTGATCGTGCCCCCACCGTCAACATCTCGCGGGCTTGAAACGATGCACATCTTCGGCACTGTCCGTGTGCTGACATCGCCCAAATTCATCATCGGACCGGCTTTCAAGCGAATAGACTCGATCACCGCCTTGAGCTCATCATCCGCATCCAGCTGTTCGCGGGTTTCATATCCAGTACGCTGTACGTCCTGGGCACGCAGAATCACAAGCGGCATACCGTTATCGATACAAGTCACCGCAATCCCGTCGATCACATCAGTCAGAGATCCGGTCGGAAGCAGTGCACCACATGTTGAGCCGGCGGTGTCTCTGAAAGCAAGCGGTATCGGCGCGGCTGTACCGGGCACGCCGTCGACACGGGCGTCGCCATCGTAATTCACGTAGCCGCATGGCGTCGAAACCGACGCCTCGGCAACCTGCCCTGTGTTGACCATATAGATCGCGACCCGTGTCTCAACACCGTCAGCCTTGACCAGCCCGCGCTCAATCGCAAACGGGCCAACAGCGGCCAGCATGTTGCCGCAGTTTTGCCCGTAATCAACCCGCGCCTCATCGACAACGACCTGGGCAAAGAGGTAATCCACGTCGGCATCGTCGCGAGTCGACGGCGACACGATCGCGACCTTGCTCGTCAGTGGATCGGCTCCGCCGAGACCGTCAATCTGGCGTTTGTCAGGCGATCCCATGACCGCAAGCAAGACACGGTCACGCGTGACCTGATCCTCGGGAAGATCCGATGCGAGGAAGAAGGCACCTTTTGATGTACCGCCTCGCATCTGCATGCAGACGATACGCGTCTGCGGACGCGCTGCGCTATCGGACATGGCAAATGCTCCGTCAGAGTTCTTCGGCAGATTCGACATAGCGCAAACCTTTTGCTTTCAGCTTGTCGCGCATCTCGTAGTAATCAAGCCCGAGTGTTCCCGAGGCGAGCACAGCACGCGTCTTCTCTTCTTTTACTAGGCGAGCCTCCGAGGCCTGTGCAACTATCTCTGCGGTCTCCAGCGGCACGACGACTACGCCGTCATCATCGGCGACGATAATGTCGCCGGGACGAACCAATTGCTGGGCGCAAATCACCGGGATATTGACTGAGCCCAATGTTTCCTTGACGGTCCCTTGGGCGGACACCGCCTTCGACCAAACGGGGAAATTCATGTGCTGAAGTGCTCGAACGTCACGGCAGCCGGCATCGATGATCAGCCCTCGTACCCCTCTTGCTGCCAGCGAAGTGGCCAGCAACTCGCCAAAGTAGCCATCTTCGCAAGGTGAGGTCGGAGCAACCACGAGCACGTCGCCTACCTGACATTGCTCGACAGCGACATGCAACATCCAGTTATCCGATGGAGGCGCGAGAACCGTCACCGCAGAACCGGCGATCATGCAGCCTGGGTAAATCGGCCTCATATAGGAAGCCAGTAGTCCGAGCCGTTGCTGAGCCTCATGCACGGTCGCCGTGCCGGCGCGCTGCAAGAGTTCGACCGTAAGCGGGTTTGCACGCGAGATCCGCGTCACCACCACGCCGCGCTTCATGACAGATCCTCGACCACTTGCGGCGTCAGACGTTGATAGCCTTCCGCGTATTCGATCTTGCGGGTCGACGTGATTCCGACATTGCGTTTAGCCTGCACGCCGCGCTGCAAAGCGACCCGCGTGTAGTACTCCCATAAGTGCTCTTGACCCGCCATGCATTCGATCGCGCGTCGCTTGGTGCCCCAAACTTCGGTAATATCGAGGAAGGTGGTCGGCAGCCACTCGCACTGCTCCGTCTGATGAGGCTCGAACGCGTAAACGGGAGGTGCTCCGACGACCGGCTGCCCGGGATTGTGTCCTTCCGCCTGGGCAATCACGCGAGCCTCTTGTGCAACGTGCATCGCCAGGGGGTGATCGAAATTATAGGGGTCCTTGACGGAATGACTGAGCACGAAAGCCGGCTGCACTTCGCGGTACACCTCGACTAGCCTCATCAAGGCTTCGTCATTGACGCGCAGCGGGTAGTCACCGAGATCGAAAAAATCGACCTCCGCCCCCAGAATATCGGCCGCATGCAGCGCTTCTTCGCGACGAGCCTGTTTCACACTTTCGATCGTCATACCGCCTTTACGCCACAACTTCGCGGACTCTCCGCGCTCACCGAAAGAAAGGCACACCACTTTCACGCGATAACCGTTTCGCTGGTGCAGCGCAATGGCCCCACCGGCTCGCCAGACAAAATCCGCGCTGTGCGCGCTGACCACCAACATAGATTTATTCGTCGCCATTTCTTGCCCCGTTGAAAACACTGATCGAGTGATGTCGATTCTATGTCCACGGCCAGGCATGGGGGTGCACAATTAACCCGCATTATCGTTCTGATAAATTTATCGATGATCCATTCTTCGCTATCGATGTGTGCCTGGGCCTCATGCACCTCATGGTTTATCAGGCAATGTATAGCACTCGGAATTCCTTATTGATTTCCGCTATTCCACGCTGGGAAAAGCCATCTCGGCAACCACCGCGCGAATTTCCTCCAACAAGCAAAGGGCAGCCGGTGACGCTTTGCTACCCGCGCGTAGCGTCAGGCCGATTTTTCGCTCCGTGCTCGCCAAGCGAATCGGCAATGCGACAAGTTCGCCGCAGTCCAATTCGTGTGTCAGCTGATGTGCCGAAAGTGCTGCCAACATATCGGTTCGAGCCAGCACGCCTCTGATGATTGCCGTATCTGCTGTTTCCACTGCGGCCCTAGGGCGCTCCAGCTCGCGCGAAACGAACAAATTATCGAAAATCTGCCGTGCCGGCGCATGGCTGCGCGGCAGAATCCACCGCTGATCGACTAATTCAGACATCCTCAGGTTCTTGCTGCCCGCGAGAGGATGGTCTTTTCGAGCAACCACAACCATGTCCTCCAACCAAAGCGGATTGCCGACCAGCCCCATCTCCCCCGTGCTTGCACGAATCGCACCGAGGATAAAGTCTATCTCCCCGGCACGCAGACGCGAACAGAGCAACTCGTAGGCGCTTTCATCCGTGACGACCCCAATTCCCGGCTTTTTACGACTCAAACGCGCTATCGCCTCGGGCAACACCGCGGCGCGCCCCAGCGGTAACGCACCCACCGTCACCACACCACACACGTTACCTTGCAAAGCAGCCAGATCTTCGGGAATGCATCTCAGTTCGTTCAAGGCACGTTGCGCATAGAGCAAGTGCGCTTCGCCTTCGGCTGTTAGCAGCAAGCCGCGCCCACTACGATAAAACAATGCGTCACCGACGCCGGCCTCCAACATTTTGATGGCACTGCTAACCGCCGGCTGGCTTATGCCGAATGCGCGTGCGGTCGTCGGCATATGCCGGTCGTGAGAAAGTTTGACGAAAATCTCGAGGCGTCTGGTATTGAGCATCCAAGAGGCCACACCAGCAGTCTGGTTTATCCGATTAGGATTGGTTTTCGGCGCGGCCAGATGGGCGAGTGTTCGTAATTCATCGAATACCCGTGTTGCGCGTTCCACAACGCACCGACCGCTGTCCGTCAACAACATGCCGGAACTCATACGCTCGAACAGGGCAAGCCCCAATGCCTGCTCCAGCTCATGCAGTGTGCGCGTTACCGCAGACTGCGCGCGAAATAGCGCACGTGCGGCACTCGCAGCGCTTCCGGCTTGCGCCACATGTAAAAAGACCTTGAGATGGCTCAGGCTTAGCAACTCACTTTGTTCCATCGCCGGATCTTTCATCAGAATATGAATGAGATAAATGCCTATCAGGATGCCATCGCACTAGTATAGTGGCGAACGCAACCGTGCGTTTTAGCTTCGCTTGTGCGTAGGCTGCGGAGGAACACCGCGGTCTGCTCGTTAACAATTCGAATCAGATAAAACAGTCGGTCCGCATCAATTTCATCCCAGTTCAAAGTGCATAACGTCGATCTCCGCGCCAAATAGAATGACACCAACTGACCGTTTAACGTAGATGCGCGCACAAGGCATTCTTCGTCGTCCGCAGGCAACTGTAGGAATCGACCCATAATGGCCGCGCTCAAGGCAGTTAGCCGCTTGCTGAATCGATTAATGAGGATATCGAAGCTCGATTTCAAACCTAAACCGGACTGCTCGCGCGCGATGAACGGTCGCCAGTCATTATCGTTGTTCGGTGAGAGCATATATTCCGCCAAGGCGGCCTGAATCGCGCAGAAAGCATTAATTAATTCCTCATCGGAGCAACCGGCCAGTGCCTTTTCGGCAGCTTGTACAGCCGGCCCCGCATATTCCAGCATGCGCGACGCGACGTGTTCTGCACAAGCAAGATAAACCCCTTCTTTGTTATCGAAGTAGTACACCAACGCCGGCGCATTCACCCCCGCAAGCTCTGCGATGTCACGCATTGACGCACCTTCAAAACCACTTTGGCCAAACGCCGTGAGCGCCGCCGCGACGATTTTTGCGCGCGTGTCCTCGCCACGCCGATTGCCACCCTCGATGTTGTGCCTGTGTTTCGTTGCGGTTGTCATTGTCTTGACTAGCCAATTTGAATGAACAAAATTATAACACTCGTTATATTTGTAATGGTGAGTATAAACCCTTTGCGCAAGTCCCTTGGTTTCTAGAGAATTCTTGCGCACGATTCAATCAATCACAACAGCAGTCATCTTCATGGTGGACGCTTCTATCCTTTCTCCTCGGTTCCGAGTGCAGCAAGAATCCGAGCGCTGGAGCGGATGCGAGCAATCGCGGGGAAAATCTTGGCAACGGCAAATTCGTGCATCTCGTTGCTGAGGCTGGAGCAGGCATCTTCTGCCACGACCACGGCGTAACCATGTTGCCAAGCTTCCCGGGCCGTACTTTCAATCCCAAAATTCGTGGCGACGCCACACACTACGACGACTTCGATCTTGCGACGGCGAAGCAGAAGATCGAGTTCCGTACCGTGGAAACTGCCCCATTGACGTTTGGTCAGGGTAATTCCTGTTAGAGCCGCAATTTCCGGAGCGAGTTCGAAGAACTGCGCGGGAAGTCCCGCCGGCATCCGGCTCGGCGCATCAACTGCCTGCCGAGGTAGATCGGAAAAATCCATCATGACACGGATCACTGCTCCACCATGCGCGGTGAAAGCTTCCGCAAGCGTCACGGTGTTATCCAAGATGGTCTTGGAGGAATGTGGGGTGAGCGGTCTAGCGAGAAGGCCATTCTGAAGATCGACAACAATCAGAGCGGTCGTCGCGGGATCAAGATCAAGAGTTTTCATGTCTGCCGTAGAGGTAAATGGTCGAGGTGTTGAATCGTCTGTCATGTGTGAAATACCTTCTGTTGTTGATCATTGTTCCATCATGCCGCCAAGGCGACATACGCCCTTTCCAAGCACCGCGAGATGAATCTCATCGAAATCGGCTTCCCGCAGATGGAAACAGATACCAAAAGCCGTCTTCGTGACGAAAAAACAAAATCGACATGGGTCTCGACGCACAAGCAAAGTCGACACGCACACATCGACACCGCAGCGGCACAGACCGGCCGACCCTAGTCAGGCGGACCCGTCCTAACACGTAGGGACCGGACCATTTCTCCACCAGATGTCGTAGCGACCGGCGTTCTTGATTCACTTGCCCCCCCCGCTCCATGTACATCGCTATAGCCAATATCCCACGAACACACCAAGCGCCGGAGACTGCCATAGACAAAAACCTAGTGCACCGCCTCTTTACTCAGGGAGTCGATCAGCTCCGGGACCAGTGCGAACAAGTCGCCAACCAGACCGTAATCGGCTACACTGAAGATAGGTGCTTCGGCATCCTTGTTGATTGCAACAACAACCCTTGAATCTTTCATACCTGCAAGGTGCTGGATAGCTCCAGAGATGCCAACGGCGACATATAGCTCTGGAGCAACGATTTTGCCGGTTTGGCCGACCTGGTAGTCATTCGGCGCAAAGCCGGCGTCCACGGCAGCCCGCGATGCGCCCATCCCGGCACCGAGCAAATCTGCCAGCGGCTCAAGCACCTTCGCGTAATTCTCCGGACTACCTAGCCCGCGCCCACCCGACACCACTCTGCGTGCATTTGCAAGGTCCGGTCGATCCAGCTGCCTAACTTGTCGACCCACAAAGCGAGATGACGGGCCCGCATCGACCCAGGCGACGGCTTCTTGCACTGCACACCCACCCTGCTCGGACGCGGCGGCGAAGGCTGTTGTACGCACCGTAATCACCTTGATCGAATCGTGTGATTTCACTGTCACCACCGCGTTGCCGGCGTAGATCGGACGCTCAAACGTGTCTGCCGAAACGACGGCGGTAATATCGCTGATTTGAGCCACGTCCAGCTTTGCGGCGACGCGCGGAGCGATATCTTTGCCATACGCAGTCGCAGGCGCCAGGATATGCGTATAGTCACTTTGTAACGCCATGACTGTCGCTTCCGTGTTTTCTGCAAGCTCCCCTTCGGGAGTACGTGAATCAGCGAACAGCACCTTGGACACGCCGGCAATACATGCGGCTGCTTCCGATACAGCTTGTACTTTGTGACCGACCACGAGAACGTGGATGTCGCTTCCGGTCATGGTAGCAATTAGTGCGGCAGCGCCTATCGTATTAAGAGTCGAACCTTTCAGGCTCACATTGTCGTGCTCTGCAATTACCAAAATTGTCATCGCCCTTGTCTCCGGCATGTTTCATTTAGATGATTTTCGCTTCCATTCTTAGCTTCTCCACCAGCGAATCGACGCCTGGAAGTATCACACCGGCGCCGCGCCTGGGCGGCTCCGTTACCTTCAACGTTTCCAGACGAATCGTTACGTCTACGTGCAAATCGTCAGGACTCAATGTTTCGAGCGGCTTCTTCTTTGCCTTCATAATGTTCGGCAACGTGACGTAGCGCGGCTCATTTAACCGCAGATCGGTGGTGACAACCGTCGGCAAAGACACCGACAATGTCTCCGATCCGCCATCCACTTCGCGCGATACCGTCGCCCGACCATCGCAAATTATTATTTTCGATGCGGAGGTGGCTTGTGGAAACCCAGCCAGGGCAGCCAGCATTTGCCCCGTCTGATTCGAGTCATCGTCAATTGCCTGCTTTCCTAGAATCACAAGCTGCGGCTGCTCCCTGTCAACTATCGCCTTCAACAACTTCGCGACGCCCAGTGGCTGAAGCTCCCCATTCCATTCGACGAGAATCGCACGGTCCGCGCCGATTGCCAATGCGGTGCGCAGCGTTTCCTGGCATTGCGCCACGCCCGCCGACACGGCAATCACTTCGGTAGCCACGCCGGCTTCCTTCAGTCGCACAGCCTCCTCGATCGCAATCTCATCGAAGGGATTCATCGACATCTTTACATTCGCTAGATCGACACCAGAGCCGTCGGATTTCACACTGACTTTCACGTTGGCATCTACGACTCGCTTGACTGCTACCAGAATCTTCAAAATCTTTCTCCAAGGCGGAATTGTACGGTTCACCGATCTGCGTCGTGCCGATGGACGGACAAAGGAGTACGGCGTAGCCCTCCGTAGCTGGACCATGAACCCGCCACGAGGTAACCCGCATCGACGGGTAGATTCACCCCGGTAATTGCCGCCGCCCAGTCAGAAACCAGAAACAGCACCGCTTTCGCGATGTCCTCAGCCGGCACAAGTTGGCCCAAAGCGGTGCTGTCCGCCAATTCCCGCTCCTCCAGCGTGTGAGATTCGAGGCCGCGTGAGAGTGCCGGTGTTACCGTGAAGCCGGGTGACACGCAGTTCACACGCACACCTTTCGGTCCCCACTCTCCTGCAAGACACTCGGTCAGATTAATGACCCCCGCCTTTGCGGGGGCGTAAGAATGCAGAGGACCGGAGCGCATCCCCGCGACCGAAGCAATATTGACGATACGCCCTCGCCCCCGCTGTGCCATGATGGAACCAAACTCACGACAGCAAAGATAGGTCCCGCGCAGGTTGACTCGGGCGACGCGGTCCCACTCCTTGATAGATAGATCTTCTGGAGGCAGTGTGCGCTGCAGCACGCCTGCCGAGTTGACGAGAATATCGATCGGGCCGAGTCGGGTATCGATTTGCATCCCGGCGGCCTTGACGGAAGCTTCGTCTCCGACGTCCATTTCCACTGCGCTTCCCCCAAACTCTTCGGCAGCGCTTTGCGCGGCTTCGACGTTGCGGTCCGCAATGACGACCCGGGCACCGACCGCAGCCAGTAACCTGGCGGTGGCCAAGCCAATTCCACTCGCCCCCCCTGTCACTATTGCGATTTCCCCACTCAGCGTTATCTGCATTTGTTGATGCTCCTCGATCGGACGAACATAAGCGTTATCCAGCCGGAATTGCGACACGACTGGCGTAAATCGCATGGGCACACATATGGTGACTCACCATTCACAAATGGTAACGGGGCGGTTCGATGTAAGTCAAGGAAACAGATGTCTAAGCAGGGTAAACCGGGTAGACGGTTTTTTTATGTAATTGATGACAGATCATAAGTATTTCAAGTTGTAAATTCGGATGCGGCGCGACCCGCTTTCACAGCGAGCCAGAATAGCTCGGCGATATTGCCTTGCGATGCGATTGGGCGCGAATGCGCAAGGGTTTCCACTAAGGCAGGTGAGCGTTGACAGATGCGGACTTACCTCATAATATGAATCACGATTCATCAATCACAGAAAACAAAGCCGGATTTTAATCGACTCTTTGTCGTCAAACCTTTTCAGAGAGAGCCCGTGGCCAATCAACAAAATGCTTCAACACTGCTAGCTCTTTACCGGACGATCAAGACGATCCGCACCGTCGAAAACAGTCTGACCCGACTGTTCGCCGACGGCGAAGTGCCGGGTTTCATTCATCTAAGCATTGGACAGGAGGCCATCGCGGCCGGCGTGTGCGCCGCTTTGTCGCCTCAAGACACGCTCGCCACCACCCATCGTGGTCATGGCCACGTGCTCGCTCGCGGCCTGTCATTGGACCATTTTTTCAAAGAGGTCATGGGCAAGGCTGGCGGAGTGTGTGCAGGCCGTGGAGGTTCCATGCATGTCGCCGACATGCAACTCGGCATCCTCGGCGCGAACGGAATCGTTGGTGCGGGCATTCCCATCGCTCTGGGTAGCGCGATCGCTCATCAGGTGCGCGAAACCCATGGCGTCGCGGTCGCCTTCTTTGGGGACGGCGCGATGGCCGAGGGTGTACTGCATGAGACATTGAACATGGCCGCGTTGTGGAATCTGCCGCTACTACTGGTCTGCGAAAACAACGGCTGGTCCGAATTCTCGCCGACCAGCCGGCAGTTCGCGGCTAAGTTGGAAGGGTTGGCGGTCGCGTTTGGCATTCAGTACGCAGCAGTAGACGGCAGCGACGTACAAGCTGTATCCGATGCTGCAAGGGAGACTGTGGAGCGAGTGAGGCAAGGCGCAGGTCCGGCAATTCTGGAGTGCGTCACCCAGCGCGTCCGCGGACACTATGAGGGCGATCCGCAAAAGTATCGCGCCCCCGAAGAACTCGCGGCGCTGGCGGATTTCGACCCTGTAGCTCGTGCCGAGGCAACTCTACTGGCCCAAGGTACATCGAAAACCGAGATCGAGCGCATCGACCGGGAAGTCGAAACCGAGGTGGCGGCGGTCATCGAGGCAGCGCGCGCCGACGTAGAGCCCTCTTACGACACGGCCCGCCAAGACGTATACACGTTGGCCGCCTAGGAGACATGCGATGACCGAAATGAAATATGCCCAAGCCGTCAACCGTGCATTGTTTGACGCCATGCAAGCCGACCCGACCGTCATGGTACTGGGTGAAGACATCGCCGCCGCCGGTGGCTCATTCAAAGCTACACGGGGTCTTCTGGAGGAGTATGGACCGGCTCGCGTACGCGACACACCTATCTCCGAGGCGAGCCTCGCATCCTTGGCGGTAGGCGCCGCCATGACAGGCGTCAAGCCGGTGGTGGAAATCATGTTTATGGATTTCGTGACGCTGGCAATGGACGCGCTGGTCAACCAGGCAGCGAAAGCCCGCTTCATGTTCGGCGGTCGCTCCAGCGTGCCGATGGTATTGCGAACGCCACATGGCGGCGGCCTGAACGCCGGTCCCCAGCATTCCCAATGTCTCGAAGCATGGCTGGCCCATGTGCCCGGATTGAAAGTGGTGTGTCCAAGTACGCCGGGCGACGCCTATGGTTTATTGCGGGCCGCCATCGACGACCCGGATCCAGTGATTGTGGTCGAGCACAAGGCGCTGTACGGCCTGAAAGGCGAAGTCGACCTCGCCGCCACTGTGCCGATCGGCAAGGCTCGGACCGTACGGCCCGGACGCGACGTCACCATCGTGACCTATGGCGCGACCGTGAGCACGTCATGCCAGGCGGCGGAAAAACTGGCCGCCGAGGGAATCGAGGTCGAGGTCATCGATCTGCGCAGCCTACAACCCTGGGACGCACAGACTGTCTTTGCGTCGATCTCGCGCACGCACCGCCTGGTGATCGTGCACGAAGCCGTCCAGGCGTTCGGTGTAGGGGCAGAAATCGCAGCCCACGTAGCGGAACAAGTCTTCGATGAACTCGACTCCCCTATTCTTCGCGTAGCTGCGCCTTTTATGCCCGTACCGTTTGCGCGCTCGCTTGAGGCTCGCTATGCGGTCTCCGTCGAGCGGATCTGCACTGCGGTTCGCCAATCCATATCTTGAAGAGGAATTGCCATGAATCAAGAACCAGCCGTCAACATTGAGCGCCGCGAATCAATCGGCGTCCTCACGATCAACCGCCCCAAATACTTGAATGCACTCGACATTCCGACCCTGCTCAGCCTGGAAGATGCACTAAGTCAGTTAGAGCGCGACTCCGCCGTCAAGGCAATCGTGGTCACGGGTGCCGGCGATCGGGCCTTCATAGCAGGTGGCGATATCGCGGACTTGAACAGTCGACAAGGCCTCGCGCATTACCAGGAGTTCGCCGAGATCATTCATCGTGTGTTTCGCCGCTTCGAGGACAGCGACAAACCGACTATCGCCGCAGTCAACGGCTGGGCCTTGGGCGGCGGAACCGAGCTATTGCTGACGCTCGATATCCGGCTGGTCTCCGACCGGGCGCGACTGGGCTTGCCCGAAATCAACCTGGGCCTGTTCCCGGGCGCCGGCGGCTCGCAACGGCTGATTCGCCAGATCCCGCTTTGCCGCGCGAAAGAATTAATGTTCACGGGCGACCAGATCACCGCCGAAGAGGCGGTTGCGCTGGGCCTTTGCAACCGGGTCGTCCAGGCTGACGCGTTACTGAACGAGGCACTGGCCCTCGCTGAACGGATCGCACAAAAATCGCCGCTGGTACTGAAGTTACTCAAACGCAATTTGCGTCAGGGTCAAGAAATGCCTCTGGGCGCGGCCCTCTCATATGAACAGGCCATGATTGGCCTGGTACTCGATACGCGCGACGCCCATGAAGGTTGTCAGGCCTTCCTGGACAAACGCCCGGCAGACTTCAAGGGACAATGATCGTGAGGCGAGAATTCTTGATGCCCAAGCTGGGCCTGACAATGACTGAAGGCGTCGTGGCTGACTGGATCATCCAGCCCGGCGGAACGTTCGGCGCCGACGACGCCGTTTTCGTCATCGAGACCGACAAAGTAGCCAACGAGATCCCGGCGGAAGCCGCTGGCACCCTACAGGAAATCCTGGTGCCGACGGGTGAAACCGTGCCCGTGGGCGCCGTCCTCGGCTACTGGGAGGATGGGACGCAAGGCGACCAGGCCAGCTCTGCCGACCACGCGACACAATCGCCCGAGCCGGTGCCTCGTTTCGGAACCATGCCCGCGTTGCCCGCGACCGCGCTCGCAGTTACCCCATCCGGCGCTGCCTCAGTGCGCGTGATCGCCTCGCCGCTCGCCCGTCGTGTGGCACAACAAAAAGGCATCGACCTGATCGGTCTGCAAGGCAGCGGACCTAAAGGACGTATCGTTGCGCGCGACGTCGAGGCTGCGACCGAATATGTATCCCGAGAGCAGTGCGAACTGCCGAAACCACCCGAAGCGAATTACGAGTTGCTGCGCCCGACCTCCTTGCAAGCCACCGTAGCCCGCCGACTGACACAAGGAAAACAGGAAATACCCCACTTTTACCTGACACTCGACGTCGAGGTCTCGCGACTGCTCGCATTGCGTCGCGAAATCAACGACGGGGGCGATGGTCCGCGCCTCACGCTGAATCACTTTGTCGTGCTGGCAGTTGCGCGCGCGCTGCGCAGCCTTCCGCAGGCCAACCGCGTCTGGACCAAGGAAGGCATTCTCGCGTTCCGCCAAATCGATGTAGGCATCGCGGTGAGCACCGAGCGGGGTTTGCTCGCGCCTGCAGTCTGCGATGTCGGAGACGTGGCTATCGTCGAACTGGCGCGCCGCCTCGACGCTGTTACTTCACGCGCTCGCGGAAACGCGTTGCTGCCGCGGGACAACGGTAGCCCGGCGATCACGGTATCCAATGCCGGAATGCACAACGTGACGTACATGACCTCGATCATCAATCCTGGTCAGGCGATGATTCTGGGCGTAGGCAGCATTAAGGAGATATTCCGTCCCGACGCCGCCGGTCAACCTGCACTGCGCCGCGAAATGGGTCTCGTGCTATCGGCAGACCATCGCATCATAGACGGAGTAGCTGCCCTTAATTTCCTTAATGCCGTCGCGCAACAGCTGCAGCAACCCGCACGACTGCTGGCGAGCTAGGTAGCGGAGATCGCGATGACGTTCACTCAACATCTTGCGGCGGCATTCACTGTGTGCAGCTCCTGTCGGCGCGAATTGCTAAAGCACGCGGTCAATTTTTCTACTTGCATAAAGCGGCAGCGGTTCCTCGATGTGTCTATCGAAGCAGACTTCGACGCGCTTCTTAATCAATTCGCAAAACTACCTATTCGGATCACCTCATGAGCATCCGCCCTTCCACTCTCGTCGTCATCGGCGGGGGACCCGCCGGCTATGTGGCCGCCATCCGCGCGAGCCAGCTGGGCATCCGCACCACCCTTGTCGAACGGGAGGCGCTTGGCGGGATATGCCTGAACTGGGGCTGCATTCCGACCAAGTCACTGTTGCATGCGGCGGACACGCTGTCCGCAATCCGCGGTGCCGCAGACCTGGGTATCGGCATTGAAGGCGATATCAGTATCGATATTTCCCGAATGGTGAACCGTTCACGTGCGATTTCGGGCCGCTTGCGCCAGGGTGTGCAATATCTGATGAACAAGCATCATGTGGAGATCGTTCGTGGCAATGCCCGCCTTTGCGGCGCAGGTCAAGTGCAAGTCACTGGCGAAGAGCGTGACGCCACTCGCCGGCTGCAGGCCGAGGCCATCCTTCTGGCGACCGGCGCCAGTCCGCGTGAGCTTGAGACTCTGCCCGTCGACGGCGAGCAGATATGGAATTACCGCCACGCGCTGGCACCGCAGAGCGTACCGGCTAGTCTGCTGGTCGTAGGAGCGGGTGCCATCGGGATGGAGTTCGCCAGTTTCTATGCGGCCCTCGGTACCCGGGTTACCGTGGTAGAGAGCCGTGAAATGGTGCTACCCAACGAGGACATCGAAATCTCGAAGCATGTGGCCCATGCCTACTCGCAACGTGGGATTGAACTGCGGACCGAGACCTCGGCTACGTTGGACCACTTGGCTGAGGATGCGGCTTGGATGACCCTTCGCGCCGGAGATTCCAGCAGCACCCTGGCCTTCGAAAAAGTGCTGGTCTGCGCCGGCGTCGTCGGCAACACAGCCGGCCTTGGTCTGGAAAACACCGCGGTGCTTGCCGAGCATGGTTGCATTCGCGTACACGCCTACGGTCAGACCGACGACCCTGACATCTACGCGGCAGGCGATGTCTGCGGTGCACCGATGCTCGCACATAAAGCCAGCCACGAAGCAATACGTTGCGTCGAACACCTGGCTGGGTTGCACGTCGATCCACAGCCGCCGCTGATTCCCGCATGCACGTACTGCGATCCGCAGGTTGCCAGCGTCGGCCTGACAGAAGCTGCGGCTCGCGCTGATGGCCGTACCATCACAGTGGGCCGCGGTTCGTTTCATAGCAATGGCAAGGCTCTCGCGCTTGAGCACCCCGAAGGTTTCGTGAAAACTATTTTCGACGCCCAAACCGGTGAGTTACTCGGGGCCCATCTCGTCGGACCGGAAGTAACGGAATTGATTCAGGGCTTGTCGCTCGCGCGTCAGCTCGAAGCCACTGATGAAGATCTGATGCGACACGTCTACGCTCATCCGACTCTCTCGGAAGCGATTGGCGAATCGGCCCTGTCGGCCCTCGGCCGCGCCATACACAGCTAACACTTATCGCACCAGCCGATTACAAACATAAATGGAGGCATGTAAGTCATGGATTTTGAACTTTCCCTAGAGCAACGCATGATCGTCGACGCCGCCCGCAAAGTGGGCGAGCGCTTTGGTCTGGAGTATTGGCGTGAAATCGACGCCAAAAAGCAATTCCCGAGCGAATGCTGGAAGGCTATTTGCGAAGCGGGTCTCTGCGGCGTCGCATTGCCGAGCGAGTATGGCGGCGCCGATCAGGGCGTATTCGAAATGGCCCTGATCATCGACAGCCTGTCTGCCGCCGGCGCCGGCAGCACGGTAGGCCAATTATTCATGATCAATCCGATTTTCGGCGGCGTTTCGATTAACAAATTCGGTACGCCCGAGATGAAGCGCGAGCTGTTACCGCAGCTGATTGAAGGGAAACTCAACTTCTGCATGGCGCTGACCGAGCCGGATGCCGGCACCAATACGCTCGAGATTCGCAGCTTCGCCCGCCCCGACGGTGACGGGTGGCGCCTCAACGGTCGCAAGATCTGGATTACCGCGGTTGAAAATGCCCAGAAGATGTTGGTGGTCGCCCGCACCAAGCACGTGGAAGAATCGCCGTCACGAAGCAGCGGCCTGTCGATGTTCATGGTCGACGTAGACCGCGAGGGTCTGTCGCATACTACGATTGATAAACTCGGCACCAATACGCTGCCGTCCAGCTCGGTATTCTTCGACGAAATGCGCATCGAGCCGCATGAACTCGTAGGTACGCTGCATGGCGGTTGGCGCGAACTACTCGATGTGTTGAACACCGAGCGCATCGTTACGACGGCGGGCCTGGTTGGCGCCGGCGATCTGTCGTTAAAGCTGGCGGTCAATTATGCGAATGACCGAAAAGTATTCGGTGACCGGCCGATTAGCAGCTACCAGGGATTGCAGTTTCCTCTCGCACAGTGCCATGCCGAGATTGCGGCCGCCCGCCTTCTTAACTATCAGGCCGCCACCAATTTCGATCGCGGCCTGCCCTACGGCAGCGTGGCCAATGCAGCGAAGCTGCTGGCGGCGCAGGCTGCAGCACGTGCCACCGAGCGGGCCATGCAGACCATGGGCGGCATGGGCTACGCCAAGGAATACCACGTGGAACGCCTGTGGCGCGACAGCCGGCTATTCCGTTTCGCACCGATATCCGAAGAGATGATTTTGAATTACATTGCCAACCATGATCTGGGCATGCCTCGCTCCTATTAATTGCGGTAGCACCCATCCAAAGTACATCAGCGAGATATCCTAGATGATTGCCCTGAGCTCCTCAATTCTTCACTGGGCCCGCTCCCATCCGGAGCGGATAGCGCTCAACTACGGCACAGACGGCACGACGTACGGTCAGCTGGCGCAGCGTATTTTTTCCGCGGCAGGCGCCCTGCACTCGCAAGGCATTCGCGCCGGCGACATGGTCGCGCTGCTGATGAAAAACAGCGCTGCTTTCGTCGAGCTGACCCTGGCCATCAGCCATCTCGGCGCGACACTCCTACCCATCAACTACCGTCTTGGCAAGCAGGAAATCGACTACATCCTGACGCATGGTCAGGTGAAACTTGTCTGCGTAGACGAAGAGTTGAAGGACAACGTGCCGGCAAATGTGGCGCGCATCACGCTGTCTGGCGAGCAACAACGTGACACGCGTCTGCTCGATCCTCACGCTGAACCCATGACGCATGCGCATCCTGTTGCGTCGTCGGATATGTTCCGGCTGATGTACACCTCCGGCACGACCGATCGTCCCAAAGGCGTGGTGCACAGTTACGATAACTTCTACTGGAAAACTTTCGATCACATTTGCGAACTCGGTTTGACGGAGGCGGACCGGTTACTGGTCGTGGGTCCGCTCTACCACGTTGGCGCCTTCGACCTGCCCGGCTTTGCGGTACTTTTGACGGGGGGATCGATAACGATCATGCGTGACTTCGATGCGGAGCAAGTACTTGCTACCATCGAACAGGGGCGGCTAACCGGCGCATGGCTGCCACCCGTAATGCTCAATCGACTGCTCTCCCTGAAGAACCACGGCGACTTCGATGTCTCGAGTTTGCGCTGGGTCGTCGGCGGCGGCGAGCGCACGCCTATTGAGCGCATTGTCAGTTTTAGTACGCTGTTCAAGCAGGGTCGTTACATCGATGCATATGGGCTGACGGAAACCTGCTCGGGCGACACCATGATGCAGGCCGGATACGAGTATCTTAAGATCGGCTCGGCGGGGCGCACCTTGGCTCATGTACGCATCGAAATCCGTGATGCGGAAGGGCATATTCTGCCCACTGGCGATACGGGAGAAATCTGCCTGAGCGGCCCCAAAGTCACTCAAGGCTATTGGAACGACCCCGAGCGCACCCGCGCAAGCTTTTTCGGCAAGTGGTTCCGAAGCGGCGATATGGGATATCTCGACGATGATGGATTTCTCTTCCTGGTGGACAGAAAGAAAGACATGGTCATCAGTGGCGGTGAAAACGTCGCGTCGTCCGAAGTGGAACGCGTGATCTACTCGCTCCCCAAAGTCGAGGAAGCTGCTGTGGTTGGACTACCCGACGAGCTATGGGGCGAGCGCGTGGTCGCGGTGGTGGTCCTGAGTGAGGGCGAGACGCTTACACTCCAGGAGTTGCAAGTGTATTGCCGCGACAAGATCGGTGGCTTCAAGATTCCCAAACAATTGTTTGTAGTCGACACGATGCCGCGCACCGCATCCGGGAAAATCCTCAAGCGCGAACTGCGTGAGCAGCTCACGCATCAAGCGCAGGATAGCAGCAGTCTCTAATACTTTCCTATTGCGCAATACGCCGCGAAGCCCGCCTTTCCGGCGGGGACAGGAACTACACCTGCCCGGCATTTGCCTGTACGGCTCTCAACCGCCCGACAAACCGTGGCGAACCAGTTTGCAATACGCTTTCACCACCCAGTCCGGGATCTCGTCGTTGGAACCGTCCTGGCTCGCATAGCGGCCCAGGTATAGTCGAGCAGACATCAGCACGTATGTCACCACTTCGAGTTCACGTTCAGAATAGCCGCTGATCTCGCCGCTACTCCTCGCCTTGCGCAAGAAGTGCATATACCCTTCACGAACCAGTTCCAGGTGAGCCTCGTAAGCCTTCGGCGCAAAACTGGGCGCCTCGTTCAAGATACGAAAGAAATGCGGGTGGGTTCTAAGAAACGAAAAGAAACCTCGAAATCCGAGTTCCTCACGTTCGAACAGCGTCTTCCCTTTGTTGGAACATGCTCCCACGTGGGCGAGCATATCTTCACCCAACGCCGGCAACAACTGGTCGAGAATATCCTGCCGCGATTCAAAATGGTTGTAAAACGTCCCCTGAGCGACGCCGGCGCGCTGCGTAATGAAGGTGATAGACGCGTCCTGGTAGCCCTTTTCGCCGACAATCTCGGCGGCAGCGCGAAACAGCGCCTCGCGGATAAGGCGGCTACGCTCGTCGCGGGAACCGGCATCCCGCCAGTCCGGCGAGGCCGTTTCAAGCGGGGATTGCTCTGCGGTGTTTTTCTTGGGAGCAGAATTTCGAGTAGCCATGCGGTGTCTTTTTGATGAATGATGATTCGTCCATCAATCGTACTCGAAAAATGCGTGAATTGACATCCTCCTACGTACCTCAACCAGGAATCGAGGGTATTCATGGAGCGACGGTGCGTAACAGCACCGCCGCACATGCCTTGCCCGGATCAGCGGGTACCGATCAGAGCGATGCCTCTCGACCTACCGTTCGAGTGCGCTTGCCACGGCGCCCTATCTCTTTGGCGATCAGAATCACAACTACAAAATACCCCGTCCCCAATGCAAGGGAAAGCAATAGTTGCGGATACTGGGTAACCGCCGAAACCATGGGAATCGTCGCCACCGTCAGAAACAGCATGGTGACCATGTTGATCCCCACTGTGAACCAGCCCATGATTTGACAGTAGACCAAAGCAAGCACGACGGCAAGGCACGGCGCCAACGCCATGTTTCCCAGAATCTGCGGCGCGATATGCATGAAATACGCCACCGTCAGGCCGAGGGCGGCGCCGACAGCGCAATGTGGGAGTTTCTTGAAATTACCGCGTTCAAGTCCTGCCCAATAGAGTGCAAAAAGGAACCCGACCCAAGTATCGGCGACCGCCAGCACATGCGCCAAAGCGACAAACGCTCCCACCACGACAACCGCGCCCGCAAGGGTTAGCAAACCCTTCACGGGCGAGCGTTTTCTGTCACTGTTGCTTGCCCCCGCATCCATAGGGGCAGTCTCCTGTTTCAATAACATTTTCTTCTCCTTTTTTGTGTTTGTGCATGCCACGTTTCTTGATGCGTGGCTGATGCCGGCGGCACGTTCTGGAACTGAATTTGAGAGCGATCGCCCAACTCATTCACGTGACAAATCAGCGTAACACCGAACTTTAACGACGTAAACAGTCTACATAGACTGTTTTTGTGTTAGCTTTATTTTGATCGAGAAATGTTTTCCCGCAAGACAAATATTGTTGGCAGATAAGTACAGGGACGCGGCGACGGTAAACGTCGATGCGCTCGTGGTTTCGATACGAAAGTCATTGACGACGGCATCCGCCCGGCTTTGTACGACGGCTCTGCTTCAGGGTATTCACTTAGGACAATCGCCTTGGGTAGCGACTCGAAGCGACACTTTGAGCCTAGGGGATTGGGGTTTTCCCAAAGACCTCGCGTCAGTACTTGACATCACATGCTTTCAGTAACTAGCATACGTGAATACTGGTTCATGAATCACCAATCTCCAACTTAGCATTTCGCCTGATCATTTGATTACCAGCCAAAAAAACCGCACGACAACAGTGCAGATACCGGAGACGCATCATGGTTCGACTGCTTGGGAAAGCCATTGCCGCATTGGCGCTGGTGAGCATTCTGGATTTCGCTTTGGCCGCCGATCCGGCGCCGCTTTGCATAGACATGGCATCGACCATCGCCGGGTCCCACAAGGCTTGTATCGCAGATAACAAATGCGCTGCGGAACGCCCGGCAATTGGAAGAAACATCCATACAAAAACCAATGACCGACAAGGCGAGTTGGCTCCCCTGCTCGACGATCGGAACGTTCCCGATCGGGCGGCAGTCGTCACAACAGCGGACCAACGTTTCCTCGACAACCCGTCCTGCAATCGCCCACAGTCGCCTACCGAAATCGTGACACATCTTCAAATCGCGGCGATATCGCGATCGGGGATTACGAGATCCTAGAACCTGCCTCAAGCCATAGATTCAAAAATTTATTATGTATAACAAAATAAATATGGAGACGAATACAAATGAATTTTCACAGCAATGGTGTCAGCGATGACCTCGACTTACCCGTACGACGCCCCATCGATGCGTTCTTCGCGCGCAGGAAAGTCGAACGTTTTCGGTACCGGACTCTTGCGTCTTCCGGGTTCGCGCTGAGTGCGCTCATCATAAGCACGTGCCCGCTCAAGGCTGCAGAGCCATCGGCTACGTCTGACGTGTCGCAGATCAATCCCACCTCGGCGATACCGGAGTCGGCGGCGGCGCCCGACGCGTCGAAGTCAACGAGTTCCGCGGCACGCGCGTACGCCCTGGATGCGACATATGGATACAAGGGATGGATCGTGCCATTTCCATCTTATGGCGATACCTTGGATCTGGATGATGGAAATTGGCGGACTAAGCTTGCATCGTATGGTTTTGGGTTTTCAATACAAGGCTCGGCAATATTTCAAGATAATCTTCTCAATACACCAAGCAGGATTCCGACATCGGGCTATGCGCCGTGCGGATCGAACAATCTCGGTTACGGCTGCGCGGGGGGGCGTTCGTATTTTGGTCAACGACCCAGCATCATGTTCGCGAACTCAGCGTTTCTGACATATGACATGAGTCAATACGGCGTACCGGACGGCCAGATTTCCGTTGGTACGAATTTTGGTCTTAGCACGGACCAACAGTACAACCCGAATACGGCTCGCTTCAACGGGATCTCGTGGTATCAGACGTTTCTCGATAAGAAATTTGAAATCAAGGCGGGCTATTTTGCGAATCTGCCGGAATTTGCGGGCACCTTCGTTGGGGGTCTGGTCGTCAATCCATTTGGCCCGTCTGCGTCTATTCCGATTGTTTTGGGCATGTCGCCTAATAGCATAAGTACGCCGAATTTCCGTATCAAATGGAATGTCACGAATGCACTGTATGCCCAGACAGCGATTCAGCGCAGTCTGCCGGTCCATGGGCCGACCGGAAACTCCATTTATGACGAGGTGAATTCGAATCCCACTGCTCTGAGGTTCACTTCGCCGGTTCCGGGAACCCGGGAATTGTTCATCAATGAGCTTGGCTACAAGCAGCCGTCTGCACCGAACACTCGATTTACCTGGGTTCGTGCAGGATACATGTACAACGCGTCGACGTTCGCAGATTACAGCCGCACGCTTCAGAACCCCAACGCGACAAAGAATGGGTCGTATGGACTCTATGTCCTCGCCGACCAACAGCTGACACAATCGGCGCCCGCCTCACCGTATACGGCCTACAGGGGCATGTACGTCGGCGCGAGTTTTATGTATGGCGACCCGAAAACCACGCCCTTTACTCAATATTATGAGGCGCGCGCTTACTGGGTCGGACCATTTGCGAGTCGGCCGACCGATCTTCTGTCCTTCGTCTATAGCCACAACAAGACGAGCCCAAATACCGAAAACGTCATAAACGCATATTCCGGCTATACGAATTTTTCCGCCATCGGCGGCGCGAACAGCGTCACCGCATCCTATACGTATCACGTAATGCCTGGCCTCTATGCCACGGCCGGATTGGGATACACAGACAAACCGAGCTTGTCGACTTTCAGTGGGGAAGGGAGTTCCCTCAATGTCCTGCTCAGTTTGTACTGGATTATTTGAGACATGGGACAAGCAATGCAATACGAAACACGGCAGGTGCGAATAAACATTAATGGGGTGGTCTTATGAGTACCAGGCTAGCTCAAGTTTTGTCACTCGCCGGCAGAAGAGCACTCATCACCGGAGGAGCTTCCGGGATGGGTCGAGCTTCTTCACTACTCTTCGCCGCTCAAGGGGCGCATGTAGTCATCGTCGATCGTAATGGTTCGGCAGCCGAGCAAACGGCGGCCGAAATCCGATTGGCGGGTGGTTCGGCCGAGGCTCACCAAGTCGATCTAATCGACCAGCTTGCCCTCGATGCCTTCGTCGAGAATTTTTCGCGCGACGACGGTGTTCTGGACATCCTGTTCAACCACGCCGGTCTCCCGGCACCGCCCGGCTTCGATTACGACGCGGAGAGCTTCAACACCTGCATGACGATCAATGTATGGGTGCCGATGATTCTCACCAAACGGCTGTTGCCGCTGCTACGCAAGTCGTCTTCGGCATCGGTCATCTACACCTCATCGATTGCCGGTCTGAAGGCCGTATCGATTTTCCCGACCTATTCAGCCAGCAAGGCAGCGCTGATCCAGTATGTGAAATCGATCGCCCAGCTTCTGGCTCCAGAAGGCATACGGGTGAATGCGATCTGCCCGGGCGCGACCGACACGCCGGCGCTCAGGCGTGACATCGAGGAAGGAATCGTCAAGGCGACGATCGACCAGATTGCCGCAAGCGTGCCGCTGCGTCGCATGGGTAATGCGGAGGAAATGGCATACATGGCGCTGTTTCTCGCATCGGACGCGTCGAGTTTCATCACCGGGGCAGCGATTCCGGTCGATGGCGGCGCAATCGCCTGATAGTACTTTTAGTTTGCGCGGGGACGGGGTGCCCCATTCCCGCGCAGCAATGAAAATCCATAGGAGGACGATCAAATGTCAGACATTCAACTACATCGCCCCGGCAAGCTCGGCAATCCCAATCTCGTCATCAGGGACGACCCGCGCGCCGACCGGCGTCTCATCGCCACACTAGACGCAGTGCAAATGGGCGGAGATCCGCAGGTCTATGTCAATGGCACGACACCGCTTGAAGGCATACGCCAGTATCTAGCGGGAGCCGAAGCCGGTTCCGGCGATTTTTTGGCGGGTTCTGTCGCAGGTATGCCGCCGGTGGAAGGTGTGACCACCACCGTCGAGACAATAGCGGGTGTGGACGGAAACGAAATCACTCTGTTCATTCACAAGCCGGACGACGTCGATGGCCCGGTACCCGGCGTGCTGCACTTGCACGGCGGCGGTATGTGCATACTCGATGCCGAAGGCCCGCTCTACACTCGCTGGCGCAACGATCTTGCGGCCAAGAAGCTGATTGTGATCGGCGTCGAATTCCGCAATGCCACAGGGCGACTGGGCGTGCATCCGTTTCCCGCCGGCCTTAACGACGTCTTCTCTGCGCTCCACTGGGTGAACGGAAATAAAGCCCAGCTCGGCATCTCGAAACTGATTATCTCAGGTGACTCCGGCGGCGCCAATCTCAGCCTGGCCGTGGCGCTTAAGGCCAAGCGCGAGGGTCGAGTACACGAGGTCGACGGCGTCTATGCGCTGTGCCCGTATATCTCAAACGCCTATGCCAATAAGCGACCTGAACTGCAGTCGCTGTACGAAAACGACGGGCTCTATACGCCGTTGGCCGTAGTCGCGGCCACTGCCATTGCCTACGACCCGAACGGCGAAAATGCCACGAATCCGCTGGCGTGGCCATATCACGCAAGCCGCGCCGACTTGGAGGGGTTGCCTCCTCATGCTATTTCGGTCAACGAACTGGACCCATTCCGCGACGAGGGCCTCGGCTATTACCGCAAGCTGCAGGCCGCCGGCGTCCCATCGAGAGCGCGGATGGTAATCGGCACTTGCCACGCGGCCGAAATCAATTTCATGAAGGCGATCCCGGACGTGTATCACGCGACGCTCAGCGACATCACCGTTTTTGCCTACTCACTCTGACAGCCCCACAAGGAAAAAATGATGACAACATCCGCCGTTCAGAACGCCTCCACCCCGACACGGGTCGACATGCTGATCGTTGGCGCAGGCATTACCGGCCTCTACCAGTTGTACCGTGCGCTCGAAGCCGGTCTTAGCGCCGTCCTGCTCGAAGCCGGGAGCGGCATCGGCGGCACCTGGTTCTGGAACCGTTACCCGGAAGCGCGCTTCGATTCGGAGAGCTATACATATGCTTACCTCTTTTCCAGAGAACTTTTCGACGACTGGCGCTGGTCGGAGCATTTCGCCGCACAGCCCGAAATCGAGGCCTATCTGAACCACGTCGCCGACCGATTCGAACTGCGTCGTCACGTGCGTCTCGACGCGCGGGTCACGTCGGCGGTGTTTGACGAGCAGAGCGGAACCTACACAGTCCAGGCCGGCGACGGCTCGACGCACGTTGCCCGCTACCTGGTCGCCGCAACCGGCGTGCTGTCGGTGCCGTTCTATCCCAACGTTGCCGGGCGCGAAGACTTTGCCGGCGAGTCGTACCACACAGGACTCTGGCCCGCCACACCGGTGGACTTCAAAGGCAAACGCGTCGCCGTGATCGGTACGGGTTCGAGTGGCGTGCAGATCGTCCCGGCGATTGCCGACCAGGTGGCTTCGGTGACGGTCTACCAGCGCTCGCCGAACTGGTGTACTCCGCTTAACAACCGCCCCATCACCGAGCAAGAACAGCAGGAACTGCGCGCCAACTTCGAGTCGATCAAGCAGACACTGGACACCAGCCTTAGCGGCTTTTTGCATCAGCCGCACGACCGTGCCTCCACCGACGATTCTTTCGAAGAACGCCAGGCTTTTTATGAGAAGTTGTGGAACAGCCCCGGCTTCTCGAAGATGACAGCCAACTACACCGATTTCTTCACCAAAGCCGAGCTTCGCATGGAGTTCTCCGAGTTCATCGCCGGCAAAATTCACAGCATCGTCAAGGATCCGACAACAGCGGACAAACTGATTCCCAAAGACCATATTTATGCCCAGAAACGGCCGCCCTATGCGACCGGCTTCTACGAAGCGTTCAACAAGCCCAACGTCAGGCTGGTCTCGCTCATGGAAACGCCAATCCGGAAGGTGACGGCGAAGGGCATCGAGACGACCGACGGCTTCGAGGAATTCGACATCATTGTCTGGGCGACCGGTTTCGATTTCGCGCGTGCCCTGCAGCGCATGGGTATTCGCGGCCGTAACGGTGTCTTGCTGGAAGATGCCTGGAGGGACGGCCCCAGCACATTCCTGGGCATCCAAGCCGCGGGCTTCCCCAATCTTTTTTTCCCCGGCGGCCCGCATGGCGCAGCAGCCAACAACCCGCGTTATAACGGCGACCAGGTCGACTTCACCATGGAACTGCTCGCCTACCTACGCGAGCATGGCTACGACGTCATCGAGCCGAGCCAAGCCGCCGAGGACGAGTGGAGCAACACAGTGAACGCCATAGCGTCCCATTCGCCCTTTAGCCCGGAGCACAGCTATTACTTCGGCGCCAACATCCCCGGTAAGCCGCGCAAATTCCTCCTCAACCCGGCAGGTCGAGGCATGCTGTTCGACGTCATGGCGAAAAGCAGGAATGGACAATTCAACACCTTCGCGATGTCGTCGGGTTACGACCGTGAAAATGAAGAGGTGATGCAGCGAATTGGAGAACGTTCGTGACGAGCACTATCACCAGCGACGAGCCGCATGATTTTCGCGTCACGCGGCTATTCCATCCGACTGCACAAGTCCCTGACTTGGTGCAAGCGGAACAATCGTTCGCACGCGTATTCGGACGCAGAAGCACGTCGCTAACGACCATACTGCCCTCGACGCCTGCGTATCCGACCGAGTACTCGAACTTCACGGTGATCCGCGACGTGTTGTTCGACACCATCGATCCCAAGTTGCACTTCACCAACGGCCGGCAACGCTATCCGGCCGTGCAAACACCCAGCCTCAAGGGGATCGGCTGGTACGTCGACGGCATGACTGAGCTTTACCATGCGCTACGTCGTCATGGCATTCGCTCGATGGACCTGGCCGACAACATCTCGCTTGACGACGAGCCGCCGCAGTCGCCGGGCGGCGGCGTTGTAACCTTTTTTGCCGTGCCCGAAGACGCCGGACTGCAATACCAGTTCTTTCGCGAAGGACCCTTTCCACTTGATCCCCGGGCCACACCGGGCTGGACGCTCGAGCCGGTCGAGGCCGACGATCCGCTGGGCATCGAGCACTGTTCGCATCACACCATCCTGACCAGCCGGCCCGAGCGTGCGCTCCGCTTCGCCGTGGACGCGCTCGGGGGCGCGGTGGTACATCGCGGCCGCAACGAACTGCTTGGCGCCGATAGCATCTTTGTCGCGCTTGCCGATGCCTTGTTCGAATATGCGGTGCCCGATCCGGGAACGCCCGCCCACGACGATCTGGCGGCGCATGCCCCGAACGATTGCTACTACGCGATTACCTGGAAGGTTGGAGACCTCGAGCAGGTGGAACGCCATCTGGCCACATCGGGCGTGAGTATCCGCCAGCGATCCGCCCGGACCATCGTCACTCAGGCGGACAGCGGTCTCGGTGTCCCTTGGGTGTTTACGACCTCGCTGCCGGCGGGCGATCCCCGGAAAATTGCGCCAACCGCAAGCGCATCCGTTGCCACGGCGAATCTCAACAAACCGCGACGTGATCCGAAGAGTTCCCCCGACAGCGTACTTGTAGTGGGCGCATCGGCTGCCGGTCTATGCACCGCGGAGGCACTGCAGCGCGGCGGCTACCAGGGGCGCATCACGCTGATCGGCGACGAGCCGCATGCGCCTTACGACCGCCCGCCTCTGTCCAAGCAGGTGTTGCATGGTGCGTGGGAGCCGGAACGGGTGGCACTGCGGCCATCGCAAGGCTTGTCGGCACTCAATGCCGAATTCATCCTGGGCGACGCGGCAGTCAGTCTCGATGCCGAGACGCGAACCGTGCGCACGGCTTCGGGCCGCCTCTTTGAAGCGGACGCGATTGTGCTCGCGACCGGCATGCGGGCGCGACAGTTGCCGGGACAGGAAACGCTCACTGGCGTGCATGTGTTGCGCTCGCTCGACCATGCGTTGGCTCTTCGCGCTGAACTGCTCGCGACCTCGCGAGTTGTGGTGGTGGGCGAAGGCGTACTCGGTTCCGAGATTGCCGCCACGGCGCGCATGCTGGGGCTGGACGTCACGCTAGTGGGACCACTTGCCGCGCCCATGGCTGCCCAGATCGGGCCTCTCGCCTCCGGATTGCTGGCGGCGGTACACCAGGAACACGGCGTCCGGTTGCGCCTGGGCACCGGTGTCGCGGGCCTGACCGGCAACCACGGACGTGTCACCGGCGTGCGTTTGACCAGCGGTGAGGAAGTGCCTGCCGATGTCGTGGTTGTCGCCATCGGTGCATCGCCCGCGACCGCTTGGCTGGAGAGCAGCGGACTGCACATCGACAACGGCGTGGTATGTGATTCCCGGTGCCGCGCGGCGGACGGAATCTATGCCGTCGGCGACGTGGCACGCTGGCATCACGAGAAGCTGGGCCGCCTGGCGCGTTTCGAGAACCGCACCAATGCCACCGAACAAGCCGAGGCTGTGGCCGCTTGCATCCTCGGCAAGGACGTGCCCTACGTACCCGTGCCGTATTTTTGGACGGACCAGTTTGAAGTCAAGGTTCAGGTGTTCGGCGCGATCACGCCCGAGGCGGAGGCGGAGATCGTCGAGGGCGATTTTGCCGCGCGCAGATTCGTTGCGCGGTACACGAGCGCAGGCGTCGTAACAGCCGTGTTGGGCTGGAACATGCCAAAACAGGTCCGGCAGCGTCGGCAGGAGGTGCTCGACGCAATGGATGTCCGTTGAACCAGTTATTGAAAATTGGCGCGGATCAACTTGAAGCAACATCACGGAGGAATTTGAAATGAAGATTTTTATCGACCAGGAAAAGTGCGTGGCTGCTGGGCAATGCGTGTCCTACGCCCCCAAGGTTTTCGACCAGCGCGAGGAAGACGGCATCGTCATCTTCGTCAACGAGAACCCTCCGCCCGAAGAAGCTGCGAACGTTCGTCAGGCCGCCGCGGTCTGTCCGGCGCTCGCGATCCGTATCGAAGAATAACAAACGATGGCGGAATATTTCCGCCGCATAAAGGAGAAAATATGAACACCACAGTGGACGCTGCGACCGAGGGAATCCTCGACTACCCCACTCCCAGAGATCCTGCCGACCCTTTCATGCCGTCACCGGAACTGCGGGCGCTTCTCAATGCCGGAGTCGAGATCACCCGTGTCCGTATCTGGGACGGCAGCACGCCGTGGATTCTTCTGTCGCATGCGGCACAGCGCAAGATCATGGTCGATCCGCGTGCCAGCGCCAACGATCACCTGCCCAATTTTCCCTTCATGAACCGGGCAATCGCCGAAACCATCCACGACCGTCCGAGGACAATCTTCGATACCGATGGCGAAGACCATTCGCGCTTTCGCCGTCTGCTGACGAATTCATTCACGCGCCACCGGAAGATTTCAAGCTAGTTGTCGCCTCGACGGATAAAATTTATGCAGCCTTTTTCTCCTGGTGAGCAGGGTTTGAGGTCGTGCTGTTTGATTCAGCCCGATCGGGATTCAAATGCACGCTATG
>Ga0302220_10000674_pt1 | contig 28148 bp, 27 predicted proteins | sample II_Palsa_E1_3_FD_194572 | JGI IMG/M metagenome (GOLD analysis project Ga0302220, IMG submission 194572) | Peat permafrost microbial communities from Stordalen Mire near Abisko, Sweden - II_Palsa_E1_3 | ecosystem: Environmental > Terrestrial > Soil > Palsa > Peat permafrost | place: Sweden...
CAGAGCAACCCGCGAGCGCCACCGCGAAGTAATTCACCAGCGCGCGCTTCGCCTCGTGACGCACCTTCTGCGGAATGTCTTCCCACTGCGTCTGCGCGACGAACGAGGCCAGCGTACGCGTGATGTCTTTCATGAATGTCCTCCCTCCGGTACAACGACGATGCGTTCAACCAGCGAGCCAGCCGCCTTCCATTGGCATCATGGACCCGGTTATCTGGCTGCCCGCGTCCGAGCAAAGGAACACGACAAGATCCGCAACATGTGATGCACTGATGAATTCGCCGGTAGGTTGCTTGCCGGTGAGGAAGTGCCTGACGGCGTCACTGTGACCCAGGCCTTTCTCCTCCATCAACTTCTCGATCCGACTTTCAATATTCGGCGTCTTCACCGTCCCCGGGCAGATCGCATTGCACGTAATACCTTGATGAACCGTCTCGACTGCAACCGCGCGCGTCAGCCCGAGCAGCGCCGTCTTGGTCGTCACATAGTCCACGCGGTTCGGCGTGGCGCGTGACCCATACACCGACGTCATGTTGAAAATGCGACCCCAGCCACGCGCGCGCATGTCGGGCAGGACCCACTGGATGGCGTGAAACGCAGCCGTCAGGTTGACTGCCAGCGCCTGGTTCCATCGGTCGGCGGGAAAATCCTCAATTGACGCAAAGTGCCTCACGACCGCGTTGTTGATCAAGATATCGATACCCCCCATGCGTTCGCGCGCCGTGTTCATCAGCGTCGACACCGCGCCAGGGTCGGTCAGGTCCGCTTCAACATAGGCGGCCTTGACGCCGTAATCCTGCTCGATGCGGGCCAAGGAATCGCTCATGCTCTCTGCCGCTTCGAGTCCATGGAACACGACGTTACATCCCGAACGGGCGAGGCCTTCAGCCATCGCAAACCCGAGGCCATTCGACGAGCCGGTGACCAGTGCAGACTTTCCTTTCATGAAAAGTAATCCTAATCAAATGACAAGCTTTCCGCTTGAACTTTGCCACGGCAACCCGGGCGCGAACGCCCGGGGTGAACGCCCGGGGTGAACGCCTATTCGCTGGCGGTTTCGTCCAGCATCCGCATGGCCGCCTTCTCCGCATTCGCCACATGCAAGCGCGCGGCAGCCTCGGCCGTCTGCGCATCTCGTGCCTTCAGAGCCTTGAACAGTTTGTCGATTTCCTTGAGACTCGACGGCAACCGGTCTGGGTGCATCAGAGATGTCGCGCGGAGCAAATTCACCCGGGAATAAAGACTGGTCAGGATTTCTTTCACCAACCCGTTTCCGCAGTTGTCGAGCAACACGTCATACAGATCGGTCTTCGCCGCCAGCACGCCGGCCTGGTCACCCGTCATGGCTTTCGCCTTCAGCGCCTTCACGGCTTCACCAAACTGCACGACGGCAGCGTCGCTCGCTATCCGCGCAAACTCGCCCGCTGCAAAGCCCTCGAGCAAACCGCGTATCGCATACAACTCCGACGCTTCGCTCTTCGAAATGACCGCGACCATAGGTCCTTTGTGCGGCACACTGCAGACCAGCTTCTCAGCTTCGAGCCGGCGCAAGGCTTCCCTGATCGATGTTCGGCTCACCCCGAGTGTCTCGCACAACTCGCGTTCCACCAGGCGCGCGCCCGGTGCAAACCGCCCGGACATGATGGCCTGGCGAAGGACGGTCTCGACCTGATGCCGCAATGTTTCCGGTCGTATCAAATCCATTTCGGCTGCCATGATTGTATTCCCGTCGGACGATTTATCAGTGAGCCATGATACTCGAAGTTCCCGCTGAAACCGCCATTGCGCAAGCCTTTGCACGGCCGGACGCTACCTAGGCGTTGTTGATTTCGAACTCATCCAGGGCAGCTTCAAGAATCGGCGCGGCGAGTACGGCGCCGTGTATGCCGATAGTGCTTACAATTTCCAGCACTTCCATGATTTCCTCGGCCGTCGCACCATAACGAAGTGCATTGCGCATGTGCAGTTTCAGGCCCGGCACGTAGAGGTGTGTTGCGGCCGCATCGAACGCGCAGTACATGAACTCCTTGACCTTGGGTTCCAGGACGCCCTCGCGCCACGGCACGGAAGAAAACGCCACGTAGGTTTCAAACAGATCAGGATCGAGTTCGAGGAAACCTTCCCATGACGAATGCCAATACCCGCGATTCTCGATAAAGCTTTCCTTCAGCGCGGCACGGCGGGCATCGAGCGGTATTGGACGCGGGCGCTTGCCCTCTTCTTCAAGCACTTCGATCAATACAGGCACGCCAACGTTCGCAGCATGAATGCCCACGGTACTCACGAGCTGGATCACTTCGACCAATTCCGCACGCGTCGCACCCGCGCGAAGCGCGGCGCGAATGTGCTGCGCCACGCCCGGCGCGTAAAGATGAGTTGCGGCCGCGCAGGCGGTGATCGCGACGAACGCCTTTACCTTGTCATCGAGATGATTCTTCTTCGACGGCACCGCCGAAAACGCCACGTACGCCTCGAAGAAGCTGGCATCCAGGCGTAACAGGCTGTCCCAACCATCGCTCCATGTGCCGTGCACACGCGTGAATTCGTCCTTCGCCTCCTGCTGCCGCTGCGTCAGGGGAACAGTCATGACTTCAGCCCACCGCGTTCTGGTACACCGCTTCGGCGACCTCTTCTTCCCACATGGTCTTTCCGAGCGACGTGGCCGTATGGACCATGTAGCTGTTACGTCCTGCGCCGTGCCAATGCCGCTCATTAGCGGGTATCCACACCACATCGCCTGTGCGAATCGCCTGCGGCTCGCCGCCATCTACGCACACGAAACCGCTGCCCGATGTCACCTGCAGGATCTGCCCCTGCTCATGGGTATGCCAGAAGGTACGCGCGCCCGGCGAGAAGAACACGTTCGCGATGGTGACTTTGTCGGTTGTCGGCATGATCGAGTCTGCCCACACGACACCGCTGAACGTAGCCGAACGCTGCTCTGATACCGCACCTTCGGCCCTGCCGCGAAACACTTTCATTGCTGCTCTCCCGTTGAAGAATGTTTGGCATCCTTGAGACGCACGCCACCCGACACATCACCTATCGCGTCCACCACGCGGTTGCTGATCTGGTCGCCGTAACCCAGCGCGGTAGCCAGTCCGAAGCTCGCGAGAGGGCCCGATGAATTTAGCGAGGACACGCCCAGCTCGCGCACGCGGTCGATATAAAGCACGACGTCCTTCGTCATCAGCTTGCTGGTCAGGCCGCCCTCCAGGTAGTCGCCATCGACAATCTTCGGAAAACGGTTCTGCGTGGCGAAATTCACGCCGCTGCTGCTATTGAGGACGTCGAGCAGCCTGTGGAGATCGAGCCCGGCCTTCTTGCCCGCGACCATCACCTCGGCGGTCGCCGACAGGCTCACTGCGTTCAGGAAGTTGTTGAGCAGCTTGGTCGTATGACCCGCGCCGCTCTCGCCCATGGTGATCGCCTTCGTGGCGATCGGCTTGAAGACCCACTGGATTGCTTCAATCGCGGCGGCGTCGCCGCCCACCATCAGCGTGAGCGTGCCCTTTTCCGCTGCTGCGGCGCCCCCCGAGATGCCGGCATCGATGTACTGCACGCCGCGTTGCTTGAACAGCGCGTTGAGCCTGATAGTGGAACTCGCTGCGGCCGTGCTCAAGTCGATCACGGTCTGTCCTTTACGGCACGAGGCGAGAATGCCGTCCGCCCCCTCCACTACTGCTTCAACCACCTTGCTGTCCGGCAGCGACAGCAGCACCACGTCTGCAAACTGGATCACTTCCGAGATCGATATCGCCGCCCGTGCGCCAGCTGCCAACGCCCGTTCGGGCGCGGCATCGAAGCCCAGCACTTCAATGCCCGCCCCGACCAGACGGCGAGTCATGCGACCGCCCATGTTGCCCAAACCGATGAAGCCAATGCGTTGCGTGTTCATGAGTGTCTACCGTAAGTTCAAAAGTCGACGTGCTTCGTTTCCGGTCCCATCAGCGCGCCGACCGTACCAATCACGCCACCGATGCACAGCAGGACCACCGGCGTGAGCCGCAACGGCATGAAGGCCCCTAGCCAGTTCATATAAAACGCATAAAACGACGGGATGATCACCGAGAGGCTGAAGCCCACGCCAAAACCGGTGGCGCGAACATCCGTCACGAAGCGCTCGTTGATGTAAGTCACGATCACGCCCCACGGTGATGTCACCAGCACTGAGAGCAGCATGACCAGCAGCATGATGACCGGCAAGGACAGGTCGTCCACGTTGGAAAGCACATAGAGAATGACGGCGCCCACCGTTGCAATCAGTGGCCCCACGACCACGAAAAACGTGCGCCGCCCGATTTTCTGGCCGAGCATGCCCGAGCCGATATAGCTGAAAAAAAGCACGAAATAGGAGAGCAGCAGAGTAAGCGACATCTGGAAACCGGACAGGTGCAAAGTGTGCACAAGCAGGCCCGTCGGCATGAAGATCGTGATGATGTTCTGCGTGAGCCAGAAGCCCGACATCATCAGCAGGACCTGCAGCAGGTTGCGTGCGCTCTTGCCGCGAAGCAGATCGGAAAGCGGCAGTTTCTCCGGCTTCTTTTCACCGGTCTCGCTCTCCCAGATCTCCGATTCGGAAACTTTGTGAACGTAGTACAGCGCGAGAACGCCCGCCAGTAGCGAGCCAATCACGAACGGAATGCGCCAGCCCCACTGCACATACGGCGAGTGCAGGCCGTTGAGGGGAAACACGGCGAACATCAGCATGGCAACCAGGTTGATCGTCACGTAGGCCGCCGGGAAACCGGCAATGATCAGTCCGCCGACGAAGCCGCGTTGCTCCTTCTTCGAATATTCGATGGCAAGCGGCATCGCACCCGTGTAGCCACCGCCGAGGAAAATACCATCGATAAACCGCAGGATCACGAGCAGCCAGTAGGAACCGATTCCCAGCGTTTCGTAGCCGGGCAGCAGCGCGATCAACAGGGTGACAACGCCAAATCCGGATACCGAAAGAATTGACGCCCGGCGACGCCCCACCCGGTCCGCGACCATGCCGAACAGCAGCGCGCCGATCGGGCGGCCTAACAAGGTGGTGATGAAAACGAGGGAAGCGAGGATCGCTTCCATGCCGGGCGCGAGATGCGGGGGCTGAAAGAAGAACAGCACCGGAGCAAGCACGACGACCGGCAGGTAAATATCGAACATGTCGATGAATTCGGAGAAGAACGCGCCCTTGATCGCGTTGCGGCGTTTCTCATCGACGGACTGCTCGGTGGCCGCTCTTGCGGCGCCGTGTGTCGTGACTGCTTCCATGCTCGTCTCCATTGATGTCGTCCTACATCGCTTGCGGATGCTTATTGATTGATGGCCCCAGGGAATGTCGGACCTCAGCCCTTGGCGGCGTCGGCTTCATAGGCCTTGATCGCGTCGGTCGCGACCCGGAAGGCCGCCAGCGCGAGTGGTGCACCGCAGTACACGGCGGCCTGCATCAGCACCGCGCGAATCTCCTCCTTCGTGACGCCGTTCTTGAGCGCGCCTTTGACATGCACGGACAGTTCGTGATGCTGGCTCATGGCGGTCAGCATGCCGATGTTGAGCATGCTCCGGGTCTTGAACGTCAAGGTCGGATCGCCCCAGATCTCGCCCCATGCATATTCAGTGATGAGCTTCTGTATCGGCCGGTTGAAGTCGTCCGCGTTCGCCCAGGACTTCTCGACATGCGATGCGCCGAGCACTTCCTTGCGGTTCTCGAAGCCCTTGTCAAAACGTGAGTTATCTTCCATTGCTTGTGGCCCTCTCGTGTTACGTTATTTCCGGGTGAGCATCAGGCGTGGCCGTAGCCGACCATCGCCTTGATCTCGAGGTATTCGCGCAGGCCCGCTTCGCCCCATTCGCGGCCGTTTCCCGAGCGCTTGTAGCCACCAAAGGGCGCGTTGAAATCGGGCGCGGGATAGTTCAGGTGGACGCCGCCCGCGCGAAGCTGGCGGCCGATTTTTCGGGCACGCTCTATATCGCCGGACTGTACGTATGCCGCCAAACCATATTCGGTTCCATTAGCAATACTGATAGCTTCGTCCTCGCTTTCATAACCCATGATGGACAGCACCGGCCCAAAGATCTCTTCGCGGGCGATGGTCATGTCGCGCGTGACATCCGCGAAGACCGTCGGTTTGACGTAGTACCCCTTCGATAGCCCCTCAGGCCGCCCCGTTCCTCCGGTAACGAGCCGTGCGCCTTCGTCAATCCCCTTCTGGATCAGCATCTGCACGCGCTCGAACTGGTTGCTGTTGACAAGCGGCCCTAGCTGCGTAGTCTCGCTGTCCGTTGCACCCACGCTATAGCTCGATGCCGCCGCCTTCGCGATCTGCGCTGCATCGTTCATCAAGTGACGCGGCACGAGCATGCGAGTGGGGATCGAACAGGATTGCCCGGAATTGGTGAAGCATGCGGCCACGCCGCGCGTGACGGCGTCGTCGAGGTTCACATCGTCGAGCAGGATGTTCGCGGACTTGCCGCCAAGCTCCTGTGCGACACGCTTGACTGTTTCCGCCGCCATCTTCGCGACCAGAATGCCCGCGCGCGTCGAGCCGGTGAACGACACCATGTCGATATCCGGATGCGACGCAATCGCCGCGCCCACGCCCGGTCCGTCGCCATTCACCACGTTCAGCACGCCCGGAGGAACGCCGGCTTCGTGCGCTACCTCGGCAAACAACAGCGCGCTCAGCGCCGAGTACTCGCTCGGCTTGAGCACCATCGTGCAACCCGCGGCCAGTGCGGGCGCGATCTTCACCACGATCTGGTTGATCGGCCAGTTCCAGGGCGTGATGAGTCCGCACACCCCTACGGGCTCCAAACGCACGCATGTGGTGCCGCGCTGTTCCTCGAACTCGAAATTCTCGAGCACGCCGATCAACGCATTCAGGTGGGCCGGACCGCGGGCTGCCTGCCCCTTGCGCGCAAACGCGATCGGCGCGCCCATCTCGATGCGCATCGCTTCGGCGAATTCATCGTATCGCCGCTCATAGACCTGAACGATTCGCCGCAGCAAGTCGATGCGCTCTTGCACCGATGTCGCCGAGTAAGCGGCAAATGCCTTGCGAGCGGCGGCCACCGCGCGATCCACATCGGTCGCATTGCCCAACGCCAGCCGATCGATCTTGCTTTCAGTTGCCGGATCGATCAGGTCGAACCAGGCCGGCGAGACCGGATCAGTCCATTGTCCATCGATGTAAAACTGAGCCGCACGAGACATGTTCGTCCTTTTCGTTTGCGGGTTTATTCGTCGCTGATAAGCAGCCGGTACATCTCGGTGTGATCTGTGGAGGGCGTCGAGCGTTGCGACACCTCGTCCCAGACCGATGTGCATGTCATGCCGAGTTTCATCGGATAGCCCACTGATTCGGACAATGCGCGTGCGATCTTCAGGTCCTTGTTCATCAACTGCAATGCGAAGCCGGATGCATAGGAGCCCGACAACATGAACTGCTTGACCTTGTTCTCCGAGGTATTGCTGCGTCCTGTCGATGCATTGAGCACATCCGTCATTGAAGCCGGGTCAATCCCGAAACGCTCCGCAATATGCAGCGCCTCAACCGTTGCCATCAACCCGGCAGCCGAGACATAATTGTTCAGCGCCTTCGCTGCGTGTCCCGACCCCGCCGCGCCGATATGCAGGACGCTCTTTCCCATGGCTTCCAGCACTGGCTTGCAGGTGTTCAGCACGGCTGCGTCGCCACCGGCGAGGATGGCGAGCGTGCCTTCCTTCGCCTTCTTCACGCCGCCGGAAACGGGCGCGTCAAGATAGTCGAGTTCCATCTTCGCGAGCGTCGCACCGAGATCGCGCGAGCGCTCCGGCTCCGATGAACTCATGTCGATCACAACCGCTCCCTTGGGCAGGAGACGCGCCCACGCCTTCTCGTCGCCATCAAGCAGCACACTCTCCACGATCGCCGAATTCGGCAGCATGGTGATCAGTGCATCGAGCGATGCGGCGTTGTCGGTATCCAGTCGCGCTGCGCCAATTTCCTTCGCCAGCGCATGGGCTCGGGATGTATCGGCATCGGCGAGAAAGAGTTCAAAGCCCGCCTTCGCCAGGCACTGCGCCATGGGCGTGCCCATCATTCCCAGCCCGATAAAGCCAATTCGTTGCGGTCGCGTCATCTGTCCAGCCTTCGTGATAGAACCCAAAATTGACTGGCGGCAATCACTCGCCGCATCCATTCGATAAGTCTATACGATTGTATGACAATCAGTCGATAGACAATTACTACGGGTTTCCCCTGCCTTACTTCAGCACCGAAAAAGCGGTCGGCGTGAGAAACACGTTCTCGATCCGCTCGACGATCATCTTCTCGGCCTCACTCGCCGCGCGCTTGGCGATCCACTCGGCATCGGCCTGGAACGCGTTCCACTTGGTCTCGCGTTCTGCGAGGCTTTGCCACTTCAGCAGGTAGGTAAGCGCGTGATTGCTGGGCCCGATCAGCGTGGTCCAGAAGCCGATCTGTTCGATGCCATATTTTTCAAAAAAAACCAGCGTCGTGGCGCTGAATCGTTCCTGAAGCGCCTGCAGGCGGCCCGGCAGGCAGTGATAAACGCGCATTTCTACAATCATGGCCTTGCTCTCCGTAAGGGAAGAATCAGAATGAGGACGGTTCAACGCGGCGCCATGTCCAGGCGCGCAATCCAGCCTTCGGTTTCGCGGTCATGCGGCGCGTAGACCTTGAGTACTTCGGGATCGTGACCGGGCACGACATGATCGGGCGAGTCAGCCAGGTGCATGACAGTCTTGAAGCCCTCCAGCATGTCGCCGACGTTGTAGACGATCGGGTACGGCCGGTTCTCGCGTATGTTCGCGTAGAAATGAGAGGCGTCGGAAGCGAGCACGACCCAGCCGCGCTCCGTGTGAACCCGCACGACCTGCAGGCCATTCGAATGGCCACCGACCCAGTGCACGCTCAAGCCGGGTGTGAGCTGCGAATCACCGTCGTGAAACGCCACGCGACCCTCGAACACCCGGCCGACCATCGCCTTGACGTCTTCCGGCTCGAATGGATGACTCAATGCGTGATGACACATGCAGCGACCCGTGCAATAGGCCATCTCCTTGTCCTGCACGTGATAACGCGCCTTCGGAAAAAGCGCGCGGTTACCCGCATGGTCGTAATGCATGTGCGTGAGGATGACGTCGTCCACTGACTCCGGCCGGATGCCGATCCGCTTCAGGCCGGCTTCAACGGGGTTGGTAATGGTGCGTCCGCGCTGTTGCGCCATGCTGTTGTCGAACCCCGTATCCACGATGAATGCGCGGGACTCGCCAACGACCGCCCACACGAAATAATCGAGTGGCATGGGGACGTCGTGCGGATCGCCGCCAATGAAGTTCTCGGTCGAACGGCGCGCGTGATGCGCGTACTTCACTGCGAAGATGCGATAGTTTTCAGGCGTTGGCATGACCAGGGATTCCTTTCGTTGCGGGTTGCTTTGGAACGGAGTCTATTTGAGTGCGCTCGCCGGGCTCGTGTCCGCTTCGGGTGGGGTTTCGACAGTCGCTGCCCCAGCAATCTCCTCGAGCGAACGATTCTTGGTTTCCGGACCAATGGCCGCCACGATCAGCGCTTGCAGCAGCAAGGTGCCGGCAATCAAGGACACCACGCCGACTATGCCGAACGATGCAAACGACATGGCGACGAGATACGGAACCAGGATGTTGAAGCCGCGGCCGACCGTGTTGCACAGACCCGAGCCGCGCAAGCGGACTTCCGTGGGGAAGAGTTCTGGAACATAGCTGGCCACACTGAATGAAGAGAGCACGTAGATGCACGCGGTTATCGCAAAACCGCACGCCGTAATCATGACCTGCGATTGCGCGAATGGATACGCAACCGCAAACGCAATGCCGACGAGGGAGAACGCGACAATGCCCCACTTCCTGCCCAGACGTTCGGCGAGTCCGAAGGCAATCAGCGAGCCCAGCGGGCCACCTGCGAACATCAATGTAGTGAGGCCCAACGAGTTGGAGACGCTATGTCCCTGTTTCACCAGGAAGGTCGGAATCCAGCTGACGAATGCGTAATTAACCGTGAACAGCCCGATCAGCACGGTGATGCCGGTGATAGTGCGTTTGATGAGCCGGGGCGAAAAGAGGTCGGCCAGGCGCGCAGGTGTCTCGGGCGCAGTGTCACGCGAAAGACGGTCCACGGACACGTGCGGATAGTCGGGAGAGCCGGCGCTCACCCCGCAAGCCGTCTCGATCCGAGTCACGATCTCCTCGGCTTCAGTGGTACGCCCACGCGATGCCAGCCAGCGCGGCGACTCCATCATCGACTTGCGCAGGAACCAGACGATCAGTGCGCCCACGCCTGCAATAGCGAACATGCACCGCCAGCCGTAATGGGGAATGATCAGCCAGCCGATAAACGTGGAGAAGAACAGCGACGTGTTGATGATCAGGTTCAGGATCGTGCCGAAGCGTCCACGCCATGTCGCTGGGATGAATTCGCTGAGCGTGCCATAGCCGACCACGATCTCCGCGCCCATGCCAAGGCCCATTACCAGCCTGAAGAAGATCAGCCAGTAGACATTGGGCGACAAAGCAGCGGCAAGCGATGCAAATCCATACACGCCGAGGTTGAACTGGTACGAGAAGCGCCGCCCGAAACGGTCGCCGAGCAAGCCCGACAGCCATGCGCCGGCCATCATGCCAATGAAGGTCGCGGAGACAAAACCCGCGTTGAGTCGTAGTGTTGATTCGCCGCTGTGGATCATTGCGGCGAGTACGGCACCGGCAATATAAATGTCGAACGAATCGAAGAACATGCCCGCAGCAACCAGGCCGAGCAGCCGCCAGTGAAAGCGCGAGAGCGGCAACCGGTCGAGACGATATCCAATACTTGCTTCGGCTAGCATCGACATCTGTCTCCTGGGTTAGCTGCTTATGCGCAGCTGAGCAGTCCGCTTTTTTGGGTACGGGTTTTTAACTTATTATATGTCTGTCATACAATCTGTCAAGAAGATGATCGATATGGTCGAGGCGCGATGCTCGGTTGTTGGAGGTAGTGGGCGGGGTCAATGCCGGGGTGCCAGGTTCCTGGGTTTCGCCCAACAGGGCCTGAGTGCCTGACAGACAAAAGGAATTGACTGGAGTGGTAAGCAACCCGGCGAGGTTGGGAATTCGACCCACTGTCGCAGAATCGGACGCTTGATCGAACGACGGCTACCGTACGTGTCGCGCAATGAGACATACGCACTGCGCGGATTGTCTAGCCTCTCCTCGACTGAGGTTCTCACGGACGGCGTTAGCTCGATGTACTGACACCACTTCGCTCAAACCGTCTGTACGTCCGAAGGCACAGGTTGGTCCTTTCGGCGAAAGTCGATTGGCTTCGAAGGTTTTTTGTTTCAGCGGAAATCCGGTTTTACGCCTTCTCAACCCTCAACGGGCTTGAACACCCGATTCTTGTCGAGCGTGGCCGCATCGAGCGTCATTTCGCCGCCTTCCGCGGGCAGCGCGGGGCTGGCGTCCTCCAACGCGCGCCCGGTATAGCGGCCTCTTGGCCGTATGACCTTGCCCACCCGGAGCTGCTCGATACAATGCGCGAGCAGCCCCACGCTTCGGGCTGTTGCAAACAACGCGAACGACGCATCGCGCGGCAACGCCAGCTGCGCTGCCAAGGCAGCAAGCGCAACGTCGATATTCGGCTTGAGTCCGGTCAGCTCAACTACCTTGTTGATGAACGACACGAGCTCTTGAGGCAGATTCAGCACGTCTAGCAATGCGCCCGCCCGCGCATCGCCGTCCGGATACAGATGATGTCCGAACCCCGGGATCGGAATGGCCGACTGCAAGTGATGGGCAACGACATCCTCCGCACCGAGTCTTCGGACGTCGTCGAACACGGCCCGTACGCGGCCTGACGCATCGCCATGCAGCGGGCCGGAGAGAGTCGTGAGCCCCGTGAGCAGGCATCCCGGAAGCGATGCGCCGGTGGAGGCGGTAATTCTGGCGGCGAACGCCGAACTCGTAATCTCGTGGTCGGCCACGAGGACCATGGCACGGCGGATGAGTTCGGCGCCATTGCGGTCCTGGCCCCAACCCAGCGCGAGCCGTTCATGCGTCCTTGGTGCATTCGCGTCACATCGCGCACCGAACGCTTGCGCGATGAGCGCCACGAGCCGGCCAGCCTCGACATGCAGTGCGCTGTCCGTGCGTCCGAGGGTCGAGTGTCCGCAGGCCGCGAGGGCCGCCAGTGATGTGAACGCGCATTGCCTGCCTCGCTCGTTGCCCAGTAGTGGCACGTCACCGGTTTCGAATGAAACAGATGCAGGCGCATTCCAGAGAATGGCCGCCACGTCCTCGAGCGTCGCCGTGTCCGAAAGCCGGATGCTATCGAGTCCCCGGTAATACGGCCGACCTTTTGAGAACGTGGTAATGCTGCTGTAAATGCAGGGCTCCGCACCGAATATAGTTCCGGCGGCGAGTGCCTCGCGCTTGCGTCCCATCTGTTTTTTGCGGCACAGACCGGCAACGTCCTCCGCACGATAGAGGCTCTTGCGGGGGTCATGCGGATCCGCCATGACAGCGATGTTGCCTCGACTGACGTACGCATAGACAGTCTGCGCTTGCACTCCGAGTTGTCGAGCCGCTTCAGTCAGAGTGATCCAGTTTCGCATGGGATGGCAGGTAAGGTGATGCAGCGCAACGGGGAGCAGGAAGTTACGATGTGAATCGCATTGCATACGAGCGCGACCGATCCAGCGTCAATAGTGACGTTTTTTCAGGTAAAAGTCATCTCGGCGGGGCGCCGCTCCAGGATCTCGACGAGAATGTCACCCGGCGATCGCACGAAGCAGGCTCTGACGCCGGGGCGAACCCGCTTGACCGGCTCGACGATCTCCGCATCACAGCGCAACAGATGCTCGAACGCGGCGTCGAGATCGTCCACGACCACGCCGAAATGATCGATGCCCTGCCTTTGCTCTTCATGAGGGCGGACGGTTTGGGCGCTCGCGAGCGATGTGATGAAAAGGTTGATGCTGCCAATGCGCAAATCCACTCGCCCCGGGCGACGCACGATCTCGGCGTTCAGGCAGCGCGCAAACCATGCAGCGGTGGCTTCGGCGTCCGCCGAGCACAGTTGCAGATGATCCCACTTGAATTCAATCATTCGTTTTTCACCAGATAGTCGAAAGCGTCACAGTTCGATGCGGGAAAGCTTCCCCAGCAGCACGGAGTAAGAGAGCGTCCCGAGCAGGCATATCGCGCCCATCAGGTTGAGAGCCCAGTAGAAGTGGCCGGTGTGGTGGGTGATATAGCCGATCATGAGTGGCGTCGTGACCGCCGCGATGTTGGCCGCGAGGCTCGTGATGCTGCTGGTCAGTCCCACATACTGTCGAGGGGCGATTTCAGAGACGGCGGCCCATGACATCGACCCGACGCCCTGCGCGAAGAACGCGATAGTCAGGATGGCGATTACCCCCTCATTCGACGCGACGAAATTGACGAGTACGATAGACGCGCCGAGCAACGTGCCGATGATAAGCGGTGCTTTGCGCGCAGTGGAAATCGACACGCCGCGCCGGATGAAAAAGTCCGAGAGGTAGCCGGCCACGAGAATGCCGATCGTCGCACCCATAAAAGGGAGTGCCTGGAAGATCCCGACCTTGATCATCGACATATGACGCGCTTCGATCAGATAGGTCATGAACCACGTGGTGAAGAAGACCAGTAGTGTGTTGTTGCAGAACTTGCCGAGGCAGATGGCGAGAATCTGCCGGTAGCTGAGCAGCTTGAGCGCCATGCGCCAATCGAACTTCTCGCGGGGTTTGCGTGCGTCCGTAGCGCCTTCATTGATGTATTGCAGCTCGGCAGCATTCACGCCCGCGTGCTGATGCGGATCGCGATAAACCCGGTACCAGAGAAGACTGAACAGAATGCCGAAGCCGCCCGTCACGAAAAAGACCGTGCGCCAACCATACGCGGCGGAGATCCACAGCAACAAGCCGGTGAACAAGGGTGTCCCGATGTATTGCCCCATCACATAGACGCTGGTCGCAAAGCCGCGTTCCCCGGCGGGAAACCACAACGTCACTGCGCGCGCGTTGGAAGGGAAGGCTGGCGCCTCCATTGCGCCGATTGCGAGCCGCGATCCGAGCAGCATGTGATAGCCGCTGGCGAGACCCTGCGTCAGCGTGGCGAATGACCATCCGACGAGGGACAGGGCATAGGCAAGACGCGATCCAAGAATGTCGGTCAGCACGCCCCCGGGCACCAGGGCAATGGAATAGGCAAGGCCGAATGCCGCGAACAGCTCGCCCATCTGCATCCTGTCGAGCGCCAGGCTCTTCGATAGGCCAGGCGCAACGATGCCCAGCGCCGAGCGGTCCACATAGTTGAGGATGGTTGCCACGAGCAACATCGAGAGCACGGCGTACCGGACCCTGGAGCGTTTCGTGGTATCCACGTAAGCCGGGTTTAGCACCGGCAATGTTTGTTCCTCTACGACTTTCATCGGTGTCTCCTGAACATTGGCCTGTTATTTTTGTATTTGGCAAAAGGGCGATTTATCCGCGGCCGACAAACGGCATGGCGCTCGCCATGATGGTCATGTTGAGAATATTGGCCTCGAGCGGAAGCATGGCCATGTGCACGACCGCATTCGCCACGTGCGTCACATCCATTCTTGCTTCGGGCGCCATGCTTCCATCTGCTTGCAGCACGCCGCGGTTCATGCGTTCCGTGAGCGATGTGGCCGCGTTGCCGATATCGATCTGGCTGCAAGCGATGTTGAATGCGCGTCCGTCCAGCGCGATCGATTTGGTGATGCCGGTGACGGCATGTTTCGTTGCCGTATAGGCGATGGTATGCGGCCTGGGCGAGTGGGCCGAGATCGATCCGTTGTTGATGATTCGTCCGCCTTGAGGGGACTGTGCTTTCATCAAGCGATAAGCGGCACGGGCGCACAGAAAGACGCCAGTCAGATTCGTTGCCACGACATCGTTCCAGAAGTCGACCTCATAGTCTTCCAGGCGGACGGCCCCCGCGTTGCGGCCCGCGTTGTTAAAGAGCACGTCGAGCCGGCCGAATGCCTTGGCGATCTGCGAAAACGCGTGCTCGACGGATGCGGCGTCAGCAACGTCGGCCTGGAATACATGCGCGTCTCCGCCCGCAAGGCCTATTGCCTCTTTCGTTTCCAGGAGCGGCTCGGTTCTACGCCCGATCAGCGCGAGCGCGAATCCAGCGTTGGCGAGGGCTACGGCGGCGCTGCGGCCGATGCCGGAGCCGGCGCCCGTGACGGCTGCGAACTTCTTCGATGCTGGCATTTCACTTCCTCTCGACATTCAGTTGAACACGGGACGAGAGTTGCATTCGCGCGATGCGTTGAGCAAGATTGATTCATTGAATCAATATCCGGAAGCCCCGCCGATAAGGGGCAACCAAGGGTTTTCCTGATGCCCGTGTTCCAGGCGGCAAGACGGACACGGGGCATGGAAAAGAATGAATCACAACACGCAAGGTGTACCGCGACGAATAAGGGGCGAATCATTTTTTAATGAGTTGATTCACTCAATCAATATTGACGGTCCGATCTGCGGTTTCGTAGTCTCTCAACGTCTATCTATCAGGGGGAAACCATGTCGGAAAATAAACGCACCAGGCTGTTGATCGCGCGAAAGGTTCCAGGAGCCGTGGCGAATCGCGCCGAGGCCGAATTCCGTGCCTTCGTGACCGAGTCCGACATGGACTCGTGGTCTGTCGTCGAGTTCTGCAAGAAGCACGACGTGCCGGCCATATTGATCGGAAAGAAGTCCGGTTTGCAAGCGGAGCACATTGCCGCGCTGCCCTCGACGGTCAAGATCATTGCGAACGCGAGTGCGGGCTTCGATCACATGGACGTGACTGCCGCCCGCGAGAAGGGAATCGTCGTCACGAACGCACCCGATGCGTTGACCGAATGCACCGCCGATTTCTCCATGCTGCTCGTGCTGGCGGCCTGCCGCCGCGCGTCGGAGTACGAACGAATCATGCGCCACGGATGGGGTAAATCGTTCGGCATGACCGACATGCTGGGCACGCGAGTGAATGGCAAGACGATCGGCATCGTCGGATTCGGGCGTATCGGCCGGGCGGTCGCGAAGCGTGCGCAGGCTTTCGGCATGCGCGTGATCTACACGGACATCCGCCGTGCGGCGCCGTCGCTTGAGAATGGCGCGACATTTCATGCCAGCCTCGACGAAATGCTGCCGCACTGCCAGGTGCTCACGCTGCACGTGCCGGGAGGGAGCGTTCCGCTGATGGCAAAAAATGAGTTCGGACTCCTGCCCACGGGCGCAGTTTTTGTCAACGCGGCGCGTGGCGGCCTGGTGGACGAAGACGCGCTCTACGAAGCCCTGACTTCGGGACATCTGTTCAGCGCTGGCCTGGACGTGTACCGGAACGAGCCCCATGTCGACAAGCGCTTCGCGGAACTCGACAACGTGTTCCTGACGCCCCATATGGCCAGCGCCACGATCGAGACCCGCGACCAGATGGGGTTGACGGCGCTAGACAATGTAGCCGCCGTGCTGAATGAGCGGGCCGCCTTGAATCCGGTCTGAGGCCCGACTTCCCCGAACTAGAGCTTCCACTTCGCGCGTTGCCGGAGATGGTTCATTCGTTTGCATCCGCGCTCTTTCCCGGCCCGTCGTGGCTCTAACGCGTGGGTCTAGCGCGTGGGTCTAGCGAATTTCCCTCGCCACGCTCTGCAACTGCTTGAACGCGCGAAACCGCGCCTCGTGCAGTGCCGAGATGTCGCCTGCATCCGGCTCGTAGGCCTTGCTGATGTGCGACATGCTGGTCATCGCCGAGCGCACATCCTCAAACAGGCCGCCTGCCACGGCTCCCAGCATCGCGGCACCCAGCAGCACCGGCTCTTCCGCCTGCGTGGCAAGCACGGGCTTGCCCGTCGCATCGGCGAGCAGTTGCCGAACGAGATCAAGTCGCCCCGCGCCGCCGCTGATGACCACTCGCTCGATCGGGGCGCCGGCTATTGTCTGCGCTTCGATGATCTGGCGAAGACCGTAACCGATACTGCAAATCCCGGCAATATAAAGGGCGACCAGACTGTCCAGGTCATTCTCCATTCCAAGGCCTGCTATCACGGCTCGTGCGTGGGGATCGGCCAGCGGCGCACGGTTTCCGAGGAACTCCGGAACGACATGCAAGCCCTTGGCCAGCAACACGGTCTCCGACAAACTGTCCGCCGCCTGCGCCGCGAGACCAGCCAGCAGCACGGGCAAGGACTGCCCCGATTGCTCCGCTTGCTGTCGAGCATCGGGCGTCGCGGGGTGCATCGAAAGCAATTGTTCGATCGCAGCGCCGGCCACCGATTGCCCGCCCTCGTTGAGCCATGCATCGGGCACCATCGCCGAAAAATAAGGCCCCCACACGCCGGGTACGAAGACCGGGCTGCGGGTCGTGGTCATCGTGCACGATGAAGTGCCGAAGACGTAAGCGAGGTTGGACTCGGCTTCACCATCGGCGCCAACCGTGCCGATTCCACCGGCATGGGCATCGATCACACCCGTCGCAACCGGCGTTCCGGCTCGCAAGCCGAGTTCCGCAGCCGCATTCGCTGTTAGCCCGTTCCCCAACGGCGTGCCCGGGTCGACGACGGTCTGGCCGATGCGCGCAAACGCCTCGTCCGCCAGCACGCCGAGACCGACGCTGCGAAAGTAACTCTCGTCCCAGCGCCGTTCGTGCGCCAGATACGTCCATTTGCAGGTGAGCGTGCAGGTGGAGCGGGACAGATCCCCGGTCGCGCGCCAGGTCAGGAAGTCGGTCAGATCAAAGAACTGCCATGCCGACGCGAAGACGCTCGGCCTGTTCTCGAGGAGCCACAGCAGCTTGGGTGTCTCCATCTCCGGCGAGATCTTGCCGCCGACAAATTTCAGCACCTCGTGGCCGGTAGCGTTGATGCGCTCCGCCTGCCCCACGGCGCGGTGGTCCATCCAGACAATGATGTCGCGTTCGGCTTGCTCCGAGGGCCCCACCGGCAAGCTCTGCCCACCCTCGCCCAGCACGACGAGCGAACAGGTGGCGTCGAACCCGATGCCCGCGACCTGATCGGGGGACACCGCGGCCTGCGCCAGCACGTCCTTCACGGATTGGCAGACGGCGTTCCAGATCTCGCTGCTCGACTGCTCGACGATGGAACCGCTCGCATGGAACAGGGTGATGTCACGCTTGGCCGAGGCCATCATCTGGCCGGCAAGGTCGAAGATTCCGGCTCGGGCGCTGCCCGTGCCCACGTCCACGCCGACGACATAGCGCCCATCGCGCGTGCTGCCTGTCATCCCGGAGGTCGGGTTTTCTGAGGTCATAGCTCACTGCCTGCTCAATGCCTGCTCAATGCTTGTTATAGGACGCGTTTCAGAGATCGACGCTGTTTGGAAGGATCACGAGATCGCGGATGGTCACGTTGCGCGGCCGCGTCAACATGAAGAGTACCGCGTCGGCAACCTCCTTGGGCTGCATCAGGCTGCCCGAGGCCAGCGCTTCGTCCATCTTCGCCTTTGGCCAGTCATCGAGCAACGCCGTGACGACCGGGCCCGGAAGCACTGCGCCCACTCGCACACCATGTTTGGAGAGCTGGCGCCGGATCGTGTGAACGAACGCCTGCACCGCGAATTTGGAGGCGGTATAGATCGGCTCCCATACGACCGGGACGATGCCCGCGATGGAACTGGTGAAGATGATGTCGCCCGATTTCTGCGCGATCAGGTGCGGCAGCACGGCGTGGACTGATCGAAACGCGGCGTTGATGTTGAGGTTCAGCATGCGGTCCCACTCATCCGGATTTCCGTCCAGCACGTCGCCGCCAACGTAGGCGCCGGCGTTCGCATGGAAGATGTCGAGGCCGCCAGCGAGGTCGAGAATCTTCGGCAGCAGCGCAGAAACTTCCGCCGGCTGCAGCAGATCCACGACCAGCGGAAACGCGTTCGGCCCTAGTTCCGCGCACAGTTTTTCGAGCCTGTCCTTTGCCCGGTCGACCAGAACGACCTTCGCGCCTTCCTCGATCAGTGTGCGCGCGCACTCGAGGCCGATACCCGATGCTGCACCCGTGATGGCGGCAACCTTTCCTTTCATTTTGTCAGTCATTGTGTAATCCTAAGTGGCTGCAAATTACGCGCGGCCGTGCGAGACGCGGGACTGCCGGGCGAGCGAGTCAACAATCACCGCGATCGCCAGCACCGCGCCGGTGATCATGAAGCGCAGCGAGGACGACAGGTTCAGCAGGGTCAGGCCGCTCGCGATCGACTGGATCACGATGATGCCCAGCACTGCCGAATACGCGCTGCCACGGCCGCCGAACAAGCTCGTACCACCTATCACCGCCGCTGCAATGGCGTTCAGGTTCACATCGCCGCTGCCGGCCTGCTGGCTGGCAGACGCGAGCCGTGCCGCAGTCAGCACGCCGCCGAGCGCAGCAAAACTGGCGCACAGCACGAAGGCACTGGTGTAGATGGCGCTGACATTGATACCAGCCCGCCTCGCGGCCTCGTGATTCCCGCCGACCGCATTCATCGACCGGCCCCAACGGGTCCTCTTGAGCGCGTAGTCCATCGCAACCGCGAGGCCGAGGAAGACGCCGAACATCAGCGGCACGCCTCGTCCCTGGTTCAGGTAGGCAACCACGACCTCCAACAGTACGGTAATGGCGAGGCTGCGCACAAGCAGGCTGCCCACCGAGGGTGCAGACAGATTGGACGCGCGGCGGCGCTCACGGGTGCGCATCCCGAGCAGCATCATCACGGCGCCTGGCGCCAGCGCGAGGAGGTACGAAACGGCGGCTGGGATGATGATGAGCTGCCCGAGGTTCACCAGCGCCGTGTCGTAGGGCAGGTTAATCGAACCGGTAGCGCCCAGGACGTATAACTGCATCCCGAGGATTGCGAGCAGCCCTGCCAGCGTCGCGACGAAGCTCGGCATGCCGAGCCGGGTGAGCAACAGCGCGTAGATGGCGCCGACCAGCGCGCCAACCACGATGGCAGCCAAGATGGCGAGCAGCACCGGCCAGCCATGATTGACCCAGAGCATGCCTACCATGGCCGAAGCAAAGCCGCTCATGGAACCCACTGACAGGTCGATCTGGCCCACCATCAGCACGCAGACTATGCCCAGCGAAATCACGCCGACCGTCGAGCAGTCGAACAGCAAGTTCACCAGGTTGTTGGCGGAGAGGAATACCGGGTTCAGGCTGGTGAACACGGTCCAGATAATGACCAGGCCCGCGATGACCGGGAGAGACCCCAGATCGCCCGAGCGCACCCGTTCGACGAAGGCACCAACGGCACCGCTGATCCCTGTCGCGTGCTTGACGCGGATATCGCTGCGGTCAAGCAGCGTGGACGGCTTCGGTGCGTCTTGCGTTTCACGCTGGGGAGCACCTTGCATTTCATTGCTCATGATCGTTCCTTTGTCTAGACGCTCTGTTCGGCCTGACGACGGCCGGCGCGGCGCGACACGGCGTTCTCGGTGGCGCCGGTAATCGCGGCGACCAGCTCTTGATTCGAGGAGTCGGGATAGAAAATGCCGTTGTTGCGGCCGAGCCGCAGCACCACGATCCGGTCGGCCACGGCGCGCACGTCCTCCATGTTGTGGCTGATCATGATGACCGCGTGGCCGCGGTCGCGCACCCGCTCGATCAGGTTCAGCACCTCGGCGGTCTGGGCCACGCCCAGCGCCGCCGTCGGCTCGTCGAGCATGATCAGCTTCGGATCCAGCAACAGCGAGCGTGCAATCGCCACGGTCTGGCGCTGCCCGCCCGACAGCGACGCGACCACGTCGCGCACGCTAGGAATGCGGGCCGACAGCTCGTTTAGCAGCGTCCACGCCTTCACCTCCATTGCGACCTCGTCGAGGCGCAGTGGATTCATCTCGCGCCCAAGGTAGATGTTCGCGACGACATCGAGGTTTTCGCACAGCGCGAGGTCCTGGAATACCGTGGCGATGCCGAGATCGAGCGCCGCGCCCGGATTGGACAGCGTGACTTCCTTGCCGCCGAAGGTGATCGTGCCGGTGCTCGGTTGGTGGACGCCGGCTAGAACCTTCACCAGCGTCGATTTCCCGGCCCCGTTGTCGCCCACCAGGGCGACCACCTCGCCGGCATGCACGTCGAGCTCGATGTCCGTCAGGGCAGAGACCGCTCCGAAGTGCTTCGAGACGCCGCGCAGGCTCAGCACCAGTTCGCCGCGCGTGGACCGGGTTGTGGAGTTGTCAGTCATGGGACGGATACCTCATTGAATGTAGAGGGACCCGGCATGAGCCGGATCCCATCCAGCATCGCTGCTGGATCAGTTCGTCACGGTTCAGTTCGTGATGCCCAGTTTCTTGCAGCCGTCTGCGTAGCGATCCGTACACAGGTCCTTGGCGCTCGCGAAGCCCTTGTCGACGACTTCCGCCTTGATGTTCTGCGCCGTGATGACTGCGGGCTTGAAGAGCTGGGACGGCGTGTTGAAGAGCGTCGTTTCGCCCTTCGGGGTCTGGCCGGACAGGAAGCCGACAGCCACCTTCGCCGCCGCGGCCGCAACGATCTCGCTCGGCTTCAGGATCGTGTTGTACTCGTCACCCGCGATGATCAACTGGAGTCCTGCGAGCGTCGCGTCATTGCCGGTCACCGGCGGCACCGGGTTGACACCGGCTGCCTTGAAGGCCGCGACGGCCCCGCCGCCCGTGCCGTCGTTGGCGGCCACGACACCGACAATCTGCGACCCGAAGCGCGTGATCTGCCCGCTGACCCACTGCTGGGCCTTCGGGGGCGCCCAGTCCGGCGTGTCGTACTCGGCCAGCGTCTTGTAGCCACTGCCCGCCAAGCCGGCATGGACGCCCTTCTTGATCAGTCCCGCTGCCGCGTCGGTCGGCGAACCGTTGACCTCGAGCACGCCGCCCTTGGCCGCCGACACGCCCGTGTCTTTCAGGTGCTGGACGAGCGACTGCGCGATGGACTTGCCAATGCCTTCGTTGTCGAACGACACGTAGTAGTTGGCCGGTGTCGAAGGCACGGGCCGGTCATAGGCGATAACCTTGATACCCTGGCCCTGCGCCATATGGACCAGAGACGCGGCAGCAGTAGAGTCCACCGGATCGAGGACGATCACTTTCGCGCCTTGCGCGATCACCGAGTTGAACTGCTGCTGCTGCGTCGAGACGTCGGCGTTGGCGTTCTGGTAGAGCACCTTGCAGTCGGGGCAGAGCTTCGTCATTTCGGCCTTGAAGCCGGGGAAGTCATGCTGTTCGTAGCGTGTCGATGCCTGGTCGGGCATCAGAAAGGCGACCGTGCCGCTGGGTGCGGCCAGTGCCGCCGTGCTGCTTATCAGGCTAAGGCTCAGGCCCAGCACGCTGGCGCCGATCAGTTGGTTCGAAAGTCTGGTCATCGAATGTCTCCGTTTTTTAGAAAAATACCGGCGCAGATACTGCCGTGGTTGGGCCTTGCTTGAGCTTCAAGTGCTAATCGTGCGCATGCGCTTCAATTGCGGTAGCGCGGATACGGGCTGCTCGATGCGTCGTAATCCATATACTCTGTAGTACACAATACATTCGTTCAGACCTCGCAGAAACGTTGGCTGCGTCGTGGGAAAACCTGGCAAACCCTTCCTGAACCGCAAAAACGAGTTCGCGTCGCGCGAGGCCACGCGCCAACCCCGCGTTCAGCGGTAACGGCGCAAACACGCGCTAGCCGAACGCTTCCAAGGCGGGCGCGGCGTCCGACGATTCCGTCGCGCTGGCAGCGTTGAGCTGCTGATACGCGCGCCATCGCGACGGCGACATCTCCTTGAGCAACAAGAACTGGCGATTAAAATTCGAGAGATTGTTAAAGCCGACCTGATAGCAGATATCGGTGATAGTCAGCTCGCCCGACATCAGCAATTGGCATGCGAGGTTAATGCGCAGCCGGTTCACATACTGTACAAAGGGCACGCCCGTATGCCGGCGGAAATATCGCGAAAAAGCGCTGGCGCTTTGTCCCGCGAGTTCGGCCAACTCCGTTTCGCGCAACTCTTGCGACAGGTTCTTGCCAATATAAGAAAGCACATGATTGATACGCGTCTCGGCATAACGCGTCGGGTCCGCGCGATAAGCGGCGCTCGCGAGCTTGACTTGTTCTGCGCTATGCACGAGCAGGTCAAGCAACTCAAGAAAGAGCGTGATGCGCCGCATGCCTTGCGCGCCCAGCATCTCGCGCATGATCGGTTCGGCGGCCGCCCCGGTCTTCGGCGTGAACAGCACACCCCAACGCGATGCATCGAGTAAGGACTCCACGCATTTCAGCTCCGGGAACACCTTGATGGCGTTAGCCACGACCTCGGCGTCGAATTGCAGGATCAGACAGCGCTCATCCACACGCTCGCCCGGCGACACACTGCTGACCCAGTTATGCGGCAGATTCGTTCCCGTCATCACGAGATTGCCCGGCGCGAAGTTGCCGATGTAATCGCCTACAAAGTATTTGCCCGTTGTCGACGTGATGACCTGGATTTCGTATTCAGGATGGAAGTGCCAGCGCACCGTGCGATACGGATATCCGTGCGACCAGACCTTGAACGACTCATCGCGCGGGACGGCGACCAGTTCCAGGTCAGGCTGGACGATGTTGGCGCGCCGCGCGTCCGTGCGCGCCGCGCGGCAATAACCGCACGTTCCGCATTGACACGCCGTCGCGCTCGCCATGGTGTCCATCTGTCTTCCTCCTGACCCGCTTTTGTTTTTGGGCGACTCGCATAAACCGCATTGCGCCTCGCCATGTATGCAAGTTAGCCCTGTCGGGCATATTTCACCACTGAAATTGAAACCGAAAACTGATACTAATTTGCATTCGGGTAAGTCCGTAGGGCATCAAGAGTCAACTTTTGTGCAACGCAGCAGCTTGACGAGCGGCTCGCACCAGTGCGCCGGATATGACGTTGATGTGCGTGTGTGGGCTTGCGGACGCCATTCATGGCCGCGCCGAAAAAGGCGCGGGTGCTTAATGGGCGACGCCTGCGAGCGTCACGCAAACGCAGCGCTGAGCGCCGCCCTGGAAGATAGGGATCGGCGCAGCAAGAGTGTCGAATGCACGGGCGTGCACTGGCGTGAAAAAGTGAGTTTGCAAGTGTCGCTACGGGCGTCCAGGCTCAAGGAGATTGGTACAGGAGTTTGCGACTTCGAGGATCACGCCGCCGTTCACCAAGGAACGACTCTTCCGAGGTAGTCCAGGTAATGCAATCCAGAACGCCCTTCGTAAGCCTCGATCGTGCTCAGCAAGTTCGGGATGCTTTCTCCAATACCAAGACGCCCTTCGGGACCGCCCATGTCCGTCCGTACCCATCCGGGCGCCATCAATAACAAGGTTTTCGCATCGTTTCGGTGGCGCGCAGCAAAGCTACGCATGAACATGTTGAGTGCGGCCTTGCTGCCCCGGTAGACCTCATAATTTCCGTTCTCGTTGTTTGTGAGGCTGCCCTGCCCGGACGACATGACGCCAATCGTTCCTCTTGGCTGCACGAGGTCCTGAAACGCCTCGATCACTCTCATCGGACTTAACGAGTTTGTCACCATTACGCGCACAAATTCCTCGGTCGAGACATCGGCAATCGTTTCACGATCGTCATTTTTGACACCGGCATTCACGAAAAGCACATCCACCTGCCGACCTTGAAGACGGCCCCTGAGCGCGGCGACCTGCTCCGCAATCGTGATGTCGACCATTTCAACTTCGAGTGCTCCAGGCGAAGCTTTCGCGAGTTGAAAAAGCTTTTCCGTGGATCCCTCCCGCCCGCTGGCGATCACTCGCCAGCCGCGCTTGAGGTATTCCTCGACCATGGCGAATCCAAGGCCGCGCGATGCGCCGATGAGGAGGACGGTTTTCCGGGGTGATAAATCTTGCATTGATAGCTCCCTGTAAGTGAACCCTGACTGAGCGTGGCATTGACGAACCACGCGTTTGGTCGCGGGTCAGTACAGGGAATATATCGATGCGGCAGACATGGCGAAAGACGCACTGATTGCACTTATGACATGCATCAAACGCCATGCCTGGACTGCTAATGCTACGATCGGGCATGCCCGAACCCGATTTGAACCTGATCATTGCGCTCGACGAATTGCTTGCCGACGGCAGCGTGGTTGGCGCTGCGCGCCGACTGGGCTTGAGTGCCTCAGCAATGAGTCGAACGTTGGCTCGGCTTCGCGAGGCGACCGGCGACCCATTATTGGTTCGCGCGGGGCGCCGCATGGTGTTGACGCCCCATGCAGAGGCGCTTCGTCAACGCACTCAACATGCGGTTCATGAGGCACGTGCCGTACTCCGCCCCTCAACGACAGAGCCGGATTTCCCGGCGTTGCAGCGGACTTTTACCATTCGCGCCAACGACGGTTTTGTGGAGGCCTTTGCTGCTCCGCTTATCGCTGCGGTGACGGCGATCGCGCCGCTCGTGCGTTTGCGCTTCGCGCCCAAGCCAGAGAAGACGGCAGCGTATTTGCGAGAGGGTTCAGCCGACCTTGAGATCGGTGTGTTGGGCGAAATGGGGCCGGAAGTCCGCGTGCAAGCCCTGTTCCGGGATCGCTTTCTCGGTGTTGTCAGAAAGGGCCATCCGCTCGAATTGGAGGGCGAGGTAACGGCAGAACGGTACGTCTCCTTCGGCCACGTCGTTGCTTCGCGCCGCGGGCGCACGAGCGGACCGGTAGATGAGGCGTTGGCTGTTTTAGGGTTGGAAAGAACGATCGTCGCCATGGTTCCGAGCTTCCCCGCCGCACTCGCCGTGGCTCGAGCCTCCGACTTGATCGCCCTGGTGACTGCGTCTTTTCTGGGCAATCAACCTGAACATGAGGAATCGGCGCTATCCAGAACGACCCACGCTTTCGAGCTGCCTGTTACGACCGAAAAAATTACGGTTTCTCAGATGTGGCATCCTCGTTTAGAGGTTGATCCTGTTCATCGTTGGCTCCGGCAACGGGTGCTCACCGTATGCCGGCAAAGGGTGCCGCTCTGAAATAAGGTGGTCAGTCGCATGCATGCTTACAAGATGCCTGATTTCCAGATCATTTGAAACGCAGCGGCGAGCACAAAAAGCAGCACCAGGATTCGGAATGAACCAGGCGGCAGTTTGTCGCGAAGCGGTCTCACAAGCATGATGCCGAGAATCACAGGAACACTTGCCGCGGTCGAAATAGCGATGTCGCTCAGGCTCGTATGAGCGCCTCCGCTAAAGGTGAGGATCAGGGTAAGGATCGACACAACGAGGATGATCGCGATCTGTTTCGTAAAAGCCTTGCCTGTTGCCCCTGTCGCGATCAGATACATTGCAAGCAAAGGGCCGGGAACCGACGCAATGCTTTCCATCACGGCCGCGCCAAACCCGAACACAAAACCAGCGGGCTTGGCCAACCGAGGCGACAGCGTGAGCTTCGGCGCCGCGAGCAACAAAAGCGCAGCAAGCATCAACAGGCTACCGGCCGCGGCTTGCGCGCGATGCGGCGCGAGTGAGATCAAAACCGTCACGCCCACGATATTCCCGAGGACAGTGCCAATGAGCGGAGCCGCAATACGGCGAACCGTTGGCAGCATCTCGCCGCCCTCCAGCGCTTGCGGGATATTGCCGAGAATGATCGGCATCGAAAGGAGAAGCACTGCCTGCTTGATCGGCAAGAATTGACTCAATATTGGCATTGCGACAAGCGGCACGCCGATGCTGACAATCCCTTTGACCATGCCGCCGAGCACGAGTGCGACAACGATCCCGAGTATTTCGGGCATATTGAGCGCATGAAGGCTAGCGCCTAGAACGCCGTCAGTGAGATTAATTTGGGCCGCCGTGAGAATGAGAGACGCCTTGGCCGCGATGCAATATGCACGGCCAAATCGTATGGTTTAGCGTTGGAGAGGCTACGCATTTCGAAGGCGGTTATTTTAGCGCCGACTGCGCGGCTTCACTGCCTGTGTGATCGCGCCCGCCAGTGGCGCAAACGTTTGAGTTGGTTGGCCCTGTTGCTAACGCCAGGGCCATACGGGCATGCGCTCGCTCGTTTCAATTCTGCTCTACGCCGAAAATCCCGCCGGCGGACGCGGTCGAAAGCCCGCAATCACAGCGTTTGCATCCGCGAAGAACATATCCGGGAAGATTGTCGAGACCTGGGTAAGCGCGATGCGGGCTGCCGTGAGCATCATCGAAAGTTGTTGATCTGATGCCGACTCACCGAACAGCAGTCGCTGCACGAGCACGACGCCACCGACGCTCGCAAAGAGGCGCAAAACGTAGCCAAGAGAGGAATTGGTCAGCATTTCGGCGCCATATGTATCGGCAAGCGCTGTGAGGATGGCGAGTTCCACCTTGTTCGGTCGACGAGGCACACGGCGCTCCGTCGGGCGCGTCCCGCTGACTGGCATGCTGCTAGAAGGCAGGACACGGGTGACAATCGGGCTTGCTGCATCGAGTGCTTGCACCCCGGACCTCAGCCCTGCCCTGAATGCGGAAATGGCTGCATCCATCCTGAGCACGAGACGAGCGGTCTCCTGGCTGGCTTGATCGGGCGTAGGTTCGGACATGGGCGAAACTCAAGTCGAAGGTGCCCAACTTTACACTGGAAAATGCACTGCCCATAGCACCGCGTGGGCGAGCTTGTTCAGACCCGGATCCAGCATCCATTGCTCTGGGCAGCATGAGCATGAGCCCGACAACGATACGACTGCTCGTTGCAACTGCTCGTTGCAACTGCTTAGGCACGTACTACGAAGAATCTCGCAAGCGCCATTGAACACCCTTTTCGATTCGCTGCTTGCGCCTGTTGTGAAAACCAGTGTTCCATTTGTCAGGAACGAAGACGCCGACACGGCGGCTGCGGCACCGAACGCTTCTTCGAACTGGACCTTGGTGGGACAATTCGGCCGTCCGAGATTCAAGTTACGAAAGAAGGCCACATGTATATTCATTTTGGTCTTGGCGACACGCGAATAAGATTTGATCGGACCTAACGCTGTTTAAGCTTCAGTTCGCAAAGCAAGAATGAGGAAATCAACGAACGACTTAACGCGCGAGGTCGTTTGCAGATGCTGCGGAACGACCGCATAAATATCGGCATCGGGTGTGCGGTAGGCCGGTAGTACGTGTATCAATCGGCCGTCGCGCAAGTACTCAGCGATGTCCCACTCTGCACGCATCAGAATGCCGTGACCGTCGAGCGCCCATTT
>Ga0302220_10000677_pt1 | contig 28073 bp, 31 predicted proteins | sample II_Palsa_E1_3_FD_194572 | JGI IMG/M metagenome (GOLD analysis project Ga0302220, IMG submission 194572) | Peat permafrost microbial communities from Stordalen Mire near Abisko, Sweden - II_Palsa_E1_3 | ecosystem: Environmental > Terrestrial > Soil > Palsa > Peat permafrost | place: Sweden...
TGCATCCGGTCGATCAGATTTTCGCTACGCCGCTCACCGATGCCGAACGTCGGGCGATTCTGGGCGGCAACGCTACGGTGTTGCTGAACCTCAAAACCTGAACTTGGCAAGATCAGCCGCGCCTGATGCTGTGCAGGCGCTAGACCATAAAAAAAACGTCCCGGCCGACAACCCAGTCAAGGAGACTGAAATCCATGAAATCCATTTTGCGCTGCTGCGTTCTTGCCTACTGCACCGTCGTCGCAACCAGTGCGATCGCCCAAGGCGAGGATCCCAACTATCCAGACCACAAGACCATTACGATGATCATCCCGCTGGCCGCCGGCAGCGCGGTCGATAATGCCGCGCGCATTATCGCGCCCGAACTGTCGAAGCAGTTAGGCAGCTCGATCGTGATGGAAAACCTGCCCGGCGCATCGGGCATCATCGGTGCCGGCCGAGTCGCCTCCGCGCACCCGGACGGCCTGACGCTGGGCGCATTTAACGACAGCATCCTGACGATGGTGCCGAACCTGCAGTCGAACATGCCGTGGGACCCCATCCGCGATTTCGCGCCGGTCTCACTAGTCGCCACGCTGGATTGGGGCTTGGTTGCGACGCCGAGCCTACCCTATAAGACCGCCGCGGACGTGATCGCCGCCGCCAGTGCGGCGCCCGGCAAGATCAACTACGCATCGGGTGGCAACGGCAGCCCGCAACACATCGCCATGGCGTTGTTCGCAGCGCGCAACCACCTCAATATGCTGCATGTGCCGTACCGCGGGGCCACCCCAGCGGCGGTCGGTATCGCCGGCGGCGACGCACAGGTCGGATTCTCCGCGCTGGCTACGGTTAAAAGCCTGATCGACGGCAAACAGCTCAAGCTGCTTGGCGTAGCTTCTCAAGAACCGTTGGCGCAGACGCCGGGCGTGCCGACTATTTCGGCATCGGGCTCACCGGGCTTTCTGTTTTCTTCGTGGTTCGTCATCGTTGCGCCGCACGGCACATCGCCCGCGATCGTGGCACGTCTGAACCAGGCCATCAAGGCCGCGCTCGCCAACCCCGGTGTGCGCGCCAAACTGATTGCGCAGGGCGCGAACCCGACCGGCTCTAGTGCTGCACAGCTCGATCAGATGACGCGGGAAAATCTGGTGACCTATAAGAAATTAATCCAGGACAATCACATCGAAACGAACTGAGTAACCCCTGTGTTAGCCGGTAGAATCATTTGGCCCGGGGCACGGTCGAGCGAGCAAGCCGTAGCGCACGCGCCGCGGGCGGTCCATCTCATGAAAGCTTATCTTGGAGAAACTATGCGTAACGTTCGAAGCGTGTTGTGCGCTGTGGTGCTTGCCTTACCCCTTTGTGGCGTGGCACAAGCCGACATAATTAACTCTTGGAAGTCGGTTCAGCCGCCGCCGCCGCCGGCTTTGAAGACAGTCACTGTGACCGATCCTGCTCATACCGCGCTACTGCTGCTCGATTTCGACACCGCCACCTGCAACACCAAGGAACGCCCCACCTGCGTGGCTTCACTGCCGTATATCGCCAACTTGTTGGGCAAGGCGCGCCAGGCGAACCTGATGACCGTCTACAGCCTGACCAGCACGGGCACACTGGCGGCGGTGCCGCCGGCCATCGCGGCTAAGGGTGACGAAAAGGTCGTGCAGTCCGGCGTAGACAAGTTCCTCAACACCGATCTCGAAGCTGCTCTGAAGACCAAGGGCATTCAGACTGTGATCATTGCCGGCACGGTGGCACACGGCGCGGTGTTGTACACCGCGAGCGAGGCGTCGTTGCGCGGCTTTAAGGTAGTGGTGGCGACCGATGGCATGTCGAGCAAAGAGCCGTTCGGTGAGCTCTCTGCTGCCTGGATGCTCGCCAATGCGCCGGCCAGCGTGACTAAGAACATCACGCTAACTCGCTCCAGCATGATTACGTTTGCGCAGTAAGCGATTCTTAGTCTGCGATTTGCGGGAACGTTCAGCCGAGCAATACCGAGGCACCCTTCTCGACGTACGCCTGCAGCAAATGATGGGCAATGGCGAACGGCTTGGGCGTCGACAGCCCGTCCGCATGCGTTCCCGCGAACATCGCCGCAACCTCCTCACGCGAGAACCAGCGGGCGTCTTCGAGTTCGTCCGTATCGACAACGATGTCGGTATCGCTCGCCTGCGCAAAGCAGCCGATCATCAGCGATGAAGGAAACGGCCACGGCTGCGACGCGAAGTAGACAACCTGTGCACACTTCACGCGAGCCTCCTCCATCACTTCGCGGCGTACGGCGTCTTCCGCGGTTTCGCCCGGTTCAACGAAACCAGCAAGCGCCGAGTACATTCCAGGGGCGAAATGGCGCTGGCGCCCGAGCAGACAACGTTCGCCGTCGATCACCAGCATGATCACGACTGGATCCACCCGCGGGAAATGGCGTGCGCCGCAAACATCGCAGATGCGTTGCCAGCCAGCCATCGCGACGCGGCTTGCAGAGCCGCAGTTTGCACAGAAGGAGTGGCGGCGATGCCAGTCGAGCATCGACTTCGCCTCGGCCAGTGTTCCGAGCGCTCCCGCAGCGACGAGGTCTTGCAGCGCGATCGAGCGAAGGTCGATGCGGTCATAGCCGGTGTCTGGCGATGGGTCCTCTGGCGCGAGGTTGAGCGCGAAGCCTAGCGCGAAGCGTCCGCTGCCGTCCGTGTCTTCCCCGAGGAAGACGCTATGAAGCGGCTGGCCGAAGGCAGCGATCTCGCTGGCGACGAACCATGGGTCATACTCGCTGCCTCGCTTGAGCAAGGGGACATCGCCGTCGAAGACGAGAAAGCGCGCGGCCGGGTCGCTGCGTAGATGCTCGAAGAAGGCGGGGTCGTCCCGCTTGTCGGAGCGGCGGTCGAGCGGGTTGAAGTTAAAGCCGATGGACGCGGAAAGGGCGGTCATGACGGTCGTTGACATGTGGGTGATAGGATCCGCAAGTATGGCACGGGGTTCAGTCCGGTCGCTCGCCGGGGTTCAGTCGGCGTAGACACGAATGACGCCAGCCATCTTCGGCCGTTCGCCTCGTTGCTCAGACGAACATTCAAACGTCGGCTTCACCCGTACAACGGCCATCTGCACGCCGAGTCGCCGGCAGCCTGAAGGCCACACGCCGCCTGTCAACCTCGTGAAGCCCGGAGGCGAAATTGCGCCGAGCGGCCATGCATAGTGCGGTAGCGCGCAGATCGTAAATGCGTTTCGTCTTACGTTGCTTCCACTCCTTACATTACGGGGCAACGGGGACAAACATGAAAGCCGTTATCGCAGCCATCGTGCTGGCCGGCGCCGGCTCAATAGCTTGAGCCTCCTCCTATAGCGCAAGGAGCAGTGAACGTGCAGACCGGGCGTACTACCAGCGTGCCGCCGGCGGCGTTGTCAATCCGCAGGCGCGTTCCACCAGTCGGTCGGTGGAGGCTACATCAACACCCCGAACGGTGCGTTCATGCCGACGCAGTAATCGCTAAGTGTTCACGAAAATTGATTTTGGGGAATACCATGACGAAGCAGCTCCTGCACGCCACATTCCTGATTATGGTCATCGGGCTAACTGCCATCCGGACAACATCCGCCGCTTCCCTTCCGACTGACGGAGAGGCGATAGCCGCATACGTTGACTTCCTCGACAGCCAGGAAGACATCGATAAAACGGCAAGAGCAAATCGAGATATGCCTGACATGGACGCTTGCATGGAGAATACAATATTGGCACGATCTAGGTCATGCTTTGAAAACGTCGATAATATCTACGCGTTTGAAAGAAAGAACCTTCCGGAAGGCACGACGCTGGCGGAGTTTAAAAGACTCGTTGCCTCGTTCAATGTAAAGGAATGTATAGCAGTGCGTGATGCTGCTGGGGTGCCATCAACGGATTTTTGCACTCGGCAACTCCATGCGTTCGAGGATTTCCAGTCCAAAATCGCAGCGTATCATCATGATTCCCTTAATTTTGTCTACAAAGTTGCAAGGAAAGGTGATTATGAAGGAGTGGTCATTGCCTACGTCGAAAGCCGACGAAAGCAAACTGATGAGTGGCAGCAGACAAAGCTCACTCTAAACATTATCAATGGTAAATGGGAAGTAGTATCGGTGGAGCAACCGCAGTAAGGCTGCAGCTATTTCGTTCCGTTCGGTGACGTGTCCGAGGCGCGACTCGCATCACCAAATCTAGCTCCGACTACCGCGCCCGTTGAAGAGCGACCAGCAGCGTAGCCAATCGTTACGTTGCCGTCGCTCATCAGCACGGCGCCAAGTTTTAGACCGGCATAGAGCCGCTGTGCATGCTGAGAGTCCCGTCCCCGGCGAGTACGAGAACATCGCGAGGTGGTCCCGAGCCGTTGACCTGTGCCCAAGGTAGCTCTTTGTCTGCGGTCGCCTTCCTGGCTCGACCACGCTTCCGGCGCGCAGAATGAACAACCGTCGCTTGTTTCCATCGGGACCAACTGGACCACAATTTGCGTCTTGGGTTGACCGTCGTCGCGGACTCCGTTAACTCGTTGCATGTTACGCGTAACGCCTGGAGGAATGTGGCGCTCGAGGCAGGTGTGCGGATCTTCGAGATTGAGCTGATTTGTTCTGATACGACGACGCACCGTCAGAGGGTCGAGGGTAGACAGGCTGATATCCCTAACCACAAGTTGCCGCCATGGAAGAGCGTGCTTGAACGTCAATATGATTCATGGGACTCAGAGCATCTTGTAATCGACACTGCTAACGCATCTGTTGAACAGGCCGTCGAAACAATCATCCATCGCCTGTCGATGTCACTGCCAGAGCCTCGACGATAAGGCCTACGCCGTCGATAATCGATCTTCATTTCGAGATCCACGAGGCTCTCATGCCAAGGAGAAGAGCAAGCGATGTCGGATACGACACATGAGCGTAACGCTCGACTCTGGAAACGGACCTTATTGGCCAATCCGGCAGCAGGCGCGAGACCTCCCGATTTGCACAACGTAACGCCAGAAGACTTACCCGCGTTAGCCACGCTTACCGGTCGCTCATGAGACGCTTAACGTCAATCGAGTCTGGACCACCCCATTGGTAAGGAGTGTATCGGTTAGCAAAACAGTAGGATGTTTTTGGTCGCTGGGTCGTAGATTTCCCTGTCCGCGCAATCGGCGCCATCATCGCGGCGCTCGCTGTCCTTTCGCAATGTTCCAAACAAACAGGAACCCGCTTCTACAAGATGAGCGGCCTATGACCCGTTCGACGGTGTCGCTGCGTTATCGTCTTTCAACAGTTTCTCTATCGAAGGCAGTAGAAACGTGGCAAGCTTTTGGTACCCTTCCGCAGTTAAGTGCTGGCCATCCGATTTAAACTCGCCGAGGCCTCCTTGAAGAACGTTGCCATAGTCGACGAACCCGTATTTACCGACCATTGATTGCGTCGCATCGTGGTAGCAGTTGCTATTGAGCACGATGACTTGAAGGTGCCTGGCTTGCATCCACGCCATAGTGCGATCCAATACCGCTGCGAAATCTGATTCGCCGATGCGATTTCGTCTGGCGCAGTCGTTAGTTCCGGGCTGGAACAAAACTATGCGTGTGCTTGGCGGAATAGCCGATTCGATGCGACGCAATTCGTCGGTCACGGTATCGGCATTCACACCTTGATTGGTAACTGAAACATCGAAACCATCGGCTCGCAACAACGCTTCCACGCGCGCCGGGTACGCTTCGGTTTCGCTCACACCCTTACCCGCCGTCTGGCTCGCTCCAAAAGCCACTATCTCGACATGCTTGCGGTTGATCTCCTGCGCCGACACTCCGGTTAAAAACACTAATCCACCCAGGAAACTCGAGAATATTTTGAATCCGATTCGGATATCCACACTGTATCTCCCCATTATTTTTTTAATTCGAAGAGCCAAGTTATTTTTGTGGAATTTGGTAGAGGTGTCAACCCTATCCCCGAGGAAGATCCGCGCGCAGCAGAATGGGCCTCCTACGTACCAGACGGTTATTCTGCTGGTCAGGTCCGCACTGACGATGTTTTGGCGTCCGCGACGAAAGCCTCGCGCGGCCGAGCACCACGGGCATTCCCCTTGAAAGGGGAAATCATCTTGATCTTTTCCAGTTCGAGCCGCGATGTCTTTGCAAGTTATCACAGACGAAGTACGTTTCAGCATCCGCAGCTATGCCGGCGATAAACCGCTGCTATCGGAAACCGCGAACAATCATCAAAAGGCGGTCTTTCCACCGTTCACGCCAATAATCTGCCCAATAACAAACTTCGACTTTGGCGACGCGAGAAACAGAATGGCATCCGCAATTTCCTCAGGCATTCCGAGCCGCTTCGCCGGCACGCCCGCCTGCATCACCATCTTTCGCTCAGCGCTTCCGGTGAACCGATCAAGCATGCCCGTTTCGACCGGACCTGGCGCGATTGCATTCACACGTACGCCCGCAGACGCTGCTTCCAACGCTGCGGCCTTCGTTAGCCCTTCGACCGCGTGCTTGCTCGCTACATACATCGAGGCATTCGCCGCGCCACGGCTACCCATGGTCGAGGAGATGTTAATGATGCTGCCGCTTTGCTGCGGGAGCATTACGCGTAGCTCATGTTTTAGGGAAAGAAGCGTGCCAAACACATTGGTGTCGAACGCGGCGGCATACGTTTCCGACGTCTGTTCAATCACAGGACCCAGAACGCCCTCGGTACCGGCATTATTGACAGCAACATCGATTCGGCCAAAGCGCTGAACCGTGTAGTCGATGAGGGCACGGACGTCGGTTTCGTCGCGTACGTCCGTCTTGAAGAATTCAGCTTCGACATCGCTATGCCCACGCAGTTCGCGCACCAACGCCTCGCCAGCGTCGACACGACGCCCCGAAACCACGATCTTCGCGCCTTCGCGCGCGAACGCCACGGCGGTTGCGCGGCCGATGCCGGTCAGCGCGCCTGTGATAAGTACGACAGATTGATTCATGATGTTCTCCTTTCATTCAAGGGGGAAAATAGCGACGCAAACCTGCAATTGGAAGCATCGACTGCGCCGCTCGATGCCCGCAACGATCCACTTCTTGAACTATGCAGCGCTCGGAACTCATTGCTCAGAACCAAGCACCTCCGGCTACTCGTAGCGCTTCATGCGCTATATCCGCCGTCAACAGGAATGATCGAACCCGTTATGAAGCTCGCCGCGGGACTAGCGATGAATGCGACCGCCGCCGCGATCTCTTCTGGCCGGCCAAAGCGACCGAGCGCATTTGCAGCCGCTTGTGCCTCGGCAAAAGCGCTGTCATCAGGGTTCATCTCGGTGTTCGTTGAGCCCACTCCGATGACGTTAACCGTAATTCCCTTTGGACCTAGATCCCGGGCGGCGCCTTTGGTATAGCCTTCAATCGCGCGCTTTGTCGCGCTATAGTCAGCAAGGCCCGGCCAGGTCGATCGCAGCGCGAGGGCCGAGGAAACCGAGATAATTCGACCGCCTTCCCCCATCACCCGGGAGGCTTCGCGAATAGCGGTCACCACCGCTTCGTAATTGATCCGGGATTGTCGCTCGAAGCCAGTCGTGTCCGTGGTCTCGGCGATGGTGCCCGTTTCGAACACGCCTGCGTTATTGACCAGGATGTCGATCTTGCCGAAGCGCTTGACCACTTGCGCGACGAGTTCCTTGACCTCACTGGCGATCGCCTGATCAGCCTTGAGGGCGAATGCCGTGCCGCCGGATGCCGCGATTTTCGCGACGACCTCCTTTGCTTGGGCCTCGCTATTTGAATAGCTGAGCGCTACAGTTGCTCCTTCGGAAGCGAGCTGGACAGCGGTTGCGGCGCCGATGCCCCGGGAGCCGCCGGTTACGAGAGCGATTTTTCCTGCAAGAGTTTGTGCCATGTTCCTTCCTATCGATAATGATCGTGGGCGCGTGGCCCACTGACGGTGTACCCAGAAGATAACGACTCGGGTATAGGCACGTCCAATCAATGATTTTGTGATGTAACATCACTGGAAATGATGAAATGGGGTAAGCCTGAAATTGAAAGACGTCGATCTCCATTTGATTTCCATCTTCGATGCCGTCATGACAGAGGGGTCCGTCACGAAGGCCGCCGACCGATTGGCGTTGACTCAACCCGCGGTCAGCAACGCCATCGCTCGAATGCGAGTGGTCTGGAACGACCCGCTGTTCACGCGGTCGGGGCGCGGCATGAAGCCCTCTGCGAAGGCGCAAGCGCTCTGGCGCGAAGTGCAGGAACCGCTTGCGGCGATCCGCATAGCGGCCTCGCCGGTGCAATTCGACGCGAGAGCATCAACACGTGCATTCCGCCTCGCTGTAACCGATTACGTCTCGGGCGCACTGTGGCCCTCGCTTCGCCAGCACATTGAGGCTGATGGGCCTGGCATCCGAATTCATGCGGTGCCCTACACAAGCCAAGGCACCGATGCGCAACTCCGTGACAACGAAATCGATATATGCATCGGCGCGTTATCGCAAATGGGCGGTGAAATTCGACTTCAGCGACTGTTCAGTGAGAACTGGGTTTGCGCGATGAGGCGTGATCATCCACTGTCCAACGCTCCCCTCACCGAAGAAGGGTTTCTCGGTGCCGACCACCTCCTCGTGTCCCTGTCGGGAAGTCCGGTGGGTGTCGCCGACGCGGCGTTGGATCGCTTCGGTCAGCGGCGTCGGGTCGCAATGACGTTAAACAACTTCGGCGGTGTGCCCTCGCTCCTACTCGCGTCGAACCTAATCAGCGTGTTACCGGCGGGAGTGATACGCACGCATGCCCTCAGGGATCAAATCTATTCATGCGACGTGCCACTCGAAATTCCTCCGTTTGACTGCCAGATCGCGTGGCACGCCCGCAATGATCGCGAGCCAGGTCATCGTTGGATGCGAGCGCTCGTAATCCAAACTTGCAGTCAAATATGGAGAACGGAGTTGTCCGAGTAGTAGGGTTGATCGGCTGCACTGAACGAATCTTGGATCGCCCGAACGTGCCACTCAATCTCACGCTCCTTGGACGGCACGTTCACCATCGAATATATGGGAATCGTACCGACCGTCTCTCCCGCATCTCGAAGTGGCTACACGACCAGTTGGTTGAAAATAGCCACTGAGTGATCGGCGGTGAAGGCTCGCGCCACCGTCCAGTCGAAGCCGGTTGCGCGTCCGTGTTGCGTAATATGTTGCACGAGCGGAGCGTTGCCGGCAGGCGTAACGATGGCTTGCCGAACGCGGCCATCCTCAATGCCGATTTGCCGCTCGACCAGACCGTGGCTCTCAGGTTTTGCCGCCTGACGACTGACCGTAGTGTGATCACGCATCACCCAGCCGGCGCGATCCTCGCGACTGACCAGATAAAGTCACTGGAGAATTACTTCGCTTCCAATTTGGCAAACCAGGGTTAAAGAACAGTGACCGTACCTGATTACTTGCCGTCCGGCGCGACCCGGCGAATGGCGGTTGCACTTCCGGAAGCGGCCGTCAGGCAGTCGACAGAGGGAAGGACCGGAACGGGTCGGCTACGGAAGTTGGTCGTGGGACCGGGTCCGGCCATGAGCAATGGGATGGACTCCTCCTCACCCGACTACCGTAGGGCGCATGATGGGCGTCGTGTTCGACCGGTCAACGAGGAGGAACCCGAGATGGACATTATTCGCGTTGGGATTGATCTCGCAAAAAAAGTTTTCCAGATGCATGGTGTCGATCGAAGCGAGAAGACCGTCTGGCGCCGCAAGCTGGTCCGTGACGAATGGCTGGACATCTTGCGGCGAACGGTTCCACTGCACGCTGAGATCGGCATGGAAGCATGGGGCAGTGCCCATCATTGGGCACGCCGCCTGCAGACGCTTGGATACACAGTCAAGCTGATCGCTCCGCAGTTCGTGAAGCCGTACGTCAAGAGCAACAAGAACGACGCCAACGACGCCGAAGCTATCTGTGAAGCGATGAGCAGGCCGGGCATGCGTTTCGTCGCCGTCAAGACGGTCGAGCAGCAAGACGTGCAGGCAGTTCACCGCGTTCGCGCCGGGTTGATGGAGCAACGTAACGCAAAGGCAAACCAGATTCGCGGCCTGACCGCCGAGTATGGCATCGTGGCGCCGAGAGAAATTCTTCAGTTGCGCCGTGCTGTTCCCGTCTGGCTTGATGACATAAACAGCGGTCTGAGTGATCGTTTCCGGCGCTTGCTCACGGGGCTGGGGGAGGATCTGCGTTCCCTGGACGATCGGATTCGCGAACTCGACCATGAAATTGCCGCAATTGCTGCATCCGATCCCGTAGCCAAGCGTTTGCAGCAACTACGTGGCGTTGGGCCGATGGTTGCAACCGCGTTGATCGCAACCGTGGGCAATGCCCGACAGTTCGCCAGTGGCCGGCAAATGGCCGCCTCGCTCGGATTGACGCCCAGACAAAACAGTTCGGGCGGGAAAGAACGGCTGCTAGGAATTAGCAAAAGAGGCGACGCTTACGTGCGTTGCCTGTTAATTCACGGTGCGCGCGCGATGATCCAGATGGCCCGGCGGCGGACTGACCCGCTAAGTCTCTGGGTCATGCGCATCGCCGGGAACCGGCATCCAAACGTTGCAGCAGTCGCCTTGGCAAACAAGACCGCACGAATTGCCTGGGCGATGATCACACGGGAAACGGACTATCAGCCGGAACTTGCCGCACATTGAAACTGTAAATAGCCAGCAGCACCTTCATCCACGGTTGCAAAACAAGCCGCACGATGGCCAACAGGTCGAACCGGCGCTGATCAAACCCGTGACTGTCCGAGGCCTCGAGCCCGTAGGAGCGATTGGGAGTCAGCGCGCGAATAGCCCATCAGGGTCCGTTGCCTCACAGAGGCACAGTTGTATGAGACCGGATATACGTGAGCGATCGACACTGAGGCTTAAGATGCGACGTGTTTGCAAACGAGGAGGAGTCCATATACGGACGGTCGACATACGCCCTTGAATTGTTGACAATCGCTATCCCGAGCGGGAGCAGGCCCCGGCTAAACTACGGTTTCCAAGCAGTGGTGTGACAGGCGCTGAACGATCTAAGCCACACGACCGCGGCGAACCAGAAGATCGTCTGACCATGAAAGGAAAGGAGAGACCTCATGCCGAGCCTTGAGCGAGCGCGACCGGCTATGCTTATCGACTCTGTCTGGCGCATGGTGCTTCGCCTCGGATTCCAACTCGCTCGCGCCTGGTGGTACCTTCGACGGCCTCGCCATGAAGGCGCGCTAGTAGCAATCTACGTCGGGCGGAAGCTGTTGCTGGTGAAGTCATCGTACCGGGCCGAGTGGAATTTTCCCGGCGGTAGTGTCCGGCCCGGTGAGACGCCTGATGCAGCGGCGCAGCGCGAAATGGAGGAGGAGATTGGTCTGTCGTCGTACACATTACTTCCCGCGGGCAGCGCCTGCGGCATTTGGGACGGGCGAAGTGACCGGGTGCATTTCTTTGAACTGCACCTCGATTGCATACCCGAGCTGCGGCTTGATAATCGTGAGATTATCGCCACGCATCTGGCATCGCCGGAGGAATTGCACGGCATCGCGCTCACAGAGGCGGTCGCTGCGTATCTCGGCAGAGGTCTCTGCTGTTAGTTGGCCCTTTTTCTTTCGGGACATCTCGACGGGTCGCGCGTGACAGGAAAGCAGTCGGTCAGTCCCCGCCCGTATGCATCGAAAAGAGGAGGCATGAAAAGTACCGGCAACGCGATGAGGACCGTGGGCAATGTGGAGAGCGCCGCCGTCGACTGGCCATTGTCGACTGTTTCGGTCATTCGACATTGCCACCGGAATTGTTGACAATCGACGACTTCGCCCGAGCTTCGCTCGGCGCGTCGCTTCAGTCTGGCTCAGAGCGGGGGATTACCCGGCGATTCTCGCTCGTGCCCTGTCTGAACTTCAACGGACTCCTAGAGGCAAATCCGGGAACTCCATAGGTAAGCAGCTCTTGATATATTTGAACTGGTGATTGGAATGCTAAGGAACACGTCTGTCGTACTTTACATTGTGGTGTTGATAGCCGTTGTCGTTAGCGTAGATTTATTGTTCTTTAAGAATCGATTCTGGGAACGGCTGATAGTGAACATCGGCATTGTCTTGGTGTTTGCAGCCTTCTATTTTAGATTCCTAAAGAACCCGTAAGCTAAGCGCCGCGGCACCAACTGGTTGGCTAATACCCAAATCGAGTCCGACGGCTTACCCTTCCGCTACGCTCCAGGGCAAGCCGCGGCTCATGTGGAGTTCAGGGAAACTCGACCTTCGCCTTGGAGGCGACGCCCGCCGTCCACGCCATGAACGGACTCTCCCCGCTGGCTTACCAAAGAGGTCTTCGACCGCTCCTTTGGGCATCCGTGACGGCCTCGAGCGTTTTTTCTGATCGTCTACTGGACGGCTTCCATTAAGGCTTTCCAATGAAGCGGATCCTTTTACTCAATTTTCGTGAGGAGATCATTGACCGCGTGCTCCAGATCGAAGATCAGTTCATTGTTACCAATGAACTGATCCATGTTGTTGCCGTGGCTGAAGTAGTGCAAGACCTTCAGGATCCGTTTTGAAGGCTCAGCTCCAAAAAGAGCTTCAGCGTTGAATAGGCGTAAAGCTCGGTGAAGCGGTATGACCCGAGGGCGGTCTCAATCTGGAATCAGCTCGGAAATTCCGCCGGCGGGAGGCTCGCGAAGCCGGGCTTCGCAAACAAGTAGCCCTGAAAAAGTCGTATGCCTTCGTCTTTCAACCATTGGAACTCGTCCAGTGTTTCAACGCCCTCGGCCATTAGATCAATTCCGAGATCGACACAGACACTGGCAATTGCCCGAACGATTGCCTGTCTGGGTCCGTTGCTTTCTATGCCGCGCATTAACGCCATGTCCATCTTGATCTGGTCGGGCTGAAACTCCGCCAGCAAATTCAATCCCGAGTATCCTGCGCCAAAATCGTCGATGGCCACTTTCAAACCTTGCCTGCGGTAAATGTTGATCAGCTGGGAGAAGCGCACATGATCATGAATCATCTCGCCTTCGGTCACCTCGATAACGATACGCTTGATAGGAAGGTCGTACTTTGCGGCTGCTTCGAGCATGCTTTCGATTGACGACGTGGAAAGAAGCAGGCTTTGTGGCAAGAGATTAAGGTTGAGATCGCAGCAAATGCCCAACTGAGATGCCTGCTCGATTGCGGCCACGCGGCCGGCGGCATCGAATCGATACATATCCTCAGGCGGCACGCGACTGAACACCTCCGATGCCGGCTCGCCGTGAGCACCACGAATTAACGCTTCATAGGATACGATTTTTCGGTCGACCGCGTCGACAATCGGTTGGAATGCGTATGCAAAGCCAATCGAATCAGACTGCTTTGATGGATCTCGTGGTGTGATTAAGGACGTCATGTCACTTACTCCGCCGCCATCGCTGAACTCGGGACTATCTTCCGCCGCCAACGTCCGCCCTGGAATGCCGCCAGGAGTTTCTTCGCGCGCCCGCTGTCGAGTTGCGAAAATACCGAGTTTTCTTCGAAGAAGTCGTTCAAACCGTCGATAGTTCCGAGCTCCTCGCGGGTGATGTTCGAAAAGGACATCGTCCAATCGCCAAAGGACCGCTCTGCAATCGGTTCCTGAATGATCCGGACGATGCCTTGATGGCGCTTGTCTGTGGAGATTTTATTGAACAGCGGCACGACTACGGACTCGGGTCCCTCCAGCACCTGGAAGAAGTTGTGGGTTTCGCACAGAAGCATCCCGGTTATGCCAAGCTGGGCGTTCGCCGCACGCGCCTTTTTGAGCAGAATTAGGAGTTCTTGCTTATCTAATTCGTGAGGCGAAGTGCTCGCATAGATGAGGTGAGTGAGCGTATCCATTGAATGACGTTTCCGGTTAAGCGCTCACCTGTCCATATGAAAGGTACACGCCTAGGCGAGTATATCTATTCGCGCACGTTGCGCATGCGATATATTTGGCTTTGAGAGCGCGAAGACTGTCATGGAGAGCGATTCGGCAGAATATCCAATGTCAAGCATACCGAATTTGCATCGAATCGCGATACACTACGCGCAACCCACCCGTCTGATATAGATGGAGTAGCGGCTTTTTTTATATTTTCTTCCGACATACGCGACACTCATAGTTAAATGAAATCGCCCCGTCTCTGCGCGAGCCCGCCAATAATTTACCCATATGGAATCGGTGCTTGGCTATATCGAGGGGTCGGTTTTAGTTATGCCATCTGCAACGCTGTGACGGGACCATGCTGTCTTCCCGACTAGGCTGACCGGAACCGCTATCCCTCTGCATGGATGCCAGAGGTTACTTCCAGATTTTCTGACATGACCGCGCATCTGTGAGCGGCCGCTATGTAGAAGGCCGACTGTCGCCTGTGGGTCGGCTGCGGAAGTTGGTCGTGGGACCGGGTTCGGCCCAGAGTGTGTCAAAACGCATTTTGAACACCTATCATCGTGGTATCACGTTTGGGGGTAAGCCAGATGAAGCGTTTTGTTCAAGGCGACTGTCGTACGCAAAGCATCCTTCTCCCGGACTGTCTCGACGATTACATAACCGATACCAATCCTGTGCGCGTGATCGACGTATTCGTCGACGAGCTTGAGCTCGGCAAACTGGGTTTTGACGGTGTCGAACCGGCTGTCACTGGTAGGCCGTCATATCACCCCGAAGTGATGCTGAAGATATACATCTACGGCTACCTCAATCGCATTCAGTCGAGCCGACGTCTTGAGCGCGAGGCCCAACGCAATATCGAACTGATGTGGCTGACCGGGCGGTTGATGCCCGATTTCAAGACTATCGCCCGCTTCCGCAAAGACAACGGCAAAGCAATCCGGACGGTCTGCCGCCAGTTTGTGATGCTATGCCAGCAATTGGATCTTTTCTCCGATGCTCTCGTCGCGATTGATGGCAGCAAGTTCAAAGCGGTAAACAATCGGGACCGCAACTTCACCAGCGCGAAGCTGAAGCGACGCATGGAAGATATCGAGTCGAGCATCAATCGCTATCTCGTAGCGCTTGAGACGGCTGACCGTCAGGAGCCGGCGATTGCGAAGGCAAAGACAGAGCGCCTGGAGGACAAGATTGCGGCGCTGAAGGACCAGATGCGGGTGCTCAGGGATATCGAAGTGCAGTTGAATGCGGCACCGGATAAACAACTGTCGCTGATCGAGGGTACTTCAAGAGCGAAGAAATACTCGCATGTCACGAGGCAGGCCTCACAGTGTTCGTACCAAAATCGGTTACCTCGGGTGCCACTGCCGATGGACGCTTTGGTAAGGGCGATTTTATCTACGACGCGGGGAAGAACGAATATTCCTGTCCGGCGGGTGAGCGGCTGATCTGGCGATACGCAACCGTCGAGAGTGGCTTGAAACTTCACCGCTACTGGAGTTCGAATTGCCAGCAATGTACGCTGAAAGACAAGTGCACGCCTAGCGTTCAACGACGCGTGAGCCGCTGGGAACATCAGGCGGTTCTCGAACAGATGCAAGCGCGCCTTGACCATGCACCGGACATGATGCGCATCCGCAGGCAGACCGTCGAGCATCCGTTCGGCACAATCAAAGCCTGGATGGGCGCAACGCATTTCCTGACAAGAACGATTGAGAAGGTCAGCACCGAGATGAGTTTGCATGTGCTGGCGTACAACATGAAGCGGGTCATCAAATTACTCGGCTCGGCGGAGCTGATCAAAGTGATTCAGGATCGAAGCGTGCAAGTGGCGGGCTGATACGCACCGAGGAGGATTGCGCCTCACAATGTCGCCGAGGCGACCTTACGGCACCAGAGCTTCCAACCGACGGTAGTTTTGTCTGCCGCCTTGCCACCGTTCTTTCCGGGCCCTCGTTTTTTTGGTTTTGACACGGTCTGGGCCGGACCCAGTCCCACGACCAACTTCCGTAGCCGACCCTGAGCCGCCCTTCACATTTCCCGAAACCGATCATTTGGATAGGCATTCCCCGACCTAACCGCTGGCGTGATCCGCCCCACCTACCTCCTTCATGAAGGCGAGCAGGAGCATGCTGAGCCGAACCGGCTGCTCCTGTTGGACCCAATGACCGGCGCCGTCGATCAGCTCGATGCCACCCATCCTTGTCGCCGCCTTCGTCCTCATAAGATCGACCGCGCCTGGCGCCGAATAGGTGCCCCAATCGCTCTTCCCGCCGATGAAGAGCGACGGGACATCGATCGTCTTGCCCGAAAACAGGCGCAACTCAGCGTTTAGGTCAGAATTGGGATCAGGTGTCGCCAGCCGTAAGCCAAATCCGGAAAGCCGTGCAGAAGCAGCGCGAGCGGCCGGCCGGGGCTTTCGTAACCGGCCTCGAGAATATGGACATCGAGGCCGTTGACCCCGTGGATCATGCGCGAGCGGACTCCCTTGGGAAGCGTTCCCTCGCCATATGTTGGGGTGGTCAAATCAGTTCCTCCTATGGGGTTTGCGCGGGCCGGTCGAAGTAAAGCCGCAACCAGGCTTGCCGCGCCCATCGCTAAGACGGCTCGTCGGGACGCCGATGGCTTGAAACTAACTGGATGACTCATGACGAAACGCACCGTCGGCGTCCAATTGGGGCATGGGTGTTGGACGGCCTCGCGAGGCAGATTTACGGAATATCGCGGCAGTCGCGCAGACGCATACCGTGTTCAACAACAACTAGGAGGATCACGGGCAGCGTAGCGCGATAAGCAGGTTGGTATCGCCCAGTTCGGCAATGCCGGGAAGCACCGGCGATTCATACAGGCGGCTGAAACTGATCTGAGCGCCACGCTCGCGCAGCCACGTTTCCATGTTGCCCAGTCCTTCGAATGACGCGTGCTGCAGTACATGCACCTTCATGGCTCATCTCTTCATCAAAATGTGTTCGAAATCCTTGAGCGCTGCCGCAGCTGTGGCGAGCGGGCTGCTCCGACAGATGGCGACGACTTCTCCCATGGCATCGGTCTGGACGTTGATCGCCTTCATCTTCGCTCCGACCTGCGCGAATGGATGATCGTGGGGATAGGTCCGAAGCGTGACGATGGCGCTCACACCGTGCTCGCCGGGAACGATTTCCCCGACGAGTTTCGGTACTACGCCCGCCGCTTTCCATCCGTCGATATCGCGCTGCGTGATCTGGTCGATCCCTTGGCGTTCGACATCGTTCAATGTGAGGTTGGCATCGAGCACCGCGTTGGCGAGCAACGTGATCTTGCAGGCAGTGTCCCAGCCTTCCATGTCGAAACGCGGATCGGGTTCCGCCATGCCGAGTTGCTGGGCTTGCGCTACGGCATCCGGCAACGCAACGCCGTCCATCATCCGGCTCAGCACGTAGTTCGTGGTGGCGGTAAAAATGCCCTCGACCTTCAACACGCGGCATCCGGCGAGGTTGTGCTCGATTAGATCGACAGTGGGAAGCGCTGCGGCGGTCGCGCCGCTGAACTTCAACGCGACGCCGTTCGCCGCGGCGAGCGCGCGCAGTCCGGCCAGATCGAAGATCAGTGCGCCCTTGGAAATGGCGATCACGTGCACCCCGCGCGACAGTGCGCTGCGAAGGTACGCATAGGCAGCGCCGCCTGTCTCGTAGTCGGTCGGGCCGGCATCGATCAGCACATGTGCGTTGGTCCGTTCGATGAATTCCGTGCCAGTCAATCCAGCTTGCATTGCTTCCCGCTCGGGCCCATGTGGCCCTGGTAGACCGTCGGGCGCAAACAGGCCCGCGCGTGAACCGCAGACGGCGGTCAGACGCACATCCGCGCCGTAGCGCTGTGCATAGTGGGCCTGTCGCTGCAACAGCAAGCTGGCGACCGTCCGGCCAATCGCGCCGAAGCCTGTAATCGCGACATTCCATCGCTGCATGACATTTCTCCGTTGGCCTTACTTCGCGAACAGCATGTCGAGGTTGGCGAACGACTTGAATTCGAGCGCGTTGCCGCTCGGGTCCAGAAAGAACATGGTAGCCTGTTCGCCCGGTTCGCCCTTGAAGCGGATGTACGGCTCAATCACGAACTGCGTGCCGGCCGCCTTCAGTCTGTCGGCGAGCGAAGTCCATTGTGGCATCGTCAGAAGCGCGCCGAAATGGCGCACAGGGACACCGTGTCCGTCGACGGCATTGGTCGAGCTCACGCCCGTTTCACCCGGCGCGAGATGCGCGACGATTTGATGGCCATAGAGATCGAAGTCGACCCAGTCAGGCGCGCTGCGGCCTTCGCGACAGCCAAGCAGGCCGCTGTAGAACGCACGCGCAACCTCGATGCTGTGGACCGGAAACGCGATATGGAACGGTAGAAGCGGGGTATTCATGACGATGGGTCTTCCAGAGGTTGAAGGAAATATGCGCTTCATCGAGCGTCTGAGTCACATGTTAGACATAACGGAATTGAATGAATAACGATATATTTAGGATATGACAACCAAATTTATCGATGAATCGAATCATGCTAAAAGAGCTTAGAACGTTCCTCGCCGTCGTGCGTTACGGTACCTTTGCCCGCGCCGGCACGCAGATCGGATTGACGCAGTCGGCGGTCAGTGCGCAAATCCAGCGTCTGGAAAACGAACTCGGCTTCGCCTTGTTCGACCGGACCGGCCGCTCCGCCAGCCTTAACGCGGCAGGCAAGCGTATCGTCGAAGTCGCGCAGGAACTGCTCGTGGTGTATGCGCGCCTCGCTACGCAGGACGCAGCGAGCGAGAACGCGGGGCTTTTGCGGGTCGGCGCGATCGCGTCGGTGCAGAGTTCGTTGCTGGTCGATGCGATCCAGCAGTTTCGCGCCGCTTCACCGGGCTGGCGGATACGCGTGTCGCCGGGAGTGTCACTGAATCTGCTCGCACAGGTCGACTCGGGCGAACTCGATCTCGCAGTGATCATTAAGCCGCCATTCGCGTTGCCACCCGAACTGAAATGGCACTTGCTCGTCAGCGAGCCCTTCGTGCTACTAGCGCCGCGCAAGCTTGCGAAAGAGCCGTGGCGCGTGCTGCTCGCTCGCGAACCGCTGATCCGCTACGATCGCAATTCGTTTGGCGGGCGACTCGTGGACCGCTTCTTCAAACGCATGCGGATCAACGTGGACGACGTCGTGGAAATGGACGAGCTACAGGGGATCGTTGGGCTGGTGGCAGCGGGTGTGGGCGTCGCGATCGTCCCGCAAGCGGCGACACTGCATATCCCGTCGGGCGTGCGTACCCTTACCTTCGGCGACGACACGTTTTACCGGGAGGTCGGGATCGTCGAGCGCACGACAGCCGATCAGCAGAGCGCTTCTTATGACTTCGCCGTATGCTTACGTGCGACGGTGACTAGTCGGAAATTATAAATGGCCAATGCGCCGACACTTGCGTAGACGCGCGAACGGCGGCGTAGCGCTCCGTAGCGGCCATTGGGCAGTAGTCGCCGAGATACCATCGACCAGTTCACTGTCCGTGAAAGTACACGATCTGGACACGGGCCAGGACTACTGGATCGCAATGTCCGCCGTGGTTCGTAGAGCGCCCGATTCGGTTGGCACGATCGGTGGCGTCAAGATCCGTATTCCGGCGCTCTATCGTCACAACAGTCTTGTCACCTATATAAGTAATGCTGGACCGGCTGGAGGGCGGACCGGGGGTACGACGGTGGATGCGTCTGCGCCGACCATCACCACGCCTATTGACACCGTGTCTGTCGACGTACGACAGAGCGATTTCCAACTAGTCGCTAGTCCTCAGGAGCAAGCCGACTTCCAACTTGCTGAGAGTACCGTTTGGGCGCCGCCACCTGTAGAGAATCGATGGCTACGTATTGAAGTGTCTAGGAAAGGATACCCGATCGATCCGCAAATGCGCTTCGAGGAAGACGCGCACTCGCGCTGGAGTCACGGGCCCTTCGAGAAGCTTCGTGATACGTGGGGATTGGTTCATTACCGTGCCACGACGCCGCCGACGAGTGGGGTAATGAACGGGCAGTACGAACTGCCGTCCTATCACGCTCGGGCGCTGATGCGACCTGTTGGGCTCAGTGACAAGGCGGACTTTGCGAACTGGAGAGAACTTGAAGCCAAGACCTCGCATATGCTGGGCGCATTCGTCGTGCACTAGACGAGAGTGCGGCGAGTGTTGCGGTTATTACGAAACGAAAGTGCTGACCGCATCTGGCATTCTTTCCGTAACGCTACTTCTTTAGCGTCGACTGCTCACGGCATGGATAATCGCCAGTCGTGTAACAAGAACCCGGTTTCTTCAACATCCGTTATCTGCGCGGCGCAATGAGGCGGTAACAGCTAGAATTGCGGCTTTAGCCCGGAATACGTCAATGTCTTTTGCGTCGCTTGGCCTGATCGATCCCTTGCTGCGTAATGTGCAGGACCTCAATTACCACACACCTACGCCGGTGCAGGCCAAGGCGATTCCTGCTGTGCTCAGCGGCCGGGACGTCATGGCGGCGGCACAGACCGGCACGGGCAAAACGGCGGGTTTTGCGCTGCCGCTGTTGCAACGGCTGGTACAACATGGCCCGACGGTGTCCAGCAACCGCGCGCGCGTTCTGGTGCTGGTGCCCACGCGTGAACTGGCCGAACAAGTGCTGCAAAGCTTTATCGATTACGGCAAAGGCCTCGACTTACGATTTCTGGCCGCCTACGGCGGTGTGAGTATCAACCCGCAGATGATGAAGTTGCGCAAAGGCGTGGATGTGCTCGTTGCCACGCCGGGCCGTTTGCTGGATCTCAATCGCCAGAACGCAGTGCATTTTGATCAAGTACAAACGCTGGTGCTGGATGAAGCCGACCGCATGCTGGATTTGGGCTTTGCGCGCGAACTCAACGCCGTCTTTGCTGCCTTGCCGGCTCAGCGCCAGACCCTGCTGTTCTCTGCCACGTTTACCGATGATATCCGTGCCATGGCGGCGGGCATTCTGCGCGGCCCGGTCAATATCAGCGTCAGCCCGCCCAATGCCACGGCCAGCAATATCGAGCAGTGGGTGGTGCCGGTGGATAAAATGAACAAGCCCGATCTCTTCATGCACCTTGTGGCTAAGAACAACTGGGAGCACGCGCTGGTGTTCGTCAAAACCCGCAATGGCGTGGATTACCTGGCGGCCATGCTGGATGAAGCGGGCTATGCGGTCGACACTATCCACGGCGACAAACCGCAACCCGCCCGCCTGCGTGCGCTGGAGCGCTTCAAGACGGGCGAAGTACGTATGCTGGTAGCCACCGATGTGGCTGCGCGCGGGCTGGATATCGACGACCTGCCGCTGGTGATCAACGTTGATCTGCCGATCATGGCGCAAGACTATGTGCACCGTATTGGCCGCACCGGCCGCGCGGGCGCCAGCGGCGTGGCGGTGTCCCTTGTGTGTGCCGATGAAGCGCCGCAACTGGCCGCGATTGAAGCGCTGATCCGGCAAACGCTGCCCCGTGAAGAAGAGCCTGGTTTTGAAGCCGACCACCGCGTGCCGCAAACTAGCGCGACGGGCGAGATCATCAAGAAACCCAAAAAACCTAAGAAGCCGAAAGTGCCGCAAGCTGCGCCGGGCACCATGCAGGTGCTCAGCAAAAAAACTCGCCCGCAAAGTGATGCAAACAAACGCAAGCCTGAGGCGCAGCGCGCCGTGGCCGCGGGTAAAGGCACAAGCTTGTCTAGCGGTAACCCATTCAGCCTTCAAAAGCCACGCAGCAAAGCCGCCAGCAAGCCAACTGCGGGTTCACGTAAGCCGGTTGGCAAACCCGCTGGTGGTCGCGGCAAACGCCAACCCTGATCCCCGTGGGGATGAGTAACGCCCGCCCCGGAACAGGCTGGCGGTTTGCGGCCCGCTGGCAGGCAGCGGCGCGGCTTCGGCGTCTATCAGGTCGGCGGGTAACGGCGTACTGAATGCAAGATCGGTAACAACATCGGGGCCGAACGGACGTTGAAATCGTGCGTAGCGAGCGTCCGATCGAGGTCGTCTCTGGCGAATGTGTCCGCTTCTCACACAAAAGCCGTCATTGATGAGCGGCCTTAAGCCACCGAGTTCCCTTGCTATGGCGACATCGGAAACAGCGTGTTTCCGATGTCTTACGTGCCTTCGGTGGCCACCTGCTCCTCGCGCGCGTATTGTGAAGGTGGCCGCCCAACGTGCCGCGTGAAGGCTACGCTGAAGGTACTGGGGGAGCTGTAGCCAACGCGCAGTGCAACCTCGGCGACGCGGCCTTCATTACGGCGTAGCAGGTCCTTGGCGAGCGCCATGCGCCAAGTGAGCAAATATTCCATGGGTGCCACCCCGACCGTGCGGTTGAAGCGTTCAAAGAAGGTTGAGCGCGACATTGCGGCCTCCTTCGCGAGTTCAGCGACCGTCCACGCGCGTGTCGGGTGTTCGTGCATGCCGCGGATCGCGGCCGCGAGGCGGGCATCGGACAACCCGCGAACCAGCCCCGGTGACGCAGTCGTTTCCGCCGTGGAGCGCAACGCCTCAATCAGCAGCACTTCCAGCAGTCGTGACAGCACGACCTCGCGCGCCGGCCGCGACGCGCGTGATTCATCTCGTACGAGTTGCACAAGGGTGGCCAGCCGCTCTACGCCGCGGACATGCACGATTTGCGGTAGCAACGAGACCAGCAGGGACGCATCGGGTGAACCGAAGCTGCAGTGGCCGACCATCATTCGCAAATCGACCGGGCCGTCCGGCTCCCCGATTCCGAATTCATTGTTGCCAAGCGCGATCGGCGCGAGCGTTTCAACACCCGGCGGTGGCGGCACGAGGCTGGACATCGCCACGCCGTAGGCCGCAGGAATCAGCACGAAGTCTCCCGAGACGAGCTCGATGGGTTCGTGTCCGTCGATCGCCATGCGGCACGCGCCCTCGAGGATCACGTAGTAGAGCGGCTGACCGCTATCCGAGCGGCGAACGCGCCATCGGCCCGCGCCCAGAACCAGTTTGGAGAACCGCGCGCCCGGCTGCAGCAGCGTCACGACTTCTGCCAACGGATCGATCATATCTGGACTCCTGGAAATGAAATTCGGACTCTAGATTGTAGCAAGTACGGTCGCGGCGGGCTATCGTAAGGGCATACGCAAACCACCTCGCACAGGAGTTCCCATGAAAACCGTACTCATCACCGGCTGTTCTTCCGGATTCGGTCTAGAAATCGCCCGCTATTTTCTGGCCCGCGACTGGCAAGTCGTCGCCACGATGCGCACGCCGCGCACCGATGTGCTGCCGCCGTCAGAGCGCCTGCGCGTGCTGGCGCTCGACGTCACAGATCCGGAAAGCATCCGCAAAGCTGTCGAGGCGGCCGGCCCGATCGATGTGCTCGTCAACAACGCGGGCTTTGGCGCGGCTTCCCCCGCGGAACTGGTCCCGATGGCAACGGTGCGCGAGATCTTCGAGACCAACACCTTTGGCACGATCGCATTGACGCAGGCGGTGCTGCCCCAGTTTCGGCAGCGTAAGGCTGGCGTTGTCGTGAATGTCACGTCGAGCGTCACGCTGAAGGCGCTGCCTCTGATCGCGGCTTACAGCGCGAGCAAGGCTGCGGTTAACGCATTTACCGAGTCCACGGCACTGGAGGTCGAGCCGTTCGGCGTGCGTGTTCGACTGGTGCTGCCGGGTCGCGCGCCCGACACCCGGTTTGGCGAGAATGCGCGGCCCCGCATACACGGCTTCGACCATGCGGCCTACGCCGATCTTGCCAGCAAAGTTGTCGCGGGGTTGCAGGACACATCTTCGCCGGTCACCCGGGCACAGGACGTCGCCGAAGCCGTGTGGCGCGTAGCGACGGCCCCGTCATCCCCAATGCGCATCCCGGCCGGCGCGGATGCCGAAGCATGGGCGACTGAGGTTTGCTGACCGGGCGGCACGGATTGAACATGGCCTGTACGCGCGCGAGCGCATTACGATAAGGAGATTGCTATGCAGGACAAACCCGTTGCTCTCGTAACCGGGGCGAATCAAGGAATCGGTCTTCAGATTGCAAAGGATCTCGCGGCACACGGCTTGACTGTGTTGGTAGGGTCGCGCAGCCTCGAACGCGGTGAGGCTGCGGCCAGGGAAGTTGGGTTGGGCGCGTTCGCGCTCCACCTCGACGTGACGGATCAGGCTTCTATAACATCTGCGGCGGAGCGCGTCCGAAACGAGTTTGGCCGCCTTGACGTGCTCATCCAGAACGCGGCCATCTCGAATACGAAGAAGCAGCCCGGTCAGTCCGTCGAGGAGTATGCAAAGGCGACTCGCCCGAGCAACGTGGCTCTCGATGAAATGCGCGCAGTGTGGGACACGAACGTGTTCGGGGTGCTCGCTGTGTACCAGGCGATGCTGCCACTTTTGCGCAAGACGCCGGGCTCCCGCATCGTTAATGTGTCGAGTGGCGTTGGGTCGTTGACGACGAACTCGGACTCGGCTTTCCCCTACCGCGCGATTTTCGGCCCCGTCTACCCGGCGTCCAAGACGGCTCTCAACGCTTTGACGGTTGCCATGGCCATCGAACTTGAGCCAGAAGGTATCAAGGTCAATGCCGTCTCCCCGGGTTTTACCAGGACGAACCTCAACGGATTTGCGGGTACCGAGACCGTCGAGGAAGGCGCTCGCGAGGCGGTGCGCGTTGCGCTGCTGGGTCCGGACGGCCCCACAGGGACGTTCACGCGCCGGGAAGGGGAAACGATCCCATGGTGATTTAAGTCTGGTGCGCGTGTTCGGAAGGATCGATGGATTGGGTCGGAGCGTATGGAACCGGGCCGTTCGCCTGAGCCCTGGTCACAGCGTTGAATTTCGCTGTTGTTGAACTGATGGCGGCTGAGCGTCCGCTCGCCACATGCGACGAGCGGACGGCAGGTGCGCCTCCGAAGGAGCCGTTCAGGCCGTGCGAATTGAACGGCGGCTCAGGGTCGGGAGTGTGAGTTCGCTGATACAGGAAGCTGCCGTCCAACTGCTCGACACCGCCACCGGCAGCAATCCACCACATTGCTGACGTAGAACCCAGCCCACCCCAAGGTCGGCTCCGGCCGAGAAGGAGCTTTCGTATTTGACGATCGGATGGCCGGCTCCGGGTGCGGAGCCGACAACCGAAACGCCGGCTGAACACACATGTGAATAGCGGTTTGTGGCCGATTATTGCCCAATGCGTTCGGCAGTGGCAACTGATCCCGAAGCGACTTGCTCATACTCCGGCGCGGCAGGTCAACGGGTCAGGTAACCAATGCGTTTTGCCAGACCTTGCTAGCGCTCACGGACTAGGCGAGGGACAGTTGTCTCGCTCAGGCTGTTGCTGTAGCCGTTGCGGCTCGGGATTTATCTCCTGCGCGATCATCACCAGTTCGCGAGTCCGCCGCAGGCTCACTGCGGCCAACTCGTCAGCCAGCTTTTGCGCAAGATGCCGTTGGTTGTCGAGCTCAACCGTCAACCTCTCGATTTCTTCCTTTCGCTCTCTGGCTCGGCGTCCGACGATCTCTAAAATATTGTCGGCCAGATCGGCACGGCGCCTCTGTTCCTTCGCTTCTCTGGCCAGCGCACGCCGCTCTTGCTGGCCCACTTGGTTCGCTAGGCCTCGACCTGCCAGGTGTTCCAACAACTCTGCTCGATGGCGATTGTGCGCCGCTGCCTGACGGTTGTATTCCTCGTCCTGCTTTCTCTTGATCAGAGCCTCCGCCCGAGCGCTTCTCATGGGCTCAGCGGTACCATTGAGCTTGTCCATCAGGCCGGGTTTGACCGGCATCGGTTTCAGCTGGCGCATCGGTATGGGCTTGAGTCGGGGATCGTCCTCCAACGCCTGCAAACGGCCGTAAAAGCGCCGAATGGACTGGTGACTCGCTCTACTACCCTCCACCCCCCTTTCAAGGCCGTGAATACTTCCTACTCGATTTGCAAAGGCGGTTTGCATGTCACGCAGCGTGGCGGCCCCGCCAAGAAAAGCCCTGCAATTGAGCTTACCTCGCTGGTCGAGCGGCACTACGTAGCAGTACAAGTGCGGTGTGCTCTCGTCCCTGTGGATGCCAGCGTGAATCACATTTTCCTCGCCGTGCCGCTCCTTGAGCCATGCCAGCGCGTCGTGGAAATAGGCATCCTGTTCATCACGGGTTTTGCTGTGCATCGCTTCCGGACTAGCCGTGATCAGGTATTCGATGGCAAGCACGGCGTTCGAGCGTACTTTGTGCTGCGTGGCCAATCGTGCGTTTAAGCGGTCAAGCGCGTCGGTGGTACTAGCCGCGCCGATGTATGTGTTCTCGTGCGCGCGGTTGGGCTCGGCGTTTGGTGTCGGCTGCTCGCGGAAGCTGTGCAGCAGTGACCGGCGCACGGCAACGCCCGACTTGAGTTTTTGGGTCCGAAGGATGGCATATCGCATTGTCGATGGCAGCAGAGCTACCCCCAAATCGTGAACGATTGTGGACTCACTACACAATTTGCTAGGCAAATTGTTCGTTTGCCCCCTGCACGGGGGAGAAGCACCGAGGCCGTGTGCACGCCCCGCGCACGAGTTGGGGCGCCCGAGGACCCGGTTGGTGAGGGGGGCGATGGCCCGAAGACGCGATCGGGCCGTGCGCCCAAGTGGCGCCCCACATGAATAAAGTCATCAAAAGATGTCGATCGCTACCCCAGTTTGACAAGCAAGTCCGCAGGGTTCAGATGTGTATATCGTTTCAACATTTGCATGGACCTATGTCCAGTCATGCTGGCGACTTCAAGAGGATGCAGTCCCTTTTCGAACAGACGGCTGGCCGCTTCATGGCGCAAGTCGTGCCAGCGAAGATCGGCAAAACCGTTTTCGCTCTTGACGACTCGTTTCCAGGCCATCAGGACTGCGTTGCGCGATGTACCGAAGACAGGGCCGATCAACAGGCTAGGATCGACGTTAACCGGTCCAAATCTGCACCGCTCGGAATTGGAGCGTCGGTCACGTTGCCAAAGCGCGGCCAACGCCCTGAGCACATCCGTCGCGCGTCGTGTTAGCGGAAGTCGGGCAGGTACACCTTTGTTGTCAGTGCCACGGGCTTCGGGCGGAAATTCGATCATCCGCGCGGGGATTTTGACCCACTCCCAGCGTAGGCTGAAGAGTGTGCCCTGGCGCAAACTTGTTTCGATTGCCAACTCGAACGCGGGGGCTAGCCAAGAGTTGTGGCTTGCCGCAAACCGGGCGCAAAGTGCCTCGAATTCTCCGGGCCGCAGGCGGCGATCCCTTGCGCGGCTGCCGGATGGCTTTCGAATATTTTTTAGGGGGTTCATAAGTGCTTCGAATCCCCATTCCCTTCGCGCAATCTCGAACAGATGGCTGACCACCTGGAGTTCAAGACGTATTGTGTTCTCGGCGCGTCCTGCCGCCCGCCGAGCATCGCGGTACTTCGCGAAGTCCGCACCGCGCAAGCTCGCTAAGGTACGCCAAGCAAGGTCATGCTTTTGCCAGCGTGCGATGCGGGTTCTCTCCTGTTCGGGGTAGCCCTTGGCCGGGACTACTTCGCGCAAGTACCGGTCAAGCGCGTCACGTAACGTCGTTCGCTCGGCCTCAGTTCGATCGATGTAGACCCCGACAGTGATTTCCGCCTCGGTTCGTTCTGCCCATTGCTGAGCTTGCTGTCGTGTGTCGAACGTGCGGTAGATGGGCTTGTGACCGCGTTTGCGAATTTCAGCGCGCCAATAGGCGCCGCGCTGGCTGATGTATGCCATTCCGAAGACTCCATGCGAAAGGTTGATGCTTCGCTTGGCTTTATTCTCCGTTCCGGCAAGATTCCGGCAAAGGGGACAGTTAACGCACTGTATGGCCTGATTCAAGGCGAAAAAAAAAAGCACCACGATTACTCGCAAGTGCTTGATGTTCCCTCCCAGAAGGGAAGATGAATGCTTTGGTAGGCCGTGCGGGATTCGAACCTGCGACCAACGGATTAAAAGTCCGCTGCTCTACCAACTGAGCTAACGACCCAAAGAAGACAGCGATTATAGTAAATTACTGCAAATTCTGTCAAGCGCGCAGGGCGCTATATTGCCGGCTTATTGCTCAATTCACCGATAAAAAAGCCCGGCCGGGATATCCCCGAGCCGGGCTCGTACAACATTCGAACAAACACCCGCCGGCGCGAAATTCGCCCGCGGTATTTACTTCAAAGCCGCAATCTTGTCCTTGGCCGTTTGGGCTGCCGGAGTTCCTGCGTACTCAGCCAAAACCTGTTGCAACGTCTTTTTAGCCGCTGCTTTCTGGTTCTGTTCAACCTGGTTGTTCGC
>Ga0302220_10000678_pt1 | contig 28068 bp, 23 predicted proteins | sample II_Palsa_E1_3_FD_194572 | JGI IMG/M metagenome (GOLD analysis project Ga0302220, IMG submission 194572) | Peat permafrost microbial communities from Stordalen Mire near Abisko, Sweden - II_Palsa_E1_3 | ecosystem: Environmental > Terrestrial > Soil > Palsa > Peat permafrost | place: Sweden...
ATCCCCCCTTGCCGCCGCACGGCCAAGGTTCGCTGCCGCGCGCCCAACGGAGACCCAGTTATCGTGTCAGCGAACCGGGCCTCCGGCCCGGTGAGTGGCCGGTGTGTCGGCGAAGTACCACCGCGGGGCGCGAAGCGCACGCAGGGGGTTCCGGGGGGTCGCCCCCCGGGCCAGCACAGCGCAGCGGGGGTTCCGGGGGGTCGTCCCCCCGGGCTGGCACTGGTCCACGGGGATCGTCTGCTGCAGCCCGGGGATAGTCCGCCCGGCTGCACGGTTACCGTGTAGTAGAGATGCAATTCCCGGCCAAACGCAGGACGATTGGTCTGGACATCATCGAAAAACCGCGGTGTACAGCCGCCCTGAACCAACGGAAGGCGAGGCTACCCCGTGGCTTCCGGACGCCAGCGCTTCTCGATCATCAATGACGGGCTCCCCACCCAGCTGCCCGACATCGATCCGGACGAAACCCGAGAGTGGGTCGACTCATTCGACACGGTCGTGGAGACCCGCGGCCGCGCCCGGGCCCGTTATGTCATGCTCCGGCTGCTGGAGCGGGCCCGCGAGCAGCAGGTCGGCGTGCCGGGGCTGCGAAGCACCGATTACATCAACACGATCACGCCCGAGCGGGAACCGTGGTTCCCGGGCGACGAGTACATCGAGCGGCGGATCCGTGCCTTCATCCGCTGGAACGCGGCCATCATGGTCTCCCGGGCCAACCGGCCGGGCCTCGGGGTCGGCGGTCACATCGCCACCTACGCCTCGGCCGCCAGCCTGTACGAGGTGGGGTTCAACCACTTCTTCCACGGCAAGGAGAACGGCGAGTCCGGCGACCAGGTTTTCTTCCAGGGCCACGCCGCCCCGGGCATCTACGCCCGCGCGTTCCTCGAAGGCCGGCTGGACCAGAACCGGCTCGACGGCTTCCGGCAGGAGCTGTCCCACCCGGGCGGCGGTCTGCCGTCCTACCCGCACCCGCGGCTGATGCCCGGCTTCTGGGAGTTCCCCACCGTCTCCATGGGCCTCGGCCCGCTCAATGCCATCTACCAGGCCCGCTTCAACCGGTACCTGCTGGCCCGCGAGCTGCACGACACCAGCCGCTCGCACGTGTGGGCGTTCCTCGGCGACGGGGAGATGGACGAGCCGGAAGCGCTCGGCGCGATCGGCCTGGCCGCCCGCGAGGAGCTCGACAACCTCACCTTCGTCATCAACTGCAATCTGCAGCGGCTGGACGGCCCAGTCCGTGGCAACGGCAAGATCATCCAGGAGCTCGAGGCCTACTTCCGGGGCGCGGGCTGGAATGTGATCAAGGTCATCTGGGGCCGGGACTGGGACCCGCTGCTGGCCCAGGACACCGATGGCGTGCTGGTCAACAAGATGAACACCACGCCGGACGGGCAGTTCCAGACCTACTCGGTGGAGGCCGGCGGTTACATCCGGGAGAACTTCTTCGGCGGCGACCCCCGGCTGCGCGCCATGGTTCAGCACCTGTCCGACGACGACCTGCGGAACCTGTCCCGCGGCGGGCACGACTACCGCAAGGTGTACGCGGCGTTCAAATCCGCGCGCGAGCACGTCGGCCAGCCCACGGTGATCCTCACACACACGATCAAGGGCTGGACTCTCGGCCCGGACTTCGAGGCGCGCAACGCCACCCACCAGATGAAGAAGCTCACGCACGCCGAGCTGAAGGAATTCCGGGACCGGCTCTACCTGCCGATCTCGGACGCCGCCCTGGAGGCGGACCTGCCGCCGTACTACCACCCGGGCGAGGACTCCGAGGAGATCCAGTACATGAAGGAGCGCCGCGCGGCGCTGGGCGGCTACCTGCCCAAGCGCGTCGTGCGGGCCAAGCCGCTGCCGCCGGTCGCGGACAAGACGTACGACGAGCTGAAGAAGGGCTCGGGCAAGCAGCCGGTCGCCACCACGATGGCGTTCGTCCGGCTGCTCAAGGAGCTGATGAAGGACAAGGAGATCGGCGCGCGGTTCGTGCCGATCATCCCCGACGAGGCGCGCACGTTCGGGATGGACTCGCTGTTCCCGACCGCGAAGATCTACTCCCCGCACGGCCAGACCTACGAGGCGGTGGACCGGAACCTGCTGCTGTCGTACAAGGAGTCCGAGAAGGGCCAGATCCTGCACGAGGGGATCACCGAAGCCGGCGCGATGGGCTCGATGATCGCGGCCGGCACCTCCTACGCCACGCACAGCACGCAGATGATCCCGGTGTACATCTTCTACTCGATGTTCGGCTGGCAGCGGACCGGCGACCAGATGTGGGCGCTCGGTGACCAGCTCGGCCGCGGCTTCCTGCTCGGCGCGACCGCCGGGCGGACCACGCTGGCCGGCGAAGGGCTGCAGCACAACGACGGCCACACGGTGCTGCTGGCCTCGGTCAGCGAGGCGTGCATCGCCTACGACGCCGCCTGGGCCTACGAGATCGCCTACATCATGCGGGATGCGCTGCGCCGGATGTACTCCTCGACCCCGGACCACCCCGAGGGCGAGGACATCTTCTACTACCTGACCGTCTACAACGAGCCGTACCCGCAGCCGGCCGAGCCGGCGGCCTTCCCCGGCGGGAAGGCCGCGCTGGAGCAGGGCATCCTGCGCGGACTGTACGAGTACGCGCCCGCCGCCGGCCACGACGCGTTCGGGACCGGCGCGGCCCGCACGGGTCAGGGGACCGCCAACCTGGAACAAAACGGTACTGAGCGTCCCGCCGACGGCGCGGGCCCGCGGGCCAGCGGGGACCACCCCGAGCCGAACGCGCAGATTCTCGCGTCCGGCGTGGCCATCCGGGCGGCCCTGCAGGCGCAGAAGCTGCTCGCCGACGACTGGGGCGTGGCCGCATCGGTGTGGTCGGCGACCTCGTGGACCGAGCTGCGCCGGGAGGCGATGGCCTGCGAGGAGTGGAACCTGCTGCACCCGGACACCGAGCAGCGGGTGCCGTACGTGACCCAGGTACTGGATGGCCGGCCGGGCCCGGTCGTCGCGGTCAGTGACTGGATCCGGGCCGTCCCGGACCAGATCGCCCGCTGGGTACCGGCGCCGTACACGTCGCTGGGCACCGACGGGTACGGCTTCTCCGACACCCGCGCCGCGGCCCGGCGGTTCTTCCACGTCGACGGCGAATCGATCACCCTGGCCGTGCTCAGCCAGCTGGCCAAGCGCGGCGAGGTCAAGCCGGACGTGCTCGCTCAGGCCATCGACCGGTACCGCCTCGACGTGCCGGTGAGCGAGGCCCTGATGGGTCCCCAGCCTCCGGCCCGGCCCGACACCAAGAACCAGCCTGAGGTCCGCGCCTAGGCGCGCCTGGCCATAATCGGCGCGGGTTTTCCGCAGTCCGCCGATACTGCGGAAAACCAGCGCCGATCCGTGTAGCGCCCGGCGGAAAAGCTGTTGCGGTGGGGGCGGGCGGGGGCTCAGGGTGGCGGCATGGGATTCTTTGACGACGCGCCGGCCCCCGTGCCGGAGCCGCTCTGGCGGCATCATCATTCATGGGATCCGCCGGAGGCGGAGTTCCCCGGCATCGTGCCCATCGACACGACGCTCCTCGGCCGCACTGACCAGGCCGCTGTGGCCATCACCGGGTTGGCCGCGTTCAGTAACGGGTTCGAGATCCAGCTCACCGCGCGCTCCCGGCCGAGCGAGGGCGACGATGCCCGGCCTGGCCTGGGGCGGGCCGGGCGCTCGCTCCGGTTCGGCCTCCAACTGCCCGATGGCAGGAAGGTGTTCGGCCGCCACGGCCCCGGGCGTCCCGGCGGCCCGGACAAGGAGCCGGAGGGGCCGCTGCTGCAGGCGTTTGCGGGCGGCGGCACACCGCTCTCGTTCCTGTCCCGGTGGTGGGCCTGGCCGCTGCCGCCCAAGGGCGCGCTGGAGTTCGTGGCCGAATGGCCCGATCTGGGCCTGCCCGAGTCCCGGGTCAGCCTGGACGCCGGGATGATCCTGGACGCGGCGGACCGCGCCATCTTGCTCTGGCCGGAGCCCAGCGCCGCCTGACCCTCCGGCCCGCGGCAGCCGGTCCCGTACGGTCAGCCCAACGCGGCGTAGGCGGCACGCTGGAACTCGGCGTGCACGGCAGGCGGCTCGGGCGAGTCGAACTGCCGCTGGGTCAGCACGATCACGGTCAGGTCGCGGCCCGGATCCATCAGCCAGGTGGTGCCGAACCCGCCGGCCCAGCCGTAGGATCCGTCATCCTGCACAGCCAGGCAGAAGCCCCACGACTTGTCCTTGAAGAAGTCCGGGCCCAGGCCGCCGCGGGCCTTCTGCTCCGGGGTGAGCTGGTCGGTGGTCATCGCGCGTACCGCGGCGGCGGGGAGCACCGGGGCGCCTCCGCGCAGCAGCACCCGGGAGAACGCCAGCAGATCGTCGGCGGTAGAGACCAGGCCTGCCGCGCCATCGGGGAACGCCGGCGGCCTGCTCCATGATCCGTCCGGCTGGTCCCAGGCGGCGAGGCCTTCGGGGGCGGGCCGGTAGGCGGTCACCAGACGGTCGGTCTGCGTGGTCCAGAACCCGGTGCCGGTCATGCCGAGCGGCTCGAACAGCCGGGTCCGCAGCACATCGCCGAACTGCTGGCCCGCGGCCCGGGCCGCCAGCACCCCCAGGACTGACGCGCCGGTGTTGTAGAACCAGCGCTCACCCGGCTGGGCCAGCAGCGGCAGGCTGCCGAGGCCGGCGATCCAGGTGTCCGGGTCCGGCTGGATGTCCCGGTCCGGCGGTCCCAGGGTGGCCAGGTGCAGCGCGCCCTCCGCCGCCATGACGGGCCACGGCTCCGCGGCGAAGAACATCTCGACCGCGGTGCCGAACCCGAACGTGAACGTGAGCAGGTCCCGTGCGGTGATCTCACGGTTCGCGGGCACGGTGTCGTCCAATGGCCCGTCCATTCGGCGCAGTACCCGGGGACCGGCCAGCTCGGGCAGCAGCCGGCCGACCGGCTCGTCCAGGTCCAGCAGCCCCTCGGCGGCCAGGGCCAGCGTGGCCGCCGCCGTGATCGGCTTGGAGTCCGAGGAAATCCGGAAGATCGAGTCGCGGGTCACCGGCGGCCCGCCGACGGCCATCGTGCCGAGTACCTCGGCGTGCACGTCGTCACCCCGGGCTACCAGCGCGACTAGGCCCGGCACCTGCTCGTCGCCCACGTGCCGCTGCGCCACCTCGTGCAGTCGCTTCTTACCCTGGTCGCTCAGGCCTGTGCTCATGTGACTTCCTCCCGGCTGGAACGTCCCCTGCCCAGTAGGACGTCCCGCCAGGCCCGGACTCATCGCCGGGCTCGTTAAGTGCGCCCAGGAAGGACAGTCAGCCCAGGAAAGACAGGCGGATCTGGCGGGTGGCGTTGTCGACGTTCAGGTCCACCAGGGCGATCGACTGCCAGGTGCCCAGGGCCAGGCCCCCGCCGACGACCGGGACCGTGGCGTACGGCGGCACGAAGGCCGGCATCACGTGCGAGCGGCCGTGCCCGCGGGAGCCGTGCGCGTGCCGCCACCGGTCGTCGGCGGGCAGGAAGTCGTCCAGCACGGCCAGCAGGTCCCGGTCGCTGGAGGCACCCAGCTCGATCAGCGCCAGGCCCGCCGTGGCGTGCGGCACGAACACGTGCAGCAACCCATCGCCGCCAGCGGCGGCCCGGGACGCGAAGTCGGCGCACTGGCCGGTGATATCGAACACGCCTTCACGGCTGCCCGTACGGACCTGGATCATCTCAGTCTCCATAAACGTGAAACTCTAGGCGCATGGCCACCAGTGAGCAGGCCGGCGCCCCCCGCCGGGTGCGCAAGAACGGCAAGCGGGTGCCCGGGGGCTCAGCGGTGAGCCGGGTGCACGAGGAGACCGTGGCGCGCATCGAGCGGTCGATGGGGAGCCTCGGGACCGCCGCCATCGCGTCGATGGACAAGCGGCTGCCCTGGTTCCGGGCCATGTCGGCGGAGAACCGGTCGTGGCTGGGCCTGGTCGCGCAGGCCGGGATCGCGGCGTTCGTGGACTGGATCCGCCACCCCGAGCGGGACCGGCCCGCCGTCGCGGGCGAGGTGTTCGGCACCGCGCCGCGTGAGCTGGCCCGAGCGGTCAGCCTGCAGCAGGCCGTGGAGATGCTCCGGGTCATCATCGACGTGGTGGAAGCCCAGGTCAACGAGCTGGCGGCGCCGGGCGGTGAGACGGAGCTGCGGGAGGCTGTGCTCCGGTACACCCGGGAGGTCGCCTTCGGCGCGGCGCAGGTCTACGCGCGGACCGCGGAGGCGCGCGGTGCGTGGGACGCCCGGCTGGAGGCACTGGTCGTGGACTCCCTTGTCCGGGGCGAGACCGAGGAGTCACTGCGCTCCTGGGCATCCGCGCTGAACTGGTCCTCCTCCCCCGTCGCGGTCATCGCCGGGACCGTGGACGGTGCCGGGACCGTGGACGGTGCCGGGACCGTGGACACGGAGGAGACCGCGGCCCTCATCGATGACCTGCGCACGGACGCCAAACGGGCCCGGCTGGACGTCCTGGCGGGCGTGCAGGGCAACCGGCTGGTAGTCCTGCTGGGCGGGACCGACGATCCGCTCCTCGCGGCAGAACGCTTCAGCGGGCGCTTCGGCTCGGGCCCCCTGGTCGTCGGCCCGGTCGTCGCCGACCTGCGGTCCGCGTCGGTGTCCGCCCGGGCCGCGCTGGCCGGGCTGCGTGCGGCGGCGGCCTGGCCAGACGCGCCCCGGCCGGTCAGCGCGGACGAACTGCTGCCCGAACGGGCCATGGACGGCGACACCGACGCCCGGGCCGAGCTGGTGACGCAGGTGTACGAGCCGCTGCTGGCCGGCGGTTCGGCCCTGGTGGACACCCTGGCGACCTACCTGGAGCAGGGGTCGTCACTGGAGGCCACCGCACGCATGCTGTTCGTGCATCCCAACACGGTCCGTTACCGGCTGCGGCGGGTTACTGAGCTCACCGGCTTCACGCCGTCCGACGGCCGCGACGGGTTCGCCCTGTGGACCTCCATCGTCCTGGGCCGCCTAGCCGCCAAACCGTCCTTAGCGGCCCGCTGATCGGCGCCGGGCGGTCAGCGCGGGGCCAAGACAGCCAGCGCGGGGCCAAGACAGCCAGCGCGGGGCCAAGACAGCCAGCGCGCGGCCAGCCGGTCAGCCGGGGAGCTTCCCGATGCGGTGCCCGGTGATCCTGGTGGGAGTGATGCGCAGGAACAGGTCGCGCTGGCCGCCCACCCAGGTTTCCACACCGCTGGCGCTGGCCGCGGCGCGCTCCTCGTCGGACTCCATGGGATGGACATCGCCCTGAACGAGGACGCTCCAGCCGGTGTGCGCCATCTCGTCGAAGTGGTCGACCTGGAACGCCACCTTGTAGTCGGCATGCGCGATCCCGGTGTGCAGGTCCTCTTCCATGGTGCTGTGCCGCGCGGTACGGAAGTAGAGCGCCTTTTCCTGGACTCTGAAGTTGACCGGCAGGATGGTCGGGCCGAAGCGGCCGGAATAACCGATCCGGCCTACGCCGCCGGGCGAGATGAGCAGCCAGCTCTCCTCCTCGCCGAACGGCTCCAGGGGGGACGGGGGCGGCTCGGCTGCGGCGGGACCTGAATACGCGTCGCTCGTGAGGTCAGCCATCAGTGATCCTGTTCCTGGTCGGGGCGCGAGATGTTCCGCGCCAGAGCCGGACACGTCCGACGCTATACCTACGGCCCGGGATTTATCGTCGCCGACCCCGCGGGCCACCGCCTGAGTACACCGGCCCGCTACGGGCCGGTGACGCGCAGGTGAACGCTATTTGTCGGAACGGTACAAAGGTTCCCTGGGAAAGTTCGTCATGTCTGTCGCATGAGTAGCGGACTTCTACAGTGCAGGCTAGGACAGTGCTCGTAATTACCGCTCCTGGCCAGGGAGCTCAGGCTCCGGGCTTCCTCTCTCCCTGGCTCGACGTGCCCGGCGTCGCCGGCCAGCTTGGCGTCTGGTCTGAGCTGACGGGCCTGGACCTCGTCCGGTACGGCACCACGGCCGGCGCCGACGAGATCAGGGACACCGCCGTCGCCCAGCCGCTGCTGGTCGCGGCGGCGCTCGCGGCGGCCGGAGCCCTCTTTGACGGGGCGCCGCCGGCCACCGGTTCCGGCCTGGCCACCGCCGGGCACAGCGTCGGCGAGCTGGCTGCCGGGGCTATCGCGGGGGTGGTCAGCGTCGCGGACGCGCTGCGGCTCGTCGCCGTGCGGGGACAGGCGATGGCCCGGGCGGCCGCCATCGAGCCGACCGGGATGACCGCCGTCCTGGGCGGGGACGAGACCACTGTGCTAGCCGCGATCGAGGCGCAGGGGCTGACCCCGGCCAACGTGAACGGCGCCGGGCAGATCGTGGCGGCCGGCACGATGGAGCAGCTGGCTGCGTTCGCGGCGGACCCGCCCGCCGGGGCCCGGCTGCGGCCGCTGTCAGTGGCGGGCGCCTTCCACACGGTGCACATGGCGCCGGCCGTCGCGGACCTGAGCATGGCGGCCAGTGCCATTACGGTCAGCGATCCGCGGATCGTACTGCTGTCGAACCGGGACGGCGCCATCGTCACCTCCGGGCCCGACTGGCTGTCCCGCATCGTCGCGCAGGTCGCCGCGCCAGTCCGCTGGGACGCGTGCATGCGGACGATGGCCACCCGCGGGGTCACCGCGCTGATCGAGCTGCCGCCGGCCGGCACGCTCACCGGCCTGGCCCGCCGGGGCCTGCCCGGCGTCACCGTGGCGGCCATGAAGACTCCCGACGACCTGGACGCGGCCCGCAAGCTGGTCGCCGAAAGCGCCGGGGACACGCTGGCCGCCGAGGACGCCCCGGGATCTGAACAGACCCAGAGGAGACACCCATGACGCTCGCACCTGAGCTGCCGGCCATCACCGATGCCGACGTCACCGCGCCCGTCATCGGGCCCATCACCGCGCCTTTCATCGGGCCCGCCACCGGGCCCGCCATCGGCGTCACTGGCGCGGAGCTGGACGACGCCGGGGTGGCCTGGGCTGGTCATCTGCCCGAATGGCGGTTGCTGGTCGCTCCCCTGGGCGGTACCTTCCGCGCGGTACCCAATCCCGGTTTCGCCGACGGCACTCCCGCCGTGGTCGGCTACGTCGATGCGCGCAGCGACCGGCGGGCGATCATCCCGCCGTGGCGCGGCCCGATCATCGAGTGGCTGGTGCAGGACGGTGACCCGGTCAGCGCGGGGCAGGCGCTGGCCCGGCTGCTGCCCGAAGGCGCCGAGTTACTCCCGCGGTCCTCCCGCAGGCAGCCATCAGTCCCGACCGGCATAGGCCCGGACGACAGAGAAAGGCGGCGCAACCTTGCGAGTCCCCAAGCCGGCCGCTGGTGCCCGGATCCTCTCGTTCGGCGGGTACCAGCCGGGCAACGTGGTGACCAACGACGACCTGGCGGCCGTCATGAACACCAACGACGCGTGGATTCGCAGCCGCGTCGGCGTGGCGAGCCGGCGGATCGCCGGCCCGGACGAGACCGTCGCCGACATGGCGGTGGCCGCGGCGGGCAAGGCGGTCGCTGGCAGCGGCGTGCCCGTGTCCGACATCGACCTGGTCGTCGTGGCCACCTGCAGCGCCGAGTCGCTCATCCCGAACGTCTCGGCCACGGTCGCGGCCCGGCTGGGTATCGCCGCACCGGGTGCCTATGACCTCAACGCCGCGTGCGCGGGCTTCTGCTACGCGCTGGCCAGCGCCAGCGACACGATACGGGCCGGCACGGCCCGGCACGTGCTCGTTATCGGCGCGGAGAAGATGTCGGCCTGGATCGACCCGGCGGACCGGTCCACCCGCATCATCTTCGCGGACGGCGCCGGCGCGGCGGTGGTCGGCCCGGTGGCAGATCCGGCCGACCCGGCCGGGATTGGCCCGGTCGTGTGGGGCAGCAACGGCGGCATCGCCGACAAGATCCACATCAAGGACCGCAAGTCGTTCCTGTTCCAGGAAGGGCAGGCGGTGTTCCGCTGGGCGACCACCGAGCTGCACCCGACCGCCCTGGCGGCCTGCGAGCGGGCAGGCGTGCGGCCGGAGGACCTCGCCGCGTTCATCCCGCACCAGGCCAACCTGCGGATCATCGAGGCGCTGGCCCGCAAGATCGGGGTGCCACGGGAACGGGTCGCCGACGACATCATCAACGCCGGGAACACCTCATCCGCGTCGATCCCGCTGGCGCTGGCGCGGATGACGGAGCGCGGTGAGCTGGTATCGGGTATGCCCGTGCTGCTGCTCGGCTTCGGCGCGGGCATGTGCTATGCGGCGCAGGTGGTCACGGTACCCTGACCGGGCCCTGGTCCGGCGGCGAGCCGGTGGCCGACCCAACCACAGCGACAGCGACCCAAAGAACCCAAAAAAGGAGTTAACCGAAAATGGCAGTAAACGAGCAGGAGATCCTCGCGGGTCTGGCCGAGATCATCGACGAGATCGCGGGCGTCCCGGCCGACGAGGTGACGCCGGACAAGAGCTTCGTGGACGACCTCGACATCGACTCGCTGTCGATGGTGGAGATCGCCGTGGCGGCCCAGGACAAGTTCGGCGTCGAGATCCCCGACGACCAGCTCAAGGACCTCAAGACCGTTCAGGACGTCATCACCTACGTGCACAAGAACGTCAGCTAGCCACCGGAGGCGGAATCATCTGCTCGCCGGCACCGGCGCTGGCGGGCAGCCTTCCCGGCCCTGGCGCGGTAGCCCGCGCCGCCAGGCAGGCAGCCACCGATAGCGCGGGCACGCGGCCACCCAGGACGCGGCGCTGGCGCGATGAGATTTGAGGAGCCGATCACAGTGAGCGCAGACGACAGAAGCGTGGTCGTCACCGGCCTGGGCGCAACCACGCCGCTCGGCGGCGACGTCGCATCGACCTGGTCAGGGATGCTTGCCGGGCGCAGCGGCGTGCAGCCGCTGACCGAGGACTGGGCTAAGGACCTGCCGTCCCGGATCGCGGGCGTCGCCGCGGCTGACCCGGCCGAGGCCGTGGGCCGCGTGCAGGCCCGCCGCATGGACCGATGCGAGCAGTTCGCCCTGGTGGCCGCCCGGGAAGCGTGGGCGGACGCCGGCCAGCCCGAGGTCAGCCCGGAACGTCTCGGGGTCTCGGTGACCAGCGGCATCGGCGGGATCGGCTCCACCCTGGCCGCCTACGACATCCTCAAGGAAAAGGGCTGGCAGCGGATATCCCCGTTCACCGTCCCCATGCTGATGCCGAACGGCTCCGCCGGGTACATCAGCATCGAGCTCGGCGCCCAGGCCGGCGCCCATTCGACGGTCAGTGCGTGCGCGTCCGGGGCTGAGGCAATCGGCTACGGCATCGACATGATCAAGTCCGGGCGCGCAGACATCGTGGTCGCCGGGGGCACCGAAGCCGCGATCATGGCCCTGAACCTGGCCGCGTTCGCCGTGATGCGGGCGCTGTCCGCCCGTAATGACGAGCCGGAGCGCGCCTCCCGGCCGTTCGACAAAGGCCGCGACGGCTTCGTGCTCGGCGAGGGCGCCGGCATGCTGGTCCTGGAGTCCGCGGAGCACGCGGCGGCCCGGGGCGCGAACGTCTACGCGGTCGCGGCCGGCGTGGGGTACTCCTCCGACGGCTACCACATCGCCCACCCGCATCCCGAAGGCACCGGCGTGATCCTGGCCATGCAGCGGGCGCTGGCCAACGCGGGCGTGTCCGCCGACCAGATCGTGCACGTCAACGCCCACGCCACCTCGACGCCAGAGGGCGACGTGGCCGAGGCACGGGCGATCATGACCGCGCTGGGCCCCGCGGCCGAGCGGGTTGTGGTGACCTCCACCAAGTCGATGACGGGACACCTGCTCGGCGGCGCGGGCGCGGTCGAGTCGGTGGCCGCCATTCTCGCGCTGCGGGACCGGACCGCCCCGCCCACGATCAACCTGGAAGATCCCGACGACGGCGTCAAGGTCGACGTCGCGACCGAAGCGCGGCCGCTGCCGCGGGGCGGCCGGGAGCCGATAGCGGCGCTCAACAACGCCTTCGGCTTCGGCGGCCACAACGTCTCGGTCGTCTTCACCACCCCCTGACCGGCCCAGCGAGTCCGGGCCGCCGGCCCGGTGAGCGGCCGGTGTACGGTCCGCACCGCCGCGGGCATCCGGGGATTCCGGGGGTCCCCCGGACCAGCACAGCCCGCTGCCAACCGTGTCTTTCGCCGCTCGCAAGGAGAACTCAGGTGACCGTTGTGGACAACAACCGCGCCGGCCCGGTCACGGCCGGCCCGGCCCAGGCCGCTGCCCCGGCGGAGGCCGGGGCCACCCTGTCGCGCGACCCGATGATCCGGCTGGAGGTCCTGTTCGACACCGGAACGCTGGACGTCATCACGCCGGACACCGGTACCGGGGCGATCGCCGGCGTGGGCCGGATCGACGGCACCGGGGCGGTCGCCTTCGCGTCCGACCCGCGCGTACAGGGCGGGGCGTCGGGTGAGGCGGGCTGCGCGGCAATCGTGGCCGCGTATGAGGAGGCGATGGCCCAGGGCGTGCCCATCATCGGGCTGTGGCACTCGGGCGGGGCCCGGCTGGCCGAGGGGGTGGCCAGCCTGCACGCGGTCGGCTCGGTGTTCGCGGCGATGACGCGCGCCTCGGGTGTGGTCCCGCAGATCTCGGTGGTCCTCGGCCCGGCGGCCGGGGGGGCGGCTTACGGGCCGGCCCTCACCGACATCGTCATCCTGTCCGGGCAGGGCCGGATCTTCGTCACCGGCCCGGACGTGGTCCGCAGCGTGACCGGCGAGGACGTCGACATGGCGCGGCTCGGCGGGCACGAGCCGCATTCCCGCCGGTCGGGGGTGGCGGCCATCGTCACCGACGCCGACACGGACGCGATCGCCCAGGCCCGGCGCCTCGCCGCGCTGCTGGGAGACCAGGGGAAGGTCGCGGACGACACGCCGGACGCCGGCTTCGCCGGGCTGCTGCCTGAGTCGCCGCGCCGGGCCTACGACGTGCACCCGGTCATCGGTCAGCTACTGGACGAGCCCGGGGTCGAGCTGTTCCCGAAGTGGGCGCCAAACGTGGTGACCACGCTCGGCCGGCTCGGCGGCGGGACGGTCGGCGTTATCGCCAACAACCCGCTGCGCCTGGGCGGCTGCCTGGACGCCACCTCGGCCGAGAAGGCGGCCCGCTTCGTGCGGATGTGCGACGCCTTCGGGGTACCGCTGGTGGTGCTCGTCGACACGCCAGGTTATCTGCCCGGCGTCGGCCAGGAGTGGGACGGGGTGGTCCGCCGCGGCGCCAAGCTGCTGCACGCGTTCGCGGAGGCGGTCGTGCCGCGGGTCACGCTGGTGACGCGCAAGGCCTACGGCGGGGCCTACATCGCGATGAACTCCCGCTCGCTGGGCGCGACCCGGGTGCTGGCCTGGCCCAGCGCGGAAGTGGCCGTGATGGGCGCGGTGGCCGCGGTCCGGATCCTGCACCGGCGCACGCTCGCCGCGACCGAGCCGGACAAGCTGCACGAGACCGAGACGGCGCTGGCCGCCGAGCACGAGCGCACCGTAGGCGGCCTGCAGCGGGCCCTGGACCTCGGTGTCATCGACGAGGTCATCGACCCGGCGCAGACCCGCCAGGCGATCGCCCGCGCGATCGCAGAGGCGCCGCAGGCCCGCGGCCGCCACCGCAACATACCCCTTTAACTCGGGGGGCGACCCCCCGAAACCCCCCGGATGCGCTCCGCGCCCCGCGGTGGTACTTCGCCGACGGTGCTGGCCCGGGGGGCGACCCCCCGGAACCCCCCGCTGCGCTCCGCGCCCCGCTGTGGTGCCCGCCGACAGCAGTCGGCGCTCGCCCGGGTCGCTGGCCGGTTAGGTGGGGCCGGTGGAGGTGCCGGGGGCGGGGTTGCCGTCCGCGGGGGCGGAGGGGCCGATGGGCTCGTCGTCGTCAGTGGTGTCCGGGGCGGAATCGGCGGATTGGGCCGGGTGGCTTTCCTGCAGCAGCTCCTCCAGGCGGGCGCCGACCAGCCGACGGAAGGTGCGGTGCGGGCGGCTGCGGTCGAGCACGGCCACCTCGAGCTGGCTGCTGGGCGCGTTAGCCTGCTCGCCGTTGTTGGGAGCGGCCAGCGCCGCCAGCGCCGCGCTGAGCGCCTCGGTCAGCGACATGCCATCGGAGTAATGCTCCTTCAGCACGGTGGAGACCTGGTCGGCCTGGCCGCCGATGGCCGCGAACCCATGCTCATCGGCCACCGACCCGTCGAACGTGATGCGGTAGATCTGGTCGTCGCTGGCGCTTTCTGCCGCCTCGGCGACGATGATCTCAACCTCGAACGGCTTGCTGCTCTCGGTGAAGATCTGGCCGAGTTGCTGCGCGTACCAGTTGGCGATGCCCCGGGCGGTGACGTCACGGCGGTCGAACTGGTAGCCGGTGACGTCGGCGTAGGTCACGCCGGCCTTGCGCAGGTTCTCGTACTCGTTGTACCGGCCGACCGCCGCGAAGGCGATCCGGTCGTAGATCTCGCTGATCTTGTGCAGCGCCCGGGACGGGTTCGGCGCCACGAACAAGATGCCGCCGGCGTACTGGATGACGACCCCGCTGCGGCCGCGCGCGATGCCCTTGCGCGCATAGTCCGCCTTGTCTTTCATCACCTGTTCAGGCGACACGTAGAACGGCATGGACACCGCAGGCGTTTCCTTTACTCGCGAGTTCGGCTGGGACAGGTAGGCGGGATGGTACCTCGGTCAGCTGGATTCGAACGGGGCCGAGGGGCCGTCCGGCGACTGCATGCGTTCGTTGACCACGGCCCTGGCGTGCTCCTCGGCTTCAGCTTCGGACAGCCGCTTGTAGCCGTCCGCGGTCAAGACCCCGATCACCGGGTAGATCGAGCGGGTCAGGTCCGGGCCGCCGGTGGCCGAGTCGTCGTCGGCCGCGTCGTAGAGCGCCTGCACGCAGGCCCGCACCGTCTGCTGGGCGGCCATGCCGTCCCGGTAGAGCTTCTTCAGCGAGCCCCGGGCGAACACCGACCCGGAGCCGATCGAGTGGTACCGGTGCTCCTCGTACGGGCCGCCGGCCACGTCGTAGCTGAAGATCCTGCCTATCCCGGTGTCCTCGTCGTAGCCGACGAACAGCGGGACGACGGCGAGGCCCTGCATCGCGGCGGCGATGTTGCCCCGGATCATCGTGGCCAGCCGGTTGGCTTTGCCCTCCAGCGACAGGGACCGGCCTTCCATCTTCTCGTAGTGCTCCAGTTCCACCTGGAAGAGCCGGACGAACTCCAGGCCGACGCTGGCCGTGCCCGCGATCCCCATGGCGGAGAACTCGTCCGTACGGAAGACCTTCTCAACGTCGCGTTTGGCGATCATGTTGCCGGCGGTCGACCGGCGGTCACCGGCGATGACGACGCCGTCCTCGCAGATCGCCGTCACGATCGTCGTGGCATGCGGCAGGTCGGGCAGTACCCCGCCGGCCGCTGACGCCGCCCGCACCGAACTGCCGGGCAGCAGGTCGGGGGCGTAGGAGGCGAGGAAGTCCGCAAACGACGGGATTCTGGCCGTCATGAACGCCTCCGGGAAACGCCTGCTCGCATCCAAGTCGAAGCCCACGCGGATCCTTCCGTTTTCCTGTAAGCCGTCTTACAAACAGACACTACTGCGACGTGCGGGCGCCGTGCACGAAGGTCGCGTGGCGCACGTCAGCCTTCGGCGAACCGCCCCCCAGCGCCTGCGGCACCAGCACCGCGCCGGCGGCACCAGCACCGCGCCGGCGGCACCAGCACCACCGGCGCCGACAGCGTTGAGCGCACGCGAGGCTTGTGCCTCACGTGCGCTCCAGGGGAGCCGTGCCGCCCGGCGGGCGGCGCCTACTGGCCGCCCTTCTGCACGTACGAACGCACGAACTCCTCAGCGTTCTCCTCGAGTACCTCGTCGATCTCGTCCAGGATCGCGTCGACGTCGTCGGAGAGCTTCTCGTGCCGTTCCTGGACCTCTTCGGTCGACCGGGCCTCGGTCTCCTCGGCTTCCTCGGTGCGGCGCGACGTCTGCCGCTGGCCGCCGGTGTCATTTTTTGCCATCCCGGTACCTCCGTCACTCAGGAGCGTTCCCTGCCCCAACGCTATCTTCGCCCGCCGGCACCTTGTTCAACCCCGCATTCGCAAGTCGGAAGCAATCCGGCACACCCAGCGGCTTTCTGGGCCGGCTCATCGGATCAGTTCATCCGGTCGGCTCACCCGGTCTGCCCGGTGAGCGCCCCCACCAGGTCCGCGGCCGTCCGGCAGCGGCGCAGCAGATCCCCGACGTGGGCCTTTGTGCCGCGCAGCGGCTCGAGGGTCGGCACCCGCTGCAGCGACTCGCGGCCCGGGATGTCGAAGATTACCGAGTCCCAGGACGCGGCCGCGACGGATTCGGCGTACTGGCGCAGGCAGCGGCCGCGGAAGTAGGCCCGGGTGTCCTCGGGCGGCTCCTCGACGGCCCGCCGGATCTGCTCCTCGGTGGCGAGCCGCACCATCCGGTCCTTGACGGCCAGCCGGTTGTACAGCCCGCGGGACTGCCGGACGTCGGAGTACTGCAGGTCGATGAGCTGCAGCCGGGGGTGGTCCCAGCTGAGTCCGTCCCGGGCCCGGAAGCCCTCCAGCAGTTCCAGCTTCGCTACCCAGTCCAGCTCGCGGGACAGCTGCATCGGGTCCTCGGACAGCCGGTTGAGGACCGATTCCCACCGATTCAGCACGTCGGTGGTCATCGCGTCGACGTCCGAGCCGTACTTGTCCTCGGTGTACTTGCGGGCCAGCTCCAGATACTCCATCTGCAGCTGGATGCCGGTCATCTTGCGGCCGTCCCGCAGCGTGACCAGGCGCCGCAGCGACGGGTCGTGCGAGATGGCGCGCAGGTCCGCGACCGCGGTCTCCAGGGACAGGTCCGCGTTGAAGAACCTGTCCTCGATCATGGACAGAACCAGCGCGGTCGTGCCCAGCTTGAGGTAGGTGGCTACCTCGCTCATGTTGGCGTCGCCGATGATGACGTGCAGCCGCCGGTACTTCTCCGGGTCGGCGTGCGGCTCGTCCCGGGTATTGATGATGGGCCGCTTCAGCGTGGTCTCCAGGCCGACCTCGACCTCGAAGAAATCGGCCCGCTGGCTGAGCTGGAACCCCACGCCCCGGCCGTCCGCGCCGATGCCCACCCGGCCCGCGCCGCAGATCACCTGGCGGGAGACGAAGAACGGCGTGAGGTACCGGACGATGTCGGCGAACGGGGTGGCCCGCCGCATCAGATAGTTCTCGTGACAGCCGTAAGAGGCGCCCTTGTTGTCGGTGTTGTTCTTGTACAGCTGGATCGGCGCGGCCCCGGGGATCGTGGCGGCGCGCTCCGCCGCCTCAGCCATGATCCGCTCGCCGGCCTTGTCCCAGATCACCGAGGACAGTGGGTTGGTGCACTCCGGGGTGGAGTACTCCGGGTGCGCGTGGTCAACGTACAGCCGGGCACCGTTGGTCAGGATGACGTTCGCCAGGCCCAGGTCCTCGTCGGTGAGCTGGGTCGAGTCAGCGCTCTCCCGGGCCAGATCGAACCCACGGGCGTCGCGGAGCGGATTCTCCTCCTCGAAGTCCCACCGTGCCCGCCGCGCCCGCGCCGCCGTAGCGGCCTGGTAGGCGTTCACGATCTGGGAGGAGGTCACCATGGCATTGGCCCCCGGCTGACCGGGCACGGAGATCCCGTACTCGGTCTCGGTGCCCATTACCCGCAACACACTCATATGGTCAGCCTATGCCGCCCGGACCGCAGCTACGCCGCAGACACGGCGCGGCCGCGACCCTGGCACGCGCCGGCGGGCCGGTGCGTGCCAGCTGTCGCAGGTCACAGGTACTGGCCCGTGTTGGCCACGGTGTCGATCGAGCGGCCGGCCTCGGTGCCTGTCTTGCCCGACACCAGGGTACGGATGTAGACGATCCGCTCGCCCTTCTTGCCGGAGATGCGCGCCCAGTCGTCCGGGTTGGTGGTGTTGGGCAGGTCCTCGTTCTCGCTGAACTCATCGACGCAGGCCGACAGCAGGTGGGCCACCCGCAGGCCCTTCTGGCCCGTGTCGAGAAACTCCTTGATGGCCATCTTCTTGGCCCGGTCCACGATGTTCTGGATCATGGCGCCGGAGTTGAAGTCCTTGAAGTACAGGACTTCCTTGTCGCCGTTGGCGTACGTGACCTCCAGGAACCGGTTCTCCTCCGATTCGGTGTACATCCGCTCGACGACCCGCTGGATCATCGCTTCCACGGTCCCGTCCCGCGAGGCGCCGTGCTCGGCCAGGTCGTCGGGGTGCAGCGGGAGCTGGGTCAGGATGTACTTGGAGAAGATGTCCTTGGCCGCCTCGGCGTCCGGCCGCTCGATCTTGATCTTGACGTCGAGCCGCCCGGGCCGCAGGATAGCGGGGTCGATCATGTCCTCGCGGTTGGACGCACCGATCACGATCACGTTCTCCAGGCCTTCAACGCCGTCGATCTCGGACAGCAACTGCGGGACGATCGTGTTCTCCACGTCGCTCGAGACGCCCGAGCCGCGGGTCCGGAAGATCGAGTCCATCTCGTCGAAGAACACGATCACCGGCATGCCCTCGCTGGCCTTCTCCCGCGCCCGCTGGAACACGAGCCGGATGTGCCGTTCGGTCTCGCCGACGTACTTGTTAAGCAGCTCGGGGCCCTTGATGTTCAGGAAGAAGCTCCGGCCCGCCGAGCCCGGCGGCACCGTCCCATCAGCCGCGGTCTTCTGCGCGACCTGCTTGGCCAGCGAGTTGGCCACCGCCTTGGCGATGAGCGTCTTCCCGCAGCCAGGCGGGCCGTACAGCAGCACGCCCTTGGGCGGCCGCAACTGGTGCTCGCGGAACAGGTCCGCGTGCAGGTAGGGCAGCTCGATTGCGTCCCGGATCTGCTCGATCTGGGAAGCCAGGCCGCCGATGTCGGAGTAGACGATGTCGGGGACTTCCTCCAGGATGAGCTCCTCGACCTCCGCCTTCGGGATGCGCTCGAACACGTACCCCGAGCGCGGCTCCAGTAGCAGCGAGTCGCCGCTGCGCAGGGTGGAGGCGCGCAGCGGGTCGGCCAGCCGGACCACCCGCTCCTCGTCAGCGTGCGAGATGACCAGGGCGCGCTCGCCGTCCTCCAGCAGCTCCTTGAGCATGACGATCTCGCCGGCCGACTCGTACCCCTCAGCCAGCACCACATTGAGCGCCTCGTTGAGTACGACTTCCTGGCCGGGCTTGAGGTGGTCGAGCTCAACCGCGGGGCTCACGTGGACCCGCATCTTCCGGCCGCCGGTGAACACATCAGCGGTGCTCTCGTCGGCCGCATTCAGGAAGATGCCGAAGCCGGATGGCGGCTGTGCCAGCCGGTCGACTTCCTCCTTGAGCGCGACGATCTGGTCCCGGGCCTCGCGAAGCGTGCCGGTCAGCCGCTCATTCTGAGCGGTGACGGCGGCCAGGCTGGCCTCGGTCTCGCGCAGCCTCTCCTCGAGAAGCCGCGCCTGGCGTGGCGAATCCGCGAGCCTGCGGCGCAATGCGGCGATCTCCTCGTCAAGGAAGGAGATCTGCGCGGTAAGGCCCTTGACCTCATCGTCATGCCGTGAGGCTCGTGAGCTTTCGTCTCTGCTTCCCACGGCCCTCACCTCCTTCCGGTGCCTGAACTACCTAGACCCTACCTACCGCGGAGGCATTCGTAACCTGCGCCACCGCGTTAAACAGAGCACACATGACAGCGGATTAATGCCCCGCGGCGCGCCCTCCGAAGCAGGCCGCAAGGCTGATCGTTACGGTTTAGGCACTTTTCGTTATGGTAAGCACCCATCAGGCGGGCTCCTTCTCGGGGTGCGCCCCCTTGGCCGGACGTCGCCGCCGCGGCGGCGGCGTAACCCCATCCGCCAGTCGGCGCGCGGTGATGAGGAACCCGGTGTGCCCGACCATCCGCTGCTCCGGCCGCACCGCCAGCCCGTCCACGTGCCAGCCGCGCATCAGAGTCTCCCACGCCGCTGGCTCGTCAAACCCGCCGTAGCCGCGCAGCGCCTCCACGGTCCGCGACAGCTGCGTGGTGGTCGCCACGTAGCAGCAGATCACCCCGCCGGGCACTAGGGCGCGGGCCGCCGCGTCCACGCAGTCCCAGGGGGCGAGCATGTCCAGGATGACGCGGTCGGCGCCGTCCGCGGCCGGCGGACCGCCGTCCCCGGCCGGCGGACCGCCGTCCCCGGACGCCGTACCGGGGCCGTCTGCTCTCCGCGTAATGCCGGCCGCTCCGGTATCGCCCACCGCTGCCGCAGCACTTGCCACCGGCGTACCGTCAGCCGCCCGCGTACCGTCAGCCACGGCGGACGCGCCGAAATCACCGGCAGCGAGGTGCCAGTTCGCGGGCACGGCGCCGAAGAAGCTCTCGACGTTGCGGCGGGCAATCTCGGCAAAGTCGGCGCGGCGCTCGAACGAAGTCACCGACCCGCCGTCGCCGACCGCGCGCAGCAGCCAGCAGGTCAGGGCGCCTGACCCAGCTCCGGCCTCGACCACCCGCGCGCCGGGGAAGACATCGGCTAGCCCGACGATCTGGGCCGCGTCCTTGGGGTACACGACCGCCGCGCCGCGCTTCATGGACAGCGTGAAGTCGGCCAGCAGTGGGCGCAGCGCCACGTAGGGCGTGCCCCCCGAGGACGTCACGACGCTGCCTTCCGGCCGGCCGATCAGCTCGTCATGGCTGAGCGACCCACGGTGGGTGAAGAAGGTCTTGCCCGGTTCCAGGACTACCGTGTGGCGGCGGCCCTTCGGGTCGGTGAGCTGAACGTGGTCGCCGGCCGCGAACGGCCCGCGACGATGGAAAATCATGCCGGACAGGCTATCCGCGCCGCCGGGCGCCCGGGCCGCTTCAGAGGCGGCCTCAGACGCCGGCGAACGCACTGTCCAGGTCGGTGGCGGCCAGCACTCCGTAGACCTGGCCGGAAGGCTCCACGACCAGGTACTCGCTCGCGGGGGCCTTGCGGACCGCGTCGATGAGGGCCAGTCCGCTCAGGTCGGCTGACAGCACGAGGCTGGGATCGAGCTTCCGGGCCAGGGTGCCGGCCTCGATCCAGGGCCGGCGCTGCGGCGGGGTCGCCATCACCGCGGACTCGTTCACGATCGCGATCGGGGTGTTCTCGTGGTCCACCACGACCAGGGCCCGCGCGTTCGTCTCATCAGCCCGGCGGATCGCCTCGGCCAGCGGGACGCTGGCCGCGATCGGGATGGCCTTGCGGGCCAGCCGCCGCGCCTGGATACCAGGGAGCCGCTCCCGCAGCCGGGTGGCCTTGATCGACTGGCCGGCGCCGATCCACATGAAGCCGGCGATGAACGCAAGCCACAGCACGCTGGTCAGGTCTTCACTCTCGCCCTTGGCCATCGCGTAGGTGACCGGCACCACGATGATGGCCACGGCCAGCACCCGGCCCGCCCACGCGGCGACGATGGTGGCGGTGCCCGGCCGGCCGGTTAGCTTCCAGACCAGGGCGCGCAGCATCCGGCCCCCGTCCAGGGGCAGGCCCGGGAGCAGATTGAACAGGCCGACGATGAGGTTGGCCCAGCGCAGCTGGCTGACGATGACCCAGCCGATGGTGCCGCCGGGCACGACCTTCATCAGCCCGTAGCCGACCGCGGCCAGGATCAGCGAGAGCGCGGGCCCGGCCGCGGAGACGGTGAACTCCCGTCCGGGGGTCTGCGGCTCCCGCTCGATCTCGGAGAACCCGCCCAGGGGGTAGAGCAGGATGCGGCGCACCGGCAGCCCGTAGCCACGGGCGACCAGCGAGTGGCTGAGCTCGTGCACCAGAACGGACAGATAGAGCAGCAACACGAAGGCGGCGGCCACGATGTACCGGACGCTCCCGGCCACCGTGCCGGCCAGGTCGTTCGCGTAGATGACGATGAACACGCCCGCGATCAGGAACCAGTACGGGGAAATGATCACCGGGATACCAAAGGGACGCCCGATCACGAGCCCTGAACCCGGCTTCGCCGGGGCGGGCCCGGTTTGTCGGGCGTCATGCCTGCCACATCACCGATGCTACGTGCCCGACCGGGCCCCGCGACCGCCGAAATGCCGGACCGGCCGGGAACCGGCGCCGCACGGCGCACCCTGCGCCAGCCGCGAAATCACGGCGGAGTGTCGGTGGCCTCCCCTAGGCTCGGCCCCGTGGATGAAATCGTCGCGGTAGAGATCGCCGACCCGGCCGCTCCGGAGGAGGGCCCCGGAGCGGCGCGCGGGCCTGCGCTGTCGCCGTCCCGGGCCGCCGATTTCATGACCTGCCCGCTGCTGTACCGGTTCAGGGTGATCGACAAGCTGCCCGAGCCGCCGAGCGCGGCGGCCGCCCGCGGGACGCTGGTGCACGCGGTGCTGGAGCGGCTCTTCGACCTGGCCGCGGCCGCCCGGACCCTGGATGCGGCCCGCGCGCTGGTGCAGCCCGAGTGGGAACGGCTACTGGCCGCCGAGCCCGGCCTGGCCGCGCTGTTCGCGGCCGAGGCCGAGCGGGACGCGTGGATCCAGGCCGCGGCCGCCGCGCTGGACAACTACTTCCGGCTGGAAGACCCGCGCCGGCTCGAGCCCGCCGACCGCGAGCTGTACGTCGAGGCCGAGCTCGGATCCGGGCTGCGGCTGCGCGGCTACATCGACCGCCTCGACGTCGCGCCGGCCGGTGACATCCGGGTCGTCGACTACAAGACCGGCAAGGCGCCGCCCCAGGACTTCGAGGCCCGGGCGCTGTTCCAGATGAAGTTCTACGCGCTGGTGCTGTGGCGGGCCCGGGGCCAGATCCCGCGGCTGCTGCAGCTGATGTATCTCGGCGACGGCCAGGTCGTGCGCTACGCCCCCGACGAGGCTGACCTGCTGGCCACCGAGCGCAAGGTCCAGGCGCTGTGGCGGGCCATCGAGCGGGCCACCGACGCCGGGGATTGGCGGCCGCGGCCTGGCCGGCTCTGCGAATGGTGCGCGCACAAAGCGCTCTGCCCGGAGTTCGGCGGCACGCCGCCGCCGCTGCCCGGCCACGAGACACTGCCAGGCCAGGAGGCGCTGCCCGGCCACGACGAGGCGCTGGCCAGCGTCATGGGCCCAGCGGATGTAAACATAGAGGTAGCGGTCGAGACGCCGGGCGGTGCCGCGGGGCTGGGGAACGCCTAAGCTCAGGCTCGCGGGCGGTTAGCGCCCGCCGTTTGCCGCCGCCCTGACTGGAGCCCGTTCCGTTGCCTTTCCCGCCCGCCTCGCCCGGGCCGTCGGCGCGCTCGCCGGCCGAGCCGGCCGCCCGGCCCCAGCCCACGAGCACGACCAGGCCCAGGCCTCGCCCCGGTTCCGGGGCCACGATCCAGGCCGCCGCCAGCGCCCGCCCGGCCCGCAGGCCTTGGCCCAGGTTCTGGCGCGCCCGGCAGGCGTCCCCGGACGGCGGCCGGGAGGTGTTCCGGCTGACGGCACCGGTCGTCATCTGGTGGATCTGGCTGGTGTTCGCTGTGGCCAACGTGATCGATCTTGGCGTCGAGGCACAGCCTCGGTTCGCGGCCATGGTGTCGCTCGTCCTGCTCACCATCACCGGCGTGGCCTACGCCTGCGCGTTCCGGCCCCGGGTCGTCGCCGATGAGGCCGGTCTCTCGGTGGTCAACCCGGTCCGCCAGTGGCGGGTGCAGTGGAGCACGATCCGGCAGATCGAGGTGCGTGACTGGGTGCGCATCCAGTGCGCGCGAGCCCCCGGCGGGGACGCCACGAAGACGATCGAGTGCTGGGCCTTGTTCGCGACCGCCCGGGTCAAGCGCAACTACTCGCGGCGTGCCCAGGACCACATCACCCGGTCAGCCGACACGGCGCGGCTGCCCGACGAAGCCAGGCGCCTGATGTCCCTGCCCACGGTCGTGATCATCGCCCGGCAGCTGGAGCGGCGCGCCGGGCAGGCCCAGGCGCACGATGCCACCGATGAGCGGCTGGTCACCTCCTGGGCCTGGCCGTCAATCGCCGCGATGCTGCTCCCGGCCCTGGCCCTGCTGATCGTCCTGCTCACCACGCACTGACGGTGCTGGCCACTCACCGGGCCTGAAGGCCCGGTGAGTGGCCGGTAACGAGCCCCTCGGCGTAACCCCTAGGAAATGCGGACGCGGGGGTCCAGGACCGCGTAGAGCAGATCCACGATGATGTTGGCGATCACCACGAACGCGGCGGCCAGGATCACGAACCCGACGATGACCGGCAGGTTGTCGGTGTCGATGGCCTCGACGGAAATTTGGCCCAGGCCGTTCAGGCCGAACACCGTCTCCACGACGATGACCCCGCCGAGCAGCTGGCCTACGTCGACACCGAGCTGAGACACGACCGGGGTCAGAGCCGCCCGCACGCCGTGCCGGAAGACGACCCGGCGTTCGGACAGGCCTTTGGCCCGGGCCATCCGGATGTAGTCCTCGCCGAGGACATCGAGCAGCTGGCCACGGGTCAGCCGGGTGTAGATGGCGGCCTGCACGGCGGCCAGGGTGATCCAGGGCAGGATCATGTGCCCCACCCAGGCGCTGATGCTCTGCGTGGGCGCGGCGTACCCGTCCTGGATCCAGTGGAAGCCATGCTGGTTGAGCGGCAGGAAGACGATGAGCAGCAGCAGCTCACCGATGACGAACGTGGGCAGTGAGATCCCGACCAGCACCCCGACGGACGAGAACCGGTCGAACAGGCTGCGAGCCCGGGTGGCGCTGATGATGCCCACGCTGAGCCCGGCGATGAGCCACAGGACCACACCGCCGATGACCAGGGAGACGGTCGGCGGCAGGTCCTCCTTCAGCACTGAGTCGACGGGCTGCTGGGTGAAGTAGGAGTAGCCGAGATTGCCGTGCACCAGGTTGATCAGGAAGTGCCAGTACTGGACCAGGATCGGCTGGTTCAGGCCGAGGTTCCTGATCACCTCGGTGATCACCTGCGGCGTGGCGGCCCGGCCGGCCAGCTCATGCGCCACGGTGTCAACCGGCCGGGCGAAGAACAGGAAGAACGCCGCGGTGGCCACCAGCCAGAGCACCACGAGGCCGGTGAGGATCCGGCGGATGAGGAAACGTGCGATCGCCATCGGTCAGGCCTCCCCGGGAGCCGATGCGGCCGGCAGGTCGCCCCGTCGCGCGGCCTTGCGCCGGGCGCGGTCGAGCTTGCGCCGCTTGCCCGCCGCGAAGATCCGCTCAGTGCGCGGGTCCATGGCGTCCCGGATACCGTCGCCGAGCAGGTTGAAGGCGAGCGTGGTGATGAGCAGCGCCGCCGCCGGGAATACCACGTACCACCAGGCCTGCTGGTAGAAGCTCTGCGCGTCGCCGAGGATGTTGCCCCAGCTGGCCGTGGGGGGCTGGATGCCCAGGCCCAGATAGGACAGGGTGGACTCGAAGATGATGGCCTGCGGGATGAACAGCGTGGCGAGCACGAGCACCGGGGCCAGCAGGTTCGGCAGGATGTGCACGAACATGATGCGGAACGGCCCCGCCCCGAGCGACCGGGCCGCCTCGATGTACTCCTTCTCCTTGATCGACAGGGTCTGGCCACGGACGATCCGGGAGATGCCGGCCCAGGTGAAGAACGAGATCACCCCCAGAATCACGCTGAGGCTCGGGCCGAGGACAACCGCGAGGGCCAGCGCCAGCACCACGTAGGGGAACGCGAGCACCGCGTCCACGAACCGGGACAGCACTGCGTCGATCACCCCGCCGAAGTAGCCGGCGATCATGCCGACGGTGACGCCGGCGACCGTGGCGATCAGCGTGGTGACTATCCCCACGAACAGGGAGATCCGCGCGCCGTAGAGGATTCTCACCAGCAGGTCCCGGCCGGAGCCGTCGGTGCCCAGCAGGAACCCGTTCGTGCCCGGGGGGACGGGCAGGCCAGCCGCGGTCTCCCCGGTGTTCGGGTACGCGACGTCGGGTGGGTGCCCGGTCAGGGCGGCGAACGCGGGCGCTGCGATGGCCAGCGCCACCATGATCACGATGACGATGAGAGAGATAACGGCTACTTTGTCGCTGAGGAGCCGGCGCCAGGTCAGCTGCCACTGGCTGCGGCCCTGGATCGCCTGTTCCGGCGCGCTCCCGGCTCCTTGGACTTCGACGGCGACCGAGGTGACGCTCATATTCCTGACTCCCGGCTCCCGGCGGCCGCCAGGTTCTCGCCGGCCTCGACCGGGAAATGGCAGGCGGTCACGTGCGTGGCCGGATCACCGGCCTTGACCTCCAATTGCGGCTCCTCCTGTGAGCACAGCGGCTGCGCCTTGGGGCAGCGCGGGTGAAACCGGCAGCCCGACGGCGGATCGATGGGCGAGGGCACATCCCCGACCAGGATGATCCGCTGCCTGCTGGCCGCGGCATTCGGGTCAGCGGCCGGCGCCGCGGAAAGCAGCGCGGCGGTGTAGGGATGCCGCGGCGTGTCGTACACGGGGTCCTGCGGGCCGGCCTCGGCCAGGCGGCCCAGATACATGACCGAGACCGCATGGCTGACGTGCCGGACGACTTCCAGGTCGTGCGCGATGAACAGGTACGTCAGCCCGAATTCGTCCTGCAGGTCACCGAGCAGGTTGAGCACCTGGGCCTGGATCGACACGTCCAGGGCCGACACCGGCTCGTCGCAGATGATCAGCTTCGGCCGCACCGCGAGCGCGCGGGCGACGCCGACGCGCTGGCGCTGGCCGCCGGAGAACTCGGCCGGGAAGCGGTTGTAGTGCTCCGGGTTGAGGCCGACCCGTTCCATCAGTTCCTGGACCCGGCGCTTACGCTCGCCGCCGCTGGCCATCTTGTGGATGGCGAACGGCTCGCCGATGATCGACCCGACCCGCTGCCGGGGGTTGAGCGAACCGTACGGGTCCTGGAAGATCATCTGGATCTCGCGGCGGTAGGGCTGCATCTGCCGCCGGGACAGGCGGCTGATGTCGTTTCCCTCGAACAGCACCCGGCCCGAGGTCACCGGGATCAGGCCGGCCACGCAGCGAGCTAGCGTCGACTTGCCACAGCCCGTCTCACCGACCAGGCCCAGGGTCTTGCCCCGAGGAATCGTCAGCGACACGTCGTCGACCGCGTGCACCTGGCCGACGGTCCGGCGGGTGAAGCCCATGCTCTTGACCGGGAAGTGCTTCACCACGTTCTCGACCCGGATCAGGATGTCGTCGTCGGACTCGGGGCGGGGCGCAGCCTGCCCGTCCGCCTGCTGCGGCGCGGTCCGCTCGGCACCGGGAACGCCCATCAGATCACGCTCCCCTGGGACTCGGGCGCCGACGCGATCCCTTCGGCGATCTCAGCCGCCGCCTCCGATCGTTCGGCCCGCACCGTTTTAATGCGGATCTCTTCCGCCTGCTCGCCCAGGCCGGCTGCGGCCGTCGGCAGCCAGCACGCGGAGGCGTGGAAGCCGTCCTCGCCGATCGGGCGCAGATCCGGTTCCTCGGTCAGGCAGCGGTCCATCACGTACCCGCAGCGGGGATGGAACTTGCAGCCCGACGGGAGCCGGATGAGGCTGGGCGGCTGCCCGGTGATGGGCTTGAGCCGCTCGGACCGGGCCGAACTGTTCGGGATCGACTCCAGCAGGCCCTTGGTGTACGGGTGATGCGGGGCGTAGAAAATGTCCTGCTTGGTAGCCCGCTCGGCGGCCCGGCCCGCGTACATCACCATGACATCGTCGGCGATGTCGGCGACGACGCCCATGTCGTGGGTGATCATGATGAGCGCGGTATTCGACTCCTCCTGCAGCTTCAGCAGCAGGTCGAGGATCTGGGCCTGCACCGTCGCGTCCAGCGCGGTCGTGGGCTCGTCCGCAATGATCATTCTGGGCGAGAGGGAAAGCGCCATGGCGATGATGGCCCGCTGGCGCATGCCGCCGGAGAACTGGTGCGGATAATCGTTGACCCGCTGGTCGGCGCGCGGAATACCGACTCGCCGGAGCAGCTCGATGGCCCGATCCTTGGCTTCCGCCTTGCTGACCGACTTGTCGTGGACCCGGATCATCTCTTCGATCTGCCAGCCCACCTTGTACAGCGGGTGCAGGCTGGTGAGCGGGTCCTGGAAAATCACCGAAATCTGAGCGCCGCGGATCTTGCGCATCTGGTCTTCGGCAATGGCCAGCAGGTCGGTGCCGTCAAAGTCGGCGGTCCCGCTGATTTCGCCGCCGGGCGTCAGCCCGAGCAGCGTCTGGGTGAGCACGGTTTTGCCGCTGCCTGATTCACCCACGATGCCCAGCGT
>Ga0302220_10000679_pt1 | contig 28034 bp, 27 predicted proteins | sample II_Palsa_E1_3_FD_194572 | JGI IMG/M metagenome (GOLD analysis project Ga0302220, IMG submission 194572) | Peat permafrost microbial communities from Stordalen Mire near Abisko, Sweden - II_Palsa_E1_3 | ecosystem: Environmental > Terrestrial > Soil > Palsa > Peat permafrost | place: Sweden...
CGTTATTATTCGCTGCCTCGCGGTGGCGGGTGCCCTTCTCATCCCGCAAGCGTTCGTCACACGGGGTTGGCAATTAGTGGTTCTGAGATTCCTGATGGGCCTGGCACTCGGCGGCCTGCTGCCTTGCGTTGCCAGCGTGATTCGGCATAACGTACCGGCGTCGGTAGCCGGCAATATGCTCGGTTATTCGACGTCTGCCCAATATACCGGGCAGGTTGTCGGGCCGCTTGCCGGTGGTTTCGTCGGAGGACATTTCGGCATGCGTGAAGTGTTTTTCGGTACCTCGGCATTGATGATCGCGGGCGCGATTTACAACTGGATTCTCAGGACAGGCATTGCCGATAAAGCCCCTAACCCATCGCCAGGCGGTGCGGTCGAGCCAGCTGCCAAGGAACGCTGATCGCGGCTTTGGGTAGCGACCTCGGTAGGCGAATGCCCGGCGCGTCGATATCCCCAATCCGCTGCGCGCCCAGAAGCTGTTCCATGCCGGCAAACGTCTTGTTTGCCGATTCGCTCATTGCCCGTGCCACAATCACGGCCGGCGCGCCTGCGAGACGCGGGTGCCCGGCATCTTCCATTGCAATCTTCTGCGCCCGTGCTTCGGAGAAATTCGGACGTATCGGCAATCCCGCTGGATCTTTAACTGTTTGAGGTCTGCATGGAGCTGCGACAACTCCGCTATTTCATTGCGGTAGCCGAAGAAATGAACATCACGCGCGCGGCCGGACGCCTGCACATGACGCAGCCGCCGCTTAGCCGCCAGATCCAGCAGATCGAAGAAAGCGTCGGGTTGCCGCTGTTCGAACACGGCTCGCGGCCTTTGCGCCTGACCGAAGCGGGTCGCGTTTTCTACGCACAGGCGAAGCGCCTGATCGATGAAAGCGACGAGCTCGTGCCGCTCACACGCAGGCTCGCGCAATTGGCGGAACGCATTGTGATCGGCTTCGTGCCGTCTACTCTTTACGGGGCGCTGCCGCAGGTGATCCGTGCATTTCGCGAGGCCGCTCCGCAGATCGAATTGTCGCTGATCGAGATGTTTACGCTGGAACAACTCGGCGCATTAAAGGGCGGACGAATTGATGTCGGCTTTGGACGACTGCGTTTCGACGACGTGCAACTGACGCGCGAAGTACTCGTCGAGGAGCGGATGATTGCCGCGCTGCCGGAAGACCATCCGTTAGCGGACGCATCGGTGGAATTGACGCTGGAGGATATGGCCCGCGAGACGCTGATTGTGTATCCAAGCTCACCGCGCCCGAGTTATGCGGACCAGCAGTTATCGGCGCTGCGCGATCATGCGCTTGAACCTGCCGCCGTGCACGAAGTGCGGGAGTTGCAGACAGCGCTTGGACTCGTGGCTGCGCGAGTGGGTGTGTCGCTTGTACCCGAGAGCGTGGATGGTTTAAGGGTGCATGGCGTCGTCTACCGGCAGCTGCCCGAACCCGGCCCTACGTCGCCAATCATCATGAGCCGACGTCTTCAGGATGAAGGGCAAACCACGGCTCTCTTCTGTTCCATCGCGCGTGATCTGTTCCGCCGCAGCCAGGCTTTCACGAGTCGCTAGTCGAAGCACTTGGCCGCCAGGGGCCCGCTCGCCTGGAATGACCGGCACGTTAAAAAGAAGTCCCACCCAGGCGGGATGGGACTTAAGCACGACGAGGATCACCTTCGTCGCGGGACACACCCTCGGAAGGGTGATGCTAGTGTCTCCGCATTCGCGTCGAAAGGAAATAAACCAGATCTCGATCTGACAACATTTAACGATTTGCACAGCGAGAACGCGCGCCTTGGAGAAGCGTGAATACGAGCCGCACATGCGGGTAAGTCTTGCTGCCAGTTCGACGATGCGCATGCTGGCAAAAACTCATAGGAGCTCTTAGCGGTGTACTTGGCTAAAGCTAACGTCACTCCGCAATGTTGCCGCGCTAAGCGAGCCTGCGTCTCGCCACCGCTCCGACGATATGAATCGCGCGCCCCGCGAGCAAACCAAACAATGCCATCACGAAGCAAAGCGCTGCGCAAAGGCTTAAGGGCACGCCCCAGCCGCCCAAATCGCTATGCAACCAGCCCACGAGCGTCGGGCCCAGAGCGGCCAGCAGATAACCGACGCATTGAGCCATGCCCGACAAAGCAGCCGCTTCATGCGCACTGCTTGCCCGCAAACTGACGAATGCCAGTCCAAGGATAATCGCCGCGCCCGTCCCGAGGCCCACCATCACGGTCCAGATCGTTGCCCACTCAGGCGCAAGCAACAGACCTAGCAACCCGATCATGGTAATGATCGAAGAACTGAACGCCGCCAGTCGCTGGTCTTTCAAGTGACGCATCACCGGCATGAGCACCAGCGCGGGAACGGCTGTGGCAAGTTGCAACGCGCCATGCAGCGAACCGGCATGTTCCGGCGAATAACCGGCATCGCGCAGGATCGTCGGAAGCCAGCTCACCGTGACGTAGTAGACAAAAGAGTTGAGCCCAAGAAACAGCGTCACCTGCCAGGCAAGGGCCGAACGCCACACGCGGCCACCATGCGGCGGCGCGGCTGTCCCCTGCGCCGGCGCGGTGCGATGGCCGAGTTGCGGCAACCATATGAGGGCACTGACAAGCGGCAGGATGACAAACATCGCAATGCCAAGCCGCCATCCCAAGCCGGAAAAATGCGCAAGAGGGATTGCAATAGCCGAACTGATTGCTGCCACGCAGCCCATCGTCAGCGCATAGACAGCAGTAAGCGTGGCGACCTTTTCAGGGAAATCCCGCTTGAGCAGGCTGGGGAGCAATACGTTGCCGATCGCGATGCCGCTGCCGATGATCCAGGTCCCAAGATAAAGACTCCAGACCGGACCCGTCGAGCGTATGACGATACCCATTCCGATCAGCACCAAAGCGATGAACAGCGAACGCTCCAGGCCATATTCCCTCGCTAAAAGCGCAGCAAAAGGCGAGACGACAGCGAACGCCAGCAAGGGTAATGTGATGAGCATCCCGGCAGCGGTCGTGCCAAGACCCAGGCTGTTCTGGATCATGTCCAGCAGCGGTGCGACGCCGGTGATCGGCGCGCGCAGGTTGGTCGCGAACAGCAGGATGCCTGCGATGAGCCATACCGGTCGTGAAGCACCGCTGGCTACAGTTGATTGATGTTGCATGAGGACTCTCGACGATAGACGACAAGACCCCAGCGTACGCATTCATCATCGACAAGAATTCCGCGATAATGACAAAATATCGCTAAATCCTGTCAAACGTCTGTTTGCCTCTGCCAAGGGCCTCTCCTCTCTCATTGCTTCTCCTATGTCGTCCTCCGTGCCCTCGTTGGAAGATTCGCTGGCGGACTTCGATCCGGATGCGCTGCATCGGCCAGCCGTTGCCTTGCGTGTCGATGTTCGTGAGAACGACATCGAGTTGCCGATGCATCGGCATCGCAAAGGCCAGCTCGTTCTTGCCCTGCATGGCGGCGTCACGTGTGCAGTGCCCGACGGGCTATGGATGGTGCCGCCTCAGTGCGCGGTATGGATTCCGGGTGGCATGCTGCATAGCAACCGCGTCACGGCGAATGGGCGCGTCTGTTTCCTGTTTGTGGAAACAGACGCCGCGAGCTTGCCGGACCAATGTTGCACGCTGGCCATCACGCCGCTCGTGCGCGAGTTGATCGAGCACCTGGCGGCTCTTGCGCACCTCTACGACGTCGACGGCCCGACGGGGCGCCTGGCAGCAGTCTTGCTGGACCAACTCGCGCAGATGCCCATGGAGAACCTCCATTTGCCGATATCCGCCCATGCGCGACTGCGACAGATTGCCGACGCGCTGACGAATGACCCAGCGGATCGAAGCACCCTCGCCGAGTGGGGCCAAAGGGTCGCCATGAGCGAACGTACCCTGGCGCGTCTGGTCAAGAACGAGACCGGCATGACCTTCGGCCGCTGGCGGCAGCAGTTGCATATCGTCATTGCGTTGCAACGCCTTTCAGCCGGCGCGCGGGTTCAGCAGGTGGCGGAAGATCTCGGCTACGAGTCGGTCACCGCGTTCATCACCATGTTCAAGAAGGCATTGGGCAAGCCGCCCGCCCGCTATTTTGCGGACCGGCAAAATGGTCACGAGCAATCACTTCATCCACCACTGCAAACCGGCTAGCTCGTGGCCGCGAGAAGCTCGCTCAATGCGTCCGATCAATGCGTCCGATCAATGCATCCGATCAACGCGACACGCCTAGCTGCCGATCGAAGAAAACTTCAGCCGCCTTGATCGCCTGCGCATGAGTATCGTCTTGCGGAACGCGCGTTTTGCAGATCGGAACCTTGGCTAGTCCGAGCTTGGTACAGGTCGACAGAAAATCGCGGTGGCCAACACCCGAAAGCTCTGTAAGCGAAGCGTTCGGGATCATTCGGATTGCGACAAGGCCGTTCGTTGCGGGAGGCGCGGTTGTGTCGAGATCGCCCAGCATGATCTCGACCGGTTTGGGCAAGTGTTCAAGGCTTGCGGGTTGCAGGGCCTGCACCAGCGCCGGCGCCATCACGAACGCAGCGCGCACTTGCTTGATGCTGTGGTCATCGGCTGCACGCGACAGTTCCGCCTGGATCTCAGGACGCTTGAACAGCTGCGCATAATCCTGCGCCGTGAAGTTGGATTCCGGTTGCGCACGGCAGACACCATCGTCGGGATTCGCATCGCAAAACCGGGCGAAAAGCGCGCGATCAACCCGGGCGCCAGCCGCCACGAGCGCAGTGAAACCGCCGGCTGAAAAACCTGCGGCGCCGACCCGCGACAAGTCCATATGCGGACCGATAACGGGGTCCTCGGCCACCGTCTGCAGCGCGAGACGCAGATCCTCCGCGCGGTCCCACCACAGCGCTGCGCCCGCGGGCGTCATGGTGTCCAAGCCGTTGTTGCCGGGATGATCGACCGAGACCACGATATAACCGTCGCGCGCCAGCGCAATTCCGAACCAGCCCATGAGCCGGGCCGTGCCCCCGTAGCCATGAGAGAAAAGGATCACGGGGTGACGCTCGGTATCGGAGGCGAATGCTGCGTCGGGAGCCACGGATCCTACTCTGAAGATCGCCGCGCCGGGAGCGCCAACGGTGATCTCACGTTCGGCAGCATCGGCTGCGGCTGGGTACCACACTGTGATCCGAAGCTCCGTGCGGTGCTGGGCGTCACGCAGGCTTGCGGTTGGATCAGCCGTCACGCGATGCATCTCGCCGACAGGTCCGGCGAATGTCGTTCCGGCTGCGAGGAGGAAGAGGGGGACGAGGAGTGCAACGACTGCTCTGACAAATTTCGGCATCTTCATGATGATCGAATGGTGTTTTGCTGGACATAGCATAGACCATCAGACTAGGGGATTGGTCACCGGCCTTCTATTGTCCCGGATAGCCGTCGCGCCACCTGAAGTACCTTCCGCTGCCGGTAAAGCTTCAGCGCAAAAGCGATGACCGGCTCGATGTGGTCTCGGTCGACGATTGCACCCGCGCGCACGTCTTGCTCGCCCTCAAGCCGAAGCTGGCGTTCGACACCTACCACGTCTCGGCCGGATCGCAAGCGCCGGCCATTGGCCAGATCATCGGCGCAATAGATGAGGCCACGGGTATATCGGGGAAACGCTACTCGATCCGCGCACCGCGCCATTTCCGCAGGATCGCGTGCGATGTAGTCGGGCGTAAAAACTCGGGCGCGGCGCGGCTGATCGAACATGTGCGGGGTATCCATGCCGGGTTCGCCAACCTGGACTACCAGTTCTATAACCGCCGCCTGCGCGAAGAGATCGGCTTCGAGCAGTTGCCGTTTATCGACTCTGTCAGCGAATGCGTGCGGACTTCGCGCGGCATTGGGATCGTTGAGCAGATCCGCTGGGATTAAAGTAAGCAGCGCAAGTAAGCAGCAAAGTAAGCAGCGCAAGTAACGAAGCACACGCGTTTTCTTCGTCGCACAACGAACCGGGGCGTCCTGACAGGACGCCCCGGTTCGTTTTTACCGTCATTCGTCGCGCGGCGCGTTCCTGATCAACCCTTGTTTCCGGCCAGTGCGCCCGCACTGTTGGCCCCGCCGAACAACGCGGTCAGGTAGCTCGCATTGCTGCTCATGTGCGCCATCAGCGTATTGAGCGCAGTGAACTGCGCGTTGTAGCCGTTCGTCAGTTGTGTGGCGAATGCATCCAGCTTCGTGCCCTGGACCTTGATGTTGTCGAGGTCCTTGTTGAGCGACGTCGTCCGGGTATCGAGCAGGCCATCTTTCTTGAGAAAGGTCTTGAGCGTTTTGTTCATCTCCGCACCGAGGCCGGAACTCGAATTGAACAACGCGCTGACCGTGCCGGGCTTCTTGGCCAGCGCCGCGTTCAGCGCGGTCTCGTCGATCTTCAATGTGCCGCCCTCTTGCAGCGTGATACCGATCGTCCCGAGGTTCGTCATTGCCTTGGTCCCGTCCGACGCAGTCGGGACGCCCTTGCTGATCACGGTTGCAAGCGCATTCCTGACTGTGTTCATCATCGAGTCGCCGAGCAACGGACCGCCCTGCGAGCCCTTCGGTTGCGACTTGTCGAAAGAAGTCAGCGACGCCGCCATGTTGACGAAGTTGTTATAGGCCGTGACGAAGGCCTTGATCGACGTCTGCTGGACAGTCGTGTCGGTAGTGACGCTCAGCGTCTGCGTCGTGCCCACGGACTCAGAGGTCAGGTTGATCGACAGTCCCGCAATGGCCGATGTCACGCTGTTGCTCGGGCTGCTGACCTCCGTGCCGGCCACCATCAGCAACGCGTCCTTGCCAGCGGCGGTTTGTTTCCAGTTCGCCGATGTCCCGATAGTCGTGTACGGCGCCACGGTCTTGGTCGGGTCAGACGGGTCGACGGTGGAGGTGGACGAGCTGACGTTGAGCTTCGATAACCCGGTGTTGTCGCCCGAGCCGGTCGGCGTGACCTCCACCGAGATACCGTTTGCCACGCCCGTGGTAGACGAGTGCAGCACGAGATGCGCGCCGTCCGTGCCGGTGATCACTGTTGCGCTCACGCCGGGATTGCCCGAGGCGGCATTGATTGCGGCTGCAATGCCGCTCAGCGTGTTATTCGACGAATCGATCTTGATCGAAACGTCCGAGCCGCCCACCGAGAGTTTCAGCGTGCCCTCCCCCAGCGTTTCCTTGGCGCCGAACCCAACCGAGGTGATACTTTGCGATGTCGCGATGTTGGTGACCTGGATCGCATAACTGCCGGACGTGGCGCCCTTGCCGGCGGTGGCCGTCAAGCCCTTGCCGTCGGCTTTAGCGGTGACGGCGGACAGCGCGGTGCCATCCGACAGCGACGCCAGCGAGCTTTGCAGCAACGACATGACCGATTTCAACGAACCGACAGCGGTCAGTTGCGAGGTGCTGGTTTTCTGTTTTGCCGCGTTAGCCGCGTTTAATCCGGCAACCCGGGCATTGACGATAGCCGCGACGAGCGCGGGGACGTCGGTATTCTTGCCGGTTGAGCCGTTGATTAGAGATTGTCCCGCGGACTTGATTGCGTCAGACATGGAAACTGGAACTCCCTTGGGTTATCCCTGGGTTGGGCTGATCAGCATCTCCCCTTCATACGAGATGACACTTTCGTGACACAAGCCGGGAAAATAGCCGTTCAAGTCATTGCCAAAAGGCTTTGAGTGGTTGCGTTAATCCGGAGCGCTCAATCGCTCATTTGCGTGTTGCGTCGACGTGCAACTGAGCGGCAGCGCGTGTTACGCAATGTTACGATTAATTACCCATATATTACGGTAAGCCGACAAAATACTTTAGGAAAGTTTTCATCTATTTGTCGGATGATTCGATACGTCCATGACTCGGGGACGTGTCGAATCAGCGATGAATAAGGGAAAGCGGCGCGCTTAGCCGCTTTTATACGGGCGAGCGCATCGCGACATCTCGCCCTGTTTTCAGCACGATTGAAAAAATCAAAATCGTGCGACGGATTTCCGGTGAGCCCGCGTTTAAGCACTCGACAGCACTTGCATCGAGCGTCTTTTCTACCTCCAGGAAACCGTTATGAAAGCACCAGGAAAACGGGCTTCGCCCACGTTCGCGGTAAAGGCCGTTTTGGCCGTCGTTACCGCGCTCGCCGCGCTGACCAGCTTGTCGGCATTCGCGCAAGAGGTGATCATCGCCCCGTCGGCACCGCCGCCGATGCGCACGGAAGTCATTCCCTCAGGACGTCCCGGTTATGTGTGGGACAGCGGCCACTGGCGCTGGGCTGGCCGCGGCTATGAATGGGTGCCGGGCCACTGGCGGCCGGTACGGGTCGGCGCACATTGGGTGCCGGGGCACTGGGTGCAACGCGGACCGAACTGGCGCTGGATCGAAGGTCACTGGGCACGCTGAATCAGCGCCCACCTACGTTCACCGTCGCTTCGTCACCTCCCGGGCAAAGACAGACACTCATGCTTAAAACTCTAGTCGCCATTGCATTTGCGGCCGCAGCGCTTTCTGCGTGCGTCGTTTATCCAGCCCGGCCGGCTTATTATCGGCCGGCGGTCGTCGTGTACTGAGCATTTCCCACGCTGGCGCGCCGGGCCGCAGACCAACCCGGCGCAGGCTGTTGAACATGTGCTGCGAGATCAACCACATTGAACGAACAAGACCCGGACGCGGAGTTGCTAGCCCGTATCGATGGCAGGGAACCCGGAGCGGTTCGCGAGATGGTCGCGCGCAAACTGCCGCGGCTGCTCGCGCTCGCGACCCGGATGCTGGGAGACCGTGACGAAGCGAGCGACGTGGCACAGGAAGCGTTCATCCGGATCTGGAAGCAGGCGTCGCGCTGGAAGGGGGGCCAGGCACGCTTTGACACCTGGCTGCACCGCGTGGCGCTCAACCTGTGTTATGACCGCTTGCGGCGCCGTCAGGATGTCATCTCCGATGACGACGCGCCCGAACCCGTTGATCAGGCGCCGCTGCCGGAAGATCAACTCGACGAGTCCGCGCGCAGTGAGCGCATTGCCGCCGCGCTCGCTGCGTTGCCGGCACGCCAGCGCGAGGCACTGGTGTTGCAGTACTACCAGGAACTGCCCAATGTCGAGGCAGCGGCTTTGATGGGTATCAGCGTCGAAGCGCTGGAAAGCCTGCTCTCGCGCGCACGCCGCACGCTGCGCAGCCGTCTTGCCGGCGAACGCGGCGAGCATGTCTTTGGAAAGGAACGCCGATGACCCCCGAACGTTTTCGCCGCCTCACCGAGGCTTATGGCGCCATGCCGGAACACTGGCCGGCCGCCGAACGCGCAGAAGCCAAAGCGCTGCTCGCTCAACGTGACCCGGTCGTCCTGGCTGCGCTTGCCGACGCCCGCTCGCTCGATCTCGTGCTGTCGGGGCACAGCGTTGCCGCGCCCGAATCGGATCTGGTCCGGCGTATCCTGGCGTGCGCACCGTTGGCCCCAGCACGTCAGGAACCTGCGTGGAAACGGCCGCACTGGTGGCTCTCGGGCGCGGGTCTCGTGGGCGTGGGTGTGGCGGGAATCGCGGCGGGCGTGCTGGCCATTTCGTTGACCGGATCTATCTACATCACGCCGGCGAACCCGCCGAGCCTTTTCGATCAAACCGGTGAAAGCACCGTATTTAGCAGCGCGACGGCCGACTGGAGCGACCAATGACCATGCCGACAACCCGGCTCAAGACACTGCTGATCGTGTCGCTGGTGCTAAACATCTTTCTGCTCGGGGCAATAGCGGGCGGGACGTATCGATGGGTGGCGAAGCAGAAGGCCGAGGTGCTCGCGCAGCAACGCGGCTTGCGCTTCGCTGCGGCTGAATTGCCTCCGGAACGTCAGAACCAGTTGCGCGAGGCGCTGCGGCAGACACGCCGTGAGAGCCTGCCGCTGATAGTAGGCGCGCGCTCGGGTCGACTCGATGTCGTACAGGCCCTTGCTGCTCCACAATTCGATCGCGCCGCGCTCGACGCAGCGCTCGCCCGCACGCGCGAGGCCGACGTTGCGGTGCGTGCGCGGGTCGAAGCAACGGTGGCTGACTTCGCCGGCACGCTGACGCCCGATGAACGGCTCAAACTCGTGGATGCGCTGGAGCGCCACGGGCCGCTGCATGTCGGGCCGCCGCCTAAAAAATAAACTTGGCTGGACACCGACGGATTCAGGCGGCCCCACCGTTCAAGCAACATAGCAACTCGATTCGTGGGAACAGCCATGGCTGACGTGACATCAGGCACATCCGCTACATCCGTGGTTACATCCGTGACCCCCGCCGCGATCGCGCTGAATCGCTTCGGACTCGGTGCCCGTGCGGGCGAAGCAGCGCCGTCCGATCCAAAGGGCTGGCTCAAGAGCCAGCTCTTTGGCGCAAGCTATCAGGCGATGCCGCAAGCGTTAGGAGTCCAACCATCAAGCAGTGCGCTCGCAGCCGAATTCGCCGATCGCCAGAGCGCCATCCGCAACGCTGGCGCCGACGACAAGCAGGCGGTACGCAAGTCCTATAACGAAAAACTCCGCGATATCTATCGCGCAGCCGTCAACGCGCGATTCGTGAGCGCGCTGCAAACACCCACGCCTTTTGTCGAGCGGCTGGTGGTCTTCTGGTCGAACCATTTCGCGGTATCGGTGGAAAAACCGCCTGTGGCCATGCTTGCCGGCTCGTTCGAAGCCGAAGCCATCCGCCCGCATGTACTTGGCCGATTCGAGGACATGCTGGTTGCGGTCGAACGTCATCCCGCCATGCAGATCTTCCTGGATCAGGCGCGCTCGGTCGGCCCCGATAGCCCCGCGGCCGAACGCGCCGCCGCAAGACATCCTGAGCGCAAGCCCGGCCTGAACGAGAACCTGGCCCGCGAGATCATGGAGCTGCATACGCTTGGTGTGCGCAGCGGCTACGATCAAAACGACGTGACCGAGTTCGCGCGGGCGCTGACAGGCTGGAGCATCGGTGCGATGGGCGGCGGCATGGGTGCGGGTGCCCAGCGCAATGACGCTGCCGCGCCTGGACAGTTCGTGTTTCGCCAGCCGCTGCACGAGCCGGGGACACGCACGATCATGAACCGGCAGTACGATCAGGCCGGCGAGCAGCAGGCCCTCGCCGTGCTGCACGATCTGGCTGCCTCGCCCGCGACTGCGCAACACATTGCCGGCAAGCTCGCCCGGCATTTTGTCGCCGATACCCCACCGCCCGCGCTGGTCGACCGCCTTGCCAGCGTGTTCAGCGCGACGAACGGCGACCTGTCCAGCGTGTACCAGGTGCTGATCGATTCGCCCGAGGCGTGGGCGCCGGTCGACGCGAAGTTCAAGACGCCGTGGGACTGGACGGTGTCGTCGCTACGGGGGCTGGGTTTCAACACTCTCGGCAACACACAGATCGCGCCCTTGCTGACGCAGCTCGGCCAGCCTGTGTGGCGGCCAGGGTCGCCCGCAGGCTACGACGACATAGCCGCAAGCTGGGCCGCACCCGATGCGCTCGTGCGCCGGGTGGAGTTGGCACAGCGATTTGCGTCACGCGTTGGCGATACGCTGGACGCGCGCACACTCGGCAACCAATTGCTTGCAGGTTCGCTAAGCGATGCTACGGCATCCGAACTATCGCGAGCGGAAAGCGCGCCGACCGCACTTGCGCTGCTGCTGGTTTCCCCCGACTTCCAAAGGAGATGACACGATGACCACGCGTCGGAATTTCTTGTTGTGCGCCGGTGCAGGCGCCGGTGCGATGCTGATCGGGTCGCGCATGGCGTTCGCTTCGGTGGAGTCGGACCGGCGGTTTGTTTTTGTGATCCAGCGTGGCGCCGCCGATGGTCTCAACATTGTCGTGCCCTATGCCGATCCCGCTTATGCAAGCCTGCGCGGCGCGCTTGCGATTGACCCGTCGAGCGCAACCAGGCTCGACGGTACGTTTGCTCTGCATCCGTCGCTGGTCGAGACGGCGAAGATGTACGCCGCCCAGCAGGCGCTGTTCGTCCATGCGGTTGCATCGCCGTACCGTGATCGCTCACACTTCGACGGCCAGAACGTGCTCGAAACCGGCGGTACTGCGCCTTATCAAATGAAGGATGGCTGGCTCAACCGGCTGGTGTCGATGCTGCCAGCCTCCAAAGCCAACGCAATAGCGCTTGCGTCCACCGTGCCGCTGGCGCTGCGCGGCCGTGCCGAGGTGACATCGTATGCACCATCCGCGTTGCCGCAGGCGCCTGATGACCTGTTGGTGCGCGTCTCCCAGCTCTATTCCGGTGACCCTCAGCTTCATGCGCTCTGGAGTTCCGCGATGGACGCTCGCGGCCTTGCCGCCGACGCCGGTGCGCGTCAGGACCCTGCAAGCCTCGGCAAGCTCGCCGCGAGTTTCCTCGGCCGCAGCGACGGCCCGCGCATTGCAATGATCGAGACGGGTGGATGGGACACGCACAGCGCGCAGAACCAGCGGCTGGGAGCGCAACTGAAGGCGCTCGACACGATGATGGCGTCCATGCGCGATGGCCTCGGCGAGCATTGGGCGAACACGACCGTCCTGGTTGCCACCGAGTTCGGGCGCATGGCGACGGCGAATGGAACGGGTGGCACGGATCACGGCACGGCGTCAGCCGCGATGCTTTTGGGAGGAGCGGTGCAAGGCGGCCGGGTTCTGGCGGACTGGCCGGGGCTGGCGCCCTCGGCGCTGTATCAGGGCAGGGATTTGCGGCCCACGCTCGGGCTGGACAGCCTGATTGCGGCCGCGGCCGGAGAAACGTTCGGCCTCGATCCGGTTCACGTCAGGGCGACTCTTTTTACACAGAAGACCGCCAGCCCGATGTCCAGCCGGTTGCTGCGGACTTAGCAGCGCAACGACTGACAAGCAGTTACCTATTTAACTTCACCAGGAAAAAACTAAAATGAAACATGTCATCAGCCTCGCACTCCTTAGCATCATGCTCACCGCTTGCGTGGTAGAACCCGCACGCCCACCACGGCCGGAGCCGCTTGTTGAAGTCGTGCCGGCACAACCGGCCCCGGGTTATCACTGGGTGAAAGGACACTACAGGTGGGCGGGAAATCAGTGGTTGTGGGAACGCGGGCATTGGGCAGCGTACTGATTTCGCCAGGGACGGTTGTTGTGCCGGCTCAAACGCATGCGAGCGCCCCTATCCTGCGAACCTGGGCTCGGGCAAACCTTTCACGCCCAGCCCGGTGATCGCGAACAACCCACCCTTGTCACGCTCCTTCTGCGGGATGCCCCACATCGGCCGGCCCATGGTCGTGACAAACAAGATGTCCAGATTCGGACCGCCGAACATCACGCTCGTCAGGTTGCGCACAGGAAACTCCACCACGCGATCAAGCTTGCCGTCCGGCGTGAAGCGCAAGATCCGTCCGCCGAAGACAAGCGCTGACCAGACATAGCCTTCAGCATCGACTGTCGCGCCATCGAACGTGCCCGCCATGTCCCGCGCCGATGCGAACACCCGCCGGTTCGCCACTGCCCCGGTCTCGATGTCGTAGTCGTATGCGTACATCTGCTTGTCGTAGGTGTCGGTGAAATAGAAGACGCGGTTGTCCGGACTCCAGCAGGGTCCGTTCGAACAACTTATACCGCCGTCCAGACGCGTTACCGAACCATTCGTATCCAGCCGATACAACGCACCGCTTCGGCTGGAACGCTGGCCGCGATCGGCGTCGTAGCGGTCGAAGTCGTAAGCCATCGTGCCCGCGATAAACCGCCCTCGCCGGTCCACCTTGCCGTCATTGAAACGCGTCTCGGGATCGTCGCTTTCCGGGTCGGCAATGAGCTTGACCGTCTGCGTCTCGAAGTCGTAGAAATGCAGGCCGTTCGCGAGCGCAACCACGGCACCGCCGCGCTCGCGCAACGCCATCGACCCAATGTGGCGCGGCACGAAATAACGCCGTATGTCGCCGCCGTCGGCGCGGCAACTGCTGATTTCGGCAGCGGTGCTGTCGATCCAGTAAAGGCGCTGCTCCTTCACATCCCACAGCGGTCCCTCGCCAAGATGATTATTGGCATCGACGATCAGTCGGGTTTCGATCATGGTTGTCTCCGGTCATCAACTCTTGTCGTCATCGGACTTCGAGGTCGCGCGACGATGGGCAAGCAGGGCCATCAGCCGCCGGTCACGCCAGCGGCTGCGGCTTTCTATTTCATTGCGAGGCAACGCTTCACGGCGCTCGGCATCGAGTCTCGCGATGCTGTCGGGCGACCAGTCGAACGGCACGCTGTCCTTTGCAAAGGAGCGATACATCGCGCCGTAACGCGCCGCATAATCCGCGACGCCGCCGGGCGCATTGAGGTCGATGGTTTCAAACGGCCCCATGAACGACCACCGCAGCCCGAGGCCATCGCGCATCACGGTGTCGAGATCGGCGGCGCTTGCATAACCTCGCGCGTACAGGCTCAATGCTTCATCGAGCAGCACGCCTTGCAGGCGGTTCAACAGGAAACCCGGGATCTCACGTGCAACGGTCACAGGCTCCTGACCAGCCTCTTCGTACAATGCACGCGCACGAGCCAGCGTGTCAGGCGACGTCCACGGCGCCCCGCAGAGTTCGACCAGCGGCACGAGCGAAGGTGGATTTACGGGATGCGCCACAAGGCACCGTGCGCGACCCTCCAGGGCTTCGGTGAACGTGGAGGCAGGCAGGCCAGAGGTCGAGCTGGCCAACAGCGTGTCGGGGCGTGTCAGCTTGTCCAGTTCGGCGAACAACGTGCGCTTGACCTCCACGATCTCCGCAATGTTCTCCTGCACCAGGTCGGCGTCGCTTACCGCGTCCGCGAGCTGTTCACATGCCGTGACACGCGACACGATCTGCTCTTGCGGCTCATCGATCAGTCCGTACTTGCCGAGATCCAGGACACTGCGGCGGATAGATGGAATCGCGCCGTCGAGCATCGCGCGGTCGGCGTCGTGAAGCCTGACCTCGAACCCCGCACGCGCGAACACGATCGCCCACGCGCGGCCTATCCGTCCCGATCCGATCACTGCAATGCGTCTGCTCATGGTGTGGCTCCATCGACGATCAAGCTTTTTTATCGCGCAACGTAATGACGGCAGCCAGTACAACGAGGCCGTTGATGATGTCGCGTACGGCGGGCGGCACGGTCGTGCCGGCGAGTAGCGTGCCCAGCGCAGTCAGCAGCAACGCGCCGCCGAATACACCGAGATAATGACCGCGGCCACCGGTGATCAACGCACCACCCACGACCACCACCGCAATGGAAGGCAGCAGATAGGGGTCGCCCATGCCGAGGAAAGCCTGGCTGCTGAAGCCGGCAAGCAACAGGCCCACCACGGCGGAACACAAACCTGAGAGGCAATACACCGCGATCAAGGTGGCGCCTACGCGCACGCCCGACAGCTTCGCCGCGACCTGCGAATTGCCCACTGCATAGATGCGTCGGCCAAAAGCCGTGCGATGCAGCAGCAGCAACGCCAATGCAAGGAACAGCGGCACGCACCACGCGGCGAGCGACAAGGGGCCCACGCGCCCGTTCGTGAAATTACTGATTGCCGACGGTGACCAGCCCTGCGGCGAACCGTTGCAATAGATAAGCGTAATGCCCTGAAGCAAGCCGTTGGCTGCCAGCGTGACCACGATGGGCGGCAAGCCCAACACGACCACGCCCACACCATTGAACACGCCTACCAGCAAGCCGGTGCACAGCACCAGCGGCACGGCCCACGTCGCGGCTTCATTGACGCCGTGCGTCAGCCCGGTCAGCAACACGCCAGACAGCGTGATGAGCCAGGGCACGGAAAGGTCGAGCCCCCCCGTCAGGATCACGGCGCCCTGCCCAAGCCCTAGAACGGCCAGGAACAAGGTCAGCGTCAGCAAGCTCGTATAGAAGTTGGCACTCGCGAGGACACCCGGGCCATAGACCACGCCCGTGATCGCGATCACCGCGAAGAACAGCAGATACGCCGGCACGACGTACTTGGCCCATTCGCGATTGCGTTCGATCCAGTCGCCCAGCACGTGCCCCTTTAGCTCCGTGTTTTCTATCGGACGGAAGTTCTCCACTTCGAACTTCACGCGCCGCGCTCCCGGGTCATTGCGCGCACGTGTTCCGGTGCGCCACGCCGTGAACCATCGTCCGGCGTAGCGCGCGCAATGATGCGCTGCCGACTGCTTGCCGACCGACGACCCGAGCACCGCCAGGATCAGGATCACGGCTTCGGCGATGGTCGTAAAGAACGCGGAGACGTTGAGCACCAGCAGGATATTGACCGTGATCATCAGGGTCATCGCGGCGAACACCGTGCCCACGCAACCCCCTCGCCCGCCACCCAGCCACGTGCCGCCCAGCACGACGGCCGTGAACATGGAGAGCAGCAACGGCCGGCCCACCAGCGGATCGGCAGAACCGGTCTGTGCCGATACATACAAGCCCGCAGCCGCGTAGAACATGCCGGCGAGCGCATAGGTCGCGATCCGGTAGCCTCTGACAGGCATACCGTTCGCATAGGCGCCATCGGGGTCGCTGCCTAGCGCATAGAGGCCTACGCCGAAGCGCGTACGTTTGACGAAGGTCCACACGAGCAGGGCAGCGACCAGCACGGCCGCTGACATGGGGACTTTATCGGCCACGAGATCGGAGGTGATGAATGCGCCGAACTGATCGCCGATACTCCCGCCCGGTTTGTTCTGGATCAGCAGCGTCAAACCCTGCACCATGAACATGGTGGCGAGCGTGACCACGATCGACTGCAACCGGAACCACGCGATCAACGCGCCGTTAATCAGTCCAATGCCCCCGCCTATCGCAAGAATCAGCGCAACGCCACCCCATTGTTCGATCGGCGTGCCCTGCACGAAGCGGACCGCGAGCACGTTTGACAACGACACCACCGCCGACGCCGACAGGTCGAAGCCACCGCTCAGCACGACGATGGTCTGCCCGATCGCCGCAAGCGCGAGCGTCGCGCTGCTGGAGATCACGGAGCCGACGTCGTACAGCCCGACCGGCGTGGCGGACAGCGACACCCACGTGATCATCATCGCGAGCAGCGCACCAATCGCGATGATCAGCCCGCGGTAATGATCCACGCGCGCCAACAAACCGACACGCCCCCCGGGTCGCACGACCTCGCTATCGGGCGACGCAATTGCAATTTTCATGATCGACCTCGGATTGCCTGAACGAGCTTCATGAGCCCATCAACTTGAAAGCATCTTGCGCATCACGTTCTCTTCGGTGAGCGCCTCGCCTGCCAACTCGGCGACATTGCGCCCGCGATACACCACCGAAACGCGATCGCACACATTGACCAGCTCCGGCACGTCGGTGGAATAGAACAGCACCGAGCCGCCGGCTGCCGCGAACGCACGCATCAGCACGAAGATCTGGTGCTTGGTTCCCACGTCAACGCCGCGCGTGGGATCAAACATCAGCCACACGCGGCTTTGCGTGAGCAGCCATTTCGCCATGGCGATCTTCTGCTGGTTACCGCCAGAGAAAGAAAGGCACGGCTTGTAGACCGCCCGCGGATTGACTTCCATTTGCGCGAGCGCCTGCTTGATGGCGGCCTGCTCGCGTTTCCTGTCGATCAGGCCGAAGCGGGAGAAGCGCTTGATGACCGGCAGCGAAACATTCTCCCCGCCGGGTAGACGCAAGAACAGACCCTCGGTCTTGCGGTCTTCCGGCAGGAAACTCGTCGATACGCCGGACTTCAGCGAATCGGCGGTCGAGGTCAGCGTTACCCGCTTTCCATCGATGAGGATCTGACCCGCGTCGATAAACTCGGCACCGAACAGTGCCTCGAAAATTTCGCGCTGCCCCATGCCTTGTAGTGCGGCGATGCCGTGTACTTCGCCTGGCTTGAGCGTAAGGTCGAAGTCGGTGACCACGCCGTCCACCTTGATGCCGCGCGCTTCCATCGCCAGGGTTTGAAGCGTCGAAGGGGTCGCCACTTTTGGCGGATATTTGGCGTCCATCGACCGGCCAATCACGAGGCGAATGACTTCGTCGTCAGAGATCGAATGGGTGTCGAAAGCGCCTACGTCATGGCCATTTCTATACACCGTGAGGCTGTCGCAGAACTCGCGCACTTCCTGCATCCGGTGCGTGATGAACACAAAAGTCACCCCGCGCGCCTTCAACTCCTCGATTCGTCGCGACAACCACGCAACGTCACGCCCGGAGAGCGCGGACGTAGGTTCATCGAGTAGCAGCACTTCAGGCTGACGGACCAGCGCCTTCGCAATCTCGATCTTCTGGCGCACGGGTAGCGCGAGATCGCGGATATACGCACCCGGGCGGATATCGCCCAGTTCTAGCTGTTCGAGCCATTGCGCAGCCTGCTTTTGTGATTCGCGCTGGCGGATACGGCCAAACCAGCCAGTCGGTTCGTACGCCATCAGCAGGTTCTGCGCGACGGTCAGGTCTCTTACCAGCGTCATCTCCTGGAATGCCGTCTGCACGCCGGCCCGATGCGCGTCCTTGGGACCGCGCATGCTCACGTTGCGGCCCATGATGGAGATGCTGCCTGCATCCGGCTGCATGAGACCGGACAACAGCTTGACGGTCGTCGATTTGCCGGCGCCGTTCTCGCCGAGCAGCGCATGAACGGCGCCACGTCTGACGCGGAACGACGCGTTGTCGAGCGCGACAGTGGCGCCGAACCGCTTGGTGACCTTCGAGAGATCGAGCGCCCATTCGTTGCTGCTTGTTCCCATCGCTGTCATCGTCTCTGTCCCTGCACTCGACATGGCGTCACTCCTCTACTCTTAGTCCGGCTTGCCGGTCAGTGCCGCGTTGAATCCAACCTCGGTCGTCTCTTGCGAATAGATGTCCGCAAACCAGCCCGGCGGCACCTTGTCCGGCATGAACGCGGTGCACCCGCCCTTCAGTTCATCCATGGAGCCGGTCGTGCACAACTTCGATTGCGAGGTCTCCACCAACGGCAGCTTGAGCGTTACGTGCGCCGGAAAATCCTTGCCGTCGAGCTTGTCCACGGCCATCTTCAGCGCCAGCGCACCGGAGTACGGCGGCGAGCCATACGAGATGGAGCGATAGCCAATCGAGCGATAGGCACCCTCGCCCTTCACCGTGCCCGGCGGCAACATCTGCACGCGATGACCGTTCGACGACTCACCCGCGCACGGCTTGATCTTGTCGTCTGCTATTCCAGCATCGAGTTGCATGGATGCCGCCGTGAAGCAACCCACCTGCATCCACAAGCCGTCGATCTTGTCCCAGCTATTGGTCGCCAGGATCTTCGACAGCTCCGTCTTGGCCGTCGCCTGACTCCACATGCCCGTGCCTTCCGCGACGATCTTGATCCCCGGATACTTGGCGAACACGGCCTTCGCGGCGTCGGTGCGTGCGCGATCAACGGACGTGCCCGGCACGCCGTTGATCAGCACGATGTTGCCCTTGCCGTTGATCGTCTTCGCGAGCCATTCAGCGGTGACCGTGCCGGCCTGCTTCTGGTCGATCGTCACATTGTGGGCGCACGGCTCGGTCACTTCACCGTCATACGCTGCTACTACCACGCCCTTCGAACAGGCGTTCTTGATGGCGCGATTCAACGCGGTCGGGGAGATTGGATAGATCACGATGGCCTTCGCGCCAGCCTGGACCATCGAGTTGATCTGCTGGATCTGTTTCTGCGCGTCGGTGCCGGCGACTTGCACTTCCAGGTCGACCTTGTCCTTCAGCCCCGGCGTAGCGGCCATGGCCTTGACCATGTTGGCAGCTTCGGTTTGCCAGTCATTGCCGACATAACTCATCGACAGAAAAACCTTGTATTTCCCCGCGGCCGAGGCCTGTCCCGAGACGGCTAGCGTCATGAGAAGCGCGGCGCCCAGCGCGAGCCTTGCCCCCCGACGGATGGTGTTCGTCAGTGCGTTCATGTCTTCCTCCGATCCTGCGTATGGTTATGTGGTTCGCTACGTTTCAACGCTTGCTTAATACCAGCAGTACTAACTTTCAACGTGCTTCAGTCGTGCGCTGGCGGGCAGTTGAATGCCCGCTGAGCCGGCCACGACATTCGGGTCATGACCGGGAATAACGAAGTCTGCGATCTGCCGGATACGCCTGAGCGAGGCCAGTTCAGCGGCCGTCTCATGAACAATGCCGACCGGTACCAGATCCACGATATTCTCCATGCAGCTTGCGCAGTCGCCGGCGATCAAGACCACGCCATCGGCTGTATCGACGGCAACCGATTGATGCCCCGGCGTATGTCCCGGCGTTGGCACAACCCGCACGCCGGGTGCGATATCGGCTACACCGTGCACAAACTGCCAGCGAAAATAGGCAAGCGGTTCGCGGCCGATCAGAAACTCCTGATAAAACGCCGACTGCGTCGGCAGGGGCCTGCCCGCGTATTCCCACTCGCTTGCCTGGACCACGAAACGCGCGTTCTTGAAGAGCGTATTGCCGCCGGAATGGTCGTAGTGCAAGTGGGTGTTGATGACAATATCCACGTCGTCCGCATTCCAGCCCACATACTCCTTCAACGCACGTTCAAGCCGCTCTTCCGGCGCCTGCTCGCAAGGACAGACGAAGCTCGACACCCAGCCCGGATCGTGAATCCCGGTATCCACCACAATCTTCTTGTCACCGCCAACAATCGCCGTCGACCACACCGGGACCTTGATCTGCTGGCCGTAGTAGCGGCCATAGATCTGAGATGAACGGTCGACGGTCAGCCAGCCAGTAGGCATGGCCACGACCTTGAGTTTCGACACAGCCACGATGATCTCCACCGTCAAAGGTTGAAGGAGTTGCGCCCGCCAGGGCAAGCCTAGAAATTCGTGTTGGCCGCACCCTTGAGCCCGAGCATGGCGCGCGCTTCGTCCGGGGTCGCAATCTCCAGCGACAGGCCTTCGATCACCTGGCGAATCTTCACGACCTGCGCAGCGCTCGATTCAGCCAGCTTGCCAGCCTCGATCCAGAGCGAGTCTTCAAGCCCGACCCGCACGTTCGATCCCTGCGCCACACCCAGCGTCGCAAGCGGAATCTGGTTACGTCCTGCGCCGAGGATCGACCACACATAGTCGCTTCCGAACAGGCGGTCGGCGGTTCGGCGCATGTGCATGAGGTCTTCCGGATGCGGCCCGATACCGCCAAGCAGGCCGAACACGCTCTGCACGAAGAACGGCGGTTTCGCGAGTCCGCGGTCAACAAAATGCGCCAGGTTGTACAAATGCGAGATGTCGTAGCATTCATACTCGAAACGCGTACCGTTCGCGCCGCACGATGTGAGGATGTACTCAATGTCCTTGAACGTGTTCTTGAAGATCAGGTCGCGGCTATTCGCCAGATGCTGGCGCTCCCAGTCGTGCTTGAACTCCTTGAAGCGCTCGAGCATGGGATAAAGGCCGAAATTCATCGAACCCATGTTCAGCGACGCCACCTCCGGCTTGAAATGGTGAGCCGGTTTTAGCCGCTCCTCCACCGTCATGTGCGGACTGCCGCCGCTGGTGATATTGATCACCGCATCGGTCTCGGCCTTGATACGCGGCAGGAACTGCTGGAACACGGCAGGGTCTTGCGTGGGGCGGCCATCAATGGGGTCCCGTGCATGCAAGTGCAGGATAGCCGCGCCCTCTTTGGCCGCAGCGAGTGCTGCGTCGCCGATCTCTTGCGGTGTGACCGGCAGATACGGTGACATCGACGGAGTATGAATCGCGCCCGTGGGAGCACAGGTAATAATGACTTTACGCTTGGTTGCCATGCTGTAAGCCCTCGTCGGATAAGAAAAGCGTTCAGAGCACTTCAACGTTGCCGCACACCGAGATCGCCTGTCCCGAGATGCCGCTGCCCCCCGGCGAGCACAGGAACAGCGCGGTCGCCGCGACTTCTTCGGGCGTGGTCATGCGGCGCAAGGAAATCTTCGCGAGATACTCTTTTTCCATCTGCTCGTAGGAAAGACCCAACTGTTGCGCGCGTGCTGCGATCACCCGTTCAATGCGCGGCCCCTTCACGATGCCCGGCTGGATGGCATTCACGCGGATGTTGTCCGGTCCCAACTCGATGGCCAGGCTCTTGATGAGGCCCACGACCGCCCACTTGGTCGCTGAATAGGGCGTGCGGTACGCGTATCCGAGCCGCCCTGCCACCGATGACAACGCAATGATCGACCCGCCATCGCGCGCCTGGCGCAGCAGCGGCACGGCGCGACGTGCGAAGTAGAACTGAGCATTGAGATTCACGTCGATGGTCTGTTCCCAGTCATCCGTGTTCATCTCGTCGATACCGCCCGTGGGGCCGGCGATCCCCGCGTTATTGATCAGCACGTCGAGGCCGCCGAGCTGCGCGTCCACGCCGTCGAATACACGGTCGACGGCCGCGCGCTCCGACACGTCCGCAAGCGTCGTAGTGATCGCGTTCATCTCGGCGCTTTGCTCGGCTTCGTTGAGCGCGTCGATAGCTTGCTGGCTCGAGTCGCAGACATGCACGCGCGATCCGGCGTCGACAAAAGCACGCGCGATCACGAGACCGATACCCGACGCGCCGCCCGTGACCAGCACGCGCAACCCTGCGTGCGGTTTCAACATCTGTAGAACCGTCATGCGTGTCTCCATTGTTTTTTTGAGGGCCGATCACAGGCCCACGCCAACTTCAGGCCCTGGCCGCTTCCCTGCTCTGCAAGCGTTCCTGCAAGTCCGCAGCGGCGCCGCCGATGTCCTCCTCGATGCCCGCCCGCGCGCCTTCTCCGTCGCCCTTCCAGAGGGCATCGACAATCTTGCGGTGCGCCGCCATCGACAACCTCATATGCGGGATGTCCGGTGCCACGAGGTTCAGGAATGGGCCGATACGCATCCAGAGATTCTGGATAGTGGCGAGCGTCAGGTCGCTTGCGCCATGCGTGTAGATTGCTATATGGAATTCGAAATTGCTGCGCAGGTACGCGGGGACATCGCCGGCTTCCACGTGGGCATCCATTGTGTCGAACACCGCTTGCAACACGTTCAAATGGTCCTTGGTCATCCGAGATGCCGCCCGCTTCGCCACGCAGCCTTCAAGGGCGATCCGCACGTCGCGCAGCTCTTCGAGCAGGTCCAGCGTCATGGGCGGCACCATCAGCGCGCGGCCCGGCCCGTCGATCAACGCGCCTTCGGCTTGCAGTCGCGTGAGCGCGGCGCGCACCGGCATGGTCGATGAGCCGACCGCCTCGGCGACCCCGCGCAAGCTCAGCGCCTGACCGGGGGCAAAGCGCCCCGTCATGATCGCCTCGCGCAACTGCGCGTAGACGCGGCCCGCCATGGTCTCGCGCGCCACCAGCTCAAGCGGCAACGCGTCCGCGCTTGTTTCACGTGTTGTCAATTAAACAGCTCCTTACGAGATATGTGACCTGTGATCACACCGTAAGATGAAGTTTGGTGCCCTTGCGACTCTTAGTCAACCTTCAAATACTAGGGGAAAACGCGACTGCCGCGAGCTTGTCGCGGCAGTCGCGTCGCCCGCCACCCGTGGCGCTCCTCGTGCGGTTTTGTCATGACTCCGGTGCTGCAAATCGCGCCGGTCAAATGGCGCGCAGGTCAAACGGAGTCGAACGCTTGCGTTCCCCGGTCAGACGATAAATGGCATTGGCAATCGCCGGCGTCACCGCCGGACTGGACAGCTCACCTACGCCACCCGGGTGGGCGAGGTCCCCCTGCACGATGTCGATATCGACGGCCGGCATGTCGCTCATCCGCGCCACCCGATACGTATCGAAGTTGTGCTGCACGACACGTCCGTTACGGATCTCGATCTGGTCGAAGCTCGCGTGTCCGAGGCCCCACATCAGGCCACCATAGAGTTGTTCCTCCACGCCACCGGGAGAAACCGCCAGACCGCAATCCGCCACGCAGGTGAGCTTCTCTATGACGATCGCTCCATCCTTCTTCGCAACCCGCGCCACGACCGCGATATAACTGCCATAGGCCTGATTGGTCGCAATGCCGAGCGCCACGCCTGCGGGCAACGGGTCATGCCATCCCGCGCGCTCCGCTGCTCGCCTCACGACCGCCGCGTGGCGAGGCTGGTCGTGCATGCTAGCCAGGCGGAACAGCAACGGGTCTTGCTTGCCGAGGTGAGCAGCTTCATCGATGATCGACTCGACCGCGAACACATTGGGGATGTAGCTGACCGCCCGATACCAACCCGTCGGGACGCCCGTTTCATGACGCACCCAGCCAATGTCCAGATGCGGTGCGCGGTACGTGAACTCGCGCGCATTGATGCCCTCGGTGGTGCTGTAGTCCATGCGATCCGCGCGATCGAAATAACCCGGCTCCCATTGCTCCGGCGAAGCCGGCGAGACGGCGCGCAGTTGCAACGCGGCGAGGCGGCCGTCCTCGTCGAGCGCCGCCTTCGCGCGATGGTACGTAGCCGCGTGATGAAACAGCGCACCCATCTCGGTCTCGCGGCTGTTCATCAGCTTGACCGGTTTGCCGGTCTTTACCGCGAGGTAAGTGACTTCGAGCAGCCAGTATTTCGATTCGCGCGCACCGAAGCTGCCGCCCGATACGAGCTCGTGCACCGTGACCTGATCCCCCTTGAAGCCACCGATCACTTCGGCGGCTTCCTGCGCCGTTGAAGGGACCTGGATACCACCCCAGTAGGCAATTGCATCCTTGCTTGCCCATGCGGTGACGTTGACGGGTTCCATCGGGCTCTGGGCTTTGTACGGCATCGAATACGATGCTTCTATCACGCGAGCCGGATGCGTCCACGCGGCCTTTGCGTCGCCGGATTGAATGGTCGGCACGACATGCGCCGCCGGGCTGTCGAGCCACGCAGCCTGATGAGCCGCGAGCGCGTCGCTGTTGAAGCTTTCGAAGAGGCTTTCGTCCCACTCGATCTGCAACGCCGCCTGTCCTTGATGCGCCGACCAGTAGTCATCCGCGAGAATCGCAACGCCTGCCTGATTGCCGCCCAGCACATCCGGCCGCCCCGGAATCTCGATCACGCTGCGCACGCCCGGCAGCTTGAGTGCGTTGGACGAATCGACGCTGCGCACGCGCGCGTCGATCACCGGCGCGCGCGTGATCACGGCGACCAGCATGCCGGGCAGATCGACGTCGATGCTGTATTGGAACGTCCCTGCGGCCTTCTGCGCCGCCCCGCGCTTCTTCCGCAGCTTGCCGATGTACCTGAACTGCGCGGGGTCCTTGAGCGCAATGGCGCTCGGCACAGGCACGCGCGCGGCGGCTTCAGCCAGCGATCCATAGTTCGCTCTGCGGCCGCTCGGCGCGTGCTCGACATAGCCGCTCGCAGTCGAGCATGATGCAGCCGGCACGTTCCACTGGTTCGCGGCTGCGGCGACGAGCATCGCTCTTGCGGTTGCGCCTGCCATTCGAAGGCGATCGTATTCAAGCGAGACGCTGGTACTGCCCCCCGTTGAGAAGACCTTCCACAATGGATGAATGTAGACCGCGTAGAACGGATTCTCGGGCGTGATCACGTCGACCGCGAACGGGTCGACATCGAGTTCTTCCGCCACGATCGCTGCCAGCGCGGTCCGCGTTCCGGTGCCCGAGTCATGCTTGTGGACCACGAGCTTGATCGTATCGTCGGGCAATACGCGGACCCATGCGTTGGGCTCGAATTCGTTGGTCGCGTTCGTTGACGCAGCGCCGCCCGATGCTTCGTTCGCCCGCGCGTCTGGCAGACGAAAGCCGACTGCTACACCCGCGGCGAGCAACGCCGAACCCTGCTTCAGGAAACGCCGGCGGGAGACCTGACGAGACGCGACCACTGCCACCGCCGATTTGCTTGCGTCGCGCATCATGCCTCCTTCTTTGACGACAGGAGTTCGGGAGCGGCGCGTTTGATCGCCCTTCGAATGCGCGCATAAGTGCCGCAGCGGCACACGTTGCCCGACATGGCTGCGGAAATCGTTTCGTCGTTGACTTCGGGCTTGCCGTCGAGGAACGCCGCCGCCGACATCAACTGCCCGGGCTGGCAATAACCGCATTGCGGCACGTCCTCTTCCACCCATGCACGCTGCAACGGATGCTCGCCGGTCTTCGACAGACCTTCGATGGTCGTAATGCGATGCCCCGCTACCGCCGCCACCGGCAGCACGCACGAGCGCATCGCATTACCGTCGAGGTGCACCGTGCAGGCACCGCAAAAGCCGCCGCCGCAACCGAACTTCGTGCCCGTGAGTTTCAGGTGGTCGCGCAACACCCACAACAGCGGCATGTCTTCCGGTACATTGTCGAGCGTATGCCGCTCGTCGTTGACGATGATCTCGATCATGGGTGTCTCCCTTCGCTTGTCGCTTGTTGTCCAGCCGTCGCGCCGATTATTGAAAGCCGTTAAATCCCGCGCCAGCGACAATTTCTTCTAACGGCCGTCAGTCCGGCTAACAGGTATGTTCAAACGCTATCCTTCCATCCAGTCGATGCAGGCCTTCCTCAACGCGGCGCGCGGCGGCAGTTTCTCGAGCGCGGCAAGGCAGCTCGACCTCACGCATAGCGCAATCAGTCAACAAATCAGGACGCTGGAGGAATTCGTCGGGCAGCCGTTGTTCGAACGCAAGAATGGGCGCGTCATGCTTAACGACGCCGGCGTGCTGTTAGCCAACCTGCTTGGCGACGGCTTCGAGCAGATCGACCGCGCGTTGTCTTCGGTGCAGGAGCGCCTGGTCGCCCACTCCCTGACGCTCGATGTCGATCCGGAGTTGTCGCAACACTGGCTTAGCTCCCGCCTGGCGGGGTTGATCGACGCGTTGGACGGACGTGCCCTGACTGTGTTGTCCACGCCTCGCCACGAGCGCACCGCGTTCGAACGCATCGATATAGCGTTGCGATACGGCTACGGCGAATGGGAGGGCTATGAAAACAAGCTGATGTGCACCGACCGGCTGACGGTCATGGCCTCACCGGCGCTGGTGAAAAGATTCGGCCTGAGCTTGCCGCTCGCCCCCGAAGCGGTGCTCGAGTTGCCGCTGCTCGGTTATACGAAGCGATCGTGGATTCCGTGGCTCGAAGCGGCCGGCCTGGCGGCGCTCGAACCTTCGAACGTGCTAGCCGTGTTCGACAACGCCGCGAGCCTGATTGAAGCCATGACGGCCGGGGTAGGCGCCGGGCTCGCACGGGGTTTGCTCGCGGCGGATGCGCTTCGTGCGGGGCAACTGGTGGCATTGACCGAGGTGGCCATTGCCACCCACTACAACCTTTACGCGGTGTGGCCGCAAGGCAAACGCGAAAGGGTGGCGGACGTGGTGGAGACGCTCACGGCGCTGGTTGCGCAGAGCCTTGAGTGAGAGGGACTTCAGTAGAAGAGCCTTCGGCACACTGGCGTACGGTATCGAGAAACAGCCGTAGCACCGGCGACGTATCGCCGGTCCGGAAGCGCGCATAGAGCGACACCTCCGGCGGTTGTCCGCTCAACGGCTTGAAGACCACACCGCCGGTCGTCAACTGCTGCGACGAGGAAGGCACGAGGGCCACGCCAAGCCCTTGCCGCACCAGGCACAGCAACGTCTGCACCTCGACCACCTCCTGCTCGATCTTCGGCGTAAACCCGGCTTCAATACAACAGTCCCGTAAGAACCTCGCAAGCTTCGACTGCGTCAGGCCAAACGACACGAAGCGCTCCGCGTGCAACTCCTTCAACGCGATCTCCTGTCTCTGTGCAAACCGGTGCCCCGGCGGCAGCACGGCCATTGCACATTCCCTCACGACCACCTCGCTCTGGATCTCGGGGTCGTCATGCGTCAGACGAAAGAAACACACGTCCAGGCGGTGCTCCTTCAGCGCTTGTATCTGCGCGGCAGGCGTCATTTCGTGCAGCGTCCACCGTACGGCCGGATAACGCTCGTCGAACGCGCGCAGCGCAAGCGGAATGGCGTCGACCATGGCCGAACTGATGATGCCTATCTCGAGGTTGCCTACTTCCCCTCGCCCCGCGCAACGGGCCAGATCGATCGCCCGTTCGAACTGCGCGAACACCAGGGGCACCTGTTCCTTCAGTGTTTTCCCTGCCTCCGTGAGCTCGACACGATGTTGCGAGCGCGTGAAAAGAGCCGTGCCCAGCTCCTCTTCAAGCAGCCTGATCTGCTGGCTCAAAGGGGGCTGGGAAATGTGCAGGCGCGCGGCTGCGCGGCCGAAATGCAACTCGTCGGCAAGCACCGCGAAGTAACGCAACAGCCGGATGTCCATATCGCCTA